>Ga0123353_10015730_pt1 | contig 11014 bp, 7 predicted proteins | sample TergutLab28metaG_3_FD_92763 | JGI IMG/M metagenome (GOLD analysis project Ga0123353, IMG submission 92763) | Labiotermes labralis P3 segment gut microbial communities from Petit-Saut dam, French Guiana - Lab288 P3 | ecosystem: Host-associated > Arthropoda: Insects > Digestive system > Gut ... | reverse complement strand
GATTTTTCTAAAGGGGATAGGGGATAGGGGATAGGGGATAGGGGATAGGGGATAGGGGATAGGGGATAGGGGATAGGGGATAGGGGATAGGGGATAGGGGATAGGGTGGCACTGATACCTATTCCCTATCCCCTTTTCCCTATTCCCTTCCTTCACTGACGACGAATCGGAGCGAACCCAACGGCACGTCGTACAGGTAAATCTCGAAAGCATAGGTTCCGGGATGCGGCAGAGGAAGTTCCGGCAGCTCGACGACCAGTTCGCAGGTTTCCAACGGCGTGTTGGCGAAGGCAAGGATGTCGCCGAATTCCAGCAGCGTTTCGTTGCGGACCAGATCGACGTACTCAATCGTGATCGGGAGTTTGCCCTGGAACTCGGTGAGGCTGAGAAACAGGAACGCCCCCCGATTGTACTTCGACGGGAACGAAACCGCCGCCATTTCGCAGAACGTACCGGCGATGACCTTTTTACCGGTGTGCATGTCTTCGTAAACGTGGTCGGCGAGGATGATCGCCTGTAAAACGGGGCGTGGCGGCATGGTAAGGTGAGTGATTAGTGGTTAGTGACTAGGGGGTAGTGACTAGGGGGTAGTGACTAGGGGGTAGTGGCCGCTAGAAAAAAATCCAGTCACTAGCCACTAATCACTAACCACTATACGGATTATAACAAAAAACAACGCTCAAGTCGAGTCATACCGATTTCTTTATTCGTTTTTTTTGATAATTTGGCGTCTTTGCACGAAATCTCTTATTTCTCGCTTTACTCACGGTAGATTTCCGCCATCGCTTCGACATGTTGACGGATGATCTTTCGCAAAGACGGCGGCGAAACGACTTCGACTTCCTTGCCGTAACCGAGTACCCACCAGGCGATTTCGTTGACGCCGGAAACCGTGACGTGAAATTCGATGCCGCCGTCCGCAAGCGGCATGATCTTTTGCGTCTTGTGCCAGGCGACTTCGGAAACGTTTTGTGCCACCTTCGGCGAGAAATGCAAAATGACGTGCGAATCCGCCCCCGGTTCCGGGATCAGATGCCAGGCGTTACCGAGATAATCGTCCAGTTTGAACTGTTTCGGCACTTCAAAGATTTCGCTTGTCAGCGCAATTTCTCGGATGCGTCCGACGTTGAAGGTGCGTATTTCCCCGTGCAGCGACGAATGACCGACCACGTACCAGCTCCGGCGGCTGAAGAAAATCACAGACGGATGCAGTATCAAACGCATGTCATCAGGTTCGGCGGGGCTTTGGTACGTGATGCTCACGGCATAACGCAGTGATTGTGCCTTCAATAGCAGGTCGAATTGTGTTTCGTGTTCGTTGAGCTGATTTCGCGGTTCGAACAGATATTGCAGAGAATCACCGATCTTGGCGACGTATTCCTTCAAATCGGGCGGCAAGATGCCGACGAGCTTCAACGCCGCGTCCCTTGCAGCGGCGAAAAACGGGAATTGGGATTGATCGCCGATTTCATAAGCCAACGTAATCACGGCGAGTGCTTCCGCCGGAGTGAAATGGGTCGATTTCAGAAAGAAGTCCTGCGCAAGAAAATACCGCCGTTGTTCTTCGTTGAACACCAGCGGTATTCCGGCGGTTCGTATGGCCTCAATGTCACGAAAAATGGAACGACGGCTTAGGCCGCATTCCCGGGCAAGTGAATCGGGTGTCGCCCGACCGGTTTGCACCAGTTTCAGGATGGTCAGGAGACGCCGAAGCCGATCTGTCACCATGCCCCGTCACCGTTACCTGAACGCGGCCGTCCTTGATGCCGCCATCGGGTTCGACTGGGCAGGACCCGTCGGGTAATTTCCTGCCGTTGGGTAGTTGACCGAATAAACAGTGGGCTGCTGCATGGCCGGTTGCGCGGCTGTTGCGAACGCTCTATTGTTGTTCGCCGTGTTGGATTGATAATTCACCGGGCGGACGGGATAGGGCTGCTGGTACTGAGGTTGTTGCTGGTATTGGACAGGATAGGGCTGCTGGTACTGACCAACAGTATAAGGTTGCTGGTATTGACCGGCGGGCATCCCGTAGTTCGGTTGCGGAGCAGTGTTGATGCTCCCCGGAATCGACTCGTACTGCTGATAGGGTATGGTCTGCGGTGTCGCCTGGTACTGATATTGCATTCCCTGATTACCGTAATCCATGTAAACCTGATCGTCGTAAATCACTTGTTCCGTTCCCTGGAAGCTCATCTGCCCGTTGCCCATCGCCTGTTGCGGATTCTGGAACTGTCGGTGAACTCCGTTGGAAATCACGCCCGGTCGCGTGTAGCCGTAATTGATGTAATGGCCGGCGTCGCGTTTGCGAGCCTGTCGCACGGCGTCAAACTGGGCTTTGCCCGGCCAGGGGCCTTCGGCGAGGGCGATGTTGTTGTACTCCAAAAGCGAACCTTTCAGGTAGTGCAACTTTGTGATTGCCAGGTTGTAGTTGACGATCGAGTTGAAATACAAACTTTCCGCTTCCGCCAATCGGCGCTGAGCATCCAAAATCTGGTCGAGCGTCGTTCTTTGGGCTTCAAAAGCCGCTTCGGTCGCCTGGACTTCTTCTTGAGCCGCTCTGCGGGTATTGAAGGCAATCTCCGCCTGATTGTAGAAACGATCCATGTCACGAATACTGTCCTGGAGGCTGTGGTCGAGCGCAAGTTCCTGTTCCTGCAACAAAGCGCGATACTTGATCAGGTTCAGTTCCGCATGGCGGACGGCGGCCCGTTCCTTGCGCCATCCGAACGGGGCCTGAAATTCCAATCCCATGTGCCAACCCTGGTAATCGCCGCTTCCGAACGATCCATAAGCACTCGACGCACCGGCCGAATGATTGATCAAATCATGCCCCAAGCCGTTTATCCGGTACGATCCACTGAAGTTCAAATTCGGCAGCAGGAAGTTGCGCGAGGCAATCAATTCCAATTCGCGCTGCTTGACATCCCATTTCATTTTACGGAGTTCCGGGGCGCGGTTGAGTCCTTCGGATTTGACCTCCAACCAATCGAACCGAATCTTCGCTACGGACGGTTCGTCCACCGGTTTGATCAGGCGTCCGTCGGATGCCGCAATCCCCATGGCAAAACGAAGGATCGCTTCCGTTTTATAAATGTTGCTCAACGCATCCTTGGTATTCCCGTAGAAACGGAAGAACTGTTGTCGTGCCTGGGCTTCAGCCTGGGCATTTCCGCGGGCGTCTCCCTCATCAAAAAAGGTGCGAATCTTGACCCAAGTTGCATAAGAGGATTTTAACCCCGTCTTGACCGTGTCATAGTTGCGGTAAGCGTTGTACAAATTCCAGTAGGCGTTTTCCGTGCTGTAAACCAGTTCACGGACACCCATCTCGAAGTCGAGGAGTGAACGTTCCGCACCGATACGGGCGATGAGTACGCCGTTATAATAACCGGGAATCGCACCGGGACCGGCAATCCGGTTGAACGTCACACCGCGTCCCTGAAGCAACGCCTGTGTGAATCCGGCTTCCGTGTAGGTTGACCAAACACTGGAAGGATCACGGGTTGGGCTATTACTCCAGTCGTAAGTATTGTTGTTGCGAACATAAAATGTCGTTCCGGTAGCTGCGTATTTTGAAATGGTTGCCTGGAATGTTCCTTGGTCCCCTTGATTGACTGTATTGGATAACCAACTGGCCGTATTCGTTTGCTCATCGGATTTGGTCCACCCGGCTGAGGCACTCAACTGACCGTCGAAGGCGGACAGAGCGGCTTCGACTCCATAACGCGGGTCGGCCTCGACCAAAGCGGGGTCGTAAATCGTTCCGACGGAATAGGGATTGCTGATCAAAACGCTTGGCGTTCCCATCGCACCAGTCGATCCGAAAGACACACCGCCCAGATTGCGCAAGACTTTCCCATTTTGCATGGCGATCTGGACGACTTCCTGGAGCGAGAGATTCCAATACTCCCGTGGAGTCCCATTATCAAGCGTCAAAGGGGCTTCCGCACCGGTGACTTCCGGCAAAGAAGGAACATGCGTGTCGGCAAGCTCAGGCCACATCCCACTGTCGATATAATGGGCGGCCATGTTACCTTTTTCATGCAGGTAAACCGGTTGTTGCGGCCGACAACCGATTGCCCCGAGGGCAAATATCCCTGTGAAGAACAACGGAATCCATTTTTTCCAACTCATCAGACATCCATTCCTGTAAATTTAGATAAGCACGGAAAACTGAATCATTCAATTTTCCTCCTCACCTCGTTGTCACTTCAAGCAAAACATGCTTGCATATCCAAACATATTTCTAATCAATGAGGTATTTTGAACGAAATCATTCAATATGTATCAAATCATCCCCGGCAAAACATTGCTACAATCGATACAATCCGAATATTTCAGCACTACTCGTAATACCCGTATCGTCCAACTATTCATAAATTATGAAAAAATCCACTCAAAAGCAGATAATTTGGCAGAAAAATTAGTAAATTCTATCTATTTTAACATTATACTGTTCCGATTTTCACAATATCATGTGAATTTAGACAACCAATTTTCAATCGGTGTCAACCACTGGATTGTGTCACTCGTCATAATAAGGTTTTTCGGCCTTATAATACGAAAAGACACAGCCATCTGCAATAGATTTTATCAATTCCATGAGAGCAAGTATTGTTTTTTATGCTTTTGACCGTTAAAATAGTTGCACGGGAGTTAGTGATTTTTCGTGAATTTACGACTGCGTTTGATAGTATGGTCAAAATCAAATTGATTACAGTTCACACTTTGCATAGCGTGCAAACAACCCAATCTTAGCAAATTATCGCAGGAAACCACTCATGTCACGTACTCTTTCATTCTGTTTTGCCATCTTATTGGCACTTTTCGCATTTGCGCAACATTTATCGGCTCAGCCTCCGGAGTTACGGGCGATTCTTGACGATTTCGATCTGACGGAAGCTGACGTTCAGCAACTCGCCGTCAACCTCAGTGGTCGAATGGAAGAATTGCGCGAAAAATTTGAAAATCGTTTCAGAGAACAGCCGACTTTGGACAATTACCGTGAAAAAGTTGGTTCGGTCATCGACGAGGTTGGGTCTTCTGTCACGGGAATCGTCCGTGGCGAGTTGCAAGATTTCCTGACCGCCGATCAGTACCAAAAACTGGAAACCCGCGTTCTCCAGGCTCACACCTCCATGATGCGAGGGCTTGAAAATGATGCCAACGCGGAAAATCCCGAAGTGATCCTCGGCAACATGCCGGTTGGGATGATGCAAATGGCGATCGGGCCGCCCAGCTTCCTGGAATTTACCGAAGACCAAAAACAAAGGCTTTTCGAACTCCAGAAACGCACGATTCTCGACTGTGTTGGCGGCGGCCTCGAATTACAAGAGCAATTTCCAGGTGGCAACGATAACACACCGGGACTTTTGGAAGCCGTTTTCAAAAAATTCCGCCCGATTTTGCTGCGTTTCAAACGCGAGTACGAAAAAATCCTGACCGACAAGCAGAAGGCGAAAATCGAGGAACTCATGGACGACATGCCCGACTACCTTTGGGGCATGTTGCCGGAAAATCGCGGAAAAGAGCGTGAATGGCGACCGGGTGCCAACTCGTGGAAACCCGGCGACGGAGTACCGGGAGTCAACCCCAATGCCGAAGCAAGACCTGAACGCACCCGCGAAGGACGACGTTTTCCCGGTTCGGAGTAGTACATTGGCAAGTTTAATTTTTGGGATCATGACAGGGCGGTCACTCCGTGACCGCCGCCGAATTGCGTGATAGCTTTCCCAATTCTTAATGTTGACAAAGCAGTAGTACAAAGTGAATCAAATCATCTTCATCAAGAGTGATGCCTTGTTCAACTTAGTGTTCCTTGGGTAATACTTTGTGAATTTTGTGGTGAAAATGTTCAACCACCAAGTTCACAAAGATTTCTCAAAGGACACAAAGGGAAAAAATGTCAGATGATTGGCGTTTGACAGTAGAACACTTCGTTCCATTCAGGATTCTGTTTTTCCGAAGAAAGACTTAACGGAACGAAACGCGAATGCCGGTGCCGTTTTCGTCGGGGAAGGTCAGAACCCCGTTTTCCGAGCGGACGCCGGTGCCGACTTTTTTCTCGATCAACTGCGGACCGTCCAAATCCAGATAATCGGCCATCGGGACATACTGAGCTGCGCCGGACATGGCGATGCTTGATTCGATACCACATCCAAGCAGGATTTTTAAACCTTTCTCGCGAGTGCGTTCCACAGCCTGACGCATGGGAGTCAAGCCACCGAATTTGCAGGGTTTGAGATTGACGCCGAAGAAATACTCCGCGCAACGGTCAATGTCAGCCTCGCAGGCACAACTTTCATCGGCCATGATCGGGAGCGGGCACTTTTCTTTCAGGATTTCCATACCTTCCCAGTCATCGGGAGGTAACGGTTGTTCGATAAATTCGACACCCAACTTTTTGAATTCCGCCGCAAAATGTAACGTTTTCTCGACATTCCATGCCCCGTTGACATCGACGCGGAAGACGGCATCCGTAACTTTGCGCAATTCCTGCAAAGTCGCCAAATCATATTTTCCGCCCATTTTAATTTTGTAAATCGGCCAATTGGGGTTCTCATGAAAACGTTCCAAAACCTGATCCACAGTATCGAAACCCAGCGTAAACGCAGTTCGCGGAAAAGATTTTGGAAGGCGCATTCGCCAGATTTGCCAAAGTGGACGGTTTCTCATTTTTCCCCAAAGGTCGCAAGCTGCCATATCGACGGCGGTTTGCGCGTAGGGCGATTTGCCCAGCACGGGCCGGAGAAAACGCCACATCGCCACCGGGTCGGCCAAGGCATAATCCTCAAGCATCGCCCCCGCCTCATGAACCAAGTCGGTCATTTCCTCGACCGTGATTTTGTAATAGGGATTCTCCTGAACTTCGCCGTGACCGCGCAGACCGTCCTGCTCAAGTTCGACGACAATCGTCCTTGCGACGCTGATCGAACCTCGCGAAAATGTCAGGACATGCTTGAGCGGTAAATCCACTCGAATCACACGGAGTTTCATAATTCAAAATCGGTAACAAGAATTCCTGGGAGAAGGAGGATAAAAGTACGAATGTTAGAGAAATAGTAACAGATGACGCAAGGTGTACAAAATTCCTGTCGCACTCCCGTTTTTGTGAGTACAAACCAATCCCGGAGGAGCGCAACATGAGTACGAAAAAACCCATTATGACACAGACTTGACCGACAAGCAATGGTAGATCGTCAAAAAAAGATTCCACAACAGAAAAAAGCCCCGAAACAAACTGCTGCAAAACAAGTTACATTTATCAAAATATATTACCGCATGGAGCACAAAGGATGACACAAAGAACACAGAGTTAGGGCGTTGAATAGGGTAATCAAAAGTCACCATGACGAAGCAAGCGGTGCTGATAAAAACGACCGCTTGATTATTTCGCGAGACATTATTCAATCGGAATGGCACCGGCGAGCAGTTCTGCGACCCGGACGCAGAAATTATCGTTCAGCACAAGCACTTCACCGCGGGCGATGAGGCGTTCATTGACGAAAATATCGACGGCATCGCCTGCGATCTTGTCGAGTGCCACGACTGAACCTTTGCGGAGTTTGAGAATATCTTCGAGATACATGTTCGTCCGGCCAAGCTCGATTTTGATGTCGAGTTCGACTTCGCTGATCTGGTCAAGCGTCGCGTGATCCGAGTTGGGTGTCGAACCGCCGAACTCCGGGAACTGGAACTCGATGATCTCCGGAGTCCCACCGGAAAGATTTCCGTCGCCCGATGTGATGGATTCCAGGGCTTCCTCGGCCCGTCGCAACAGGTAATCAATGTCACCCTGCGGGACACCCTCGTCAACCGTGTCATCTTGTGCATTTTGCGGTACTCCAATCCCGGGACCCGCTTTCGGTTGTGGGTTGGATGTGCTGATCGTGCTTTTCAGCAGGTTTTCGAGGTCGTTTTGGCCGAGCGCATTGTTGCTGCCGCTAAGTGGTGAAGGTGCAGGTTTTGGTGCCGCAGAAATATCGGGCACCGCCACTCCCGGAGCATCGGCAACCTGAGCGGAGCTTCCGCCGCCTATACCACCGGCCAACAATTTTTCGATGTCGCTCTGGTCGATGGCCGAACTTTGGGGGGCGGGTTCCGATTCGGGCTGCTTTGGCTCAGGCGGAGGCGCGCTCTTTCCCGATTGTGCGGCCAACAGTTTTTCAACGTCGCTTTGATTGATCGCATTTCCATCAGACATGGGAATCCATTCCTCTTGTGTTAAATTCAGAGATGCCTTTAACCAAGGAATTTTACAAGAAACAGTTGCGAATTGATAAACCGGTCACTTACGTTCCCGGCAACTGTATCAGTTAAAGACACACTCACAGTGAATTTTACGAAAAAACCTGTCGGTACGCAAGGCCGAAATTCACAAAATTTACCCCCCCACCTGAATGGCAATTTCGGTGTAAATCACTCCCTTGACCAGTGGCATTCCTAGGATTTCGTTGACTTTGACCATGATTTTGTTTTTAATCAGCCCTAGCGAAGGATCAGTGATTTCCGACTGGCTCGAACTTCTCAAAAGGACTAAAATCGCATTTCTGATCCGGTTTTTATGAATTTCGTATCGTTTATTATATTCTTCACGGTCTTTTTTGTTGACCAAACCAAAAAATTGGACGGACAACCGAAATGGCATGTTGGAGAGGTCCCCTTCGGTAAAGGTAAAAGTACCTAAATCAACCTCTTCGCGTTCCTCATCTTTCATCTCCTCCTCAACAACAGGAACTTTGTACGGCGCATTGATTTTCGTATCTTTTTTCTGGACTTCATCGATTTCCGCTTTGATCGTACCGGGCGACGGAATCACAAAGATAAACGCCGCAAGCATTTCGGCCAAGGCAACAACCAACAGGAGCAACACAACCAGCAGGTGCGATGATAAAATCGACTTTTTCGGCGGAGGTGCAACTTCAACTTCCGGGTCGTCTTCTTTGGGATTTGGGGTTGTTGCCATAGCGTCCTGATTCGTTGGAATCTAAATATCGTGCTGTTTTCTTCCATTTGGGAAAATAGTATCCGTTCACAAGTTTGGAATTTCGCACAAGTGCAACGTTAACAAGGATGAAACTCAGTGAATAAGTGTTTGGGGGGCATTTTTGTGTTACTAAGTGACCACTGGAAAGTCAACCTGAACAACTATGAGTCTCAATCCTTTGAATATTACCCTTGGTCGTTAAGGGAACATTTTATAAATCACCCTTAGGAGCCGTAACAAAACAACCTTTGCACAGTACGCAATCTCTAATCGAAATATCGAAATATTGCGTATATACAGCATTGGTTATATTTGATTAACGTGCTTTTGTAAATGTTATTTTTTTACGACTCCTTAGTAACTACGTGTCACCTTCCCATGAATATTACCCTTAGTAGCTGGTGGTTTGGCGTTTTTGTGGAAAATACCCACAAATCCATGAACGGATACTCAAATACTATCCAATAAATAGCTTATCTCCTGTAAAAATCAAGGAAAACGCAGTAATTTTTGCGTAAAATATCATTCTCCTATTGAGTGTCTAAAACCTCCGGTGTTTCGGAAATCAAAAAAATCTCGACGTAGGCGTTGGAAACCCCGACCTGGGGCGGAACGACCGTGTGGCAACCGAAAAGAACGCAGTGGAAAGTAGGGCGGTCACGCCGTGACCGTCTGGTGGGCGTTGGGTTATTTTTCTTCTTTGGACCATTTCATCTCGCATCGTACTCGGTGCAAAACTTTCCTCAAGTTCCTTCCAGTCCTGTCAGGTTTTGGGACAAACCGGGGCGTCCGGCTTGCGTCCTCTGCGCGAAATAACAATCCCTCGTGGTTGTTTTCTTTGAAAAATGGGATAGAATTAGTGACCAGTGAATGGAAACCACGATCCCCTATCCCCTTTAGAAAATATTCCCTTCAAAAATCAATGACAACGGAAACACTCTCAGTACACAATGCGAGGCAATCGGAAAGTATCGGCAAAACGGTTTTGTTGCGTGGTTGGGTGCGGACCCGGCGCGACTCGAAGGCGGGGTTCAGCTTCATTGAGCTGAACGACGGTTCCTGCTTCGGCAACGTGCAGGTGCTGGCACCGAACACGCTGGCCAATTACGAATCGACCGTCCTGCATTTGACCGGCGGTTGCAGCGTCGCGGTCACGGGCATTGTCAAAGAATCGCCCGGCCAGGGACAGGCGACCGAAGTAGAGGCAATCGATGTCGTGCTGCTCGGCACTGCCGATGCGGAGACCTACCCCTTGCAAAAGAAGCGGCACTCGCTCGAGTTTTTGCGGACGATCGCGCATCTGCGACCGCGCACGAACACCTTCGGTGCGGTGGCCCGCGTTCGCAATCAGATCAGTTGGTCGATTCACCGTTTCTTTCAGGAGGAAGGCTTTTTGTACGTCAACACGCCGATCATCACGACCAGCGACTGCGAAGGAGCCGGCGAGATGTTCCGCGTTTCGACGCTCGACTTCGACAACCCGCCGCGCTTGCAAGATGGAAAAATTGATGATGCGAAAGACTTCTTTGAACGCCGGGCGTACCTGACCGTCAGCGGGCAGTTGGAAGGCGAGACTTACGCTTGCGGGCTGGGGCGGATTTATACCTTCGGGCCGACGTTCCGTGCGGAAAACTCGAACACCGCCCGGCACGCGGCGGAATTTTGGATGATCGAACCCGAGGCCGCGTTTTATGAACTGCCGGACAACATGGACCTGGCTGAACGCTTTCTCAAGCGGATTTTCCGCGATGTCATGGAGAACTGCGAAGAGGACATGCAGTTCTTCAACAGCCAGATCGACAAAACGATTCTCGAAACGCTGACGGGCATCTGCAACAGCAGTTTCGAGCGGCTGCCCTACACCGAGGCGATTGACATTCTGCTCAAGTCGGGCGAGAAATTCGAATATCCCGTCGCGTGGGGTATGGACTTGCAGAGCGAGCACGAGCGATTTCTCGTCGAGCGGCATTTCAACAGGCCGGTGATTTTGTTCGACTACCCGCGTTCGATCAAGCCGTTTTACATGAAGGT
>Ga0123353_10015729_pt1 | contig 11014 bp, 9 predicted proteins | sample TergutLab28metaG_3_FD_92763 | JGI IMG/M metagenome (GOLD analysis project Ga0123353, IMG submission 92763) | Labiotermes labralis P3 segment gut microbial communities from Petit-Saut dam, French Guiana - Lab288 P3 | ecosystem: Host-associated > Arthropoda: Insects > Digestive system > Gut ... | reverse complement strand
CATAAAGTCTTGCTGCGCCTGATCGAGTCCCTGCTCTTGCTTTTCCATGTCGTTCATGCGGGTTACAACCTCCTTAAGTGACCAATCCGGTGTGGACGCACCGGCGGTTATACCAACTGTGTCTTCGGGGCGGAGAAACCCTTCCGGGATGTCCTGGCCCCCCTCGATCAGGAGCGTTCGGCCACATCGCTCCACACAGATCTCAAACAACTTTTGGGTGTTGGCGCTGCGCTTGTCCCCCACCACCAGCACGGCGTCCGCCTGCCCGGCAATCTCCCTGGCCGCGTCCTGGCGCTTGGCGGTAGCCTCGCAGATGGTCTTGACCGCCGTAAGGCCGGGTATCCGCAGGGCCAGCGCCTGATGCAAGGCCTCCCAAGCTTGTTGGGTGGCGGTGGTTTGGGACACCAGCAACGCGCTATCCAGCAAAGGCAATGTTTGGGCTTCAGCAGCGTGGCGCAGGATATGCGCCGGGCCCTTGACCCATCCGGCGGTGCCCTGTACTTCGGGATGCTCCGCCTCGCCCAGGATCAACACCGTGCCATCGTACCCCGAAACCAGGGAGTGAATGCGTTTGACGCTGGGGCAGGTAGCGTCCAGGATGGTGATGCCCCGCTGCTCACAGAACCGGTACACCGCTTCGGCAACCCCATGGGAACGGATCATCAACAGCGTACCGGTTGGCACTTCTTCCACGGATTGTACGGTGCGCAATCCCTGCCCGGCAAGCCGGGACATCACCCGCTCATTGTGGATCAGATGCCCCAGCACGTACACGGTACCGTTCTGGGCCAGCGCCTCTTCGGCAATGCGCACGGCACGCTGCACACCGTAACAAAAACCCGCCTCTTTGGCAATCCGCACTTGCATCGTGAAATACTTCGCTTTCTTTAAACATAAATCCTGCTGTAATTATAGGATTTGATGCGTAAAATGCTAAAATCACGTCAATTTAGCGTCCAGCCTTTCCAAAGCGGCGCCCATGCGGCCTAAAAACACTTCGGCAGCCTCTTTGTCGGCCCCCTTTTCGCGCAAGTCGTCGATTTCCACGGGAGCGCCCAACTTCACCCGCAGCCCGCCAAGCAGGCCGTATTTTCCCCGAATGTACACGGGCACCACCGGCGCGTCGCTGCGCAGAGCCAGCACCGCCGCGCCGCTGAGCAGCGGCCCCAGGGTTTTGCCGTCGCCACGGGTGCCTTCGGGAAACACCCCTAGCGCCTCGCCGGCCCGGAGTACGGCCGCGCACTCTCGCATAGCGGCTAGGTCAAACTGTCCGCGGTCCACCGATATGGCGTGCAGCTTGCGTAGGATAGCCGCCAGCCACCTGTGCTTGAACAATTCTTTTTTAGCCAAAAAGCGCACCTGTCGCCTGGACGCGCAGAGCCCCAGGGTAAAAGGATCCAGGGCGTGGATGTGGTTGCTCATCAATATCACCGGGCCGGTTTGGGGGATGTGCTCCCGCCCGTGTATCCGGCCCCGGAGCAGGCCAAAAAAGAGCGCGTGGTACAGCACCAGGGCCAGGCTATAGAGAGCGCTGTTTTTGTAGCGTTTGGGTGGGATTTGCGATTTTGGCATGGTCTTTCTCCTCATTAACAATTCACCACTTTGAACGCGAATCAAGGGTTGCATCACCCAATGTGGGCATCCATGTAGGGGACGATGGCAATCGTCCCGCCATAGCGGGCGGATCGCCATCCGCCCCTACATGGACCTCATTCTTAATTTGCATCATTGATCAAGCCCTAATTTTTGTCTGATCTCTTCGGTGGTATAGTTTTTTGCATTGGGTTCTTTAGCCCGCGCAGACCGACGCTCGAGATCCTGCATAATTCTCTCTCTAACAACGGGGTCGTCAAAGGGATCATGACCACAACCCACCCGCTCCCGATACAACCCCACAATATGCCCCACCACCTGGTCAATGCCCATGTCCGTGGCGTCCACCAGCACCGCGTCAACCGCTGGGCGCAGTGGATCAACGGCCCGGTTTACATCCTGTTCGTCCCGGGCCAGCAGATCAGCCAACACCCGCTCGTACGTCACGTCGGTCCCAGCGCCGATCAGCTCATCGAAGCGGCGGCGGGCACGAACCCCGGCATGGGCCGTCAAAAAAATCTTGAGCGTGGCGTTGGGCAGCACATTGGTACCGATATCCCGTCCGTCCAGCACCATGTCGGTATCAGCAGCGATCTCCCGCTGGGCGCGCACCATCAGCGCCCGCACCACCGGCCACTTTGCCACCGCCGAGGCGGCGTTTCCGGCCTCAGGGGTACGCAACTGCTCGGTGACGTCCTCACCGTCCAGCAGGGTGCGCTGCGTACCCTGCGCGAAGCGCACGCTTACCTCGGTGTGCCCAGCAACCCAGGCGATCGCGTGCCCATCCCGGAGGTCACACCCTGCCCGAAGCGCCTTGAACCCCAGGGCACGGTACATAGCCCCCGTATCCAGATACAGGAAACCTAAGTCGTTCGCCACTCCCTTGGCCACCGTGGACTTCCCGGCCCCCACCGGGCCGTCGATGGCGATGCTGTGCGGCATGATTTCACCGCCCTTCTCAAATCGCGCGATGCCCAAGCCCTAAACACACCTCGTTGAGGTGCACCAAACCTACGCCCATAAACAGCACCACCACCACATGCATGTCCCAGCGGGCGACGCCGATCTTGCCCCCCACGTTCAGGCCCAGGGCTTTGGCGCTGATTTGAGCCACCGCCTCGTGAGCGGCGCCTGCCACCGCGCCTTCCTCCCCGTGGGAATCGGCGATGAGCCCCTCGCGCTTGGCGGCCACCACGGCCCGCTCCACGATGCGCATCACCGAGGGCACGAAGTCTCCGCCGTAATCCACGGCGGTGACCCGCACCCCAAGGTTTGACCACTCGGCGCGGATCTGCTTCTCCTCCTCCCGGCTACGGGAAGAGGCCATCTGCAACGCCGCCCGTGCCGTCTCCCGGCTGCCCGCCTGTTCCAGGGCCTCTTGGCGATCCATAGGTTCACCTCATTTTAGTTACAAGTTACGAGTTACAAGTTACAAGAGGCTACTTGTTACCGGTTTGACATTGCCGTGCCCCTCTCCTCTTGTAACTTGTAACTCAAAACTTGTAACTATACGTGATACAACAACTCCCCGTACGCCGGCACGGGCCACAAGTCACGGGGCATGCGGGCTTCCAAGGCGTCGCAGGGTGTGCGTATTGCTTCCATGGCGGGCAAGATGCCCTCCCGCCACCGGGTGGCATGTTCTTTGTCCGTGCCTTCGGGCAGGGCGGTCAGCAGGCGCTCAAGGGTTTCTACTGCCGCGTGGAGGGCGCCGGTGTGTTCGGTGATCATCGCAAGCTCGCTTTTCTGTGGGTCGCACGATGCCTCGGCGACAGTCAGCAGACCGCATTGGGTAGCCAACTCGCTCTGCCAGCGCATGACGGCGGGCAGAATGGCGCGGCGCTGGAGCTCTACCATGGTATTGCCCTCGATGCGCAGGGCCTTGATGTAAGCCGCGTAGCCTATGGCCGTTCGGGACTCTAGCTCGATCGGCGAATAAACGTGCTGCCTGGCAAACATCGCCATCGCCTCGGGTTCGGTCAAGGCGGCAATGGCCTCCACCGTGGTTGGGTAGAATGGCAGGCCCCGCCGTCCGGCCTCCTCTTGCCATTCCTGGGCGTAGCAGTTTCCGTTAAACAGCACCCGGTGATGCTCGGCGAACATGTCGGCGCACAGGGCGTGAACCTCGGCGGCGGGATCGGCGGCGCTTTCCAGGCGGTCCGCCAGGCGCATCAGCTCATCGGCTACGATGGCGTTGATCACCGCGTTGGCAGTGGCCGCCGATTGGGTGGAGCCCAGCATGCGGAACTCAAACTTGTTGCCCGTGAAGGCCACGGGCGCGGTGCGGTTGCGGTCGTTGCAGTCCTGGCCCAATGCGGGCATGGTGGAAACACCGCTGTGAATGACGCCCGTTCCGGGGCTGGCAGCTACCTCACTGTTTGGCGCGCCAAGCAGGTGACCGCCACCCAGCATGCGCAGCAACGGCTCGCCGATGTACACCGATACCAGGGGTATGGGCGCCTCAGGGCCGCCCAAGCGCTGATCGTTGCTCAAGCCGGCGCTGATCGTGCGCAGCAAGCCGGGAAACCGGTCCACTGCGGCGATCACCGCCAGAAAGAACAGCCGGAACCGCATGTTGCCTGCGGGATCCCGGCCCGGCTCCAGCAGATTCTCTCCCCTGTCGGTGCCCAGAGACCAGTTGTTGTGCTTGCCGCTGCCGCTGACGCAAGCAAAGGGTTTCTCGTGGAGCAGGGCGGCCATGCCGCGGCGGGCAGCCACCTTGCGCAGCATCATCATGGTTAGTTGGTTTTGATCGCAGGCGGCCACGGCGCCGTCGTAGGATACCGCCACCTCGTGCTGGGAGGGCGCGGCTTCGTTATGTTGGGTCTTGGCCGCCACGCCCAGCTTCCACAGTTCCAGGTTGAGCTCGGCCATAAAGCCGGACACCCGCTGGCGCATCGCGGCATAATACTGATCGTTCATCTCCTGCCCCTTGGGCGGTTTCGCGCCAAACAGGGTGCGCCCGGTGTACACCAAGTCGCGGCGGCTGCGGTACAGGTCGCGGTCGATCAAAAAGTACTCCTGCTCCAGGCCCACGTTGGCGTACACGCGGCGGGTTTCTGTGTCGCCCAGGGCGCGGAGCACGCGCATCGCCTGCTTGCAAAGAGCCTCCGACGCGCGCAGCAGCGGCGTACGGGTATCCAGGGCTTCGCCGTTGAAGGAGCAGAAGGCCGTGGGAATGCACAGGGCCACGATGCCGTCGGGCTCCTCCCGCAAAAAGGCGGGGGCCGTACAGTCCCATGCCGTATAGCCCCGGGCCTCAAAGGTAGCGCGCAAACCGCCGCTGGGGAAGCTGGAGGCGTCGGCTTCGCCCCGGATCAGGGCCTTTCCGGAGAACTCTAGCATCACGTTGCCCCGCTTGTGGGGGGCGATAAAAGCCTCCTGCTTTTCGGCGGATTGCCCGCTTAGCGGCTGAAACCAATGGGTGTAGTGGGTAGCGCCACGCTCCACTGCCCATTCCTTCATGGCGGCGGCGATTACCTCCGCCGCGGCAGGATCCAGGGACGCCCCCTCCTCCACGGCACGGTGCAGCGCCTGATAGATATTCTGCGGCAAACGCTGCCGCATCACCGGATCGGAGAATACGTTGCTTCCAAAGGTTTCCGCCAACGCTTCCTGGCTTCTTATTCTTTGGCTCTTTTTCACCGGGCTCACCCCTTCGCGACTGTTTACCTTCGCGTCGTTTCATGATATGATACTATTGATCACTGTTTCTGTCAAAGGAGGATTCTCATGTACCGGTACGGACAGCCATCGCGATCTTCCAACGCAATGAAGAACCAACAAACGATTTTGCTGCTGATCCTGCTGGCGCTGGTCATCTTATGCGCCGGATTGGCGATCGCTTATACCAGCGCCTCGAGTACCAGCAATGGCTTGCACGGGAAGCTGGTAAGGCAGTTTAGCACCGAGGTTCAGGGGGCCAAGACCGCAGCGGGGAAACTGCTGCCCACCAGCGGTTCCAAACTCGAAACCGAGATGGCCGCCGTTCGCATGCACCTGCATGCCGCCAAGATCCTCAATGAAATGGCCCGCGACAATTTCGGCTCCGAGCTGGTTTTCACCGGGCAAACGCTCATCGACAATTGCGAGCGGCTTTGGGTAAGATGCACCGACTTGATACAGACTGGTATGGTGGTTAGCGGCACCTTCAGCGAACTGAACGAAGCCATCGATCAGTTGATCAGGCAGATGGAGCCGTAGCAACGGCATTTCATTGCTTTTTCATCGCCGCCGCAATCAGGGCGTCAAACAACGGATGGGGATTGTCGGGCCTGGACTTGTATTCGGGATGGTAAATCACGCCCACATAGAAGCGGTTGGCCGGCACTTCAAAGGCCTCCATAAAACCCTGGGTTTCTTCCCTAGCGGGGAAGCGGAGCCCGGCGGCGGTTAGGCTGTCCAAAAAAGTAGGGCTGATCTCATACCGGTTGCCGTGGCGCTCGCTGACGGACTCCGCGCCGTAGATCTGGGCGATGCGGCTGCCCGTCTCTAGCCGGATGCGCTGGGCCCCGTTGCGCGAACCGTTGCGGGTGCGGGCCATGGCGACACGATCCTCGGGCACGTACACCACGGGGTGGGGCGTCACCGCCGATACCTCGGTGGAGTTGGCGCCCGCCATGCCGGCCAAGTGCCTGGCCGCCTCCACCACCGCCAACTGCATGCCAAAGCCGATGCACAGGCAGGGCACATCCTGCTCGCGGGCGTAACGTGCCGCCAGCACGATGCCCTCCGCGCCCCGCTCACCGTAGCCGCCGGGCAGCACGATGGCGTCCATAGCGCTGAGCGTATCGCCGATATTGGCGGGGGTTAGCCCGGCGGACTGCACCCATTCGATGTCCACCGCCACACAGTGGGCGATGGCGGCGTGGGTCAGGGCCTCGGCCACGCTCAGGTAGGCGTCGTGCAGGTCTACATACTTGCCCACCATGGCCACCCGCAGGCGGCGCTTGGGGTTAAAAAAACGCTCCACGATGCGTTCCCAAGCGGCCAGGTCGGGTTCCCGCTTGCCCAAGCGCAACACGGTAGTCACCGCGTCCGCCAGGCCTTCCTTCTCCAGCAACAGCGGCACGGCGTACAGGCACTCCGAATCCCGGTTCTGCACCACGGAGCGCGCAACCACATTGCAAAAGAGCGCTATCTTGTTTTTCATCTCTTGGCTAATCTCGTGATCGGTGCGGCATACCAGCACGTCGGGCTGGATGCCGATGGAGCGCAGCTGCATCACCGAGTGCTGGGTGGGTTTGGTTTTCAGCTCCCCGGCGGCGGCGATGTAGGGAATGAGCGTAACGTGGACAAAGCAGCAATTCTCGCCGCCTACCTCCCAGCGCAACTGCCGGATAGCCTCTAAATAGGGTGCGCATTCCATATCGCCTGCGGTGCCGCCGATCTCCACAATGGCGATGTCCGCGGCAGCGTTGCTGGCTACGGTTTGGATGCGCTCCTTGATCTCGTTGGTGACATGGGGAATGGTTTGGATGGTGCCGCCCCTGTATTCGCCTGCCAGCTCCCGCCGCATGATGGCGGCATGCAGCTTGCCGGTGGTTACGCTGGCTTCGCCCCGCAGGGTACAGTCCACAAACCGCTCGTAGTGGCCCAAGTCCAGGTCGGCGGCCACGCCGTCGTCGGTGATAAAGGCTTCGCCGTGCTGCAAGGGGCTGAGCAATCCGGGGTCCATATTTAAGTAAGGATCCATCTTTTGCATGGACACCTTAAAACCCCGGGCCTTGAGCAGCCTACCCAAAGAAGAGGCCGTAATCCCCTTGCCCAACGATGAAACCACACCGCCGGTAACGAACACGTACTTCACGCCACCGCTCCCCTTCATCCATCTACAAAATACAACAAAATGAATTGTATAACGGGGCAGGGATAAAGTCAAGGCATGGAACCCAAGCGCCGCAAATAACGCGCCAACAGCACGCCACAAGCGTATTCTGCGGCAAAAACGCCGCGTCGCCGCGCCTGGGCAAAACGTCGCGTTAACGTCCGCACCGATCGGAAAACCTGCTCGGGCGAGCCATAAAAGCTTTTCCAGGCCTTCCTGATGGTTGCACGAGCCTGTTCTGTTAGCGGCGCTTCTTTTGGAGGGCCGCCCTGAAGCATAACATTGCACATGGCCTGCAACTCACCCAGAGCGCCGTTCTGCCATGGTTGATCACCGGGCATGCTGCGCGCACGCAACGCCCGGTGATACGCCTCTTCCGGCGGATCCAGCCACCAGAGCCCTTCCGTCTCGTTTACGTGCCAGCCTCTCTGCTCAAGCCCCTTCCGGATCGGCGCCTCATCTATGCCCCGTCTTTTCGCCGCCCGGCCCGCGTCGGTCACCAGCAGGGCGTCCTCATCATCCGCCCAGCGCACAAATCCACAGTCACCCAGCAAGGTACGCGCCCGGGCTTTGAGCGCGCCGCCCTCGCAGCCTTCGGTCTGGATGCGTATCCTGTGCCGCAACCCTTGGGCATCGGCGATTTTCAGCAGGTATTCCAAGCATACGTCTGCAAAGGGCGGCTCCACGCACCAAAGCACCCTTTGCGGATATACGGCCAGGGAGAGGCTATACCCCTCTGCTTCATACCTCATGGTTGCTTCCACTTGCTCCCGATAGCTACCTTCCGACAACACCTGCCGTGAGCCCTCGGCAAAGCGGCGCATTTGCACCTGGCCATCTAGCAACAGCATTTCGGCTTCGGCCTCCGCTTCTTTATAGCGCAGCAGCCAGCCATCGCCGGTGCGCGCAAGCTGGCCTTCCGCCCACGCCTCCCCCTGGTCAAGCAGCGCTTCCCCCTCGTGCTGGTCATAGCGAATGCGCAGGATTACTTCATAGCGCTCCATGGCGTGTCCCCTTATAGTCGGCAAGCCTGCCGTTTCTGTAGGGGCGATTATCAATCGCCCGCCAGCCTCTTCGGGCGATTGATAATCGCCCCTACAAAATTGCCCTAACATGACCCAATCAAAAAAGCCGCCTCCGGGCGGCTTGGTTCGTCAGCTAACTGTTCAATCCCTTTTTCTTGTATGCCAACACAAACAACCCCATAAACACCGCGATATTCGCGCAGATCATCAATAGGGGTTCGGTCATGCTTGCGTCGGGCTCGTTGGTAAAAATAACGTTCATCTGCGCGGTAAACACAACGCTGGCTACCTTTCGTACCGCTTCATTAAACTGAGACAGCATCGGGATAAAGGCAAGCATCACCGCAACCGGGGTTGCAAGGGCCGTGGCGGCCTGCTGATTCTTCGCAAAAATTCCTACCGTAGCGCCCAACACCGCGGAGGCGGTTGCGCCCAAGAGCAATACGCCCACGAATTTGACCATCAGCATGCCGGAAAACTCGGCGATCAAAGCGAAGACCACCGACACAACCGCGCACGCAATCAGCACAAATCCGGTGATGCCGGTGAGGTAGTGATGGGGTTTCACCCCAGCCATGGAAAGAAAGCGGAGGCTCTTGTTCTCTTTGTCTTCGGCGATGGCCATGGCAATCAAGGTGAGGGGCGTCATACCCGCAAACATGGCGCCAAAGGTAACGGCAAACATGCTGTTGGGAATCTCTGGGTCGGGTTTGGCCATCATCTCGGTCATCACAAAGGCCATGATGGGGAAAAGAATGAACTGTATAAAGATCGTGGCGTTTTTCAAGGCATCCCTTGCCTGTTTTGTAAAAATCGCGCTAATGCTTCTCATTGGGCCGCCTCCCCCGTCATCTTGATAAACACGGCTTCCATATCGGGAATGGTTTTCATGGCGTTGTGGCGTTCGCAAATTTCCCTGGGCACGCCCTGCTCCACGATCTTGCCGCCGTGCAAAAGGGCCACATGGTCGCATAACTTTACGGATTCCTCCATGTTGTGCGTCGTCAAAAAAATGGTGGTGCCATTGCTTCGCAGGTTTAGGATGAGCTTGTGGATGCCGTGGGCGGTTACCGGGTCGAGGCCGCTGGTGGGCTCATCCAAAAAAAGGGCTTTGGGCTCATGGAGAATAGCCCGGGCCAGCGCCAGGCGCTGCCGCATGCCCTTCGAAAGCTTATTAACCGGCTTTTTTTCCGCGCCGCCGAGCTCCACGTTTTGCAGCGCTTCGAGGGCTTTCTTGTGGGGAATCTTGTAGATGGTTGCAAAAACATCCAGGTTTTCGATGCAGCTGAGCCGGGGAAAGAGCCCGTCTTCATCCAGCATCAATCCGGTCTCAAAGGGATGAGCGCCGATTTGATGGCTCCCGCTGTCGGCCTTAAGCTGATTGGTGAGAATGTTGATAATGGTGGTTTTTCCGGCGCCCGACCGCCCCAGCAGCCCAAAAATCTGCTTTTCGACCGCCTCAAACGTCACGCCCGATAAAACGGTCTGCGGGCCAAAGCTTTTGACGATGTTGTCCATCCTGACCATTCGATGCACCCTTTCTCCGACTGTATATTCATTCAGATTCCTGGGTAATGATAACATGCTGCGCAAATTATGTCAAATGCTGCTGCCCATCGCCTGCAACCGGTGGAGGTTTTTTTCAAACGCGCGCACCACGTTGGGGTGGAACTGCTTGCCCGCCTCCTCGCGCAGCACTGCCAGCGCGTTGAGTACGCTCTTGGATGTGTGGTAAGAGCGCTGGCCGGTCATCGCCACAAATGCGTCCGCCGTGGACAAAATGGAGTAATCGATGGACTGCTGAGACAGCTTGAGCCCCTGAGGGTATCCGTTGCCGTCGTAGCGCTCGTGGTGATACAGGATGGCATTGCGAACCTTAGCGGGTAGCTCCACTTGATCGAAAATCTTTTGAGCCACCTGGGGATGCTTGCGCACGATCTCCCACTCCCGGTGGTCCAGTTCGCCTTCCTTCCGCAGCACGGCGTCGTCAATGGCGATTTTGCCCACATCACGCAGCAGCGCGGCGATCCGCAGCTTGGCGATACGCCTGCGAGACAGGCCCAGAGTGCGCCCGATCAGCATCACGCATCTTTCCACCCGCTTCGCATCGCCCTTAGCGGAGGAGTCTTTGGCTTCGATGGCTTGGGAAAGGGCGGCGATCACGTGATAATACTGGGCGTGTTCTTTTTTATACCGCATAAGCCCATAGCGGGCCATCACCAGCCCGAGCGCCGCCCATAACACAATATACCCACCGCCGTCGATCTGCAGCAGCAGCGCCACCAGCGCCGAGCACGCCACGCTGGCCAATACCGACAGGGGCAGCAGCAGCAGATGGGAGCCGATCCGCCGCCATGCGCCGTCCATAGCCTCAATGATGGTATACAGGAACCAGCTGGCCGCCCCTGCCGCTCCATAAAAAATGCAAACCGGTAGCAGCGAACCCGGCCAGATAAAGGTTGGCCAGGCCTCCCCGGGCATATGGTAGAACATCGAACCCACCATGACGGACATGATCACAACGCCGTCTCCCAACAAAAGCGTGCGCAACGATCCGCTCAACACGCTG
>Ga0123353_10015728_pt1 | contig 11014 bp, 10 predicted proteins | sample TergutLab28metaG_3_FD_92763 | JGI IMG/M metagenome (GOLD analysis project Ga0123353, IMG submission 92763) | Labiotermes labralis P3 segment gut microbial communities from Petit-Saut dam, French Guiana - Lab288 P3 | ecosystem: Host-associated > Arthropoda: Insects > Digestive system > Gut ... | reverse complement strand
GGTGTCCGTGAACGGTGGTTAGGTCTTTCGTCTTCTTGTTTTGGTAGTGCGTTTTTTTACAGTGGGGACACTGCTTGGCTTCGGCGGTGGTTTCGGTACGCTGGACACGCTCTTGGAGTTTCTGCTCGAAGGTTTCTTGGAGGAACTTTCGACCTTGATCGGAAAAAAAGGTTTCCATGAGGTCGAGTGTTTGTCCGTATCCGGCGGTATCGGCGACCAGGTCGCATTCGGCGAGGAGGGCGGCGAATTTCTCCATAAAGAGTTCGTCAACGGTGTGGCGGGGGGAGGATTCGGTCTGCATAAAATTACGCCCGTGTAAAAAGTGTCTGTCCCAATAGTCTAACAAAGCCCAACAAAAGTTTTATGCACCCTTTTGGATCGTCGGCGATAGCAATCATTTGCGTTTATGCTACAATGCAAGAAATGTTTGACCAACGTTTCAAGAAGGAGACCAAATCATGATGCGAAGTATTACCCTCGTTCTTATCATCTGCTGTGTTGCGTGGACTGTGTCCAGACCAGGCACGGTGCGAGCCCAAACAGCCGATACCGTCCCGAAAATCAAGGCGTTGATCATCGACGGACAGAACAACCACAACTGGCGTGGAACAACACCCGCCCTCAAAACCATTCTGGAAAAGTCGGAACGCTTCACTGTCGATGTCGCTACCACTCCGACCAAAAGGGACAAAGATGCCGATGCCGAAACGTACAATAAGAATATGGTAGCATTCAAACCGGACTTCGCCAAGTACGATGTCATCATCGGAAATTATAACGGTAACGAGACCCGCGATGATTGGTCGCCGGAAACGAAAAAGGCGTTTGAAGAGTACATTGAAAACGGCGGCGGGTTTGTTGTTTATCACGCTGCCGATAATTCCTTTCCCAACTGGGAAGCGTACAACAAGATGATCGGACTCGGCGGCTGGGACCGTGGACATCTGCCGCCAACCGCTGGCAAGTACCTCTATTGGGAAGATGGCAAAGCCGTTACAAGTACCGAAAGCGGCAAACCTCGCGGCAATCACGGACCAGGTTGGGCATTCCTCGTTGAGGTTCGCAACACCGAACACCCTATTACCGCCGGATTGCCGCCAGCGTTCCGACACGCTCCGGACGAACTGTACGATTACATGTGGGGACCTGCGGAAAATGTTACGATTCTCGCAACTGCGCACGCCACGAACAGTGGTAGCGGCAGGCATGAACCGATGTTGATGACGATCTCCTACGGCAAGGGACGCATTTTCCACACAATGTTGGGGCATGACGTACAACAGGTTCGGAGCGTCAGTTTTATCATCACGTTTTTGCGCGGAGCGGAATGGGCGGCGACCAGCAAGGTAACGATTCCGGTACCCGATGACTTCCCCGGTACGGACACACCAACCTTTCGTGAGTTGTAAGTTTTTCTCTTGCTTACGCGACAGACTCTGTGAACACGGCGGGCTCTGTTAACCAATCGCTTGGCGGATGTAACTTGCCCGAACGATGTCCTGATCTGCCTGCGATTCGTCCGCTCCCTGCATCTTTTGAAGATGTGCCGGTTGAGTGTGAAGCAACAACAAATTGACCGTCGAAATGTCAATTCCTTCCAGTAAACCCGTGTGAATGCCGAGCCGAAGACTCGACAGATGATGGATCGTCTCCACACTGCCAATGGTTCGCGCCGTCCGCAATGCCCCCAGTGCCCGACTGCATCGGTCAAGGATAATCTCCCGCCGGTCTTTGAGGAGAAACGCGCGTGCCTGGCGTTCGTAAGCGACGATCTGCGGAATCAAGTCGGTCATCTTGACGATCATTTCCGCTTCACTTTTCCCCAGCGTAACCCAATTGCTGATCTGGTAGAGGTCGCCGAGTATCTGCGAACCTTCGCCGTACAAACCGCGAACAGTCAAATTTGCCTTCTGTAACGACCGGAGTACCTTGTCCATCTCGTTGATCACAATCAACGCGGGAAGATGCAGCATCATACTGATTCGCATTCCCGTGCCCACATTGGTAACGCAGGAGGTCAGAAAACCATATTTTTCGTGAAAAGCATAGTCGAGTTTACTACCGAGTTGGTCGTCGACTTTGTTGACTTGCTCCCAAACTTTCTGGGGAGAGAGTCCGCTTGCCGTGGCGTGAATGCGCAGATGATCTTCCTCGTTGACCATCACGCAAAAGCGTTCCTGCCGGTCAATGACTGCGGCGTGGGTGCGTTCCGTGGCGACGAGTTCCGGCGAAATCAGTTGCCGTTCCAGCAGGTATTCCCTGTCCAACGGCGGAAGCGTTTGGATATTGACAAAGTGGTAGCCGCCTTCTGGATGGGGTTTGGCGGCAAAGAGTTCTGCGGCGGCTTGCTGGACGGTGTCCCGAACCAACCGCCGGTCTTGTTCCGTTGCCCGCGTCGGAAAGGGAAAGCCGATGAGATTCCGTGCAAGCCGAATTCGGCTGGAAATCACGATGTCGTTCTCCTCGCCGTTACCGAGAAGCCAGGGACAGGTTTGGGAAAACAGATCGTCCAAGTTCATATACTGCAAAATGTTAATATACTGACATTTTTCTTCCGTGTTTCTTTGCACCCTTTGCGTCTTTGCGGTAAATTTATAAACCGCAAAGACGCAAAGGGCATCGTTTCATAATGCTGTTCCGTGTCTTAAATGAGCTTCCTTTCCGTTTTCCTTTCCATTGTCTTTATTGGCGGGACGAAGTTCATGATGAGGGCTTCGAGTATAGCACCGCGATTGCTTTCCTTTGCCCCGACGTGGTAAAAATGTTCTTGTGTAACAAGGTGAAACCGCTGCCACAATGTTTCGAGCGTTCGGTTTGTCCGATATTGATTACTGTGCCACGTCGAAAGGATGAATTTTGCTTTCGTAACGGAAAGAGCGTCGAATAACTTCTGTTCGTCTTCTTCCGACCACGAGTCGAAATAATCGACATGCCGTCCCAAGTACGGTGGATCACAATAAATCAAATCATCGGCGGTTGCTTGAAAGATCGTTTTCACAAATTCTTGGCACACAAAATTCCACTGATAATGCTTGATTGCTTCTTGAAACTGTGCGATCTGGTTGACGATTTTCGTAATGTAAGCCCTTGCAAACCGTTCCGGCTTTCGGCAAAAAGGGACGTTAAATTTTCCTTTGCTGTTAAACCGAATCATTCCGTTGAAGCAAGCCCGTGATAAAAAAAGGAAGTCCTGCGGAGCACCACAGGTGTTAAACCGTTCCCGCACGTCATAATAGTGTTTTTCGCCGATTTTTTCGAGTTGTCCCCCTTCTTTTTCGAGGAATGTTTTTGCGTTTTCCGGTGTAACTGTTCCCAATTTGATCGCGGAGTAAAAATTGACTATGTGAGGATTCACGTCGGCAAACATAGCGACCGAACGCCGTGCGTTCAAGCCGACGACACCAGAACCCATAAACGGCTCGATCCAACGTTCAAACTTGACATTCGCCGCACAGGACAAAATCAACGGCACCAACTTCGTTTTGATGCCTTGGCACTTGATTGGAGGCACGAGGATTTTATTCATTACTCGCCTCCTTTCTCGGTCTGTTGACCGAACAAGCAAGACCAGGATCATGTCCTTTGAATTCCAGATAATCCCGCAGTTTCTTAATTTTATGCTGTTTGCCTTCACGAGTAATCGTGATTTCGCCGTAGTTCATCCAATAATCGTCGAACCATTGTTCGCCCAACTTTTTGAACACGCCGTTGCCGTCCAGAATGTCCTGAATAGAAACGATGCTGCCGATGTTTGCCGTGTTGCCGCTTCCTTGGGAATCGGAAGCAATCTCCCATTTCTCGCAAGCAAAAAACTGAATATCTTGAATGACCGAAACGATGGATTTCAGTTTGTCGATGTTAAATACTTTCGTTTCGTCAATGCTCCCTGAATCGGTGCGTGAATAGACAGCACCGAGACAGAAATGTCCAGTATAATCATTGTACGGAAATTGGATGTTTTTTTTCTTATCTCGTTCTTTGAAATAACTGCCGTGAGAGCCAAACGTAAAACCGTTGCAAAACATCGGAAACTTGGGCAGTCGATAAGTCGTTTTCAAATCAACTGCAAATTTCACTGATTCGTTTTTTGCCGAAACAAAAGTAATATCAGGATAATAGTTTTGATGATCTGCCAAGACGATTCGATAGCCGGACTTCGTCGCAAAATCGAGGAGTTTGGGAAAAAGGTGTATTTCAAGGATTTTCGAGACGATTTTTGTGTCGGCGGAGATTGTGTAGATATTTCGGAAGGCATCAATAAATCCTTTGACAGCCCATTGACGGTCTGTCGCTGAAACGCTGACATCCAGCGTTTCGGCAAAGTCTTTGAGGATTTTCCTAAATCGCGATTTTTCTTTTGCAAATTTCACCATAATTTAATGTTCCTTGTCTCGTTCCTCTTTGTCGAATCAAAAATAGGGAAAGAACTTGCGATTTAATGACTCACTACGCATAACTCACATTGTAGCGATTTTCAGGAGATAAAATAGTAGGTATCATCGGTAGCGATGCTACCGGTGCTTTCCAACGAGAGAAAAAGTAAAGATAGGTAGGTTGCCGACCTTGTGAGTTATGCTATACTTACTGTCGCTTCACAGAAAGAAGGCAAAGCGATGCAGGTTTTGGAAATTTACCAATCGAAACAGGGGGAAGGAATTTGGACGGGACAGCCCAGCGTGTTCGTTCGATTCTGTGGTTGTCCTCTGCGCTGCCGATTTTGCGATTCTGCATACGCTCGGCGTAGTGCAGGTGAAGACGACAGCGTTTTTGGTGCCTTCCTCGCTCCCGATGAAATCGCCGGGCGGGTGTTGCTCCTCGATTTGCCGCACGTTGTTCTGACTGGCGGCGAACCGATGATGTCGCCGAAACTTGTCGCTCTCACCAAACTGCTCAAAGAATACGACTACCAAATCACCATCGAAACTTCCGGCATCTTTTTCCAACCGGTCGCTTGCGATTTGATGTCGATCAGTCCCAAACTGCGCAACACCGTGCCGCTCGACGGAGATTTGGCAGTCATCCAAGAGCATGATCGCGAGCGTTCCAAGCCGGAGATTGTACAGCAACTTATGTTGCGGTACAATTATCAACTGAAATTTGTTGTCGATACCAAAGATGACCTGTATGAAATTGACGATTATTTATCCTATCTTCACGGCATCGTTCCGAATCGGATTTTATTGATGTCCCAGGCGATTGATGTCGAAACGATGCACCGAAAAGCGACATGGATCGAACCGTTTTGCAATTCCAGAGGCTACCGCTATTGCCCTCGTATGCAACTGGTCTGGTACGGAAACAAAAGAAGGACGTGAGGAAAAGTTCAGAAAAAGAGGGCGGCGGGCAAGAGAGCGGGGGGCTTACGCCCCGCTCTTGCGCTATCCTGCAAAAAACGTCTATACCCTCTTGGGTAGTGTCCGAAATTTGTGGATGCGTTTCAGAAAACGATTCGTAGGGAGAAAAAACTTGCAATCGACCGGTAGGGGCTACCTTTTTTTCAGTGGAAATGCTACATTGGGGGTCAAATCGCTCATTCCCTCAAAAATGTCCTACTATGACGCACTGAACTATCTCGTACAGAAGACATCCGTCATTGAGTTATACGACCAGTTAGGCGGAAGGGTGGCAGTCTGTCCCGAGTGGAACGGCAGAGTGATGACAAGCACCTGCGGCGGATTGGAAGGGGACAGTTTCGGTTGTATCAATGTGCAAGCGATAGATACCGGCAGTTACGATGATTTCGGCGGTGAAGATCAATGGACGCTCTCGCCGCTCATTCATTCTTTTGCCGTTGAAAGCATCAAAGCACACCACGCCGTTTTACAGCACACCCTCCGAATGGCAGATGCCAATGGTACATCTGTCGAATGTCAACTAACTCGGGAAATTTTTCTGTTGAGCCGATTTCAAGCCAGTGAAATGTTCGACGATGCCTTTACGGAGGCACTCAAACAAATCGATGTGTCGGTCGTTGGTTTTTACACGGAAAATACGGTTCGATCACCGGAACGAGTATATATTGCCTGCCGACAACGGGGAATGTTCAATGCCAGTCCGCATACGGCAGTGATTGTACCGGCACCGCCGATGAGTTTTTTGTCGGAACCATTTTCTGTGGACATCGATTATTTGGGGGGAGCACCGCATGGTCGGATTCGATATCTCTCCAAGACGTTACTCATTCGGGCTGACGGTCAGCGGCGATGTCAAGTTACGATGCCCTATTCCACTGCACCACCGATCATCGGAGCCATCGAACGCCGCTCGGGAACGCTGACGCTCTGGACGTTTGACTTGCCGAAAGAATATGAATCAAACGATGTCATTCGGATTTACAATCCCGGTCGTTTGCAGGGGGAGGAGTTGGATTGGGGGACGTACTACGAAATGAACTGTTTTTCCGCTGCGAGGGAATCAGAGCCGGAGTATCCGCTCACGTCGAGTCAGTGTACGTTGCACATTAATGGTGCTAATGCTGTGCTTGACGACCTGATCCGGCAGATTTTCGGCGTTACATTGGAGGATGTTTCGCGGAAAATGCTTTGGTGATGCGATTGGTGCGGGGACTGCGCTACGCTCTGTCCCGGGCTCTTTGTTTCTTACTCGGTTTCTTACTCGCCGGTGTATTCGTTGCCGATTTTACGAGCACGTTGCGGCTTGTCGAGATTGACATTGAGTGCAACGCCAACCTGTACGAGCAAATTCCAACCGACAAAGATTTGGAGATATGCGTCGTATCCTTTTAACGCCGGGATGACAATCGTCTCGAACGGCGTTGGCTTTGGGGCAATCGCAATCAATTTCAAGTTAATGGCATCCGCGTATCGTTGCTTGATCCGTTGCCATTCCGCCTCGAAGGGGTCAATCAACACGATCACGTCGTTCGATTGCATGATCTCTTCAGCCCCATGCAACAGGTAGGTTCCTTCCAGAAAATCGCTTTTCTTTCGTGTGATTTCGTTGGTTTTCAGAGTGAGTTCCTCTGCCACGCCATTGTTGCGTCCTGCCCAGTAAATCGTGCCGGCTTGCGTCAACGCGTCAATCATCGCCGATCCATATTCGACTTCCAATATCTGTTTTCCAAATGTTATCGCCTGCGTTGCCGACTGCGGGCAGTTACAATCGATCATGTTGCACAGCAATGATTGATAGACGAGTGCTTGTTCCACCACGCTTTTCGTAGCAGCGACGGCTTCTTCTTTGCCGCAGGAGAGAACGACCGACTCGTTGGCAAACTCAATAATTTTCCCTTGCGGATTGGCAGTGACGGCAAAACGTTGCGGATGCCCTTCCCGGCGTAACTTCGCCAGCAAGTCAATCGTTTCTGCCGTTTGACCGCTGTTGGACGATGCGATGACCGACCACTGCGAGAGATCGTATTCCATTGCTTGCCGACTGCCTTCGGTAGCGACTGTGAGGTCGAATCCTGATCGTCGGACTTGATCGATAAAATGTTTTGCCGGAAAAATTCGGGAAGAACCTTCTCCAGAAAGAAAACATTTGCCCGTCTTTTTGATCTGTTGGGCAATGCTTTTCGTTTGTCCGAAGTCGAATTGCCCGAATATCTCCGGGGTTTCAAGCATTTCACGGACGAGAGCAAAGGAGTTGTATTTGGATTCGGTGAGGTTCATGGACGTAACGGGGTTGGCGATGTGTTCGGCATTTTTTCCTCCGTGTTCTCCGTGCATTCTCTGTGTCCTCCGCGTTTATTTTTTACCACGGAGGGCACGGAGAGGAAAGGTCGTCGATTGTCGTTTACTAGTATATCGTTGACGCACTCTCACCGCAAGCCGGGGTCATGTTGATTACGTAAAATCGACCGTTTCGGCGTTACCACCGAGGTCATCGACATAAGCCTGCTCGTAATCCCTCGCTACCGAGGTAAAACGGGTATATTCCTTCTTGAACACCAAATCCACATTGCCGGTCGGTCCGTTACGTTGTTTTGCCACGATCAAATCCGCCATGCCGCGAATATTCCTGTTCGATTTTTGCTCTTTGGCATCGATTTCTTCGGGAGTCATGCCCATGTCCCTTCGGTGAATGAACATGACCACATCGGCATCCTGTTCGATGGCTCCCGAGTCTCGCAGTTGCGAAAGACGGGGCCACTCATCCTTTTGCTTGCCCTCCGAATCCGCCTGCCGATTCAACTGGGCAAGGCAGAGGATCGGTATTTTAAGTTCCCGCGCTAACAACTTTAACTGCCGGGCAATTTTGGCGACTTGTTCCTGCCTCGGTTCATCGGCATTCTCCGGCGTAATCAAACCGATGTAGTCGATAACCAACAACTGCAAATCTTGCTGCCGTTTCAGTCTCCGGGCACCTGCCGCTATTTCTGCAACCGTTCGTCCCGGCGTGTCGTCAATGTACAACGGAGCCTTTTCCAACTCGCCGCATACTTCAATAAAACGATTATTGTCTTCTCGGGACAAAAGGTTACGCCGAATTTTATAACTATTCAGTTCGGCACGCGAACAGATCAATCGCAAACCCAATTCCAATCTCGCCATTTCGAGGCTCACAAAAAGGACGGTCTGTTTTTCCTTGATGGCGATATTTTCGGTGATATTCAGGGCGAGTGCCGTCTTTCCCATGCCGGGACGAGCCGCGAGAATGATCAATTCGTTCGGATGAAAAGCATCAACGATACCATCTAAATCCGCGAAACCGGTTCTGATTCCTTCAACGAGTCCTCGTGTTTTGCGGTCCAAGTAATCGGAGGCTTCCATCATCAACGTCGCCATGTCGGTTACTTGATTGACCGTCTGGTTTTCGCAGAGTTGGTTCATCTCCGATGCCCCTCTGTTGAGGAGGTCTTTTGCCTGCGCTTCAGGAGAATATGCTTCTCGGACAATGTCCGAACCAGTGTGAATCAGTTTCCGCAGTGTCGCTTTTTCCCGAACAATCTTGGCGTAGTGAACGGCATGAACGGAAATCGGCACCGACATCATCATTTCCGCGAGGTATGCATGTCCGCCGACGAGTTCCAGTTCGTCGGTAGTCGTAAGATTTTTGACCAACAGAAGCAAGTCGATGGCACTGTTATCACTGCGCATTTTCTTCATGTGACTGTAAATGCGTTTGTGTGCATCGTGATAGAAGTCATCGGGGTCACGTAGTACCATTACAACATCGTCGCAGAGTTCCGGGTCTTGGAGCAGCGCTCCGAGGACTGCTCGTTCGGCATCGAGATCGTGCGGCGGGGACCTTTCGAGCACCGAAAGGTCAATCGGGGCGGAGAAATTCGGCTTTCGGGACTTTCGCGGCTTTTTGTTTTCGGCTTCGGACATGGCTCTATTGTACCGAAGTGAGGAACGACTGCAAGCGGTTTGGCACGTTGCACTCGACGAAGGATACATCGAAAAACGGCTTCCGAACCTTGCGATTCCTGTGTCAGTGTGGTCGGGGAATTATTGATTCGAGTCCACCGAACCGTTATAGTAATTCAAGTAAGCAATTCCCAAACTAAAACGCAACCTTCGGCGCAACGCGTTCGCTGGGACTATCGACTTCAAACAACGCAGCCTCGGCAAAGTTGAACATTCCCGCAATGATGTTCGACGGAAATATCTCTCTGGCAGTGTTGTAGATCATCACCGCATCGTTGAATGACTGTCGGGCAAAGCCGACCTTGTTTTCGGTCGAGGTCAGTTCCTCTTGCACGGCAAGCATATTTTGGTTCGCTTTCAAGTCGGGATACTGTTCGACAACGACCATTAAACGTCCCAGTGCCCCAGAGAGTTCCCCTTCGCTACGGTTCAATTCCTTCATGCACCGCCCATCAGTCGGGTCAGCCGCCGCCTTGTTCGATGCCCCAAAAGCAGCATTTCGGGCGGCAATGACCGCCTCGAGTGTCTGTGCCTCATGCTTCATGTACCCTTTGGCAGTTTCCACCAAATTGGGAATCAGATCGTACCGCCGCTTCAACTGGACATCAATTTGCGCAAACGCATTTTTGTACCGGTTGCGATGGATGATGAGACCGTTGTAGACGGCAACGACCCAAAGGAAAATGCCGACTAAAACGGCGAGAAAAACTAATATGCCGATTGCGGTTGTTCCAAACATTGCAAAGATTGTCATATGGATACCTCCGGGTAGGGGTGTTTGGGTTAGTGATGCGTGTCCTACGTAGCCTTTTCCGGCAATATTCGGGTGTCCGGTTCCGTGGTGCTGGGTTCTGTCTTCCATTATTTTCCTTCTTCATGCCCCTTGTGCCTTGTGAGAGAAATACGAAATTTTTTTCTCACAAAGGCACAAAGAACACAAAGGAATTTTCCATCATCACCTTGCTCAGGTTTATGTCGTTTCCTGCTCCGCTTCAACCGGCGCAGTCTCCGCCTGCACAACCTCCGCCTCAACAGGCGCAACAACCGCTTCGGCTTCCACAACGGCTACCTCTTCGACTGGAGCGGGAGCGACGGGTTCTTCCCGCTTCTCTTCCTTTTTCTTCCGCGTTACTTTTTCCATCTTCGGCAGGTCGGTCGGCACGGCGGGACGGCGACGCTTTGTTCCCAACCGCTCCACTGCCGCCTTTTGGGCTTCCAGATGCGTTCCGTTGGTGCCGTATTTTTTGATGAGGACGGCAACCTTATCGGAAGGTTGGGCACCAACGCCAATCCAGTAATCGATCCGCGTCCCATTCAAGACCGCCCGGGCATCGGTTTCGGGAACCATCGGATCGTAATATCCGACTTCTTCGAGCACCCGACCATCTCTTGGATTACGGGCATCTGTAACACACACGCGAAAAAACGGTCGATGTCGTCGACCAAACACTTTCATCCGAATTCTTACAGCCAACGTTTTGCTCCTGACTTTGTTTCTCTATACCGTAAACCCGTATTGTACCGGGGGGTGCCGGATTGTCAAGACGTAAGAGCGAGTGCGCACGCGTCCTGCAAGTTTTCATTTTTTTGCATCCGTTTCCTCCTTGCATTGTCTGTTTTTTTGACATTCCTTGTTGCTCGTTTCTTTTTTGCAGCAACCTTCCCTTTTCTTTGCGCACGGG
>Ga0123353_10015727_pt1 | contig 11014 bp, 5 predicted proteins | sample TergutLab28metaG_3_FD_92763 | JGI IMG/M metagenome (GOLD analysis project Ga0123353, IMG submission 92763) | Labiotermes labralis P3 segment gut microbial communities from Petit-Saut dam, French Guiana - Lab288 P3 | ecosystem: Host-associated > Arthropoda: Insects > Digestive system > Gut ... | reverse complement strand
GTCCCGGCAACATGCACGTATTTCATCCCCTTATGCGGGCCGCCCATGTGCGAGAGCAGGGTATTTATACGAGTAAGCCCCAGCTTACTGCCGAACTTGTAAGCTGAGGCTATGAACTTCATTGCGTCTTCAAATGTATACGCCATTTTTTAGAACAACCCGCTGATCACGCCGTCATCGGTAACGTCGATCTTCTCCGCGGACGGAACCTTGGGCAGCCCGGGCATGGTCATAATATCACCCGCGATCGCGACCACGAACCCCGCGCCGGCGGACAGACGCACCTGCCGTATCGTTATTTCGAAGTCTTCGGGCGCGCCTAAAAGCTTTAGGTTATCCGAGAACGAATACTGTGTCTTTGCGATACACACGGGTAAATCGCCATATCCAAGGGCTTCTGTATTGCTGATGAACTTGGCGGCCTCCGCCGAGAACACAACGCCCTTCGCGCCGTATACCTTTGTGGCGACAGCTCTGATTTTATCGGCGATGCCAATGTTGTCCTCGTAAACGAAGCTGAAATTGTTTCCTTTCTCGGTAAGCGCAAGCACCTTCTCGGCAAGCTCCTTACCGCCCGCGCCGCCGCTGCCGAATACATCGGAAATCGCGGCTTCAGCCCCTGCGCCGGCGCATACATCGCGTACGAAATTAAGCTCTTCGTCGATGTCCGTCGGGAATTTATTCACCGCGACCGCAACAGGCAGCCCGTATACCTTCGTTATGTTATGGATATGCCGCTTTAAGTTGGTAAGCCCCTTTTCAAGCAGCTCCTTGTTCGGTTTGTTAAGGTCTTCCTTAGCGCAGCCGCCGTGATGTTTAAGTGCGCGGATCGTCGCCACCAGCACGACCGCCGCCGGACGAAGCCCGCTCTTACGGCACTTGATATCAATGAATTTCTCAGCGCCCAGGTCCGCGCCGAACCCTGCCTCGGTCACAACATAATCGGCAAGCTTCATGCCAAGCTTCGTCGCGACCACGGTATTGCAGCCATGCGCGATATTAGCGAACGGTCCGCCGTGGACAAGCGCCGGGGTATGTTCAAGCGTCTGCACAAGGTTCGGGTCGAACGCCTCTTTAAGCAGCGCCGCCATAGCGCCCTGGGCTTTCAAATCGCCCGCTGTTACCGGCTTCTGCGCGTAAGTATACCCAATGACTATTTTCGCGAGACGGTCTTTTAAATCGGAAAGGCTCTCGGCAAGGCAGAACACCGCCATAACCTCCGACGCAACGGTGATATCAAAGCCGTCCTCACGCGGCGTGCCGTTAGTGCGCCCGCCCAGACCGTCAACCACGTTACGCAACTGACGGTCGTTCATATCCATAGCCCGGCGCCATGTGATACGGCGCGGGTCGATGCCAAGCGCGTTGCCTTGATAAATATGGTTATCGATCATTGCCGCAAGCAGATTGTTAGCCGCTGTTATCGCATGGATATCGCCGGTGAAATGCAGGTTTATATCCTCCATCGGCACGATCTGCGCATATCCGCCGCCTGCCGCGCCGCCTTTCACGCCGAACACAGGTCCCAGCGACGGCTCGCGCAGGCAAATCATAACCTTCTTGCCAAGCTTGTTCAGCGCGTCGCCAAGCCCGACGGTAGTTGTGGTCTTACCCTCGCCCGCGGGAGTAGGCGAGATAGCCGTAACCAAAATCATTTTAGCGTCCGACCGCTGTTCATATTCCTTCAACAGCCTATGGTCTACCTTAGCCTTGTGATTGCCGAACACGGATATACTATCCTCCGGCAGCCCCAGTTTCTCCGCGATAGCGGTCACCCTTAACAGCTCTGCGCTTTGGGCGATTTCGATGTCTGATCTCATTGTTTTTCCTCCTTATATGTTTTGGTTCATTACTTTCAATAATGATTATCTAAAACCTGCTTCTCATAATTGAAATTCTCGATTTGCAGATAATATTCCGCGCAATCTATAAGCGCTTTTGCGGGCGACAGCCCGATAAGCTCCGTGCCGATTACGCTGACGCCGTAACGCGCCGCCTCAGCGCGGATCAACTCCACTGCGCGATACAGCGGCGTGCCCTCATAATTGACCATATTCATGGATACCTGCGCCGTATTACGCTCTTCAAGCTTAACGCCTATCGCCTTGCAATATTTAAGCCCGCCGTTCGAACCGCGCACTATTCTCGCGATCTTATCGGCGATCGTGACGTCGGATGTGCTGAGGTTCACATTAAACGCGATCAGCGGTATCCGCGCCCCAACCGCAACAGCGCCCGCCGTCGGATGTATTTTGTCGGGACCAAAATCGGGCTTCCATTCCGGCAGCTTGATCTTCTCGGGAAACCCCTCGAACTGTCCCCGGCGAACCGCCGCGAGGTTACGGCGATGCTCCGCCGTGCATGAATCCTCATAAAGATACACGGGTATGCCAAGCTCGTTTCCTATCCTCGCGCCGACGGTTTTTGATATCTCGACGCAATCGGCGGCGGTCATGTTTTTGATCGGCACGAACGGCATAACATCGATCGCGCCCATGCGCGGATGCTCCCCGGTGTGCTTCGTAAGGTCGATTAGCCGCGACGCCAATTCCGTCAGCGCGAACATTACCCCGGCAATCCCGTCAGGGTCGCCGAGTAATGTATACACACTGCGGTTATGGCTTTCGTCCCATGAATAGTCAAGCAGCGTAACGCCGGGAAACGACCCCGCGCATTTCGCGAGCTGTTCGAGCACGTCACAGTTTCTGCCTTCGCTGAAATTGGGGATGCATTCTATTATGCGAGACATTTGCGTTCTCCTTCTTTCAATTTCTGCTCAAATGGGGCACCGGCAGTAGTCGGGCTTCGGGCGAATAATTCACTTCGCGCGAATCGCTCCCGGACTTTGAGCTTCCATCGGCTTCCGCCTAACGGCTGCGCACACTGTGAGCGTTGCAAGCACCACTCACAACGCGCTCATCCGTAAGGCGCAAGCCGACGGCGATCTCAAAGTTCCTCCCGCTAAAGTCGCGCTGCGTCGAATTATTCGCCCTGCGCCCTCGTTCTGCTTCTGTCGTGTTAGTTTGCCCCTATGTCCAACCAGGTCAAATTTGCAAGACCGGACAGCGGCGTCAGGTCATTGATTTGGTTTCCCCTTAGAACCAACTGCGTTAAATTGTTTAAATTGCTTAACGGGGAAACATCGGTTATTTGATTGTCGCCTAAGTTTAAAAACGTCAGAGCAGTTAGTTCACTGAGCGGGGAAATATCGGTTATTTGATTGCCGCTTAATTCTAAATACGTCAGAGCCGTCAATCCGCTGATTGGGGAAACATCGGTTATTTGATTACCGCCTAATGCTAAAGACGTTAGAGAGGTTAGTTCGCCTAACGGGGAAATATCGGTTATTTGATTAAGCCACAAGTCAAGCCCCGTTAGGTTTCGAAGGCGACCAAGAGGCTGAAGAGATGAAACATCGCTAATCTGATTAACATGCAGACCAAGCCATGTCAAATCAGAAAGATTGCCAATGGGTGAATAGTCTCGAATATTCGCACCATTCACAAAGAGACTCGTCAGATTTGTAAGACCGTCAAGGATTGAAAGTTCGGTTAGTTGAGTCGCTTCCCACAGGTGAAGGCTTTGTAAATTCGTAAGGCTTCCAATTGGTGAATAATCACGTATTTGTCCACCCCCTATAGTGAGGCCTGTTAATTTCGTAAAGTTTCTCAAAACCGAAATGTCGCCGTCAAACCGGGGATTGTCCCCTAAGCTAAAATGGTCCAACTTCGTAAGACTGCCAAGAGATGATATATCGTCAATCGGGTTTTGCCATAGAGAAAGCACCACTAAGCCCGTAAGACTGCTAAGTGACGAAACATCACTGATTTGGTTGCTCCATAGCTGAAGTACCGTTAGGCTTGTAAGTGTACGAAGCGGTGCAATGTCACTGATAGAATTGCCCCCTAAACTCAAATGCGTGACATTGATTGGAATTTCCCCGCTTGCCACCATTTCAGCAAGCCGCTCATTGGTTATACCTTGTCCGTTTAAATCTATCTCAACCACCTCGGGGGGAGGCGGCTTCAAAATATTATACAACCGCAGGATCGTGATAATACTTTGCTCACGCGTATATGGTCCTTGGGGAGAGAACACATTCGTTACCGTGCATGTGCTACCCATAATCCCTGTCACCTGAACCTGGCCGATAGCCTCAACCGCCCACGATGAAAACGCGTTCCTATCGGAAGCGCGTGACGCTAACGTAGGAAGCGAGAGCCCAATCGCATCAGCCAAACGGGCAAGCATGGCCGCCGCTTGTTCACGGGTCAGAGGCGCGTTAGGGCTGAACAGGTTCCGCTCGGTATCTGTACCCGATACAACGCCGACTGCCGCCATTTTTTGCACGTTTATATCGTTGGTATCGGAAAAGTATCTGCGCTCCGTTATCTCGCCCTTTAAAACTTCATACAGCGCGACGGCCAAAGCACAAAACTCGGCGCGGGTAGTCGGCTGTGTATAGTCCGACCGCAGCTCCGGCGGCACAAGCCCGGCAGATATTGCCTCGCGCACTTGATCTGCCGCCCATACAGATGGGCTGTCCGCCGACACCGTAATCGGCGACATCCCGAAGACGACGGCAATTAGGAGAAGAAAGGTTATTGTTCTTATGCTTCTTTTCATTATGAATCAATCCTCACGATAATCCAACGTCGGCGGCGGGAAAGCATTCGCCCGCCGCCGCGTCCTTCTATGCACGAAAAAATTACTTCATTTACTTCACCGGCAAATACTCCGCCAGCAGCTCACCCTGTTCAACCGCCGCGCCTTCGGTCGCGTAAACCTTCTCGATCGTCCCTGCCACACTCGCCAGCACGGTTGTCTCGATCTTCATCGCCTCGATAGTCAAAAGCGGCTGGTGAAGCTTGACCGGATCGCCCGGTTTAACAAAGACTTGTCCGACAACACCCGGGATCGACGCGCCGACATGGTTCGGGTTACCCTTCTCCGCCTTGGGCTTTGCTACGGTTGTTTTCGCCAATGTCGTGTCAACGATCGTCACGTCACGCCGGGAGCCGTTCATTTCGAACGTAAGCACCCTCGTGCCGTTTGAAAGAGGCTCAGACATACCGATAAACCGGATCAGCAGGCTCTTGCCGGGCTCGAACTCGACCTCGGTCTCTTCGGCTATATCCATGCCGTGGAAGAAGACATGCGAGGGCAGGTGCGCGACGTCGTAGTATAACTGCCGATGCTGGACAAATTCCTCATAAACCTTGGGATAGAGCGCGTAACTGATCGCCGCGTGCTTATTTTCAAGCAGGTTGACGTCATATTTTTCTTTGAGCAGGTTTTCGATCGCGTCAAAGTCCTCGTCCGGCAGCATTTCGCCCGGACGGCATGTGATGGCTTTTTTGCCTTTAAGCACGATCGCCTGTAATTCTTTCGGGAAACCGCCGTCAGGCTGACCGATCCCGCCGGCGAAATAGTCGATCACCGAGTCGGGATAGGAAAGGTCTTTGCCGGCGTCCAGGATATTATCCGCGGTAAGCCCGTTCTTGTGCATGAAGATAGCAAAATCCCCGACGACCTTCGAGCTGGGCGTAACCTTTACGATGTTACCCAATAAATCGTTCGCCTGCTTGTAGAGCATTTTGATATGCTCGAAATTCTCGCCGTCGCCGACGTCCTTGACCTGCGCGAGCAGGTTCGAATACTGCCCGCCGGGAATCTCATATTTGTAGATCTCGGTATTGGGCGAAATCATTTCCGCCTCGAACTCCTTGTAAACCTTACGCACTTCCTCAAAATAGCGGCTGATAGAGTTAGCGAGATCACGGTCTATACCCGTGTCGCGCTTGGTGTTCGCCAGCGCCTCGACTACCGAGTTAAGCGACGGCTGACTGGTGAGCCCGCTCATGGATTCCAATGCCACGTCCGTCATATGCACGCCCGCTTCCGCGGCCATAAGTATGGACGCAACGCCGTTACCCGTGGAATCATGCGTATGCAGCGCCAGCGGGATCGAAATCTCTTTTTTAAGCGCGGAGTATAATTCCCTTGCCGCGTAAGGCTTCATAAGCCCCGCCATATCCTTGATAGCGAAGATATGCGCGCCCATCTTTTCGACCTCGATCGCCTTCTTAACATAATAGTCAAGTGTATATTTCTTCTCGTTAGGATCAAGAAGATCCCCGGTATAACAGATCGCCGCCTCAACGATCTTACCTGTTTTAAGGGCTTCCTCAACAGGAAGCTTCATGTTTTCCATCCAGTTAAGGCTGTCGAATATCCTGAACACGTCCACGCCCGCTTCCGCCGACAGTCTTACAAACTCGCGGATAACATTATCGGGATAGCTCGTATACCCAACGGCGTTGGACGCGCGCAAGAGCATCTGATGAAGCGTGTTAGGCATAAGCTCGGTCAGCTGTTCCAGCCGCCACCAAGGGGATTCCTTCAGGAACCGGTACGCCACGTCAAAGGTCGCGCCGCCCCAGGTCTCGGCGGAAAAAGCGTCCTTCAAAAGCTCGTTATGCGCCCGCGCAACGGGGATCATATCCGCGGTACGCATACGCGTGGCGAAGTGCGACTGATGCGCGTCACGCATGGTCGTGTCGGTTAAGTAAAGCTTGTCGGCTTTTACGATAGCGTCGCAAAAGCCCTTCGCGCCAAGCCGCTTGAACTCGTCCTTAGCGCCTGTTTTAGCCGGATTCGCCGTAAATTTAGGCGCTCTTAACGGCGCGAACTTCTCCTTGGGCGCTTTCTTGCCGTTGACGATTATATCCCCGATATATTCGAGCATCTTCGTGCCGCGGTCATGGCGCTCTTCGAATTTGAAAAGCTCCGGCGTGTTTTCGAGGAACGGCGTGGAGCAATCCCCCGCAAGGAACACGTCATGATTGACCACGTTCAGCAGGAACGGGATATTTGTACACACGCCGCGCACACGCATCTCACGCAGGGAACGCGCCATTTTTCTGGCGGCGTCCTTAAACGTCCGGCTGTGGGAGATAACCTTGACCAGCAACGAGTCATACGCCGGCAGGATAAGCGCGCCCGTAAAGGCGTTTCCGCCGTCAAGCCTGATGCCGTTACCCGAACCGGAGCGGTATACGTTTATGCGCCCCGTATCGGGGAAGAACCCGTTAGCGGGGTCCTCCGTAGTCACACGCGACTGTATCGAGTAGCCGTAGCAAGGAATGGTATCCTGCGACATAATGCCGATCTCGGGCGAATCAAGCCGGTATCCCTGCGCGACCAATATCTGCGTCTGCACGATATCATAGCCCGTGACCATTTCCGTAACGGTATGTTCAACCTGCACGCGGGTATTTGCCTCTATAAAATAAAACTCTTTGCCGGTAACCAGGAACTCAAACGTCCCGGCGTTTTTATAGTCAACATGCCGCGCTATCTTTAACGCGCTTTGGAATATCTTCTCACGGGTCTCGTTATCCACCGAGAACGCGGGCGCATACTCAACGATTTTCTGATGCCTGCGCTGCACGGAGCAGTCCCTGTCATACAAATGAACGATATTCCCGTGTGCGTCGCCCATTATCTGAACCTCGATATGCTTGGGGTCCTTCAGATATTTTTCAAGGAAGATCGACCCGTCGCCGAAGGCCTTCAGCGCTTCGCCGCTGGCTTCTTTGAACGTCTGCGGCATTTCCTCCGGGGTCTTAACAACCCTCATACCGCGGCCGCCGCCGCCCGCGGACGCCTTCAATATGACCGGATAACCGACCTTAGCGGCTGTTTCAAGAACATCCTCAACATTTATGATCGCGGTGCCTACGCCGGGAATTGTCGGCACCTCGCATATCTTAGCAACCTTCTTCGCGGAAATCTTATCGCCGACCGCGGCCATAGACTTACTGCTCGGCCCGATAAAGGTGATACCCGCCGCGTCGCAAGCGTCAACGAGCTTCGAGTTTTCAGACAGGAACCCGTATCCGGGATGGATGGCGTCCGCCTTTTTCTCCTTCGCGATTTTAATAATGGTGTCAATATCAAGATATGCCTCAACGGGCCCCTTATTCGGGTCTAACATATAACTCTCATCCGCTTTCGAGCGGAATAATGAATACTTGTCCTCTTTGGCGAACACCCCGATAGTTCGTATATCCAACTCGTTAAGAGCGCGGAAGATACGGATAGCGATCTCGCCGCGGTTTGCGACAAGAACACGGCTGAACTTTTTTAAAGACATACATCTCACCCTTTTCGTAAAAATTTGCAAAAATTTTGCCTATCCAATTAGATTATAATATTTTCGCGGGCTCGTCAACTTATATTGAGAGGTAAACCGTAAAATTTTCGAAAAAATTTTCTCAACTTCTGATCCGGTTCGGCAAAAGACGAGGATTTATATGTTTAATAAAGAAACAGAATGAGATAATCCTAATGTTTTCCCCAAAAATTTACGATGTTAAAATATCGGAACAGCAAGGAGAGAGAGCTATGAAAATAGGTTACAATCCGCCCTCAATGGAGGCATATAACGCCCTGCTCAAGACGGGCAGGGGGATGCAGCTTTCGACTGCCAGGCTTTCGACGGGCTTCAAGATAAACAAGGCGTCGCAGAACGCCGCCGGGCTTGCTATATCGAATACCCTTCGCACACAGGCGGAGGGCGTTGAAAAAGCGAGCCAAAACTCGTCCAACGCGATAACCCTGCTGCAAACGGCGGAAGGCGCCATGAGCGAGATGCACGCGATCCTGCACCGTATGCGCGAGCTTACGGTTCAGGCGGCGAACGATACCAACGAGGTGCCCGACCGGGAGAAAATGCAGAAAGAGATCGAGCAGCTGAAGGACGAGCTTGACAGTATGTCCGACCGCTGTGAGTTTAATCAGATGAAGCTTCTGCGCGGCAACGGGCAGGGCGGGGATATGGTTCTGACATTCCATACCGGGGCTAATAAAGGATATAATATGACGGTCAGGCTCCCGATGCTTGACAGCCGTTCCTTGGGTCCGCTTGACGACCCCGTTTTCTTTGCGGACAGCAACGGCAACCCTATCTATCTTCTTGACGCCGCCGGCGACCCTGTCTACGCGTTAGATGATGACGGCGACCCCATCCCTCTTTTGGATGAAAACGGCGACCCTGTCTTCCTTCTCGATCATAACGGTGAGGAAGCCCTTGACGCCGGCGGCAACCCCATCCCCGTCATGACGCCCGCGTCCTTGCCGACAAGCGTACGCGACATAGACGTTGTGGGCGAGCTGCGCGTCGACGGGAACGACAGACTGATCCTTGATGTGAACGGCGACCCGCTCCCCGACTCGCCGGATATCGCCCGGCAAAGGCGTAACCTCGCCCTTGAAATCGCGGACGCCGCCATTGAGCAATTATCCGGGATCCGCGCGAGGATCGGCGCGTATATCAACCGCCTGGAGCATACCGTAACATATCTCGACGCGGCGAATAACGCGGCGCGTACGTCGCTCTCGCGTATCTTTGACACCGATATGGCGGAGGAAATGTCGAATTATTCAAAGCTTCAGGTGCTGACGCAGGCGGCGACCTCGATCATGGCACAGGCGAACCAAGTCCCGCAGAATGTGTTACAGTTACTTCATTAACGGTGTGATCTATGGATAATCCTTTTAAAATAGTAAACACGGCGGCGCTTGCGCCTAAGAATCCGCTTGACGCTCTGGCCGGCAAATCAAAAATCGCCGCCGAGCTTGAGCATGTGGTAACCGCGTCCGTCACAGAGGGTATTGAGCCGGTTCCCGCCAATGAAACCGACTCACGCCGGGCCATGTCCGGCGTTAAAACCATGCTCCGGCAAAGCGGTTATTATACCGAGCCGGGCAGCGACGACAGCGCGGAGGAGCGCGATTTGAAATTAAAGGCAATGGAGACTGCGTCTAAAATAAAACGCAAGCTGCGTTATGTGTCCGGCAACGCCGGGGGCAGCGCGCTTAAAGAATTGCTGGCGAGCGGCGTTTCGCTGGGAAAGATAAGCATAGATATATTAAGCTCGGTCTTGCGCGAGATAGAGGCCAAGCCGGATTTTAAAACCGCGCCGGGCGAGCTTGACGCGATGATCGATAAATATATGGCGGAGTACGGCATCCCGGCGGGTGAGAAAAAAGATAAGGAGCTGCTTGTAAAATCGCTTGCGGCGCAGGGGCTTCCGCCTACGGAGCGTAATATGCGCTCACTCAGCACGGTGCTGATGAAAATCCGTGAGCTCGGCGCTCAGGACGAGGACAGCATCGCGAAGCTTTTGAAAGAGGAAAAGGCGCTCACGGTGGATAATATCTATCTTGCGCGGCATACCTGCGCGAAGCTTCCCGAAGAGGATAAGCTTACGCCGGATAAATGGCGGCTGCTTGAACCCGAGGTAGACCGTATTTTTGAGCGTGAAAATATATTAAAGACGGACAGATCGCTGAACGCGGCGTGGCTGATGCTGGAGCGTGAGATACCTATTACGGCGGAGACCGTCGATAAGGCTGTGTTCCTGCGCGAGCTTGACCGCAATCTTGACGAGCGGAAGCTGTTGTATCAGGCGGCGGGGCGCATCAAGCAGGACAGAGCGCTTGCGGATGTGAGCGTATACGCCGACAGCCTGCCCGCGAAATATGAGCATGTAATGGCTGACCTGCCGTTTATAATCGCGCGGCATATGGAATTTTTGCTGAAGCGCGAGCCTGACCCGGCGGCGCTGACGGTTGCGGGCTGTTGTGATTCGCTGAAACAGCCTAAGACAATCAAAAAGGCGGCGGTTCCCGTGTCCGAAGCGGTTGTGACCGAAGCGTATAATAAAATTTTGGACATACAGCGTAAGCTGACTTATGAAGCCGCGAGCCGGCTGATGGCAAAAAAGATCGATATAACGCCGATGAAGCTGGACGAGGCGATATCCGGTCTTAACAAGCTGGCGGAGACCGTGGATTACTCGAAAAACCTTCGCGCGATGAACGCGGAGGTCACGGCGGCGAATAACGAGGTCATGCGCGAGCTTTATAACCGGCTGCCCGATATAACCCCGACCAATCATGTGTTTGCGGCGCTGCTGGCTAAGTCGATACCGTTTACGGTACGCGC
>Ga0123353_10015724_pt1 | contig 11016 bp, 6 predicted proteins | sample TergutLab28metaG_3_FD_92763 | JGI IMG/M metagenome (GOLD analysis project Ga0123353, IMG submission 92763) | Labiotermes labralis P3 segment gut microbial communities from Petit-Saut dam, French Guiana - Lab288 P3 | ecosystem: Host-associated > Arthropoda: Insects > Digestive system > Gut ... | reverse complement strand
TTAGTTCAAAGAACTTTAGTTCTTTAAGATAGATCTTTGAAAATTGAATAGAACAAAATTTTTAGTATTTTTATAAATACTTTAGTAAGGTTAAGAAAGTAAGAGTATATGGTGGATGCCTTGGCACCAGGAGCCGATGAAGGACGTGACGAACAACGAAATGCTACGGAGAGATGTAAGTAATCTAAGACCCGTAGGTATCCGAATGAGGAAACTTGCTAATTTGAAGAATTAGCGTCATATGAGGAATAAATAGTCATATGAAGGAAACGTGGAGAACTGAAACATCTAAGTATCCATAGGAAAAGAAAGTAAAAACGATTCCCCCAGTAGCGGCGAGTGAACGGGGAGTAGCCAGTTGTCGTAAGGAGTTACAAAATTTTAGGATAGTTGAATTGCGTGGGAAAGCGAACCAAAGAGAGTGATAGTCTTGTAAGCGAAATTCTAAAATCTCCGACAACAAAAAGTAGGGCGGGACACGTGGAATCCTGTTTGAACATAGCGAGGACCATCTCGTAAGGCTAAATACTACCTGGTGACCGATAGTGAACCAGTACTGTGAAGGAAAGGTGAAAAGAACCCCTGGCGGGGAGTGAAAAGAACCTGAAACCATATACTTACAAACAGTTAGAGCCCGTTAATGGGTAATAGCGTGCCTTTTGTAGAATGAACCGGCGAGTTACGTTAGTTAGCAAGGTTAAGCTTTTAGGAGTGGAGCCGTAGTGAAAGCGAGCCTTAATAGGGCGACATAGTTAATTGACGTAGACCCGAAACCGGGTGATCTAGCCATGAGCAGGTTGAAGTTTGGTTAAAACCAGATGGAGGACCGAACCAGGGTCTGTTGCAATAGACTTGGATGACTTGTGGTTAGGGGTGAAATTCCAATCGAACCCGGATATAGCTGGTTCTCCCCGAAATAGCTTTAGGGCTAGCGTTGACTAAATTTTTTATGGAGGTAGAGCTCTGAATGGGTGATGGTCTCATCTCGAGATACTGATCTCAATTAAACTACGAATGCCATAAAAAAGTATCAGCAGTAAGACTACGAGTGATAAGGCCCGTGGTCAAGAGGGAAACAGCCCAGACCATCAATTAAGGTCCCTAATTTTACACTAAGTGGGAAAGGATGTGGAGTTGTTTAGACAACTAGGAGGTTGGCTTAGAAGCAGCCACCCTTTAAAGAGTGCGTAATAGCTCACTAGTCGAATGATTCTGCGCCGAAAATGTAACGGGGCTAAAGTGTAGAACCGAAATTATGGCATTGAAAAATGGGTAGGGGAGCGTACTTAACGCAGTGAAGGTAAACCGAGAGGATTATTGGAGTGTTAAGCAGTGAGAATGCCGGTGTGAGTAACGAAAAGATGGGTGAGAATCCCATCCGTCGAAAGCCTAAGGTTTCCAGGGGTAAGGTTCGTCCTCCCTGGGTTAGTCGGGTCCTAAGGTGAGGCTGAAAAGCGTAGCCGATGGACAACAGGTTGATATTCCTGTACTTCTTGTATCACAGATGTAACGACAAAGGAGGCTAATTTTCTTTCTATTAGTGATTTTAGTTGTAAGCGCAAAGGTGGGTGTCATAGGCAAATCCGGGCACTATTAAACATTGAAGCGTGATGCGTAAAAGAGAATGAAGCCACACTTTCAAGAAAAGTTGCTATGGTTTACATACAAGAACCCGTACCGTAAACGGACACACGTAGGCAAGGAGAGAATCCACAGACGCGCGAGATAACTCTTGTTAAGGAACTCTGCAAAATGACCCCGTAACTTCGGGATAAGGGGGGCCAGAAATGGCCGCAGAAAATAGGCCCAAGCGACTGTTTACCAAAAACATAGGTCTCTGCTAAACCGCAAGGTGATGTATAGGGGCTGACGCCTGCCCAGTGCTGGAAGATTAAGAGGAGATGTTAGGGTTAAACCAAAGCTTTGAATTGAAGTCCCAGTAAACGGCGGCCGTAAATATAACGGTCCTAAGGTAGCGAAATTCCTCGTCGGGTAAATTCCGACCTGCACGAAAGGCGTAACGATTTGGGTGCTGTCTCGACTCGAGACTCGGTGAAATCATAATACCTGTGAAGATGCAGGTTACCCGCGACTAGACGGAAAGACCCCATGGAGCTTCACTGCAACTTAATATTGACATTGGGTATTAGATGCACAGGATAGGTAGGAGACGAAGAAGTTAGGGTTTTGGCCTTAGCGGAGTCATCGTTGGGATACTACTCTTTTAATATTTAGTGTCTAACTGGAATCTATAATCGAGATACAGGACAGTGTTTGGTGGGCAGTTTGACTGGGGCGGTCGCCTCCTAAAATGTAACGGAGGCGCCCAAAGGTTCCCTCAGAATGGTTGGAAATCATTCGTAGAGTGCAAAGGCAGAAGGGAGCTTGACTGTGAGACCTACAAGTCGAACAGAAACGAAAGTTGGGCTTAGTGAACCGGCTGTGCTGAATGGAAAGGCAGTCGATCAACGGACAAAAGCTACCCTGGGGATAACAGGCTGATCTCCCCCAAGCGTTCACAGCGACGGGGAGGTTTGGCACCTCGATGTCGGCTCGTCGCATCCTGGGGCTGTAACAGGTCCCAAGGGTTGGGCTGTTCGCCCATTAAAGCGTCACGTGAGCTGGGTTCAGAACGTCGTGAGACAGTTCGGTCCCTATCTGTCGTGGGCGATGGAAAATTGAGAGGAGCTGCTCCTTGTACGAGAGGACCAGAGTGGACGCACCGCTGGTGTACCAGTTGGCTTATCAGAGCCACAGCTGGGTAGCTATGTGCGGAAGGGATAAACGCTGAAAGCATCTAAGCGTGAAGCCCCCCTCAAGATGAATTTTCCCTATTAGATCCCTTAGAGATGATGAGGTTGATAGGTCAGAAGTGTAAGCACAGTAATGTGTTCAGCTGACTGATACTAATAGATCGAAAGACTTAAACTTATTAATGTTCTATTCAATTTTGAAAGAGAAGTTTGGTGACAATGGCTAGGTGGATATACCTGTTCCCATCCCGAACACAGAAGTCAAGCACTTACACGCCGAAAATAGTGGTACCAACTGCGAACATAGGTAGTCGCCAAACTTTCTTTCTATCTTTTTAAATCAATTCCAACTATGGTATAATTGGAAAAAATATGGGGGTTTAGCTCAGTCGGGAGAGCATATGCCTTACAAGCATAGGGTCGGCGGTTCGAGCCCGTCAACCCCCACCATTGCCGGCTTAGCTCAATTGGCAGAGCAACTGACTTGTAATCAGTAGGTTGTGGGTTCGATTCCTATAGCCGGCACCATTGATACAAAAGACTCTGATTCCGTAGCTCAGACGGTAGAGCATTTGACTTTTAATCAAAGGGTCGGGCGTTCGAATCGCCCCGGAGTCACCATGCCTGGGTGGCGGAATAGGTAGACGCGCAGGACTTAAAATCCTGTGGTAGAAATACCGTACGGGTTCGATTCCCGTCCTAGGCACCATCAAAATATTTGGAGAAAAAGGATCTGGGTCCTTAGCTCAGCTGGGAGAGCGCCTGTTTTGCACGCAGGAGGTCGACGGTTCGATCCCGTTAGGATCCACCATTAACTCTAATATGGCGGTGTAGCTTAGTTGGCTAGAGCGTTCGGTTCATACCCGAAAGGTCGGGGGTTCAAATCCCTCCACCGCTACCATCATAAAAAACATGGTTCCTTAGCTCAGTTGGTTAGAGCTACCGGCTCATAACCGGTCGGTCATAGGTTCGAGTCCTATAGGAACCACCAAACAATAATACAATTACTGGAGAATTGGCCGAGCGGTTTAAGGCGGCAGTCTTGAAAACTGTTGATGTGAGAGCATCCGTGGGTTCGAATCCTACATTCTCCGCCAGTCATCGCGGAGTGGAGCAGTGGCAGCTCGTAGGGCTCATAACCCTGAGGTCGAAGGTTCGAATCCTTCCTCCGCCACCAATATAACGGTCCCATGGTGTAGCGGTTATCACGCCTGCCTGTCACGCAGGAGATCGCGGGTTCAATTCCCGTTGGGACCGCCATTTACGGCTGGGTAGCTCAGTTGGTAGAGCAATGGACTGAAAATCCATGTGTCGCCAGTTCAATTCTGGCCCTAGCCACCACTAGAAGAAAGTGAAGCGAAGATATCTTCGCTTTTTTATATAATTACTATTTATGATAATTTTAAATAATCATGATATAATATTTTAGGAGAGAGATAAAATGCAAGAAAAAATAGCGATAGTAACAGATGTTAATGCAGGGTTAGATCAATTACCAAAGGAAAAAGTAGAAGGGATTTTTGTGTTGAGAAGTGCAGTTTCTTTTGAAGGAACATACTATATTGATGGAATTGAAATAACCATAGATGAGTTTTATAGAAAACTAAAATCTTCAACAGAAGTACCAAAAACAGCCGCTCCTACAATGATGGACCATTATAATTTATTTAATAAACTAATTGAGGAACAATATACTGATGTTATAATCACACCAATTTCCAATAAACTAAGCCAAATAGGTAATACTTTTGTTAAGTTGTGGGAAGAGGAATATAAAGATAAAATAAATGTTTATCAAGTAGATACAAAATGTGCAACATATTTACAAGGATATTTCTCTGTACGTGCTAAAGAAATGGTACAACAAGGATTTTGTGTAAAAGATATAGTCACAGAGTTAGAGAGAATGTCTAATTCTTTCACAGCTTTTTTCGTAGTCGATGACTTAAAATACTTAGTTAAAAATGGTAGATTAAGTGGAGCTAAGGGATGGATAGGAAGTATATTAAAAATAAAACCAATATTAACCTTTGATGATGAGGGGCGAATAATTCCATTTGAAAAAATTAAAACTTACACTGCTGCAGTAAAAAAAGCAATTCAAATATTAGATGAAAAAATCCAAAAAGTTGATAAAATAAAGTTAATTATAATTCATTCTCTTAGATATGATTTAGCTAAAGAATATTATGATATATTCAAAGAAAAATATAAAGACAAACTAATTGAAGAAATAGATTCACATTTAATCACTCCTGCAGTTGCGTGTCATGTAGGTTGTGGGGTTTTTGGTGTCGGCTTCTTTGAAATGAAATGAAAAAGTTATTAATCATTATAGTTTTTTGTTTGATAATAGTTCTAAGTGCATGTCAAACAAGAATATCAAATGTTAAGAATATAGATAAACAAGACATATTTACTTTAGAAGGAACTTCGAGATACTATATATTTTTTTATAGAAAAGATTGTGAGTTTTGTGAGGTTACTAAACCAACTATTTCTATGTACAATCAATATATAAAAAAATATTGTCCAAATAGAAGAGTTATATATGGTGTAGTAATAAATAAAAAAAATGAAATTGAACCTGATATTTATCGTCAATACACTTGGGGAGGTGGTGAAGGTAAAAATGGGAATTATTATGTAACTGGAACAACTAAATGGGAAGAGTTATATATAGCAACAACTCCAGCATTAATCTCGATAAGTACAAGAATTATAGATGGTGTTGAACAAAGAATTGCTAATTATATCGCTCAAGGAAGTGGAGATATTATAAGTTACTTAGAAAATGAAATGAGGAGTTGTGCATGAAAACTAAAACAAGATCTGGTTTTGTATTATTGATATATATAGCATTTGTATTTTATACAGTATTAAGAATCATTAAATTAAGCCCATATAGTGAAAATGTATTTAAAGATATATATGAATTTTTAGGTATAAACAATACTCAAAGTATGGTGGCACCTTTTTTACTTCAAGTATTATTAGTATTTTGCTTAGTGATTTTACTACATATTATAGTAACTAATTTTGGTAAAAAATTAAAACCTTATGTAGAATTAATTATTGTTGGTTTAGTTTCGATGGTTTTAGTTGGAGTTTTAATTTTATTAAATTTTAATTTAAATGCTGGAGATGAGTATGTACTCGCATGGTTACCCAATCTAATTGCTTTATTTGGGAGTTTAGGGTTTTGTTATTTGATAAGATGTATTAAATGGAGAAGAAGTCAATGAGTGAAAGAACTAGATTTGCGCCTTCTCCTACTGGTTTTTTACATGTTGGAGGGTTACGAACTGCTTTATATTCTTTTTTATATGCAAAAGCACATCAAGGAAAGTTTATTTTAAGAATTGAAGATACTGACCAAAAAAGATCAATTAAAGGTGCTAAAGAATTAATATATCAAACTTTAGCAGATTCACTTATTATTCCTGATGAGGGTCCTTTAGAAGGAGGTACTTTTGGACCATACATCCAAAGTGAGAGAAAAAATATTTATGTTAAATATGCTTTAGAATTGGTTGAAAAGAAGAAAGCATATTATTGTTTTTGCCAAAAAGAAAGGTTACAAGAATTAAAAACTACTAATAAGTTTGCTAAATATGATAAACATTGTTTATCTTTAAGTGAAGATAAAATAAATGAAATGTTAAAAAGTAAAATTCCTTATGTAATTCGTCAAAATATTTCTAATGAAGGAGAAACTTCATACGAAGATTTGGTATATGGAAAGATTACTGTACCAAATTATGAAATGGAAGATCAAATACTATTGAAATCTGATAAAATGCCTACTTATAATTTTGCGAATGTAGTTGATGATCATTTAATGCAATTAACTTGTGTATTGAGAGGTCAAGAATATTTAAGTTCGACGCCAAAATATGTACTTTTGTATCAAGCCTTTGGTTGGGAAGTTCCGAAGTTTGGACATTTATCACAAATAATGAAGGACCATAGAAAAAAACTATCAAAAAGATATGGTGATGCTAACTTTAATGATTTTATTGAAAAGGGATATTTACCTAGTGCGATAGTGAATTATATAGCACTTTTAGGTTGGACTCCTAAAATAAATAAAGAAAAGTTTTCTTTAGAAGAATTGATTAATGAGTTTAGTATAAGTGGATTAGCAAAAGCTAATGTTATATTTGATGAAAATAAATTAAAATGGTTAAATAGTGAATATATTAAAGAGATGGAGTTTGATGTATTTATGAAACATGCTAGACCTTTTTTTGATAAATCTATTATTAAGGATAAATATGATTATAATATTTTTGGTAGAATGTTCCAAAGTAGAATTATGATATTTAGTGATATTATTGAAAAGGTTAAGTTTATTGATATTTTTGGTGAGTTTGATTTAAATTATTTTAATAATGAAAAGCTAAAAATAGACTTAGTAAAAGTTAAAATATTATTACCTCTTATTACTAATAGATTAAAAGATTTGGATAAATGGGACGAAGAAAACATCCATAATACAATAATTAAATGTGCTGATGAAAATAATATTAAAACAGGAGTTATCTATACAATTTTAAGAATAGCATTAACAAGCCAAAATGTTACACCTGGAGGTTGTGTTGAAGTGGGTTTAATCTTAGGTAAAAAAGATAGTATAAAACGACTTGAAACAACTATTAAGTATCTTAAATAGTTGTTTTTTTATTAGCTATGAAATCTATTTCAATTAAAGCATCTTTAGGAAGTTTAGATACCTCTATAGTAGTTCGTACAGGTTTGTGATTTTGAAAGAAGTTTGCATATAAAGTATTGAATAAATTAAAATCATTTAGATTTTTTAGATATACATTTACTTTTACTATATCGTTAATATTATATTTAGCACTTTCTAATATACCATTTATGTTAGAAAATACTTGTAAAACTTGTTTTTCAAAATCTGTTTCAATTAAATTACTAATAGGATTAATAGGTATTTGTCCTGATGAATATAAAGTATTATCTATAATAATAGCTTGTGAATAAGGTCCAATTGCTGTAGGTGCTTTTTTTGTAGTAATAATTTTCATGTATTATTATAGCATTTATTAGAAAACAATTAAATATAATAAACAAACATTGAAAAACTATTCAATCTTTGGTATAATTTATTGTTATAAAAGGAGATGATATGAAAAAAATAATGGTAGGTTTTGCGATTTTGATCGTATTTGTTACTTTAGCATGTAGTCTAAAAGTATCAGGTTTTCACTTTGTTAATATAAATGTAACGATGAACCAAGATAGTGAAAGCGAGTTAACTTTTATAATAAATGATGATTATAATAAAAATGCTATATTAGAATATGAAATATTAGTAGGTAGTGATATTATTTCTTTTGAAAAATATGAAGTTATTACTAGTGTTTCTAAAATGGTAAAAGAATCATATGTTAAAGTATATTCAAACAATACTACTGGTTATGCTGAAGTGAAAGCATATTTAAAAGATGATCCAAAAGTTTCTAGTACAGTTCAATTTAATGTGGAACCTCATAATGTAACAGGGTTTATAATTCAAAGTGAAACTAGTTATGTATATGTAGATGAAAGTATCCAATTAGTGGGTGCTATACTACCTACTGGTATATTTGAATCGATTAAATGGGAGATAGTTAGTGGAGAAACAAAGGCAGCAATTAGTCCAGATGGTATATTATATGGACTCGTTGGAGCCTTGACTGATGCTGAATACAATAGCCAAAAAGGTAGTTTAGTTACTGTAAGGGCTACAGTATTAGATAGTCCTTTTCCTTATTTTACAACTGAGAGACAATTTGTAATAAGAAATAAAGAGGTTTCTAATGTGACTATTACTGGTAAAGTTTTTGAAATGAAAATTAGAGAAAGTGTTCAATTAGGTGTTAGTGTACTTCCTGCTACTTCCTACCAAAAAGTATTATGGACTTCTTCTGATACAAGTATTGCGAGTGTTGATTCTACAGGAAAAGTTACTACTTTAAGAAGGGGAAATGTTCAAATAAAAGCGACATCTTTCACTGATGTAAATATGTATGATGTATTTGATCTAACAATAAATCCATTTGAATTAGATCATATTAGATTACTTCCAAGTTTTGTAAATAGTTTGGAAATTAGTAGAACTTTAGCTTTAAATGTTGGTAACCAAATAGAGTTTGTTGATAAGGATAATCATGTAATTTTATTAGAAAATTTTGATTTAATAGGAGGCAATAGATATTTACCAGATGGTAGATTAATTAGATTTGATGTTAGTGTTAGCGATATAAATATTGCGAGTGTTAATAGTAGTAATTTTATTACTTTTAATATTGTATCTAATTATTGGAATGATGGAAGTTTTATTCTCAACATAGAGTTAGAAAATGTAGAAGAAGTTAGTAATATTGAACATGAAATAACTATTACTGGAGGAGTAGAATTAAATGGTATTATGAGTATTTACTCTAAAACTGGTGTTTTAGGGGCTAATACTCAAAATGTTCCAATAAGATATATAACTTTGGAGCAAATTGAAAGTCTAGCACTTCCTATTATGATGATAGCTATCACCTCTCCTTCAACTACACTACCTGCTTATAGAACTATAATATGGGAATCTAGTAATGAGGTAGTAGCAACTATAGATGAACAAGGTGTTATTAGTTTTACTGGAGAACTAGGAGATACCAATATAAAAGCGTCTCCTAAATATACTAGTAGTACTAGTGGAGTTAGTAGAGAATATACAATAAGAGTAGTTGAAAATGAAATTGAAAAAACTCTTATATCTACTCTAGGATCTTCATATGCTCCTTGGTCTAACATTACGACGAATCAATATACCTATATTTTCCCTGCTAATCCACGTAGAATTATAGAATTGGAAACAGCACAAAGTTTAGAAACTAAAATAGTTGTTTATGCAAATCATACTGATAATTTATATACTTCAGTTAAGTGGTATTCATCACATCCTCAAGCAGTTGAAATTGATGAAATAACTGGAGAATTAACCTTCTTTGAAAAAATAAGCGAAGTAGTTATAACAGCTGAACTTGCATATAATTCTGATGTGAAAATTTCTTTTACGATAGAGGTTAGATAAATATTAGGTTATGATGAAAATCATAACCTTTTTATGGTGAGAAATATGTATGATTTAATAATTATAGGTGGAGGACATTCAGGAGTTGAAGCTGCATTAGCATTAAGTAAACTTAATTATAAGGTTTTAATGTTTGTATCAAGTATAGATAAAATAGCTCATATGAGTTGTAATCCTTCTATTGGAGGCCCTGCTAAGGGAATTGTTGTGAAAGAAATAGATGCTCTTGGTGGTGTGATGGGTTTTATAACTGATCAAGCTTTGCTACAATTAAAAATGTTAAATAGAGGAAAAGGCCCAGCAGTGAGAGCACTAAGGGCTCAAGTAGATAAAAATGTATATCCTACATTAATAAAAAAATTAATATTAAATAATGAAAATATTATAGTAAAAGAAGAATTAATTATAAAATTAGTTGTTGATAAAAATAGAATAATTGGTGTTGAAAGCGATACAAATGAAAAATATTATGCTAAGTTTGTATTAATGGCAACAGGAACTTATTTAGATTCATATAATATGGTTAGTGTTAATAAATGGAGTGCTGGACCTGAGAATGAAAGAACCACTCATTTATTATCAAAAAGTCTAAGTGATTTAGGTTTTAAATTAATTAGATTGAAAACTGGTACTCCGCCAAGATTAGATAAGAAAACTATAGACTTTTCTCAAGGAAGTATTCAATATGGAGATAAAGAAAAATTAAAATTCTCTTATAGAACTAAAAAAACTCTTAAATTTTCTCAACAATGTGCATGTTATTTGATATATACTAATGATGAAACACACAAAATAATAAAAGAAAACATACATTTATCTAGTATGTATAATGGTATTACTAGTAGTGTTGGCCCTAGATACTGTCCTTCTATAGAAGATAAGATTAATAGGTTTTCTACTAAGGAAAAACATCAATTATTCTTAGAACCTGAAACTAATTTGGGTAACAGTATTTATATTCAAGGTTTATCAACATCATTACCTTATGATGTTCAAGAAAAAATAATAAAATCACTCCCTGGATGCAAGAATGCTACTATATTAAAATATGCTTATGCTATTGAATATGATGCAATAGATCCTACACAATTAAAACACACTTTAGAATCAAAAACTATTGAAAATTTATATTTTGCGGGACAAGTGAATGGTACTAGTGGTTATGAAGAAGCA
>Ga0123353_10015723_pt1 | contig 11016 bp, 5 predicted proteins | sample TergutLab28metaG_3_FD_92763 | JGI IMG/M metagenome (GOLD analysis project Ga0123353, IMG submission 92763) | Labiotermes labralis P3 segment gut microbial communities from Petit-Saut dam, French Guiana - Lab288 P3 | ecosystem: Host-associated > Arthropoda: Insects > Digestive system > Gut ... | reverse complement strand
TCAAGATACACGCTGACAGGTTTCTATAAAGTTCATGATATCTCACCTTCTGGCCGACGGTTGCCTCGACGACTGCTAACGCAGCTGACGTTTCGTCACTATTTGCTAATGGGTTGATCATAATACTCGGTTTTGTGTCTCTGCGGGTTTGGGACTTATCATCTGAAATTGCAAATAACGAGACTGTTCAATTGTTCCGAAGTTGACAGTGTCCTGGAAAAATGTTTTCAACGGGCCGTTGCAGTTTTCCCGATTACACATGTAAACATTCTTCCTCCGTTTCATAGCAATCGCCAATAAAGACTCCCGGAACCAATAAGTATCCGTCAGACACGCCATATATTTGATTCAGGGAACCCCAAAACGGTTAGGTGTTCGGCTTTGAATTAATCCATCATCAAGCTATACAGGACTTTACAGGAAGGCGTAATTTGCAACAGTGCAAGTAATATTAATATATCTTCATGTTACTTCACTGTTGCACATTACGACTTCTTGCACAGTTTTGTTCAGCCTGATGACGGCTTAACTAAAAGCCGAAACATGTAGGTGTTTGTAGGTTCTCTATATCAAATATTTTTTTCTAAGCTTATGGTACCGTGCATCATAATTTAATGTTAATAAAAAATTCAACTAGATGCAACGGTATGTAGATATTTATTTACTGCAAAATCACTCTACATGTTTCGGGTGTCACCGCACCCATCATCAGGAATACTAAAACCTCAGTCCCGATCTGGCCACGTTGGAGGGAAGTAGCTGTACCGATATTATGACCTGTACCGGAGGCTACGGTTACAGTTTTTAGTGCTCCTGATGATGGGTGCTGTGACACCCGAAACATGTAGTGACTTTGCAGTATACAAAATATCTGCATACTGTTGCATCTAGTTGGATTTTTATTAATATTGACAATATGAAATATATATTGTGTTTCACGCAAACTTACTGCTTTCTTATGTATTTAGTACAAAGAAATGAGTCACGTTAGTTTAAACTGCCAGAGCTGTTTTACACCAAAGTATGGCATCTGACTTTTCTTTTAGAAGTGTCTAGTTTGGTACCAGGTGGGACTGAATAAGGCGCCGTAATAATCCCAACGTGTGGCATCCCGCTGTTTTTTTAATACGAGTCAAAAAAGTTGTCTTGATTTTAGGGCACCGTAACCCGTTTCGTACTTATGAATTTTTCAGGAAGAAGAAAACACTTTTATAGTGTCGTATATGAAAAAATGTGCGAATTTGTTGGGCAGAATCCTTGGTTTTGAATCAAAAAACTAAAGTTGAAGTGAAACAAACATAAGTCGCTTTATAGTTATGTTTATTTTTGTTTAAACCGAGAGGGAAAGGAATAATAGACCGTAAAATAGTGCTGATAAACAGGATTTATGTAGTTGAATTGGAGGGTAAAACAAATGTTGGATTAGTAATGGACTGGAAAGCCGCGATTGTGACCAACTGTGGAAAACAAAGTGGTATTGTCTCTTGGAATAAAATCATTCCTTTCCGTATCAAATAAACCTTCATTCGGTTGGCCTGATGAAACCAATTGTTCTTGTAGCAACGGATTATTTCTTTCAGTTAGTAAATCTTCAGTTCATTTAAATTTATCGCCTTTCCGTAAAGACAAATATGAATTATGAACCTTACGGCACATTGATGGAAGAGAACTTTATTAAAATTTTACAAGAAATAATGCTTTTTAACGGGCTGAAAACTGGCACATATTGCTAGTGCTGTTCTGGAGATTTTAGGCATTAATTTCCACATTTGAATAATTTTGAGCAACCACGCCAATCGCTTTGTAGTAGGTGATATTTGTCATCGTATTGTCCTGTAGTTAGTCTTTTGACTGTGCTGCTTGGAGCTTTCTTAGTTATCATGTCTGCAACAATCGTCCTCAAAGCGTGGCTCTGAGAAGTTAAGTATGCCTGGTCACCGAATGTGTTGGTACTGTTATTTTGAGAAGGATAGGCCTAGTTGTATGCGCCGTATTTTTGAGGCCGACGGTGACCATATTGAGCACGGAACACAACACCAAGGTCGTGCGTGGACATGCGGTTAACATGCGGGTAACATACGGGTACTGACCACTTAAACCACAACTCCCAACTTTCGTGTGGTTTTATTTTTGCAGTGTGGTTGTTTAAATAAACGATGTCCGGCATAAGGTAGTCCTTCTGTTTGTGAAGATCATGTTATCTACTTCGGCAACTAGGAAATTTTATCTTATTTATTTCAGGTATTTAGGTGTTTATTGTTTATTTATCGACGTTATTTTTAGTGAAATTTACATTGCTTCGAATCGTAGAATTGTTATTTAATGATGAATTAGAATTGGGTGATGGAAGTGGTTGTGGCTTAACTGGACGTAATATCCAGACGTTTGTCTGGTATAACTACAAATAAACTGTCAGAGAGTTTCCAGTTATCAAACCGGGATCTGCCAAATAAGAAGCAGGTATTCTGACCCAACGACTGTGATTTTCGGTGTGAAGCGTTGCTGGATCAACGTCTAAATACTTTCCTTGTCACAAGTTTTGCAGTAATTATCACGCGCAATGTTTTTTTCAAATGTAGAAGAACTCCATGTTACCACGAATGGACTCATGTTGGATGTGAGTTCAATAAGGCAGTAGCAGCTTTTAGAAATGAGAGGAATTAGATAGACGGGGAACGCAAGGGGGAGAGGAGAGGTTTATTCAGGGTTTTGGTGGGAAAGCCTGAGGGAAAGAGACGACTGGGAAGACTCAGGCGTAGATGGAAGGATAATATAGAGATGGATCTTTAGGAAATGGGATGGAGGGGCATGGACTGGTTTGATCTGGCTGAGAATAGGGACAGATGGCGGGCACTTGTAAACGCTGTAGTGAACATTCGGGCTCCATAAAGGGTGGGGGATTTCTTGACTAACTGAGAAGCGATAAATTTCTCAAGGACTCTGCTCCATGGAGTAAGTAAGTAAGTAAGTGAATAATTAATAAGTAAATAGGAACGTAAGTAGGTAATTAATTAATTAATTAAGTAAGTAAGAAACTTGTGGCCTTCATAATTGATTATAACGGAAGGGCAGGTTCCATGCAGTTAAGTTAGAACTGACATATAGATCACAAAATTCTGTAATTACATGGATATTCGGTTTTGCTTGCAATGCGTGCAAATTACTTAGATTATTTGGATTGACAAACTTATTAGGTCCTATAATTTTGATTTACGACGCTTTTATGGTGCGTATCGGCAGAGGCTGTCAGTAAATTAAGTTTCACAAGCAATCACTTGTTGGATTGACGTCAACAAGAACTGAAGGTCAGGGCACCTCCCGTATATCTCCATGTGATTCCTGTGCCCTCTTTTGCCCCTCTGGGGAAGTCGAGCCTCCATCACATCAAGATCCAGACTCTTCACGGAATGTACAGACTATACGAAGGGTATATTATGTATGCATATATGAGATAATTTACTTCAGGATTTAACTCCTTCATATAACTTTAATTAAATTCTTGGTTACTAATCACATGCCCACAGGAGCTTTTGTGCATTTATAAATACCGCGTCAATGTAGTTTACAATTGACTATGTACGTATGTATTAAGTTTGTTAATTACTAAATAGATCGTATTGTCGTAAAGTGATGGGTTTCTTACAAATGAAGAGAGAGAGAGGTGGCATGAAGGAGTCACAGTTTCTCTGAAACAACCAAGAAAAGCCGCTGGATAAACCTGTCGGGAAATGTATACGGAAATATCCTATAACTCAGGATTACCCAAAATGTTGCAGATGAACACATTGCTCCTTTATTTTTCTTAATATTCAGTTACTTCTTTGTTTTAATCTCCAGTTTCGACGAGTAGGGTGCCAAACACCGCGTAGCTGGGGTCGTCGTGGAAATTAAAGTAGAATCGTCAGTAGAACAGTGTAACTAGATTCTACGATTGGAAAACACGATAAAACGATGTCTTCCTCTTCTAAACACGTTATAGCGAATCCTCACAAACGCTGTATGGGGGGCGACATTGCTAACGAGATTCAGGCACAGGATAAGCTTTTGTGCTGATGGAAGTAAGGAAACCTCTTAAGTATACATCTACACGATACACAAAGGTTCTGCTATAAACGGAGATCCAAGTGTTGACCAGTAAGAGGTGTTACTGGTATAGCGTATGTATATCCAACGCTGTAGTGGAGACAGGTCAGTCGAGGGCCAGAGATATGATAAGAAGGAAGGCCGTGTAGGACAATGCATGCAGTATAGAAGTCCGAGAATTTTAGAAGTCATTTTATTTTAAAGCTCTCATATACAGTAACAATATGCAAGTTGTTAATATGTTTAGTGCCAATTTCTTTGGACAGGCCCAGAATTTTTACTTCTGTGATTACCCCTCTGCTGTCTCCAGCTAGACAAACAGACTATCAAAAATATGTGAGCCCTTGTGTGATATATGACAGACAGACAGACAAATTTAGAACTTTGCGATGTCCTTATACTTTTCATCCAACTAATTATTCCCTTAATTTATTCAAAAGCGTATGTGATTGTTACCATAATGCTAAATAAATCGTGCATTTGAGAACATAACACGTTCTTGTGAATTCCTGCGTCATTTCCAGCCGCGCCAAGGGTCTGTAATTCGTGTCCCTTAGCTTTTGCCTGCAGTTTTATTCGTTAGTTCACCCGCCTCACGGCAGTGTTCAAGAAGTTGCCTCAGCAACATGGGCAGCAGTCTCGAAAATTTCTTCCAGTATGATTAATATTAGTTCTAAATTTGCGTAAAATATCCTTAAAAGTAGAAACTGAATTTTAACAAATGTTACTTGATTTGAAGGAAACACGTCTAATTTCTCTTACTGCGACACTGCGGGTAACGACGTTTGTAAAATGATAGGTACTAATCTTGATGAATACACTACAAGAATAAGTACATTCTGAGGACAAAATACCGAAGTCACTGCAACAGAATACATGAAATTCTTTTACGGGTGTTATGCCTACATGTGTAAACCGACGGAAATCGTAAAATGCAGTGATGGCAAAAATATTTAATACCTGCAAAATTTGTAATTTGTGCTGACTTTGTTTCTGCAAAAATCTGTAAGCAAGGCGAGGAATGGTAATGGGAAGGCAATTTTGAATTGGGAGAAGGGAAACATTTTTAAGGCAGTCACTGCGGCATCCATCAGCCAGGGGGCAGCAGAAACGTAGGTGAACATGATTGTGAATGGGCCCCTTGTCATCACAGCACGGCGCGCCCTTAGTTTGCGGAATGACGGACTTTTAATTTGTTAAATTTTATCTTACTTAAGGGATTTAAATCAAGGAGATTAGCCTGCATGATGTGTGGCAATCACGGGAGAGGTAAAATATACATGGAAATTTCTCGTCGGGAAATTTAAAGTGGAAATTTCAATAGGGAAAACTAGGATAATATTAAAATTAAATCAGTAAAACTACAGTGTTAAACTGCAGAATGGATTATATGGGTTGTATAAATGGCAGGCTTTTGAGAACAGTAATAAAACCGCGCTAAATTATAATCGTGTAAAATTCGTGTGTTGCCAATTAATTGACAGCATACCATGTACGGTACCATTGTTCATTCAGCGAATACTCGCGATACGGTAACCTCTTTAACGCACGCGATATACATAAGTGAACGCGGCAGTGTAATCGGGATCCGAGACTTTGATTTTATGCTGATTTCGCCTCGCGTCTTGTCGTGGTCAGGAAAGCCGGAGTCAGGGTTACCGACGCAGAAAAACAGACTGGAAAAAGTAATGAGATACCGAGGCTGCTTAAAAACTTAAAAAAAAAAAAAAGAGTTACAGAACAGTTATGTAGGATTTGGACGATGATGGTTTATCACACTCGGAATCTTTCACTCTTTGAACTCCCTGAATTGTTCGGGCTTCAAATGGCACTTTAAAACACCACGTTTCGGGGACAGGATTGGTTCCTGTTCTTAGTTAGGTCCGACAGGCAAAGCTCTTATAAACATTCGACGGAGTGACTATTTCACTCGTTCGTTTTCCTGAGGACAGGGAAAGATCCGGTCTCCGCAACGTTGTGTTTTGAATTTTAAGTACGGATTGTGGAGAAAGACCAATCATCGACTGGTTGGAAAAGTTAGAGACACTTACAAAATAATTGTAGGTTATTGGTAATTATTATAAATTTCTAAATGTCCCCGTTGGCTGGGTTTCCCTTACCTGTGCAGATCCGCGTACTTCTCGACGTGATTGATGATTCTCTCAGAGATCGGGCGTACAGTAGCGGCCGATCGCGCGCCCCCCCGTTTAAATAGTACGTGGTGATGTAACTGTCTGGCTGACGACATCGGGGATAGTGTTTGCACGACTGATCTGATTGGTTATCACCACTCATACTGTCGTCTCATTGGTTGAGGGTGTCATGTTACCCGGAGGCTTACCTTCCTCAATGAAATGTAACAGCTAGTGAATGGCATCGCGTCCGCATTCTGAGAGGAACTAGACAAGTCAAGTGCGCTAAGTAGGGAGTGATTCGCACCCTCACATTTCTGTTCCAGACAACGGAGCGAAGAATTATGTTTGAATGAAACATGTTGCATTTACTTTACCGAATTCCCTTACACTGACAGACCGAACAGTTGAACCCAGCGGTATCGCGGACGACTCGCATTCGGGCAGTAACCTGTTCGATCCCTGGCTGTCATGGCTGAGGTTCTCATGGTTTTATCCAGTTTCTCCACACGATCACTGAGACAGTGCCATGAAGTTAAATGTCAGTAATTTCTGTCCTGTTTCTTAGAAATACTCATTACTAGTCTTATCCAATGCTAAATGACCTCTGCTTTTGGTACGGCGAACTGAAGGGTGGGGGGGGGGATTCCGATAATTCAGTAATTCAGATCACTGCCGTTTCTGTGAAATGGGAAGAGTAAGAGAAGCTTGATTTGTGCAGGCTTCTAGCGGAAAAAAGCCATATCAGACATGCGTAGATTGAGATTACGAATTCGCAGCAATTGGAATAATTTGTTGAAGTTTTTCTTTCTTCTCCATTTTATGCTAAAAAATCGGCGCCAGATATCGTGGGTTAAATAAAGATTTTTGCCTCTGAATTATGTAGATATTTACAGGAAGGGAATACTAACCTGTAAGGAACATACAGTAAAGGTAAAGGTAAAAGTAAAAGTAAAAGTAAAACAGTCCCGTTACAGGCCCGGAGGGGCTCAGAGAGTTCTAGGAAGTTAAGGTTCCCAGATTTCGTGACAACGGCAGAGGATGTGGTAGGTTTTCAGCCTTACGCACCGGCCGCCTTTACCCCCAGGAGGCTGAGTCGACCCCAGGGCCATAGTGCGGTCGGAAGGATTTTATGTCATTGAAAAATCCACTGACACCACCCGGGATCAAACCAGCGACCTTCTGGTTTGTAGCACAACACCTTACGCACTGTGCCACCGCGGCCCCCCGGGACATACAATAGCAGTTTAAAATGTAATAAATGAATGTAAAAGACGTGGCTTCCATTAATTGTTATTATGTCGCTTCAGGCTAATTCGATCACAATTGTCCGAAATATGGCGGTACTGAATGTGAGGGCACTGAGCCATGAATTGTGTTCAAGGACATCTGCATTTTGTTTGCTGACCAAGGACGATAGAACGAACTTTGCTATAAGTGAACATAATTTTTGTCTTTGGACCCACGCTCCTTGCAGGGACTATAACTCAACAAAGAATAATATGAGTATTTGTGACTACCGTTGTCAGCAAAAGAGGTTGAACTCTTCTTAACAGATTACAGATGCTTTTGTACTTGTATCAAATTCAATAACCATAGGCGATTCGTGATTTTTAATATTTGGTCATATTTACCTCTATTGGGGGGGGGGGGATTTTGGCCAAACGCGTAAGGCATTTGAGGTGCCGTTTTTAAAGCGTGTAACTTAATTATTGTTCATTTTTCACTACTGAACTGTGTAGCCACCAATTTCATGATGTTTCTGCCTCTCCCCTATGTGCCATACTGCACACTATGGAGCCATTCCCGCATAACATAAAAAGTAGGAAAGTTATAAATTCAGCTACTCATCACTGAACAGTGTTATTATGACGCGAGGGTTTTGACCTTGGTGGGAGTTGCTCCTCATAAGTGTTACCATGGTTTTGATAGAGTTAGTATATATTGAGTTGTGCTAGTTCATTTTATCGGGCATTGCGCCAAGCGATTCTGCTTGTGTGTGCGTGTGTGTGTGTGTGTGTATATGTATGTATGTATGCATGCACCGATGACGTTATTAACAACCGCCTGGAAATTCTAAACAAGGGATCTGGTAGGTTTATTGGCGTAGTTTCTTTCTGTTTCTCGTCTCTTATCAAGGCTCTGTAGGCTGAAGTTGTTGACTTCTATATTTAAAAAATTAAACACTTCTCGCCCAAAACAGAAGTCGAAATTTATCACTGAAATGTGTTTTATGTGACTGTACTCAATACTGCGCCACGTATAGCAGACAGTGCACCGTTGTATACGAAAAACTAGGAATGCTGCTTCTTAAATAATTGGGGAATTTGGGTGGGGAAGCTAGAAGCTAGAAGAATTCACTGTTGCAGATGACGCCACTGAAGATAAGAACTAACTTACTTACTTACTTGCTCCATAGAGCATAGTCCTTCTTGAGAAGCTAACCGGTTCTCAGCTAGTCAAGAAATTCCGCACATTTTATGGAACCCGAAGGTTCAATATTGCAGTCACAAGTGCCCCACACCTGCCTCTATCCTAAACCATATCGATCCAGTCCATGCCCTCACATCCTACTTCCTGAAGATCCATATTAATATTATCCTCCCATCTATCCCTGGGTCTTCCAATTGCTTTCTTACCCTGAGATTTCCCCAACAAAACCCTGTATACACCTCTACTCTCCCTCTGACCTGCTACATGCCCCGCCCACCCCATTATTCTTGATTTGATCACCCGAACAGTATTGGGAGATGAAGATAAGAACAAGTATAAGGAATATTTTAACACTGTACTGCACCTGGACTGCCACCACACAGGCTAATTTTAAGAATAGGAACTATGGAAATATTTACGTGTAATTTTTATCATAAAAATGGTCTGGCAAGTGGTGATCGATTCACAAGTCGTTTGTGAATACGCTGAACATTATCATCATCATCAACAACAACAACAACAACAACAACAACAACAACAACAACAACACTCTAGACGCTGATACGTTAAAGGGGCAATGCAAATATGACTCTGCCAATGCTCTGAAGAAATAGCTGCAACCTTCTGACCCTAAGTTCACTTCCGAAATAGAATGATGTCAGTTCTGATTTCAAGCTGCTTACTGGTCGTAAAGAGAACAATAAGACAATCTGTCGGAGAAATGTTGCTGTATTTGTACGAACCTGTTTTTACCAACAGCCAAACTCATGCCATGTCTTGTAGAGTACAGATTCATCTACGCGTATCGCTGCCATTTACTACTACTACTACTACCACCACCACCAGTACTACTACTACTACTACTACTGCTACTACTACTACTACTACTATTCCTGCTGATTTTACAGAACTTGGCTAATGCAGTACAAGCATCTCCACCTACGGTTTATACTGGCTTGTCATTGTGGAGCTCGTTCGCCTAAGCTGTGGCTGCCAGAGTTTGAACCGAGACAAACAGGCAGCAAGATTTCTGGGGTCTGGCCTCAATATGACGATCCCACCTGGCGAAAATTTTGCTCATGATAATTGTCAGAGCTTGTCAGATGGAGGAAATTTAGACGACCCGGCCATTCCAAGAAATTGTGAGTAGAAAGTTGCTGTCATTCGAAAGGGACAGAAGCTTCAGAGACACAAAAATTGTACATAACGTAGTTTAAGGAAGTGAAATGAAATGGAGTAAGAGTATATAGGGAACAAAGTGTGGCTAGGAAGCCAGTCCGAGATTTTAGGAGTCTATAGTCTTTGCATATTTATGTTGATTATTAAGAAAAAATATTCCATTGCCATTTAATACTCGTATAAAGGCTTTCTATTAATAAATTTCTACGTGCTCTCTCTGTGTCATTACTGTCATGACAACTTCTTTCCGATAGCCGAGTTTAGCAGGCACACAGTTCAGGTTCTGAGTTGGGGTAAACCATTATACATGATCTGTAGAGTGTTGTAATAGTTGGAAAGTGGGATAGCGGAGTTTTTAGCAGGGGTGTGGAAATTGTAAGTAATTAGAAGGAAAATGATAAGAGAATACGTCCATGTGTTTAGACGAAGAGTGTGTGAAACATATATTGCTAAGCTCATCAGAAACTGCGAGTAGAGAGTGGAGAGCGGAATTTTGAAGTAAAACGGTTGAATATGAACGGTGAGGATCTTATAAAACGCGTTAAATTGTATTCATGGAGCTTTGGTTATAGTTTGAGGTGGACATTTAGGCAAAGTTCAATATGAGTCGTTTAATAAATTGAATAGTTGTAAGTAATATATGTATTTAATGGCAAAGGGCTACCACCATAACAACGTCGGGTTAATCGGAGGGTATTTCCAAGAAACAAATTGTGAAATAATAATAATAATAATAATAATAATAATAATAAATATGCAAGGAAACAGGTGTAAATTTGGACAAAAAACAGTGGTATGAACATGTGCCAAAATCAGTAGAAACAAGTCAAGTAACCATATTGTGGAATCAACAAGTACAAACTGACAGAACTATCCCCAACAACAAACTAGACATTATAATCCGTGATAATGAAAAGGGAACATCATCAATCTACTGATGAGGAAGATAAAACAATACTTATTTAATAAAAGAAAGTATACTTGACTTCCAATCAAGAAATTTGTGAAAAACAAAATAAGTAATAATAATAATTATAACAACAGCAGGAGACAGAAATATGATTAAAAAAGAAGAAGAGAAGATTCTAAAATATAAAGATTTTGCAATAGAAATACAGCGCATGTGGAATGTAAAAACAAAGGTGATACCAGTAATAACAGGGGCGACTGGGACTATTTCAAAGTCATT
>Ga0123353_10015722_pt1 | contig 11016 bp, 5 predicted proteins | sample TergutLab28metaG_3_FD_92763 | JGI IMG/M metagenome (GOLD analysis project Ga0123353, IMG submission 92763) | Labiotermes labralis P3 segment gut microbial communities from Petit-Saut dam, French Guiana - Lab288 P3 | ecosystem: Host-associated > Arthropoda: Insects > Digestive system > Gut ... | reverse complement strand
TGCCACCAGAGCTGGACGACGGTCAGGCCGTCAAGAGCACGCTTGAGCAGATCGACGCCATCCACCGGCTGATCGCTGCGTACCCCGATAAGTTGGCGTTCGCCCTCACCGGGGATGACGTGCGGGCGGTGATGGCATCCGGACGGATCGCCTCGCTGATCGGGGTCGAGGGCGGTCACTCCATCGGACGATCACCCGCTGTGTTGCGAATGTTCGCAAAGTTGGGGACGAGGTACATGACGTTGACTCATTCGGACAACGTGCCGTGGGCCGACTCGGCGACGGACGAGGTGGGTTGCGGGGGCCTGAACGATGAGGGGCGAGCTGTCATCACCCTCATGGAGCAGTTGGGTGTGATCGTCGATCTGTCGCATGTGGCAGCCACCACCATGCATGACGCCTTGGACTGCGTGTCGCGGCCGGTTCTGTTTAGTCACTCGTCGGCGTTCTCCGTGACGCCGCACCCACGGAACGTGCCAGACGATGTGTTGTCGCAACTGGCCTCCAATGGGGGCGTGGTACAAGCCACGTTCGTGCCCGGGTTCGTCTGCACACCGCTCTACGAGTGGGAGCGTGAGTTTCGCGACTGGGCGGAGGCTCAAGGACTGCGGCACGATTTCAGCACCGCTTACCCGCCGGCGCCACGGGCGGGGGAGACCCCGTCGCAAGCGATGGCTCGTGCGCAACCGGGCGGATCTTGGCAAGCCTGGGCCGAAGCCAAGACTCGGTTCGAGGTGGACCACCCAAGCCCGGAGGCAACTCTCGATGACGTGGTGAAACACCTGGAACACCTACGCGAGGCAGCCGGTATCGACCACATTGGCCTGGGAGGGGACTACGACGGTACGGTGCATCAGCCCAAGGGTCTAGAAGATGTCTCAGGCTATCCGCGCCTACTGGAAGCACTAGCCAACAGAGGCTGGTCAGAAACCGACCTAACCAAGCTAGCAGCCGAAAACGTGCTCAGGGTCCTAGACGATAACCCAAGACCGTAGCAGCCTGTGGATAACTTACCCCAGCTGAAGATGTTATCCACAGATTTCAGAATCTGTTTCCAAATCATGCTTTGTCACCCAGAATATGGATATGAAGATCACTACTGGACAGCCTTCAGTCAGTGGCTCCCGGTACGATTACCACGTGGTCAGTAACGCATCCCGCGAGGTACTTGATGCCGCCGTCGCGGTTATTGGTGGGCAGCCGCGAACTGGTCAGATTCAGATGGTACAGGCCGTGCGGAAGGCAATCGACACGCAGACCCACTTGCTGGTGCAAGCGGGCACTGGTACCGGGAAGTCTTTCGGATATCTAGCCCCGGCGCTGGTGTGGACGATCGAGTCCGGCGGGCGGGCGGTAGTAGCTACTGCAACGCTGGCTCTGCAAGCTCAACTCGCCAACAAGGACATCCCAGTGGCGATGGAAGTCGCCGCAGGAGTCCTTGGGGAGCGCTCGACCATGGCCGTAGTTAAGGGGCGCGCCAACTACGCTTGCCTGCTCCGGGTACGCGACGGTGTCGGGCTTGAACAGGACTCTCTCCTTGGCGGGGCGGAGCTTGCCAAGGCCATCCGAAAGTCATCAGCCAACCCGGCTTCGGTTATCGGCGCGGAGGTGGTGGCGCTCCGGGAGTGGGTAGCGGAGGAGTCTCGTACCGGAGGACTGGCCGACAGAGACGATGCGCCCCGGCACTCTCCGAAGGCCTGGTCACAGGTCGCCTGTGCGGTACGCGAGTGCATCGGTTCTCAGAAGTGTCCATACGCCGCAGAGTGCTTCGTTGAGGAGTCACGCAGACGTGCCCATGAGGCCAGCCTGGTTGTCACCAACCACGCACTGCTGGCGGTGGACGCCATGCAGAATCACTCGGTGCTTCCCGAGCATGGTCTCGTTGTGATAGATGAGGCGCATGAACTGGTCGACCGCGTGACTAGCGCTTTCAGCCAGGAGCTAAGCCCGCAGTCCGTTGAGCGGGTAGCCCGCCGGGCGCTGACTCATCTTTCCGAAGATGTCGGTAGACGACTACTTGAGGCCTCCGATGCGCTGCTGGAGGGACTCGCCATTAGCGATGTCGGCCGCATCACCGATGACACACCGCCGGTGTTGGACGGACTCCTGGAGGTTGGCTCCACTGCCCGCGAGGCAATCAGTGAACTCAAAGGCACCGATGACCTCGAACAGGTGACTGCCCGGGCGGCAGTGCAAGAGGTGTTCGACATCGCCGAACGAATGGCCAAACTGTCAGCGGCGGACGTCGTCTGGGTCAGTGAGCGTGAGCACTTCGGACGCCAGTTGGTGGTAGCGCCATTGGACGTAGTCGACATTATTCGAGACAAGATCTGTCAGGATGCCACATGTGTGCTGACTTCTGCCACCTTGACCATCGGCGGCAGCTTCGATCCACTCGCCCGACGCATGGGCTTCGAGTCAGCGGAGGGTTCCCAGCCCTGGAGCGGTCTCGATGTCGGATCACCCTTCGACTACCGCACGCAGGGCATCTGCTACATTGCGCGGCACCTGCCGTTCCCGTCGCGCGACGGTATCGGACAACACCAGCTTGACGAGGTGGCTGAACTGGTGAAAGCAGCAGGCGGACGCACACTCGGTCTGTTCGCCTCGCAGCGCAACGCCGAGACCGCCGCTGAGTACATACGCCGTGAGATACCCGAAGTGACGGTACTGTGCCAAGGCGAAGCGCAACTGCCCGATCTCACCCGCCAGTTCATCGATGAACCCGCAACCTGTCTGTTTGGAACCTTGTCGCTTTGGCAAGGAGTGGATATTCCGGGCGAGACCTGTCTGCTGGTCTTGATCGACAAGATTCCGTTCCCGCGCCCGGATGACCCGCTGATGCAAGCTCGTCAGGCAGCGGTGGCGGCAGCTGGCGGGAACGGCTTCATGACGGTGGCCGCCACCCACGCCGGTCTGCTTCTTGCGCAGGGTGCTGGTCGCCTGATTCGGCGCCTGAGCGACCAGGGTGTGGTAGCCATTCTCGACTCGCGCCTGGTGACGGCCCGCTATGGCAGCTTCCTGCGGGCCTCGCTGCCAGGCTTCTGGCAAACAACTGACATGTCTGTGGCGGCAAGCGCGCTGAAACGACTGGCTGCCAAGGCACAGGATCAGTAGATGTTGTGGTGGCTGCAGGCTCACAGCTTGCGCAGGACCGCCACTACCTTGCCCATAATAGTTGCCTCTTTGCCGTCGATCGGCTCGAATGCCGGGTTCTGTGGCTTCAACCACACCTGGTTGGCTTCGCAATGCAGTGTCTTGACAGTCGCCTCTTCACCCAGCAGTGCAGCTACGATCTCGCCGTTCTCCGCTGTCGGTTGCTGACGCACCACAACCCAGTCGCCGTCGCAAATCGCCGCGTCGATCATTGAGTCGCCGTGTACCTCCAGCGCGAAAACTTCCCCGCTGCCTGTTAGGTCGCGCGGTAGCGTGATCACCTGCTCCACGTTTTCCTCGGCCAGTATGGGCAGGCCTGCGGCGATCCGGCCGAGCAACGCCACCTCGACCAGACTATCTCCTGAGCGATCAACGCTGCGTAGAGCCGACCGGTGTACCTCAAGTGCCCGTGGTCGGTTGGGGTCCCGAGTCACGAAACCTTTCTCCTGCAGCACCCGCAACTGGTGGGCCACGCTGGACGAACTGGTCAAACCTACGGCATCGCCTAGTTCGCGTACGCTAGGCGGGTACCCGTGATCGTCGATGGCCTCGGTGATGACATCGAGGATCATGCGCTGGCGCCGTGTCAGACCGTCAGCGTCGGGCGCTGACTCGGGAAGTTCGGCAATCGTGCCCCATTTGCCCCTGGACTTAGCGGATTTCGCAGGACTGGGGCGCCGTTGACTACGGGCTTTTGACAGGTCGATCGGTGCTGGCTCCATGCGCTTCACACTACGCCAACTCAGTAACCCAATCAAACATTTGTTCGAGCGTGTCGCCGGTGATAGGCTGTTCGCGACACGCCGAGGCCCGTGTGCACACGGTTGGTGATTGCGTCTGGCAATGAGGCTGAGTAGTCTATGCGGATACCAGATATAGTGGTCACAACGTGTGGACTGTCCACCGGTTGTGGTGCCGTAACTCGGAGCGATGGCAATCTAACAGGGCTTGCCATTGTGACTATGCCTCAAGGGGAAGGGGATGACATGTACTGCCCGTACTGTCGTCACACGGACTCGCGGGTGCTTGACTCGCGCGTCTGCGATGACGGTTTGGCAATCCGCCGCCGCCGTCAATGCCCTTCCTGCAATGCTCGCTTCACGACCGTAGAGCAAATGCAGCTCAATGTGATTAAGCGCAGTGGGGTGATCGAGCCGTTCGATCGTGAGAAGGTGATCGCCGGTGTTCGCGCCGCGTGCAAGGGCCGCCCGGTCACCGACGCCGAACTGGCCCGACTGGGGCAACTGGTCGAGGAAACCCTTCGTGCCACCGGTAGCTGTGACGTGCCGAGTGACGATGTCGGGGTGGCCATTCTTGGCCCACTGCGCGAGCTTGACGCGGTCGCATACCTTCGTTTTGCCAGTGTCTACCGGCACTGGGAAGACCCCGATGACTTCTCCACCGAGATCGCCAATCTGCGTCTACAAGCAACAAACACAACTGAAAGGCAATCGCATGACTGAGGCTCCCTTCACCACGGAGCGACGTGGGCTGGCCATTGAGCGCGTTTTCACTACTGAGGGACGCCACCCGTATGACGATGTTGTTTGGGAGCGTCGCGACGTTGTTCAGAAGAACTGGAAGACCGGCGAGGTAGTCTTCGAGCAGAATGGTGTCGAGTTCCCCGATTTCTGGTCCCTCAACGCGTCGACCATCGTGACCACGAAGTATTTCCGGGGCGCCGTCGGAACGCTGGACCGCGAATGGAGCCTGCGACAACTGATCGACCGAGTGGTGGGCACATACGTCGCCGCCGGTGAGCGGGCTGGTTACTTCGCCAGCGCCCAAGATGCCACCGTTTTCGGCGAAGAGCTTCAATGGCTGGTTCTGCACCAGTACTTCAGTTTCAACTCACCAGTGTGGTTCAATGTGGGCACTTCAAGTCCGCAGCAGGTGAGCGCTTGCTTCATCCTCAGCGTCGACGACTCGATGGAGTCGATCCTCAACTGGTATCACGAGGAAGGCATGATCTTCAAGGGAGGGTCGGGGGCCGGCCTGAACCTATCTCGCATCCGCTCGGCCAGGGAGTTGCTACGTTCGTCTGGGGGTACTGCATCGGGCCCGGTCAGCTTCATGCGGGGGGCAGATGCTTCAGCCGGTACCATCAAGTCAGGAGGCGCCACCAGGCGGGCGGCGAAGATGGTTGTCCTCGACATAGACCACCCAGACATCGAGGAGTTCATTGCTGTCAAAGCTCGCGAGGAGCAGAAGGTCCGCGTGCTGCGCGACGCCGGGTTCGACATGGAGGTCGGCGGCAAGGACATCTCAAGCGTCCAGTATCAGAACGCGAACAACTCGGTGCGCGTTTCCGACAAGTTCATGCATGCGGTGGTTCGCGGTGATTCTTTCGACCTTCTCGCCCGGCTGGATGGACGCGTAGTTGACACCGTTGACGCCAAGACCATCTTCAGCAAGATAGCTCAAGCCGCCTGGGAGTGCGCCGACCCCGGCATCCAGTACGACGACACCATCAACTCCTGGCACACCACTCCGAACTCCGGACGCATCAATGCCTCGAACCCGTGCTCCGAGTACATGAGTCTCGATAACTCATCTTGTAACCTCGCCAGTCTTAATCTGATGAAGTTCCTGAATGACGACAACACCTTCGACATAGAGCGCTTCGCCAAAGCCGTCGAGATGGTGATCACCGCTATGGACATCTCGATATGCTTCGCCGATTTCCCCACTGAATCGATCCGTCACACGACTCTACGGTTCCGCCAACTTGGCATCGGCTATGCCAACCTAGGCGCCGTGCTAATGGCTTCAGCCCTGGGCTACGACTCCGACGCTGGGCGATCTCTGGCGAGCTCGGTAACGAGCTTGATGACAGCCGTTGCCTACCGCCGAAGCGCCGAGTTAGCAGCTGTTGTCGGGCCGTATGGCGGTTATGCAGACAACTCGAGGCCGCACTTGGCGGTAATACGCCGCCATCGTGATGCTAATGAGGTGATAGAAACCACTGGAACCGTCGACAGGGCGGTGCGGGCTGCAGCCGCCAACGAGTGGGACGAGGCGATCGATCTCGGCACCTCCTTCGGTTTTCGTAATGCGCAAGCATCAGTGCTGGCGCCGACGGGCACCATCGGCTTCATGATGGACTGCGACACCACCGGCATCGAGCCCGACTTTTCTCTGGTCAAGTTCAAGAAGCTGGTAGGTGGCTCTTCGATGCAGATCGTCAACCAGACGGTCGCGCGCGCCATTAGGAGCCTTGGCTACACGCCCGATCAGGTGAACGCCATAGTTGACTACGTGCAGGTGAATGGCAACGTCGTCGGCGCACCGGGGCTCGAACTCGAGCATTACCCGATCTTCGACACGGCAATGGGAGTGCGGGCAATCGCGCCTTTAGGACACGTCCGGATGATGGCGGCGGTGCAGCCGTTCATCTCCGGCGCCATTAGCAAGACCGTCAACTTACCTGAGGAAGCTACCGTCGAGGAGATCGCAGACGTGTACATGCAGGGCTGGCGTGTGGGGTTGAAGGCTCTCGCCGTCTACCGTGACAACTGCAAGGCCACCCAGCCGTTGAGCGTCGGCACCAAGCCCGCCACCGATCAGCCGGCAGCTGTCATGGCCGCTTCAACGCCAGAGCCGGTGCAACGCGAAGACATTCCTCCGCGTCGGCGGCGTCTCCCAAAGTCGCGCCTCAGCCGCACAACACGTTTCTCGGTTGGCGGAGCCGAGGGATATATGACGTCGGGCGCTTATGATGACGGACGCCTGGGCGAGGTGTTCCTGAAACTTGGCAAGCAGGGTTCTACTCTTTCGGGTGTAATGGATGCCTTCTCGATCGCTGTCTCAATCGGTTTACAGTACGGGGTACCGCTCGAGAGCTTCGTGCAGAAGTTCACGAACTTGAAGTTCGAACCAGCCGGAATGACCGACGACCCCGACATTCGTATCGCTCAGTCGATCACCGACTACATCTTCCGGCGCTTGGCACTTGACTACCTGACGTTCGACGAGCGCTCCGAACTGGGCATCTACACCGCCACCGAGCGAGCCCGCTACGTCGAGACTGGCAGCTACCTGTCGGAGGAGGACGAAGCCGCGTTACCCGAAGCAGAGTTGTTGAAGAGCGACGCCGGCGACGCAATCAAAGTCGACTACGCGGGCCCCAATCAGCCACCACTGATCGCCGCACCCAGGCCGTCAATCGATTCACTACGACAGCCCCCGCCCGTGTCACCGTACGCCCGTGCACACACAACATCCGAGTTGTTGGAAGCCATCACAGGGCGGGAGGTTGACGCCCCGCTGTGCTTCATCTGCGGCACAAAGATGCGCCCCTCTGGTTCGTGTTACGTATGCGAGGGCTGCGGGGCCACCAGCGGTTGCTCGTGAGTGGCGCAAGTCGGGCGAGCGCCTGGCTGCTGTAGCGTTGAGGCATGGCGTTTTCATTACCCCCGCTGACAAAAACCGAACTAGACAAGGTGGACGCCTGGTGGCGTGCTTGTAATTACCTGACCGTAGGGCAGATCTATCTGCAAGATAATCCTCTACTGCGTCGCCCCCTGAAAGCTGACGATATCAAGCCCCGCCTGCTTGGTCACTGGGGGACCTCGTCCGGGTTGAGCTTCATCTACAGCCACCTCAACCGTCTGATCCGCGAGACTGGGCAGGACTGCCTCTACATCGCCGGTCCCGGCCACGGTGGCCCCGCGCTTGTCGCCGCGTCATACCTTGAGGGGTACTACTCCGACGTCTTCCAGCAGATCACCCAGGATGAAGAGGGGCTGCGCCTCATGTTCCGCAGATTCAGCTCGCCTGGCGGTGTTCCATCGCACGCTTCCGTCACCACGCCGGGATCAATCCACGAAGGCGGTGAACTGGGCTACGCACTCAGCCACGCTTTTGGAGCCGCGTTCGACAACCCTGATCTACTCGTGGCGGCGGTGGTAGGCGACGGCGAGGCCGAGACCGGCCCGCTGGAGGGCGCCTGGAAGGGTGTTTCGTTCCTCAACCCCCGTCATGACGGAGCGGTGCTGCCTATCCTCAACCTGAATGGCGCCAAGATCGCCGGTCCGACCGTGCTGGGGCGCAAGGACCCGATGCTGGTGCAGGAGATGCTGGAAGGCCACGGCTATGAGGTCTTGTGGGTCGAGGGCGACGACCTGCCGTGGATGCACGAGCGGTTTGCCAACACCCTGGCATACGCTTGGAGACGCATCAAAGAGATCCAGGCAGAAGCGCGTGACGGCGACTCCTGGGATGGTGAGATGCCGACATGGCCAATGATCATCCTGCGCAGCCCGAAAGGGTGGACGGGCCCTAAACTCGTCGACGGCATCGTCGTCGAGGGCACTTGGCGCGCCCATCAGGTGCCGCTGTCAGGTGTTAAGGAGAACGACGATCACCGAGCCCTGCTGGAAGATTGGTTGCGCAGCTACCGCATCGACGAGTTGTTCGCCCCTGACGGTTCGGTGACCGATCTGGTGCGGGCAAACAACCCGACGGGCAACAAGCGCATGAGCGCCAGCCCGTTCGCCAATGGCGGTCTGCTGACACGCGACCTCGATCTACCGGACTTCCGCGACTACGGCGTGGACGTCGATCCCAACGCTAGGGCGGCGATACGATTCGAGTCGACCCGCAAACTCGGCGAGTTCATGCGCGATGTCTACACCCGTAATCCCGACAACTTCCGGTTGTTCTGCCCAGACGAGACGAACTCAAACCGGCTGGGAGCCGTGTTCGAGGTGTCGGACAGGGCGTTCATGGAACCTATCAATGCTATCGATGTGCAGCTAGGCCCTCAGGGTCGCGTCATGGAAGTGCTCAGCGAGCACAACTGCCATGGCTGGCTCGACGGCTACACACTGACCGGCCGTCACGGACTGTTTGCGACGTATGAGGCATTCGCGATGGTCAGCGCGTCCATGACGATGCAGCAAGCGAAGTGGCTGCAAGACGCCGATCACCTGGAGTGGCGGGCCAAGGTGCCCTCGACGAACATTCTGTTGTCGAGCACCTGTTGGCGCAATGACCACAACGGCTTCTCGCACCAAACACCGATGCTGCTACAGGTAGTGCTCAACATGCGTGGCGAGGTCAGCCGCATCTACCTGCCCCCGGACGCCAACTGCCTGGTCGAGGTGGCTGATCACTGCTTCAAGTCGCGCAACTATATCAACCTGATCGTGCAGGACAAGCAGCCGCAGCCTCAGTGGCTGACCATGGATGAGGCCATCGAGCACTGCACGCGTGGTTACGGCATCTGGCACTGGGCGGGCACAGACGGCTTGGGTAGCAAGAAACCAGACATCGTGTTGGCTTGCGCAGGCGACATCGTCACCATGGAGGCGGTGGCCGCTGCCGAGTTGATGAAGCGGTATCTGCCGGCGCTCAAGGTGCGTGTGGTGAACGTTGTCGACTTGATGACGCTCTACCGTCCGAAGGATCATCCGCATGGTATGAGCGTCAAGGCCTTCGCCGACACATTCACCGAAGACATCGACGTGGTGTTTGCCTTCCACGGCTACCCCGGAGCAATCCACCAACTGGTGCACGGGCGTCCCGACGTGGACCGCTTCCGTGCACGAGGTTTCGTTGAGGAGGGCACCACGACGACCCCATTCGACATGGTTGTCCGCAACAATGTCGACCGCTACCATCTTGTGATCGACTGCATCAACAACGCCCGCAACAAACCGGCAGGCAGCCACGAGTTGTATCAGTACTGCACAGAAATGCTGGAAAAGCACGCCGAACATATCGTCGAGTACCTTGAAGATATGCCGGAAGTGCGTCTTTGGACGTTGGGTGCGGAACTGCCTCCACTGAAGCAGGCGAAGCCTACGTAACCTCCATCAACCAGACCCAAGTCAGCACTTAGAACCGGATTTTTTGTGTGATGCCCACGTCTGGGCCAGTGTTATTTGTTAGTGTCCGACCATCCGCAGGCTTGATCGGCCTAGTAGTGTCGCTGAGGGGGAGTAGGCACTCCTTGCCGAAGAGACAATAGAAGAATCGGGAAAAAGGATTCCAACATGGCATCAAACGAACGCCCCTGGCTACGGTACTACAACGGTGTCGATGCAGACATTGACGTGCCGGACGCCACCATGTTCGAATGGCTGCGCAACACGGCTGAGAGTTATCCCAACAACATGGCGGTAGCGTTCCTCGGCACCCAGATGTCGTTCAAGCAACTCATGAAGGATGTGGAGCGCTGCTCGAGCGCCCTGACGGCACTGGGTATCGGAGTCGGCGACTCCGTTCTGGTTTCGCTGCCAAACATTCCGAACGTGGTTGTTTTGTTCTACGCGCTGAACCGGTTGGGTGCCAGAGCCGTGATGACGCATCCGCTGTCATCCCCCGATGAGTTGAAGCACTTCGCCACAGAGACCGAGGCACACTGGGCATTCGGTGTCGACATGTTCACAGAGCGACTGCTGCCGCTACTCGAGCTGGAAGGCATGAGAAAGCTGGTGCTGACAAGCGTGGCAGACTACCTCGGTGCCGTGATGACAGTCGGGTACAAGCTGACCAAGGGCCGGGGAATGAAAGCCCCGGCAGCGAACCCGGCGATCCTGAACTGGGCCGGCTTCATGAAGTTGGCCACGACACCAACTCCGTATGTGCGTCAGCAAAGCCCGCACGATGGCAGCGCTGTGTTGTTCTCCGGCGGCACCACCAGCCTGCCGAAGGGGATCGAACTGTCGTCACATGCCTTCAATGGCTTGGCCTGCTCGATGAACTCGCTGATCGGCCTCAAGCCCGCGGATAAGGTGCTGGCCATCATGCCGGCTTTCCACGGTTTCGGGCTGGGATTGTGTATCCACTGCACATTGATGGCAGGTGCGACCTCGCTGCTGGTGCCGGAGGTCGGCACCAAGACCTACATCGAGG
>Ga0123353_10015719_pt1 | contig 11017 bp, 7 predicted proteins | sample TergutLab28metaG_3_FD_92763 | JGI IMG/M metagenome (GOLD analysis project Ga0123353, IMG submission 92763) | Labiotermes labralis P3 segment gut microbial communities from Petit-Saut dam, French Guiana - Lab288 P3 | ecosystem: Host-associated > Arthropoda: Insects > Digestive system > Gut ... | reverse complement strand
GCAGGACCTGTGGTTCGGCGCGAAAGACACGATCTCGAAGACTTACGACAGAAGGTTTCGGGATATCTTCGAAGAGATCTTCTGGTCGGAATACAAGGAAAGGTTCTCTGCCGCCGGGCTCTCCTATTCCTACACGCTTATCGACGACGCCGTCGCGCGCGTGCTGCGCTCGGAGGGCGGGTTCGTCTGGGCCTGCAAGAACTACGACGGGGACGTGATGAGCGACATGGTCGCGACGGCTTTCGGCTCGCTCGCGATGATGACGAGCGTGCTCGTCTCGCCCATGGGATTCTACGAATACGAAGCGGCCCACGGTACCGTGCAAAAACACTATTACAAACACTCAGCCGGAGAGCCGACTTCCACGAATTCCGTCGCAACGATATTCGCGTGGACGGGCGCGCTTGGAAAGCGCGCGGCCCTCGACGGGCTTGACGATCTCGCGGCTTTTTCGCGAAAGCTCGAGGACGCGGTCCTCGAAACGATCGGAAGCGGGGTCATGACAGGCGACCTTTACGCGATCTCGAACCTGAAAGACAAACGGCAGGCAGGCACGAAAGAGTTCCTGCTTGAAATTTCACGAAGAATCAAAATGTAGATTGTATTGTTGATAATGGAGGAGGTTAAAAATGTCGTACTATAACGAGCAGGAGACCGCAAAGAGAATCGATAATGTCCGCGCGATCTTGAAGGAGGAGCAGCTGGACGCCGCCCTGATCTACTTCGACGAGCTGAATATAGCTAACGGGTGGTATCTGACGGGGTGGTGCCCTCAGTTCGAAAAAGGCGCGATACTGCTTCCTGTAGGCGGCGAGCCTCTTTTGCTCGGCGGCCCGGAAAGCGAGCCTTTCGCGATGATGAGCAGCGCGATCAAATCGACAAGAAACCTTACGCCTTTCATGGTGCCCGACGAGGAGTATCCGAACGCGACCATCCTGGATTTTCCCGCGCTCGATGAAGAGTTGACGTCGAAAGGAATAGATTTAAAGCGGGTCGGTTTCGTGGGTACCGAAGTTCTTCCTCATAAAATTTACACTCAATTCAGTGAAGGGTTTTCGGGCGTCGAGTTGATCGACATAACCGGCAAATATGAAGCGCTTCGCGCGTTGAAATCCCCCTGGGAAGCGGAAAACATCAAAGCGGCGTTCGCGCTTTCCTACAAAGCCTTCGAGGCCATGAAGAAAAAAATCGGGCCGGGCGTTTATGAGCACGAGATAGCGGCGGAGGGCGAGTATACCTGCCGGAAGGCGGGGGCCAGCAGCTTCGCTTTCACGACAGTCGTCGGAAGCGGAAAGCGCACAAACGCCGTAGTGCCCACCGCGATCGACAAGGTACTTGAGGATGATGAATGGGTCATGCTCGGGATCGCTCCCCGTATCAACGGTTACGCGGGGACTTTCGGCGAGACGCTGCCCGTATCCGGCACATTCTCGCCGGAGCAGAAAGACGCTATAAACACCTTGCGTCAAGCGCTCAGGTTGACAAAAGACATGATAAAACCGGGCATGAGCGGCATTGAGATCGACGTTCCCGGAAGAAAACTTTTTGAGGAAAAAGGGCTCACGGGATATATCGTATGCCCGTTCGCGCATACGATCGGTTTGATGGAAGCGGAAGGGCCTTTCTACGGCCCGAACGGGACCGACAAGCTGGAGCCGGGAATGACAGTCTGTATCGACATCAGCTTTTTCGGGCATCCGACGCTGCACGGGGCAAGAATCGAAACCGGTTATCTGGTCACGGAAGCCGGATGTGAGCCGCTGTGTCCCGAAATGGACGCGTTGTTCATGAGTGATGTTTAAGCCGATTTGAAGACTACAGCCAGATTACTCCTGCCCGCGTGCTGCGCCATAACGCTTATGCTCGGATTCGAAGCCGGCGCGCTCCAGCTCGCTCTTCTCAGCGCGACCACCGAATTGGGGCTTAGCGGCGCGGGTATGGGGCTGCCGGTCACGGTCCAGTTTTTGTCTTTGAGTTTCATGCCGCTCCTCTTCGGCCCTGTCGCCGACAGAACCGGAAAGAAGAAGATCGTTTTGGCGTTCATGGTCGTGTTCATCGCCGGCTGTCTTATAACATGGCTTTGCGCCACATCCGCGCAGTTTCTCATAGGGTTGTTCATCGTCGGCGCGGGATTCAGTCTTTGCGAGAGCATGACTACGGCCGCCCTCTCGGACGCCTTTAAGGAGAAGGGTGAGAAAAATATCAACATCGCCCAGACTTTTTTCTGTATCGGGGCGGTTGGAAGCCCGCTTTTAATGCAGGCGCTGATAGACGGGTTTTCCGCGTCATGGCGGGTGGGGTTTCTTATTATCGCGATAACGATGATCGCGATAATACCGGTTCTTTCATTTGCCAAATTCACGCCCGCTGTGGCGGTTACAAAAAAAGAGGCCGAAAAAAAGTCAAAGCATCCCTTCCTGCTTTTCGGCTTGATCCTTTGCATGTTCATCTACGCGGGCAGCGAAAGCGGGATCGCGTTTTTCGCGGACACTGTCTTTACGATAGGATTGGACAGACCGGTCTGGGGGGCGTTCGCGATCTCCCTGTTTTGGGGGTTCATGGGGATCGGCAGGTTCTTTTTCGGGCGGATGAAAAGGATCCCTCCGAACGCTACCGCTGTTTCCTTGTTCGCGGGGACGGCCTTGATCCTCGTCATGATGGTTTGCCGGCACGACGTCGCGATGCTCGTCCTTTACGCCGCGGCAGGCTTGGCCATGGCATGTGTATGGCCCGGGATCGTGAACGCAACGGTCGCGATCGACCTCAGCGCCTCCGGCAGGATCATGTCCTATCTGACGCTTGGAGGAGGTCTTGGGTGCTCGCTCGTCCCGTTGGCGATCGGGGCTTTGATCAATACCGGCGGCATTCCCGTCGCGTTCCTCGTCCTGGCTCTGGTCACGGTCGCGGCGGCCGTTTATATGTGGGTGAACAGACACGCTATACAGTCTTTCCGGTTAGACAACATGTGAGATACCGAACCGTCTCCTTGTCATATTTATGCCGCTTGCCCTTTGCTGAATAAGAGTTATACTAAAAGCAGAGGTGACAATTAAATGAAAAACTATATCGGAAAAGATATACCCAAACTCGGTTTCGGTCTTATGCGTTTGCCTGAGAAAAACGGGGAGATAGACATCGGGCAAACCTGTCAGATGGCGGATTTGTTCATGGCGCGCGGCTTTACTTACTTTGACACCGCTTATGGTTATAACAACGGGAAATCCGAAGAGGCCGCGAAAATCGCCGTTGTGGACCGGTATCCCCGCGAAAGCTTTCAGCTGGCTTCAAAGCTGCCGGCGTGGCTCGCGAAAACCGCCGACGAGGCGAAGCAGATGTTTTGGACTTCCCTGAAGCGTTCAGGCGTGGACTATTTTGATTTCTTTCTCTTGCACAATATCGGAGACAAACGTACCGCCAGCTTTGACGAATTCGGTATATGGGATTTTCTCGCGGAACAAAAGGAGAAAGGGCTCATAAAGCATCTGGGGTTTTCCATACACGACAAGGCGTCTGTCCTGGAAGAGACCTTTATAAACCATCCCGATATGGAATTTGCGCAATTGCAAATCAACTATGCCGACTGGGATAATTTGATGAACGAATCCGGAAAGTGCTACGAAGTCGCGAAAAAATATGACAAACCGATCATCATCATGGAACCGATCAGGGGCGGCAATTTGTCCGATCCGCCGCCGAGCGTTCAGGCTCTTTTAAGAGAAGCCGACCCTGAAGCGTCGTTCGCTTCCTGGGCATTGCGCTTTGCCGCGTCGCTCGACAATGTGATCACGGTGCTAAGCGGCATGTCTGACATCGAACAGATGGAAGACAATTTAGCTACAATGGAATACTTTAAACCGCTTGATGCAGGCGAACAGGCAATAATTGAAAAAGCCCGGGACATCATCAGCGCTATACCTGAAGTACCGTGCACCGGGTGCAACTACTGCCTGGAAGGATGTCCGCAGGGTATAGCTATTTCTCTCGTTATGAAGGCAATAAACAGAAATCTCGTGTACGCCTCTTTCGACCTGGCAAAGGGCAATTACCAATGGGCAACGGTAAACGGCGCGAAGGGTTCGGAGTGCATAGCCTGCGGCCGGTGCGAGGAAATCTGCCCGCAGCATATCTCTGTCATGGAAGAGCTCTCGAAGGCAGCGGCGCTGTTTGAAAAGTGATAATGAAATCCGACAGGTATCATTCTATAGTCATTAAGAAAGGGGTGTATTTATGAAAACATTACTTATCAACGGCAGCCCTCACGCCGAAAACACTACTTATGCCGCACTAAAGCTCGTGGCGGACTCGCTCGAGGAGGAAGGCGTTGAAACCGAGATATTCCAGATCCCGCCTGTGCCGGCTGTCGGCTGTATGGGATGCATGATCTGCAAGGTCATCGGCGATAACCGCTGTGTCGGGGCAAAAGACTCCGCGAACATTTTAATTGAAAAAATGGAATCGGCGGACGCGCTCGTCGTCGGTACGCCTGTCTACTACGCTTCGCCGAACGGGCAGCTCCTGGCGGTCCTCGACCGCGTCTTTTACGCGGGCGGCAGGTCCATCTTTTCGGGCAAGCCTGCGTCGGCGATCTGCGTGGCCCGCCGCGCCGGAACTACCTCGGCGATCGACGTCGTTCAAAAGTATTTCACGATTTCGGGCATGCCCATCGTCCCTTCGACGTATTGGCCCATGGCTCACGGGATGTCGGACGAGGAAATAATGCGCGACGAGGAAGGCGTCCAGATAATGCAGATGGTCGGCAAGACGATGGCCTGGATGCTTAAATGTATCGAGGCCGGCAAGGCGTCGGGAATCCCGTATCCTACGCCGCCCGGAGGCGAAAAAATATTTACGAACTTTATCCGTTAGAGCTGTTTAAGCCTCACTTAAGCCTAAAAAGGTAGGATCGATATTATGAAAGTTCTGATAGTTGACGATGAAAAACGTCTTGCCGAAGCTGTTGCGCAGAACCTTCGGCGGAAAAACTTTGATACGGACGTATCCTATGACGGAGAAGACGGGTTTCACAACGCCCTTTCCGGCGTTTATGACGTGATACTCCTCGACATCATGATGCCGAAGAAAGACGGCCTCACGGTTTTAGCCGAGCTTCGCGCGGAAGGCATACAGACGCCCATAATCCTGCTCACGGCGCTCGGGGAAGTCGAAGACCGCGTGCGCGGCCTCGACCGCGGTGCCGACGACTATCTGCCAAAACCGTTCCGTACCGACGAGCTGGTCGCGCGCATCAAGGCTGTCACGCGCAGGCGGGGCGTGTTTCGGAACGAAGGTATCCTGGCCTACGGAGATATCGAATTGAACCCGCTTTCGCTCATGCTTACTCACGGCGAAAAGTCTTTCACTCTGACGCAAAAGGAATCCCGCCTGCTCGAATACCTCATCGATAACAGGGATATACGCCTGTCCGCGGACAATATTATAGAAAAGGTCTGGGGGTATGACAGCGACGCGGACGACGGCAACGTGCAGTCCTATATGTCTTTCCTGCGCAGGAAGCTCACGGCGCTCGGAAGCTCCGTACGCATCGGCAACGTGCGGGGTTCGGGGTATATGCTCGAATACGACGAAGAAGGATAGCCTCCGATGTTTTCAAGAATAATCGCGACACTCGGCGCCAGCACTACCGAGCCTTCCTTAAGGAGACTGCGAAACAGGCTTTTGACCGTTAATCTCGTAAGCCTGACTCTGGTTGTCGTCGTCGCTTTTTCCCTCATATATATCGATTACTACAATCGTGCCGAAAACGAGATCGCGAAAACCCTTGACACGATCCCCCCGGGGGTGTTTGAAAACGTCAGGCTTTCGCAGCAGATTTCGGACGCGACCGGCACAGGCCAAAACGCGGAGGAAGATATCACGATAAGCGGCGGGCCCGTAATACCTGTCGACTACTCCAAGTCGTTCGTCGCGAATATCATGGAAGACGGCAGCATCGCTATCTTCTCGATGCTCGACATCACAAACGAAAACTATGAATACGCTGTCAAGGCCGCCCTTGAAAAAGAGGCCGCGACGGGCGCCTTGTACATGGCGGACCGCACCTGGCGGTATTGTGTGAAATCGTCTTCCGAGCTGCCTCTCGGCGGTGTTTTCGCCAAATATGAAAGCAGCATCGTCTTCCTCGACGTCGAAGAGCCGACGCGCGGCCTGCAGGAACTCGCCTTGAGCCTTTTCATAATAGGGATCGTTTCCGTAGGAGCCATCCTGCTCGTAAGCCTGCTTGTCGCCAATCGGGCTATAAGGCCCGTCGGGGAAAGCATGGCCAGGCAGCGGCGTTTCGTCGCGGACGCCTCGCACGAGCTCAAGACGCCGATCGCGGTCATCGCGGCCAACGCGGAAGCTGCCAAAGACGCCGTTTTCAGAGGCGAAGGGTACGCTTTGAGCGACGAACACGCGGCTGACGTCACCCGCTGGATCGATAATATCTCGGACGAAGCTTATAATATGGACTCCCTCGTGAAAAACCTGCTCGCTCTCGCGAAGGCGGAAGAAATAGAAATCAACGCTTCTACCTTCGGCCTATACGAAGTGATACGCGCGGAGGCCGACCGCGTGGAAACCTTCCTGTTCGAGAGGAATATCGCTTTTATCTTTGAGCCCCCGTCCGACGACGAGGCGCTTCTCTCGGTCAATACCGACCGCGCGAAGACGCGGGCGATCCTTTCGGTCCTGATCGAAAACGCGGTCAAATACACGCCGGACGGCGGCCGCGTCACGATCACAGCCGGCAAGGTTGAAAAATCCAAAAAGTCAAAACACAGCGTTTGGGTTTGCGTATCCAACACCGGCGACTACATACCGCCGGAGGATCTGGCGCGCATATTCGACCGGTTTTACAGAGCGGACCCCTCGAGGAACAGCGAGACAGGCGGGCACGGCATCGGCCTTTCGATAGCTAAAGAAATCTCGCTCGCGCTCGGCGGCGAGCTGACCGCGGAGTCAGCTCCCGACCCGGACGGCGGCGGCGTTAACACGTTTACACTCTATCTTTAATAAACGCGATAGAGGTATCCCGTGTTCAGCAGATTCGCGGGAGGCCTTCGCCGTAAAGCGCGTCGAGGCGGACTGTGCCGCCGATACGCGTAAGCATCGTCACGCTGTTTTTTCCGCTCTCCGAAGCCGTGCCGATAATTGCGGCGGCGCGGCCGATTTCCGTTCCGCGCATCGCGGTAAGCGCGCGCTTTGCGTCCTCGGGCGCGACGGCGAGCGCCATTTTACCTTCGTTTCCCATATAGAGAGGATCGAGTCCCATTAGGCCGCAGAAAGCCTTCACTTCCGGGCTGACAGGTATGTTTTCCTCTTCAATTTCTATCGAAACGCCGGACGCTGTTGCCAGTTCGCCAAGCACGGTCGCGAGGCCGCCTCGCGTCACGTCGCGCATCGCGTGGATGTCTACGCCTGCTTCGCGCAGCGCTTTTATGATCGGCGTAAGGATCGCGCAGTCGCTTTGGATATTGTTTCGTATGCCCATACGGGCAGAGAGAATCGCCGCGTGGTGGTCGCCTAGGTTGCCCGATACGATTATCGCGTCGTCGTGGCGGATGCCTGACGGCACGCCCGGCGCACAGGGGGACGGTTCTTTTGTGTCCTTCGACACAAAAGAACCGTCCCCCTGTGCGTCGAACACCCCGACCCCGGTGGTGTTGATAATGAGCCCGCCGCCATCGCCATGCCCTTCGATGACCTTCGTATCGCCGGCGACGACCGTGACGCCCGCCTGCGCCGCGGAGGCCGCGAGCGACGCGCAGACGCTGTCAAGCGTTTCGATTGTCAGTCCGGTTTCGAGGATGAACCCACACGTGAGCCAGCGCGGCGCGGCGCCGCTCATTAGCACGTCGTTTACCGTGCCGCAGACCGCGAGCTTGCCGATATCCCCTCCGGGGAAAACAAGCGGCGTCACGACAAACGAATCCGTGCTGATCGCGAGACGCCCCGCCTCTGACTCGACGACGGCGCTGTCCTCAAGCCTGCCTAGTATTTCATTATCAAAATGCTTCGAAAAGACGCGCTTCATCAAATCGGCGGAACTTGCCCCGCCGCTTCCGTGCGTCATCGTAATCACTTCTTCTCTCATATTGCCTACAGTAATACGTCCCGCGCCTGCAGGCAAGGGGTTTTTTTCGAACACGACAGGGACGGTTCTTCTTGTGTTCGATATTGGGGGAGTGAGGCAGGCGACCCGTCCCCGCATCTTACTGGCTCAGTCTATCAAAAGTACCGTCCCCGTGATAGACCAGTGATGGAGCGTCCCTATGCCTTACGGTTTTGCCGAACTGATGACCCTGCAAGTGCTGCTGAGTTTGGCGGGGCCTTCGGCCGTCGTCGCGGTCACTATCGCGTAGCCTGCGCCCTTCGCGGTTACCTTTCCTTTGGCGTCAACTGTGGCGACGCTTCCCGGGGCGGCTATGCCGCCGCTCATATCGTACTCTTCGATCGTCCAGTGCACATTGTTGTTGGACGGCGCTTTGTGCAGGTTTTTGCCCTTTTCGTCTTTCCCCTCGTTCCACGTAAGTTTTAGCGTCTCACTTTTGCCGTGTTGTATCCATGTGACTGTCTTTGTAATGCGCTTGTTCAAGGCTTCCTGCGCGGCCTTCGAGACCGTGACGTCGACAGTCGCCTTCTGACCGCTCTTTGCCGTAGCCGTTAAGGTGACCTTCCGGCTCGAGACGTTCGAAGGCAGGTCTCCGGCTTTTATCACAACGGAGCTTCCTGTATCGCTCCCCGCAAACGTGATCAACGAGTCGTTCGACGTCCAAGTGAGCGCCTCCTCGCCTGAAGACAGCAGCGCCGGCTCCGGCGTTGTGGCCGCGCTCAACTTCACCTGCGTTCCCTGTGCCATCGAAAACTTCGACTGTTCCATTGAGACTTTTTTTACCGGTATGTTGACTCTGACATAGATATAGTCATGGGCCGTATAATCGTTGTCCAATGACTTTAATGATATTGTCGCGATCCCGTCCCCGACCGCGGTGACCTTCCCTGCCGGGCTGACCGTGGCTACCGCCGTATTGTTGCTGCTCCATACAACCTGTTTGTTTGTAGCGCCTCCGCTCAGCGCAGTCTTCAGCGCCAGCGTTTGACCGCTTTTCATATCGTGAGGAGTTGAGATGTAGCTGCTGTTCGCGGGCTTGTTTGATATGGTGACACTTGTAACCGGCTGTACTACGGTCACGCTTATTTTTGCCGTCTTTTTATTCGAGTCCACAGCGGTGATGGTCGAGGCTCCGGCAATGACCCCTGTCACTCTTATTTTGTCAGGATTCGCCGGGTCGCTCGGATCGGGCGAAAATTCTACCTTGTTGTTATTCGCGGTCCACTGCGTTATGCCTGCCGGGGCTATGGCCGCGAGGTCGATTGTCCCGCCGACCGCAGACGCCGTGGTCGTTTCTCCGATACGCAGTACGATGGGCGAGGTAAAGCCGTCGGACCTTATGACTTCGACCGCGGCAAGAGTGCCCACGTTTATTTTCACAGAGGCCGTTTTTCCGCCTTCTGCTTTAGCCGTCAGCGTCGCGGTCCCCTTGGCGGTTTCGCTGACCGCGGCCACTGTAACCTTGCCGCCCGCGCCCGGCGTCAGCGAAACGATCTTGAGCCCCGCCGCATTCGTAGACCATGTGATTCCTTCCTTCGCGGCCTCCGCGGTTCCGGCCTCCGCGGTCAGTTCAAGACTCACAGGAAAGCCCGCGGCCGCCGTGCTGCCGAGCGGCTGCATCCTAAGTGTCCTGTCGTTTACGATCTCGGTTTTGCCGCCTGCTGTCCTCTTGATATCGATCGCCGCCGCCGGCACATATACATCATAACTCCAGGTAAAATACCCGGCCGTCTTCGCGGGTTCTTCCGCCTTGTCGCTGACGAACCACGGCACCACCTTCAGGCTTATATTAGCGACGCCCGGGCTTACGGCCGTCACCTTTCCGGTCGCCGCGTGTACGCTCGCGACGCCGGGATTGCTCGACGTCCAAACTGCCGATGTGATCGAAACATTCGCCGGCGTATATGAGAGTTTCGGCGTAAAAGTCTTATTTACCGCTATCTTTTTCTCCGCTGCCTGGTTGACCGTGATCTTCTCAAGCCCCGCGGCCACCCTAACGATCACAGAGAGGCGCTGTGACCACCCCGCGTACAGTCCGGACTTGCCTGTGAGCGTGAGATTCGCAGTCACGGTTCCGGGCGCCTTCGCGGTGAGCGCCCCTGCAGTCGTCAGTGCGGCTGTCTTGTTTCCGGTCGGTATAGCTGTATAGACGATGTCAAAATCAGCGGGATTCAAATCGATACCCCCTATCTTGATCCCCGCCTCCCCGAAGAGCAGCGCGGGCAGATCGTGCGCCAATGTTTGTACCGGCAGCACAAGGTGAGTCTTCATTCCCGATACCGCCTCGGCAGCCGCGGTGAAAGTAAGGAGGAAAACCGCCGCGCCGTCAGATTCAGATAAATAGTCGAAATTGGCGTAGGCCCCGTTTATAGCAGCGGTCGTAGTAGCCGAGAACGAATACCCGTCTTCCGGGATAAAGCGCACTGCCGCCACATAGTCAGTCCCGGATTTAAAAGACCCGTCCGGCGAAACTGTTTTCGTATCCGAAGCGTCATACCATTCGTCTACCACAGCCGTGTACTTACCCTCGTCTCCCGGGGGTACGACCGCCGTAAAGACAGGTTTTGCCCCGGCGACCGGCGCCATTATAGTCGCCGAAACCGCGGCGACCCCCGTCATCCCTTCTGCCAGCGTCGCCGGGAACGTCACCTTGAATACAAGCTCTGTGCCGCTGTTGCTCACCCACTCTGTCGGGGAGATGCCGTTGACGGTGAAGTCGGCTATTTCCAGCTTATCAGTAAATCCACCGCTGAATGTATAGTCTGTCTCGGCCGTAAGCCTGATCGTAGCCGTATACACTGTGCTGTAAGAAAACGAACCCGGGCTGCCGTCCCATGACAGCGTAGCCGTGAATCCCGTGCCGCCGCTGATCGCCGTAGAAGGCGAAGCAAGCGCGACAGGCGAGGT
>Ga0123353_10015718_pt1 | contig 11017 bp, 8 predicted proteins | sample TergutLab28metaG_3_FD_92763 | JGI IMG/M metagenome (GOLD analysis project Ga0123353, IMG submission 92763) | Labiotermes labralis P3 segment gut microbial communities from Petit-Saut dam, French Guiana - Lab288 P3 | ecosystem: Host-associated > Arthropoda: Insects > Digestive system > Gut ... | reverse complement strand
ATATTTAGTCAACAAATATATTTAATTATTTTTTAGACTTTCTCTCACCATCTTCGTTTATTTCTCCACAAAATGTCGTGTATTTCCTAATGTTACCCTTCTTGGTTCATAAAATATTCACATTTTACAAAAATGGTGTGCTAAACTGTAAATGTCCAGTTCCAGGGCCAAAGGGTTAAACAGGAGACTAGGTCGGCCCATGACCCATTCTGGACGTAATGGAGAAGAAAACATCTTTTGCCCTGCCGGAAATCGAACCACGACTCCTTAGCCGTCCAGACCATACCTTAATCACTACATTAACTGAGCTATCCCGACTACGGCAGATGCGAGGATTATATTAAAAATTCATATTTTCACGGCAAGGACTGCTTTGAGTATGTATATTACGCTGTAACGTAGGTTAATACTAACGTTTTGGAGGATAATGCTGATCCATCTTCAAAGCTGATGAAACTGGACATAAGGACAGGATACTCTCGTCCTCAGGCGACTCCTCCTAAACTGTGTCCATTAAGCACAACTTACCAGTGCTCACGTCCCCCTTCCTCTCTGCATGTTACATTTTTCATTCTATTCCGATGAAAGGTAGGTTCTGCATCCTGCTTGCTCAAATTTTCCATTTCCTGAAGTATACGCTTCACGTAAGCAGCCACCATTAGCTGCCTTTCTGTTTGGTTGTTTAACTTAAACACTTCTTTACAACATGGCCCGGTTCATATAGCCCTAAAGATGGAGGCAGCATGGGGTTATCCATACAACACAGGTGCAAGATATAAGTAACTACCTCACTAAGGTTTTCAAACTGATTTTGAAACATATTTAGTTAAGAGATATATGTAAAAACAGAGGCAAATAATTCTCTACTATTAATTACTACGCGAGATTTCAAGCATCACGGCAAGACATATCTACCTACGTGTATTTACACGGAGACACATTCTACAACACAAGAATTTTAATCCCTGACTGTGTCTATCAATAGCTCATTGGCCTGGCAAATACAAAACCGGAATTTTTCTGTAGATATATAATAAAATCAAATCCATGGTGCAGAGTCCACGTTAGGCGAACTTTTGCTAGTCATTCGTCGTTACTCAACCACATCAGTTCACACAGCGACTTTAAGTAACCTACGAATAAATCAGAGTTCATGAGTATTCGCTAAGATCCCGACGGGTGCATACACACATAGATCACAGCACAAAATGTTTTAAACATTAAAGTCAGGTGGTAAATATCCGCACCGGATCAAAAACTCCGCATTTTTGTTACACAGCGCATTTTCTTGTTTCGCAATATCCTCACAATAAACTGCAACTATTTCATTAATTATCGTCATCTGTAACTTCGTCTTTGTAATGGAGACGCAGTATGTTACCTGCGAGGTAAAGAACTGAACTCCCGAATACAGTCTGAATTATACTAACTACCGCTAACCTGTAGGGTACGCGGTTGCGCAGTTGGTTAAGGCACTGTTCTACAAGCCTTAAGGTCGCGGGTTCGATTCCCGATGGTGTCTTTGGAATTTTCCATTGACATAATCCTTCCGGTCGCACTATGGCCCTGGGGTCGACTCAGTCTCTAACAGAAATGAGTACCAGGAATATTTCCTGCCAGTGCGTAGGGCTGACAAACTTACCACCTTCATATGCCGATTGTCTTGAAATGTGGCAGCCTCAACCTCCTGGCACCCTCAGGGCCTGTCCAAGCCTGTAATGGGATTGCTTCTGCTTTTACCACTAACTAGTGGCCCAAAGGGTTAATAAATGCATTTCGGTACTTACTGTGCGCGTCCTACGGAAATGGTAACAGGGGGGCACACTTCTCTGCGTTACAGCAGCCGGGACGTGATTCTGACCACTCACTTGCATCTCGTGTTCAGAGATGAAGAATGACTGGAGTTACACCTACACCGCTCCCTATACTAATCCATAGTCTGCACAGGGAAGACTTGACGTTTCCAGCATACAATAGTATGAATGTTCGGATTACCTGGCAAAGTATTATTAGAAAGTATGCTGGAAGGGGTGGCTGTTCTTCATACAGTGCTTCTTCAGAAACGGTCAGTTCAAGAGCAATGAAGAATTTTGTACATACTTAGGTATGTGGACACCGGTGTTTGATAAACAGCCTTGAGGAATTCTGTGTGCGGCCAACGTCTCTTTCACGAGATATCCTGGAACAGGCACTCGCACGCCAATTTCTAGTATTTTGGAAAATAATATTTCTTCAGAACATCGTACACACAAATGTGACGTACAGTTTGGGACTCGGCTCTGCGTCTCCGGAAGGAATAATCAAAACACGCCGGATCTTCTAACCGGCGTGGTTCACGCTAATAACAATATCAAGACATTTACTCACCCGTTAACAGCGTTATTCGACCAATGTCCTCTCACAATCGGTCTTGTAACAAACTATTCCAAACCGCGTGTACCAGTTCATATCCACTCATTGCCACGGCAGCGACTAGACGTGTTCTTACCGCAAATATTCCCGCGTATTTCTCCTGCATTTCCTTAGCGTCCACGACCACAGAACTGAGACGCCGACTGTATGACCAACGCCGAGCGATCTCACTCGAAACATGAAACCGAGTAGGCAGATGCAGGTGCCACAGTTACGTTGTGATATTCGAGAAGACAGCGTTCTAATTATACGTTATCTACATCATGTTGAATCCAACACTAACATCTTTGGGGCGTTACGCCTTCCCAATTGGTAAATACAGACGTTTCGGAGGCGTGTCATGCCTACATTTTCAGGATTCAGCAGTCTAAGACACTCTCCTTGGACTGCTTGACCCTTTCGATAGGGATTTTATGCCTGGGGTGTGGGATATGCTATAGTGTAGTTTAGTCGGCCAGATAATATGGCGTGATAACGCAGTTCTAACCGCTATAAAAGTCTTATATTTCATTAGGAAATATTTTATTTCATGTACACATTTTTATACAAAGAGCAATCGGCAATGTTCTATCGTGGTCGTTATCGTATTGTACTACTACCACTACTACTACTACTAGGTAGTAGTAGTAATAATAGCAGTAGTTTTATTATTATTATTATTGTGTATGACTATATACAAGATGGACAACCGAGAGAACACCCTTCCATTTCCAAAAGCGGCACGAAATTCATCTCTTTCCCAGACAGCCCAAAATGGCTCTGGGTCTAACGTAGCGTCCTGTTCGATTGGTAGCGGGTTTTATACCCGAGGGGCCAAAAAGCCATTCACTCCCGTCTAGGGCCGAGGTTAAGAATGACTGGAACTTAAATTCGCATTCTCCTGTGACTTCATGGATTGCACAGGGGGTGAATTTAGCATTCATATTACCATTAGTAAAATTTGTGTATAATAAAAGCAATAAACGCCGATCCTTGTGGCCGCGCGGTCTAAGAAGTGGGTCTGCGGCAGCTAGCTTGCAGGGACTGTGGGTTCGAATTCCGCCGAGGGCATGGATGTTTGTCTCTTGTGAATGTTGTGTGTTGTCAGGTAGAGGTCTCTGGGTTGGGCTGGTAACTCGTCCAGAGGAGTCCTACCGAGTGTGGTGTGTCCAGTGAGTGTGATCGTGAAACCCCGTTAAGTGGAGACCATGATCCTACATCGGGCAGTAGCGTCACAGAAACAAAAGAAACATTGATAAGCGCCTTTAATTACAGTCTTCGCAAGGACTCGTCAATCATCCGTATTTTACGCCACACAGATTCGGTCGACATCCAGGAATAAATGGATTTAGTCACTTCATGTTTTCGAGATTAAAATTTCGAAAGCGTTTCTCATCTGTCTTATTTTAATATTTTACTACTACAACTACTACGCCTGCTACTACTACCACTATTTACTACATCGCTATTACGTTATCAAGAATGCCTTTGTTTAACATTACGGCACAATTTACTACAATACAAACACTCTTATCGCACATGATAAACAAAGGAAAACTCAAAGGAAGATTCAATTCTCCTGCGACATAACGTCTTGAGTCTTCAGCAACACCATAGAACCTCAAATCACGCACTCCAAAGGCGTTTCCCTGAAAAGTTTTCTTACCCCGCTACTCGTAAAATTCCCTGCACTTTCGAAAACGGTATTCACAAAACACCGCCAATGACTCGTAACGTGAGAACTTCCCCCAAATCTACACCTTAACATTATTGTTCTCTGGGAGCCGGGACAGTGCATTTGGTATTAGGGACTCCGCTGACGGGATGCAGGGTCCGAGGTTCGAAACCCGGCAAAGGTGAGAGAGCTTTCTCTGCTCCAAAACGTCCAGCCTGGCTCTGGTGCCCACCAACCCTGCTATTCAATGGGTAACGGGTTCTTTCCCGGAGAACAAATCGGCCTCAGCGTGAAGTTGAAAAATTGACGACTCACTTCCATCTAGTGCCGAGGTTAAAAATCAATGGTTCTATACGTTACCTTTACCTTTAGAAGGGTTCTGTTTAATGTAGTTATTTAGTTCCATAACCTACTCTACACTGTCACTTTCGGAAGCAATGCGCGACAAAGAAGGAAAACGCAAGGTAACAGAAGTAAGTTGGATTACAAATTACATATAAAGCGACGAAAAGCCATCGATCACAGCTTAAATGTTGAAAAAATCTTTACTTTTTATTTTAAAAAAAAATTACAAACTTAAACATACAATAACAATTCTGCATAACGATTTCTTCAGTGGAAAGACGATGCCTGCAATGACAAAGGCTTCGCGAAATTAACACTGACGCCAAAATTAAACTGGTCAGAAGCATCCAACAAGCCGAGCCCATAAGAATGTGTGTAGGAGGCCGTGAAAGAGAGGGGAAGGCGTAAAGACAAGGAGGAGTGGGGAAGAATGCAGTCTGCTTTGGGTCTACCTGGCGACTCGACAACGGGCTGAAGTATGGCTCCGACACAAAACGCAAACACAACCGTCCGTGGTAGTTCAGTTTAGAGACGTCCGATGCACAGTGCTCTAACCGGAAACTGGAGTTACTGACGACGTATCACTTACTAGCATCAATGAATTTGCATGAGACTTGCAGATTGAACCCCCACATACCCACAATCACAATGTGTAGGGGTGACAACTGCTTTTCATACAAAAGGTACCTTTTGTAATAAATGCGACACTATACCAGCTCATGACATCACTATAACACTGCTGTCCCTATGCGCGCCATGATGGCACGTGAAGTAGTGGAGTTCTGTTTCCACCCATTCAGCTTCACGCACCGTTTACTTTGGACGCTAGGAAAGAACCCCCGTAACGGGACACTGAAAGGGCCTCAGAGCCGGTCTGGACGCTTTGCAGAAAGGCAAGATCTCTTCCCCTTGACAGGAATCGAAACATGAGGCGTCGGTCATCCAGCCCGTAGCCTAGTCACTATACTAAGCTACCCCGGTTCCTAACACTAAAATCAACCCTCACCTGCTTCAATCCCCATCAATGTTACTTTTCCATAGCTCATGTCTTCCACGTGACCAATTTACAAGTTTTCCACTAACATTTTCAATGCATTCCCTAGTTCAGGCACAGTCAGGCCAACGTAGCCTCTTATATGAGAGGATTATCTTTTTTGAAACTACGGTTAGTCATTTCATATGTGCTCGCTTAACTTATAAAACTTCGATTATCTTGATTTATGAGTGTTCGCTACTTGAGTCAGTCCCTCCATGCAAGCGTCGGGGTCGGAACAGTACAGAGGTGGACACAACGCGGCCCGCGCCAGCTGTCTGATAAAAATAATGTTCATGTACTTGACATCACACGAGGATGTCCGTGAATGGCGTTTTAAAAGATTTTCTGCATAAAGAAACTAACAGCAACATGAAATTAACCCACTGTACTTGAATGATCTGAAACAGGAAGCCATCAAACAAGGAACAGATGTTTTATTTATTACTGCATGGCTCTTGCCTAAGTTGCCTTCTGAAGTGCGGGTCACACAGGTCGTTTTGGTGACCACACCTGGCATAGTAGATTAGATAATCCATGACCTCTTGCTGCCATTCCTTTAGTCTGTTTTACCAAAACACACACTAATACTGTAACTCGTACAGGATCTGCGTGGTCTGGTCAAGCATGTACACGCCTATGTCTCAAAAACTGGAACATAGTTCATACCCAAGGAATCGCATGACAGTTGATTTTTTTCATTGCAGTAACTACCACCCTGCATATGTCTCCATGGAGCGTGATATATACGTACAAACGATTCGGAGGATCCTGCTACACATATATTCAGGGTAGAAGAGTAAGTCATGTGGTAAAAAAAGGAAGACAGATGTACAGAGGTATGGTCGGGGAACATGGAAGCTATTGGCAGCCAGTGGCCCTAAAACAGGCGCAAAAATCCTCAAGAAGAGAAAAGCAAAGGGAAATATTACTCTTACACCATGACACGGACGCAGCGAACTATGACGCTACAAGGCATCACATCTCGACTGTCTTTTCTTACGAAATCGGGTCTAAATATCACTGTCAAGCATCACACATCCGTATAAAACAGTGTAGCTAAATGCCACAAGGTGGCGGGCGCCGCTTGGTGTTTCAGGCGCCACATTGGCTGGTTGCCATGTCAACCCCGTCTGCAGCAGCTTCGTGAGAGGGGATAAAAAGTCATCCTCACTGCAGGGTAAGGTTTTTGAAAAGGTCAAACTCCATGCGCCAAACCAAAACACGCGTGAAACCTTGACCTCATCATGTCCCATCACAGCACACAGCACCACTACAACAAAAGTTCCTTCTGTCTGCGTATTCTTGAATTGAAAGTCGTTACCCACAATGTAATGCCTCTGCCTCGTATTTGGAAGGTAACAGCTTCGAAACGTGGCACGGTTTACTGCCTCTTCGGGCCACGCCTGATCAACCTTTTACTCGTTGTAGTGCTTGCAACTTCGGCAAAATTTGGTCCGCAATCGGGCAACATGAAATTCAATGAATGAGTAAGCAGATGGATGTATGTAATCTAATCTGTGTATATGTCTATACATCATATGTAATAAAATATACACGACACAATAGGAAGAGTTGATAAAAATGCATTTCACAAACTAGGCTAAGGAATTGCTCTCTTAGCACCTATAAAGTGAATGACTCCATGCACAAACAGCTCATAAGTTTTCAAAACTGCTCCGGCATTCTATCTCGGCTTTACCAGGGAAAGAGTTAAAAGATTTTTGTCTCGGTTCAAATGACTCCGCGGGCAATATATTGTCCGCCAGCTACGGGTTGAGCAGGCCTGCTCCAGGCCAAAGCTATAACAGTACCTTCAAATAGGCTACGGCTACTTCCTGTCGAAACAGCGAAAGCTCCAACTACACCGCGCGGAGAGCCTACAAACTCGCATCCTTACCTACTCACTACTAATAATCACCTTCCTATACCATTCGACGCTGTACACTCGGCAGCTACAAGACCGCTGTTACATAATTTAAGAATAAACTCATATTTTAAACATTTTTGTTTAAGGAAACGAGTTCTTCGCGTGTGCGAGAGCAAAATGGAGGAACAGTCAGACGCACCTCCCGACAAGATGGACCGGCCGATAACAGACGCGTTCTCCAGAGACCTCACGCACTGTTACACGCATATGTGCGACATAATTTCTGTCGCGGTTTAAGATCCGTACAGAATGGTATTTCTACCGCCATGTACAAAATAATTAACATAATCCGCGCACGGTTCTGTAGGCGCCCCGGTCAGTCCTGCAAGTCGCACAATATGTGATACAAAATGTGGAAAATTATGGCGCACTGAATGCATAAAGCATGAGAAAAGGTGAGGAACTGGCGGACGTAAAAAAGGAAACTAGAAATAGCAAGAATAAGAACGAGATAAGGAGCGCAGAGGAAAACGTGGAGGATAGCAACAGCGTTGAGGAAACGGTTACAGCGTTGTGCCAACAGGTGTTTTGATTGTGTCCCTGCTTGTAACTAAACGTTCTTCCCTCACTTTCTCGACCATTTAACAGAGTAAAGCAACTGGAACGACGAAATTCCACACTCTACCTGAAACAGCATCTCGTCTTCCCATTAATTCCAAAACCACACTTTGGATCCCACTTTCCATTCACTATTGGAGACGTTACAAGATTCCGACATGTTCCGTGATTTCCGTTCATTAATCAATTATTAAGAAGCCTAACTAAATACACTTAATAGCAGTTTGTTTAAAAATCAGTAGATTATTGTCTCCTATATGGTTCGGCCCTATATGGACCATCATCAGGGAGAAACACAGTTACAAGGCAAGCATATGCAACTCCTACAACGTAGCTCATGTAAATAAAAAACATACCATTACAGTTCAAATTATATAAAAGGCGTGTGTCAACTTGGATGTACAAAGTTGTACAAACAAATTTGCATTCAAACATCGACCAAACTCTCTTCAGTCCAATGGAATGAAAGTATCCCTGTGAGAATGCCAAAAACATTTATTAGATATCGCGAGCCATACCACGATATATTAAGTACGGCAAAAAAATAAAATAAGAATATCTTAAACACACAACGACGAAAAATCCACATTCTGCCTATGCCCTACAGATAGTCAATAATCAACATGAATACGGCTTCCACCGCGATGTAAAGGATATCTCAGCTCTTCTGGGATGTTGCGCAGTGTAGATTGGTAGTCAGTAACCAACATTTCTCGGCAATCTATCAGTCACATCTTCTTCTTGGATACTAGACCCTTGAAGATGGAACCGATAGGTTGTCCCGAAACGTCGGTAACTATTAATATACGATGCGTAACATCCCAGAAGAAAGAAGATCCCTTCTATATCGAAACGCAGTAACACAAGTAAATTAATAAAAATACGAAATTTCGGCGGTGAATCCTATTATATGACTTACAACACAACGCGCACAAACACTTAGCTGCCACTACTGATTCAATACAGTGCGTTCACTGACAGAACATACAACACAAGCAAACGTTACGATTATGTAGACTGATTATTACTACTTTTTAGCTATTTAATTTACCTTCTCTGCAGAATCACTGTACATGTTATTTGGTTGCCGTGTTCAACAAGCCACAGTACTGGCTCGCGATATTTAATAAATGGTTTTTATATTCACACAGGAAAGCATTTACTCCATCTATCTGAAGAGAGTTTGGTGGATGCTTAAATGCAAATTTAGATTCATACCACAACTTGTACATGGAAGTTGAACACGCCCCTCATATATTTTGAACTGTAATTGTATATTTTTTATATAAGAACGAGCTGAGTTTTATGGGGGCACATGGAAGTGTAACTATGTTTCTCCCTGATGATGGTCCATATACAGCCGAAACATGCAGGAGACTATAATAATGTACTGATATTTTAAACAAACTAATTAATATAAGTGTATTCAATTGTTTATTATATACCAACATATGCACAAATAAGTACTGTAAATTGATATTAAATTACTCCGACATGTTTCAGTGTTAATACACCATCTTCAGGGAGTTTACAATTTGTGTTAGCTAACGTCATGAATCATTAAGTGACAAATACGATGTAGTAATGTGTTGTTATGATAAAATCTTGGTAAATGTGGCCACATATGTAATTCCTGGTCGTGTGTGTGTGTGTGTGTGTGTGGTGAGGAGTAAACAGCAAACTCCGCACCACACACACACACACACACACCTAACCAGGAATTACATATGTGGCCACATTTACCAAGATTTTATCATAACAACACATTACTACATCGTATTTGTCATTTAATGATTCATGACATTAGCTAACAAAACTTGTAAACTCCGCGAAGATGATGCATTAACACTGAAACATGTCGGATTAATTTAATCTCAATTTACAGTACTTATTTGTGCATATGTTGGTATATAATAAGCAATTTATTATTCAATATGCACGGTATGAACACAAAATAAGTGTATTCAGTTCGGCGTTTTAATAAATGACATCAACAGATTATTTTCCCGCTCTGCAAACAGTGCACAAAAATTCACGATCAATTTGCGCATACCGCTTCATGGCTGGCATTAATCAATAAAGTAGTAACCTGACTGGCTAAGGGCTGTCATCACATGGTTCGATTCCCGTCAAGGGTACGGATGTATCTTTTCGTCGTGCCAGAGCGGCTCTGGGACCCACTAACTTTCCATCCAATACGTACCGGAGCCTTTCACTGGAGTTAAAGGGGACAGCGCAATGGCCACCACTCAAATCCACACCCTGCAGAGACTACAAATGTGCGGAATTACGGACTTCCTCAGGATGGAAGAAGCGTTAATACGAAACTTGTGTCTGAATTCGAGTAAAAACATTAACAAATTCAACCTCCGTGGGGAAAACCGGAAAACGGTGATGTCGAAAATACGATGGAGTGTTCAGCGCAACACATTAGAATTCCAAACGACTCCCAAGAGCGAAGTTTTAATCACAAAAACGACGAAATGAGGAAGATGTTAAAGAAGAAAGAAACGAATGGAAACAACAGGAGAAAGACATTATCACAAGAAAGGAAGAATGCCGTCTTCTGGGACGTTACATCGTGTAGTTTGGTAGGTAGGTACCAAAGTGTAGTAGGCACGCGCCGCCTACATCTCCACGGTTGTACGTGTATACCAAACTACACGGTGTCACATCGCTGGAGACAGATCTTCACAGTAGTGGACGTGAGGACCCCAAATCGCATTACCAAAAGACCTGCCATTCGAGCGACTTCCTGCAATAGGAACTTACAAACCGTGACCATTCGCGTGCAGGAATTTGACTGTTCAAACTAGCCTGAATTAAGCTCCATTTTCTTCTTGGTCTGCCAACCGCTCGTTTTCCCTCCGGATCAACGTCCTGGTAATCGTTCCAGCTGCTCTCTAACCAACTGACCCCGTTTCTTTCCTCGTACACTAGGATTATTTGATATAATATTTTGTCTCACCTTGTGAATCCTTTCGCTGAAAAAAAAATCTCATTTCTGCCTATTCTGATATACTTTCTTCTTTCCTCTACATTATGTACGTTTCTGAGCAATAAAAGCCGACACTGCTAAGGCCCT
>Ga0123353_10015717_pt1 | contig 11017 bp, 19 predicted proteins | sample TergutLab28metaG_3_FD_92763 | JGI IMG/M metagenome (GOLD analysis project Ga0123353, IMG submission 92763) | Labiotermes labralis P3 segment gut microbial communities from Petit-Saut dam, French Guiana - Lab288 P3 | ecosystem: Host-associated > Arthropoda: Insects > Digestive system > Gut ... | reverse complement strand
GATGCGGATGCTCGTGACCGCAGCGCCCGGGATCGACGAGAGCAGCGTGCGGCGGAGCGAGTTGCCGAGAGTGTAGCCGAAGCCCGGCTCGAGCGGCTCGATGATGAACCGCGAGCGGTGCTCCGAGATCGACTCCTCGGTCAGAGTAGGACGCTGTGCAATGAGCACTGTTGATTCCTTTCGGCTCGGGGTCCGCTATATGACCCTTTGCGTGAAGTGGAGTTATGGAATTTTGTGTTGAGCGTTCCGATGCGGATGCCTCGCGAGAGGCATCCGCATCGACAGTGTCCTAGTTAGACGCGACGACGCTTCGGGGGGCGCGCACCGTTGTGCGCCTGCGGCGTCACGTCGGTGATCGAGCCCACCTCGAGGCCGGCGGCCTGGAGCGAGCGGATGGCGGTCTCGCGACCCGAGCCCGGGCCCTTGACGAAGACGTCGACCTTCTTCATGCCGTGCTCCTGCGCCTGGCGCGCGGCCGACTCGGCCGCGAGCTGCGCGGCGAACGGGGTCGACTTGCGCGAGCCCTTGAAGCCGACGCCACCCGAGGAGGCCCAGCTGATCACAGCACCGGTCGTGTCGGTGATCGACACGATGGTGTTGTTGAAGGTGCTCTTGATGTGGGCCTGGCCCACGGCGATGTTCTTCTTCTCCTTGCGGCGCGGCTTACGCGCAGCAGCCGACTTAGGTGCAGCCATTTGTGTATCTCTCCTGAATCCGTGGGCCCGCGATTACTTGCGGCCGGCCTTCTTCTTGCCGGCGACGGTGCGCTTCGGGCCCTTACGGGTGCGAGCGTTCGTCTTGGTGCGCTGACCGCGCACCGGGAGGCCACGGCGGTGGCGCAGACCCTCGTAGGAGCCGATCTCGACCTTGCGACGGATGTCGGCCTGGACCTCGCGGCGGAGGTCACCCTCGACCTTGAAGGTGCCTTCGATGTAGTCACGGAGGGCGACGAGCTGGTCGTCGGTCAGGTCCTTGACCCGGATGTCCCCCGAGATGCCGGTGGCGGCGAGGGTCTCGAGAGACCGGGTGCGACCGACACCGTAGATGTACGTCAGTGCGATCTCCACGCGCTTCTCGCGCGGGATGTCAACGCCTGCAAGACGTGCCATGTTGGCTTTCTCCTGTAAGTGAGTGGAGGTGTGGAGCAGAACCGGTGCCCGGGCCTCCAACCCGAGGTGTCCGGCCCGTGAGGGCCATCTGGTGCTGCCTGTTCGATTTTGAGTTGTGAAGCCTGCCGGGGCTCAGCCCCGGCTGTGCCCGGCGCGCCGGGCCACGCTTAGCCCTGGCGCTGCTTGTGGCGCGGGTTCGACGAGCAGATGACCATGACCCGGCCGTTGCGGCGGATGATCTTGCAGTGCTCGCAGATGCGCTTGACTGAGGGCTTGACCTTCATGTGGGTGATTCCTTCGCTGTCATCGTGCGCCTGCCTGGAAGGCAGGGCCGTTACTTGTGCAGCGACTCCTACTTGTAGCGGTAGACGATGCGGCCGCGGGTCAGGTCGTAGGGGCTCAGCTCGACGATCACGCGGTCCTCGGGGAGGATGCGGATGTAGTGCTGACGCATCTTGCCGCTGATGTGGGCAAGAACCTTGTGACCGTTGGTCAGCTCGACGCGGAACATCGCGTTGGGCAGAGCTTCGATCACAGATCCTTCGATCTCGATGACGCCGTCTTTCTTGGCCATAGCCTCACTGTCGCTTGGAAGTCGGAGTTCGCTGTTCGTGCGGGGGATGTGGTGCCTCGAACGTTGCACGACGCGCACCCGGAAAGGGATGCAAGACACCAAAGATCAATCGTATCCGAACTCTTCCCCTAGCGCCAGTCGAGGGCGTATGCTCACATGCCTTTCGGCGTGTTGCGGATGCCGCGGCGCGCGCACCCGCCGCATCCGGTCACTCGCGTCGTGCGAGAAGAGCCGCGTTCAGCCGCTCGGTGAGCTCGCGGTCGACGGCGACGGCGTGCCCGTCGATCTCGGTGAGCGGCGTCGCGAGCGCGACGCTCGACATCAGCCAGACGCCGTCGGAGTCGAGCAGCTCGGCGGCGGGCACCAGCCGGCTCTCGGTCGCGAGACCCCACTCGGCCGCGAGCGCGAAGACGCTCAGCTGGGTGGTTCCCGGCAGGATCCCGATGTCGGTGCGCGGCGTCACGAGCGTGTCGCCGCGGCGCATCACGACGGTCGACTGCGGCGCCTCCATGACGAACCCGTCGGAGGAGACGAAGATCGCGTTCGACGCGCCGCGCCGGCGCGCCTCGCGGAGCGCGGCCATGTTGACGGCGTACGAGAGCGTCTTGGCGCCCGGCAGCAGCCACGGGGCGTGTTCGGACAGGTCGTGCCGGTAGCCGCGATCGAGCGTGACGACCTTCCAGCCCTCGGTGCGGCTGCGGAAGTCGTCTTCGGCGACGGTCGCGATGAGCCAGCCGGTCGGCTGCCCGGTGCCCTCGACACCCCGCGAGAGCACGAGCTTGATGCCGCCCTGCCGATCGACGGGGATGGTGGCGCCGGCGGTCCGCATCGCGACGCGCCACTGCCCCAGATTCGGGGCGGGCAGCTCGAGGATCTCGGCCGAGTTCGCGAGGCGCCAGAAGTGCGCGTCGACCGCCTGGGGGTGCCCGTCGAGCACCCCGAGGGTCTCGAACACCCCGTCGCCGCGGGTGGCGGAGAGCTCGGTGGCCTGCAGGCTCGGCGCGCCCGGCTCGATGCGGCGCACCGTTGAGGCCCACCCCGCGGCGGGCTCGGCCGCGTCGGCCGCGGCGACGTCGAGCATGAAGACGATCGGTTCGGACATCCGTGCCTCACATTCCTCTCGCCGCGCTGGGCGGCCCCTGTTACGCGATCGGCGTCGGGACGATGCCGAACTGCGCCAGCCCCGCGGCGCCGCCGTCTTCGGCGGTGAGCACCCAGATGCCGTCCTTGTGGACGGCGATGCTGTGCTCCCAGTGAGCGGCGGGCGAGCCGTCCTCGGTGGCCACGGTCCAGCCGTCGTCGCGCACGTAGGTGTCGGCGCCGCCGAGCGTGACCATCGGCTCGATCGCGACGACCAGACCCGGCTTCACCTCGGGGCCGCGCTGGCGCACCGCGTAGTTGAAGACGGGCGGGTCCTCGTGCATCGAGCGGCCGATGCCGTGGCCGACGTAGTCGGTGAGGATGCCGTACTCGCCCTGCGACTCGATGTAGTCCTCGATGGCCGCACCGACCTCGTTGAGGTGCTTCGCGGTCGCGAGCCGGGCGATGCCGTGCCACAGCGACTGCTCGGTGACGCGGTTGAGCTCGCGGCGCGCGGCGACCAGGTCGGGGCGGCTCGGGTCGTCGATCACGAAGCTGCGCGCGGCGTCGCCGTTCCAGCCCTGCGCCGAGATCGCACCGGAGTCGATCGAGACGATCTCGCCCGCCTGGAGGACGCGGTCGCCGGGGATGCCGTGCACCACATCGTCCTCGACGGAGGCGCACACGGTGTGGAAGTAGCCGTGCTCGAGCTTGAAGTTCGGCTTGCACCCGCGGGCGAGGATGGCGGCTTCGGCGGCCGTGTCCAGCTCGAGGGTCGTCGCACCTGGCTTCACGAGGGCGGCGACCGCATCGAGGCTCGCCGCCGTCGCGAGCCCGGGCTCGATCATGAGCCGGAGCTGCGCGGGCGACTTGTAGATGGAACGGCGGATCGCGCGCATGCGGTGACCGCCTTAGGCGGCGGCCCCCGGACGGTGGATGCCACGGGCCTCGAGCCCGTCGTGGATGCGCTCGGCGACGTCGTCGATCGTGCCGAGGCCGTCGACCGTGACGAGGAGACCGCGGCCGCCGTAGACGTCGATCAAGGGCGCGGTCTCGCGCTCGTAGATCGCGAGGCGCTCGCGGATGACCTCTTCCGAGTCGTCGGCACGGCCCTGGTCGGCGGCGCGCTTCAGGAGGCGCTCGACGACGTGCTCGGTGTCGGCGGTGAGCTGGATGACCGCGTCGAGCTGCGTGCCGTGCTCGGCGAGCCACGCGTCGAGGAAGGCGACCTGACCGGTGGTGCGGGGGTAGCCGTCGAGAAGGAAGCCCTGCCGGGCGTCCGCCTCGCTCAGCCGGCTCGCGACGATCTCGTTCGTGAGCTCGTCGGGGACGTAGCCGCCGCTCGCGGTGATCTCCTTGACCTTGAGGCCGAGGGGCGTCTCGTTCGCGATGTTGTAGCGGAAGATGTCACCCGTCGAGACGGCCGGGATCCCGAGGGATTCCGCGATGAACACGGCCTGCGTTCCCTTGCCGGCGCCGGGGGCGCCGACGATCAGGAGGCGGGCCCCGCCTCGGACGATTTCAGTGACGGCTTCCGTCATCGAAGCAACCCTTCGTAGTGACGCTGCTGCAATTGCGAATCGATCTGCTTCACCGTCTCGAGGCCGACACCCACGATGATCAGGATCGAGGTGCCGCCGAAGGTGAAGTTGTTGCTGGCGCCCAACAGCGCGAAGGCGACCAGCGGCAGGAGGGCGACGAGCGCCAGGTAGAGCGACCCGGGCAGCGTCACGCGGGTCAGGACGTAGTCGAGGTATTCGGCGGTCGGGCGGCCGGCGCGGATGCCGGGGATGAAACCGCCGTACTTCTTCATGTTGTCGGCGACCTCTTCGGGGTTGAAGGTGATCGCCACGTAGAAGTACGTGAAGCCGATGATGAGGAGCGCGTACAGCAGCATGTAGAGCGGGTGGTCGCCGCGGGTGAGGTACGTGCTGACCCAGGTGACCCACGCAGCGGGCTGGTGGCCGGCGGCCGGCTGGCTGAACTGCGCGACGAGCGCCGGCAGGTAGAGCAGCGACGAGGCGAAGATGACGGGCACGACGCCGGCCATGTTCACCTTGATCGGGATGTAGGTGTTGTTGCCGCCGTAGGTGCGGCGGCCGATCATCCGCTTCGCGTACTGCACGGGGATGCGGCGCTGCGACTGCTCGACGAAGACGACGGCGGCCACGACGATGACGCTGATGAGCAGCACCAGCAGGAAGGTGCCCATGCCGTTGCTCTGCTCGATCGCCCAGAAGGAGGTCGGGAACTGCGCCGCGATGGAGGTGAAGATGAGCAGCGACATGCCGTTGCCGATGCCGCGCTCGGTGACGAGCTCGCCGAGCCACATGATGAGGCCGGTGCCCGCGGTCATCGTGATGACCATGAGCAGGATCGCGTACCAGCTGGTGTCGGTGAGGATGTTGGAGCACTGGGTGGCGCTCGTGGTGCCGAACAGGGCGCCGCTGCGGGCGACCGTGATCAGGGTGGTGGACTGCAGGACGCCCAGCGCGATCGTGAGGTAGCGCGTGTACTGCGTCAGCTTCGCCTGGCCGGCCTGGCCTTCCTTGTACAGCGTCTCGAAGTGCGGGATCACCACGCGCAGCAGCTGCACGATGATCGACGAGGTGATGTACGGCATGATGCCGAGCGCGAAGATCGACAGCTTGAGCAGCGCACCGCCCGAGAACAGGTTGACCAGCTCGTAGAGACCCGTCGTGCCCTGGTTCGCATTCAGACACGCCTGCACATTGCTGAAGTTCACGTACGGCGAGGGGATGAACGAGCCGAGGCGGAAAATCGCGATGATCCCGAGCGTGAACAGGATCTTCTTGCGAAGGTCGGGCGTGCGGAGGATCCGCACGATTGCGCTGAACAAGTTGGGGTCCTGCTTCCGTAGGAAAGACGAGAGGGCCGGTGGCTTTCGCCACCGACCCTCTACTTTACGTCAGAGCCGACGCGGTCATTGACCGACGGTCGTCAGTTGATCGAGCCGCCCGCGGCGACGATCTTCTGCTCGGCCGAGGTCGAGACCTTGTCGACGGTCACGCTCAGCTTGACGGCGATGTCGCCGGTGCCGAGAACCTTGACCTTCTCGTTCTTGCGGACCGCGCCCTTGGCCACGAGGTCGGCGACGGTCACGTCGCCGCCCTGCGGGTAGAGCTCGGCGAGCTTGTCCAGGTTCACGACCTGGTACTCGACGCGGAACGGGTTCTTGAAGCCGCGGAGCTTCGGCGCACGCATGACCGAGTTCAGCTGGCCGCCCTCGAAGCCGGGGCGGACCTGGTAGCGGGCCTTCGTGCCCTTGGTGCCGCGACCAGCGGTCTTACCCTTCGAACCCTCACCACGGCCGACGCGGGTGCGGTCCTTCTTGGCACCGGCTGCGGGACGCAGGTGGTGCACCTTCAGGACGCTCACGCGCTCGGCAGGGGCCTCAGCCTTGGCTGCAGCAGCCTTGGTCGAGGTCGCCTTCTTCGCGGCAGGCTTCTTGGCGAGGGTCTCTTCGACCTTCTTCTCGTCAGCCATCAGTCGATCTCCTCAACCTTCACCAGGTGAGCGACAGTGCGGACGTAGCCACGGTTCTGCTCGTTGTCCTCACGGACGACGACATCGCCGATGCGCTTGAGGCCGAGGCTGCGCAGCGTGTCGCGCTGGTTCTGCTTCTCACTTACCTTGGACTTGATCTGGGTCACCTTGAGGCGCGCGGCCATTAGGCACCTGCCTTCGCTGCAGCGGCAGCCTCGGCTGCCTGGGCCTCGGCACGCAGGATGCGGGCCGGCGCGACCTCGTCGTAGGCGAGACCACGACGGGCGGCGACGGCGCGCGGCTCCTCGAGGGACTTCAGCGCCTCGACGGTCGCGTGCACGATGTTGATGGTGTTCGACGAGCCGAGCGACTTGCTCAGGACGTCGTGGATGCCGGCGCACTCGAGCACGGCGCGGGCCGGACCACCGGCGATAACACCGGTACCGGGGGCAGCCGGACGCAGGAGGACGACACCGGCAGCGGCCTCACCCTGGACGGGGTGCGGAACCGTGGTGCCGACGCGCGGGACGCGGAAGAAGTTCTTCTTCGCCTCCTCGACGCCCTTCGAGATCGCCAGCGGCACCTCACGGGCCTTGCCGTAGCCGACGCCCACGAGGCCGTTGCCGTCACCGACGACAACCAGGGCGGTGAAGCTGAAGCGACGACCACCCTTCACGACCTTCGAAACGCGGTTGATGGTCACGACGCGCTCCAGGAACTGGCTGCGGTCGTCGCCGCCACGCGCGTTGCGGTCGCCGCGGCCGCCGCGGTCGCCACGACCACCACGGTCGCCACGGCCGCCACGGCTGTCGCGGGTGTCACGAGCGGTCGTGTCGCTGCCGGCGGCAGTCTCGACCGGCTTCTCAGCAGATACCGCGTCAGTCACGTCCTGCCCCTTCTTGATCTCGTCGCTCACAGGTCCAGCCCACCTTCACGGGCGCCCTCGGCGATGGCCGCGACGCGGCCGGCGTACTTGTTGCCACCACGGTCGAACACGACGGCCTCGACACCGGCGGCCTTGGCGCGCTCGGCGACGAGCTCGCCGACACGGCGGGCCTTCGCGGTCTTGTCGCCGTCGAACACGCGCAGGTCGGCCTCGAGGGTCGACGCCGACGCGAGCGTGTGGCCGATGGCGTCGTCGACGATCTGAACGAAGACGTGGCGCGCCGAACGGGTCACGACGAGACGCGGGCGAACCGCGGTGCCGACGATCTTCTTGCGGAGACGGGCGTGGCGACGGCCACGTGCAGCAGTCTTGCTGTTGTTAGCCACGATTACTTACCAGCCTTTCCGGCCTTGCGACGCACGACCTCGCCGGCGTAGCGGATGCCCTTGCCCTTATAGGGCTCCGGCTTCTTGATCTTGCGGACGTTCGCAGCGGTCTCGCCGACCAGCTGCTTGTCGATGCCCGACACCGTCACCTTGTTGTTGCCCTCGACGGCGAAGGCGATCCCGACGGGAGCCTCGACGAGCACGGGGTGCGAGAAGCCCAGGGCGAACTCGATGGCCGAGCCCTTCTGGGCGACGCGGTAACCGGTGCCGACGATCTCGAGCGACTTCGAGTAGCCCTGCGTCACGCCGATGATGTTGTTGTTGATGAGGGTGCGGGTCAGGCCGTGGAGCGACCGCGAAGCGCGCTCGTCGTCCGGACGGGTGACGAGGAGCTGGTTCTCCTCGATCTTGACCTCGATGGGGCTCGCAACGTTGAGCGAGAGCTCACCCTTGGGGCCCTTGACGGTGACAGCGGCACCGTCGATCTTCACATCGACCCCGGCGGGGATGTCGATGGGCAGTCGTCCAATACGCGACATTTGCGATTACCACACGTAGGCGAGGACTTCCCCGCCGACGCCCTTCTTCTCGGCCTGGCGGTCCGTGAGAAGACCGGAGGAGGTGGACAGGATGGCGACGCCGAGGCCACCGAGGACGGTGGGGATCTCAGTCGACTTCGCGTAGACGCGGAGGCCGGGCTTCGAGACTCGCTTGATGCCGGCGATGGAGCGCTCGCGGTTCGGGCCGAACTTGAGGCTCAGCGTCAGGGTCTTGCCGACGCGCGCATCCTCGACGGACCACTCGGCGATGTAACCCTCGGACTTGAGGATGTCGGCGATGTGGGCCTTGAGCTTGGAGTGCGGCATCGACACCGAGTCGTGGTACGCGTTGTTCGCGTTGCGCAGACGCGTGAGCATGTCTGCGACCGGGTCAGTCATGGTCATGACTTGTGATTCCTTAAGCTCACCAGGTTTCGCCGCCCGTTACACGGACGTCGACCTGTGGTGGTGGGGCGGGGCGGATGCCTCGCCCTCGTCTCCCCGTACAGGGAGACACCCGCCGGATGACGGGGCCTGTGCCAGGCACAAACCCCGTCATCTTAGCGGGCGTACCTGAGTGCTGGACTCAGGAGGACTTACGCAGCCTGCTCGTCCGACTTGAACGGGAAGCCGAGCGCGCGCAGCAGGGCGCGACCCTCGTCGTCCGTCTTGGCCGTGGTGACGACAGTGATGTCGAAGCCGCGGACGCGGTCGATCTTGTCCTGGTTGATCTCGTGGAAGATCGACTGCTCCTGCACACCGAAGGTGTAGTTGCCGTGGCCGTCGAACTGACGGTCCGACAGACCGCGGAAGTCACGGATGCGCGGGAGCGCGAGCGTGACGAGGCGGTCCAGGAACTCCCAGGCGCGGTCGCCGCGAAGGGTGACGTGGGCGCCGATGGCCTGGCCCTCGCGCAGCTTGAACTGCGCGATGGACTTGCGGGCCTTCGTCGTCTGCGGCTTCTGGCCGGTGATGGCCGTCAGGTCCGCAATGGCGCCGTCGATCACCTTGCTGTCACGAGCGGCCTCGCCGACACCGGTGTTCACGACGACCTTCACGAGGCCGGGGATCTGGTGCGGGTTGGTGAAACCGAACTGCTCCTTGAGAGCAGGTGCGATCTCGCTCTTGTACTTCTGCTTGAGGCGCGGCTGGATCTTGCCAGCCGGCGCGGCAGTGGTGTCGCTCATTACAGGTCCTTACCCGACTTCTTGGCGTAGCGAACGCGGACGTTCTTGGTGACGCCGTCCTTGGTGACCGTCTCGACGCGGTGGCCGACGCGGGTCGGCTTCTTGGTCTCGGGGTCGACGAGCGCGACGTTGGAGATGTGGATCGGGGCCTCGACGGTCTCAAGACCGCCCGTCTTCGAGCCGCGCTGGGTCTGGCCGACCTTCACGTGCTTGGTGACGAAGTTGATGCCCTCGACGACGACGCGGTTCTCCTCGGTGATGACACGCAGGACCTTGCCCTGCTTGCCGCGGTCGCCACCGCGCGCCTGAGTGGCGCCGGCGATGACCTGGACGAGGTCGCCTTTCTTGATGTTTGCCATAGGACTAAATCACCTCCGGTGCGAGCGAGACGATCTTCATGAACTTCTTGTCGCGAAGCTCACGGCCGACCGGGCCGAAGATACGGGTGCCGCGGGGCTCCCCGTCGTTCTTCAGGATGACGGCGGCGTTCTCGTCGAACTTGATGTAAGAACCGTCAGCACGACGGGTCTCCTTGACGGTGCGAACGATGACGGCCTTGACGACGTCACCCTTCTTCACGTTGCCGCCGGGGATCGCGTCCTTGACGGTGGCGACGATGACGTCACCGAGGCCCGCGTAACGACGGTTGGAGCCGCCGAGCACGCGGATGGTGAGGAGCTCCTTGGCGCCGGTGTTGTCGGCGACCTTGAGACGGGATTCGGTCTGGATCATTACTTGGCCTTCTCCACGATCTCGACGAGACGCCAGCGCTTCGAAGCGCTCAGCGGACGGGTCTCGTTGATGACCACGAGGTCACCGATGCCCGCGCTGTTCTGCTCGTCGTGCGCCTTGATCTTCTTGGTCGTGCGCAGAACCTTGCCGTAAAGCGGGTGCTTCTTGCGGTCCTCGACCTCGACGACGATGGTCTTCTCCATCTTGTCGCTGACGACGTAGCCGCGAACGGACTTGCGGTAGTTGCGCGCCTCAGCGGCCGTCTCGGCGACCGCGGCTTCTGCCTTCTTGGTTGCCATGAGTCTTAGGCCTCCTCGGTCTCGGCGGCGGGGGCCTCGGCGGCCTCCTCTGCCTTCTTGCTCTTCTTGGCGGCAGCCTTCTTCGCGGGCACCTCGACCGGGGCCGGGGTGGCACGGATGCCCAGCTCGCGCTCACGGATGACCGTGTAGATGCGAGCGATGTCGCGCTTCACGGCGCGCAGGCGGCCGTGGCTCTCGAGCTGGCCGGTGGCCGACTGGAAGCGCAGGTTGAACAGCTCTTCCTTGGCCTTCTTGAGCTCGTCGGTGAGACGAGCGTCGTCGAACGTGTCGAGCTCGGCAGGTGCGAGCTCCTTGGAACCGATCGCCATTACGCGTCGCCCTCCTCGCGCTTGATGATGCGTGCCTTGAGGGGCAGCTTGTGGATGGCACGGGTCAGGGCCTCACGAGCGAGTTCCTCGTTGACGCCGGCGACCTCGAAGAGGACGCGACCCGGCTTGACGTTCGCGACCCACCACTCGGGCGAGCCCTTACCGGAACCCATTCGGGTCTCAGCCGGCTTCTTGGTGAGCGGACGGTCAGGGTAGATGTTGATCCACACCTTGCCGCCACGCTTGATGTGACGCGTCATGGCGATACGAGCGGACTCGATCTGACGGTTCGTCACATAAGCGGGGGTCAGGGCCTGGATGCCGAACTCGCCGAAGCTGACCTTCGTGCCGCCGGTGGCCTGGCCGGAGCGGCCGGGGTGGTGCTGCTT
>Ga0123353_10015716_pt1 | contig 11017 bp, 8 predicted proteins | sample TergutLab28metaG_3_FD_92763 | JGI IMG/M metagenome (GOLD analysis project Ga0123353, IMG submission 92763) | Labiotermes labralis P3 segment gut microbial communities from Petit-Saut dam, French Guiana - Lab288 P3 | ecosystem: Host-associated > Arthropoda: Insects > Digestive system > Gut ... | reverse complement strand
CGTCGCGTTCCGCCGCGAGAAGTTCATCGAGTTCGGCGGGCCAAGCGGCGGGGACGGCGGGCGCGGCGGGGACATAGCCTTCACGGCCGTGCGCAACCTCAACACCTTGATAGATTTCCGTTACCAGCAGCACTTCAAGGCTCCGCGCGGGGAAAACGGCAAGGGCAGCGACCGCTTCGGCAAAGGCGGGAAGGACCTTGTGATAAAGGTGCCCGTGGGCACGCAGATTTTCGACGGCGACGACCCCGAGCACATGCTGGCCGACCTTGACGCGGACGGCAAGACCGTCACTTTGGCCAAGGGCGGGGAAGGCGGGCTGGGCAACTTAAGGTTCAAAAGCTCGACAAACCAGGCGCCGAAAAAGGCCACTCCGGGCAAGCCGGGGGAAGAACGCTGGGTCTGGCTGAGGATGAAAATCATAGCCGACGTGGGGATTGTCGGCATGCCCAACGCGGGCAAGTCCACGTTCTTGGCGGCGGTCACGGCGGCAAAGCCGAAAATAGCGGATTATCCGTTCACCACGCTTTATCCCAACCTTGGGGTGGCCGACGCCGGCGACAGGCGCTTGGTACTGGCAGACATCCCCGGGCTGATAGAGGGCGCAAGCCAAGGCGTGGGGCTGGGCACGAAATTCCTGAAGCATGTCGAGCGCTGCCCCGTGCTGCTGCACCTTTTGGACGCGACGGACGACAATCTTGTGAAGAACTATAAGCAGGTGTGCAAGGAGCTGAAGCTTTACGGCGCCGGCCTTGCCAAAAAGCCGCAGGTCATCGCCCTGAACAAGTGCGACGCCTTGGCCCAAGAGCAGGCCGATGCTGCTGTGGCGGACATGAAAAAGGCGGCCAAGAAAGCCAAGATATTCGCGATATCCGCTGTGTCCGGGCAGAACGTAAAGCCGCTTCTGTTCGAACTTTTAACATATGTCAAGGAAAAGGACGGTTATCATGGCCAGGACGACTCTGATTAAGACCGTAAAGGACGAACTGGACAAGGACAAGGCGCAGGATATCCTGGCCATTGACCTGAAAGGCAAGTCGGCAATGGCCGATTATATGGTCATAGCCACGGCCCTGTCGGGAAGGCACGCCCGGTCCATGGCGGAAAAGCTGCTTGAGCAGGTCAAGAAAGCCCACAAGATAACCGGCATGCAAAGCCCAAGCGACGCTGTGTCCGCATGGGAGGCATTGGATTTCGGCGACGTCATCGTGCACATAATGACCAAGGAAACGCGCGACACGTACAGCCTTGAAGAAATATGGAACAGGAAAATACTGAAAGGGCAAGCAGCGACCAAGTCTGCGCAGGCAGGCACAACCATGGTTGAAATGATTGCGGTGCTTGGCATCATCATGATTATCCTTGTCGCCGCGCTTGCCGGCATCGCGGCCGCCTGGGACATGATGCGGACAGCCATGTTCATATCGAATGCACAGGACATCGCGGCAAGGATACGGACGGGCTATGCAAACGATGGAAATTTTGCGGCTTTAGGCCCCGGCCCCGACGGCCCTGGCGGCGTAGCCCATGCTTTCAGCATCGGCGCGCTGGATGCCAGGTTTTGTACCGGCGACTTTTGCACAGATGCCAATAACATGGCACGGTACAGGAACATTCGGATGGCTTTTGCTCCGGCAAGCACATTTATTCCGACAAGCGCATGGGAACAGCATAACAATTCTTTTTCCATAACCTTTTTCGGCTTATCCAGAAGACAGTGCGTAAGCCTGGTCACCCAGCAGATAAGGCCGAACACCGGATTTTTAGGCTGGACGGTCAATGTTGACGGCGACCAAGAATGGGTCCCGCAGGATTTCATGGACCCGGCCGTAGCGGTGGAGTGGTGGATCATGCAGGCAAACGACGCATGCTCACAACCTGGTCTTGACAACTCTGTCACCGGGTTTTGGAGATAAACCCGTCCCCTAAATCCTTTAAAAATACCCCGTTGCAAATACCCGCAAAAGGATTTATAGTATAATAGCATAACTATAGAACGAGGATTCAAGATGGAAACTTCCAGCGCGCAGGAAACCGTCGGCGACAACCCGGCCATACAAAAAGCGTTCATCAACCCCGCCGTCTACAACGTGAAGGTCGGCGTCAGCGTCAAGCTTGGGCACACCACTTTCAGGGTGCACCGCATGCTGAGGCTTGGCCGCGGCGCCGTTGTCGAGTTCAACCAGAAAATCGACGACCCGGTCGAGATTTACGCGAACAACATACTTATCGGCTATGGCGAAGTCGTGGTCACCGAAGGCGACCGGATCGGCGTCAAGCTGACCGAGCTGGTCAAAGGCGACGCTGTGTAACAGTCTGTAGGGAACAAGAAAAATGAAAAACTATCCGCAATTTGATTCAACCCTGTCTTTCCCGACCATGGAAATGCGCGTCCTGGAATACTGGGACAAGAACAAGATATTCGAAAAATCCGTGGACATGCGCCCCGCCCACAACGAGTTCGTGTTCTATGACGGGCCCCCGTTCGCCAACGGCCTGCCCCACTATGGGCACATCATGGCCTCGTACGTCAAGGACGTGGTGTTCCGGTACCAGACCATGGCCGGCAAAAGGGTCGAGTGCCGCCTTGGCTGGGACTGCCACGGGCTGCCCGCGGAAATGGCGGCCGAGCAGAAGCTTGGCGTGTTCGGGCGCAAGGCCATCGAAGAGTTCGGCGTGGCCAAGTTCAACGAAGCCTGCCGCCAGGACGTGCTGAAATATTCGGGCGTGTTCCGCGACCTTTTCCACCGCATGGGCCGCTGGGTCGATTTCAACAACGACTACCACACCATGGACCTGTCGTTCATGGAATCGGTCATCAACAACTTCAAGCAGCTGTACGACAAAGGCCTGGTGTACGAGGATTTCCGCGTGCTGCCGTATTCGTGGGGAGCGCAGGTCCCGCTGTCGAATTTCGAGGTCAACCAGGGATACAAGGACACCACCGACACCGCGGTGACCGTGCTTTTCAAGCTGGACGACGGGCGCCATATCATGGCGTGGACGACCACTCCGTGGACGCTGCCGACCAACCAGATGATAGCCGTGGGCGCGGACATAGATTACAGCGTGATGCAGGAAGGCGACGGCAAGCAGTACATACTGGCCTCGGCACTGAAAGGCAAATACAAGCAGCAGCTGGAAAAGGCCGAGGAAGTCGCGGTGATAAAGGGGGCCGAACTTGTGGGTCTGCCGTACGAGCCGATGTTCCCGTACTTCAAGGACCTTAAAGCCAAGGGCGCGTTCAAAATCCTGGCCGCGGACTTCGTGTCCACCCAGGACGGGACGGGGGTGGTGCATATCGCTCCGGGTTCCGGGCAGGAAGACTTCGAGCTGTGCCGCGCCCATGACAAGGACTTCCCCATAGTCTGCGCCATCGACGACGCCGGGTGCATGACCGCGGACGTCCCCGACTATGCCGGGCAGCGCGTGGTCGACACGAACGAGCAGATAACCGCGCGGCTTAAGGCCGAGGGCAAGCTGGTCAAGAAAGAACAGGTGACCCACAGCTATCCGTTCTGCTACCGCACGGACACCCCGCTGGTCTACCGCGCGATGACAAGCTGGTTCGTGCGCGTGGAAAGCCTGCGCGACAGGCTGGTCGAGCTTAACCAGCAGATAAACTGGGTGCCCGACCATATAAAGGACGGGCGTTTCGGCAAGTGGCTGGAAGGGGCGCGCGACTGGTCGATTTCGCGCAACCGTTTCTGGGGGACACCGATACCTGTGTGGAAGTCGGACAACCCCAAGTTCCCGCGCGTGGACGTGCTGGGCAGCCTGGCGGAAATCAAAGAAAAGACCGGCAAGGATATCGACGACCTGCACCGCCCGCACATCGACGAGGTTGTTTACCCCAACCCGGACGACCCGTCGGGCAAGACAATGATGCGCCGCGTGACCGACGTGTTCGACTGCTGGTTCGAATCCGGTTCCATGCCCGAAGGCCAGGTGCATTATCCGTTCGAGAACTCGGAATGGTTCAAGGAACATTTCCCCGCGGACTTCATCGTGGAAGGCATGGACCAGACCCGCGGGTGGTTCTATACCCTGCACGTCCTGGGCGTGGCCCTGCACGACAAGCCGGCGTTCCTGAACTGCGTTTCCACGGGGCTTATCATGGCCGAGGACGGGCGCAAGCTTTCCAAGCGCCTGAAGAACTATCCCGAATACGACACCGTGCTTGACACCATGGGCTCGGACGCCTTAAGGTTCTGGCTGATGGCCAGCCCCATAGTGCGCGGCAAGAACATCGCGGTGGACATGAAGGGCCAGGAAATATCCAAGGCCATGCGGCGCGCTCAAATCCCGCTGGTCAACGCGTACAATTTCTTCTGCATGTACGCCAACGCCGAGGGCATAAAGGCCCAGTTCAACCCCAAGGCCAAAAAGGACATACTGGACAAATACATATTGTCCAAGACCAAGCAGCTTGTGCAGGGCGCGCGCAAGGCCATGGACGCGTACGACATACCCGGGGCATGCGCTCAGATGGAAGATTTCCTTGAGGTGCTGAACAACTGGTATATCCGCCGTTCGCGCCAAAGGTTCTGGGACGGGAAGGACAAGGCCGCGTTCGACACGCTGTACACCGTGCTGGCGACATTGCTTAAGGTCGCGGCTCCGGTGCTGCCCATGACGGCCGAGCATTTGTACCGCGGTCTTACGGGCGAAGAGTCCGTGCACCTTGCCGACTGGCCCGACGTCAGCAAGTGGTCCGACGACGGCATGGCCGACGAAATGGACTTCACGCGCCAGGTGTGCGCCACCATGAAGGCCGTGCGCGAGCTGCACCGCTTGCGCAACCGCCTGCCCCTGAAGACCGGCATCGTAGCCGGCAGCGCGGCAAAGCTTGGCACGCAGATGGTCGATATAATAAAGGACGAGGTCAACATCAAGGAACTTGTGGCCACCTGCCAAATCGAACGCTGGGCAGCCCCGTACCTTTATATAAAGACTCCGCTGGTGGGCAAGCGGCTGCCAAAGTCCATGAAGGCCATACTTGATGCCTCCAAGGGGACTGGGTGGAAGGTCAACCCCGACGGCACCCTGTCCATTGCCGGGGAAACCCTGCTGGCCGACGAATACGAGTACCGCCTTGAAGTCAAAAGCGGCGACAGCAAGGGGCTGGCCGGACAGGCCTTGCCCGACAACACCGCGGTGGTGCTGCTGGACACCCAGATATCCCCCGAGCTTGAGCGCGAAGGCCTGGCCCGGGATTTCGTGCGTCTGGTGCAGTCGCGGCGCAAGGACGACGGATTCGACATATCCGACCGCATCGCCGTGGACTACCACACCGGCGACATCAAGGTCAAGTTAAGCGTGGACGAATACGAAGACTATATCAAGTCCCAAATCCTTGCGGTCGAGATAAATTTCGCCACCAACGACGGCAAGGGCGAGACTTTCGGCGACGGCGAGATATTCGTCGCTTTAAGGAAGGCCAAGAAATGAAAAATCAAGAACGCATGTGGACAAGGATACGCCAAAGCCAGCTGTTCATAGCGGCCGTCAGCTGGATAGGCGCGCAGTTCCTGAAGCTGATGGTGCGCAGCATAAGGTGGAAGTTCGAAGGCACGGACGAATTCGAACTGTTCTTACGCCAGCGCAAAGCCTTCATTGTCAGCGTATGGCACAGCCGCTTCCTGATGTCCTCCATTGTCCCGCTGCATTACAAGCTTGAGCCCTACCGCGCCAAAGGCATTGCCTCCAGGCACCGCGACGGACGCCTTGTGGCCGAGGTGGCCAGGCGCATCGGCGTGGGCGTGTTCGACGGCTCGACCGGCAAGGGGGGCGAAAAAGCGGCCCTGGCCATAATGCGCGAGAACTTCGCGAACGGGGAAATCCTGGGCATAACCTCGGACGGACCGCGCGGACCGGCGCGCCGGTGCGGACCGGGCATAATCTTCCTGGCCTCGAAACTGGGCATACCGGTTTTCCCCATCGCCACGTCCGTCAAAAACGCGAAAATCTTCAACAGCTGGGACCGTTTCATGCTCCCAATACCGTTCAACCGCGGGATTTTCGCCGTGGGGCCAAGGCTTGAGGTGCCGCCGGACATCGGCAAAGAAGAAATAGCGGCGCTGTGCAAAGAGCTTGCGGACCGGATGAACGCCCTTGAACAGTCCATAGACCTGAAACTTGGAGTAAAAACCAATGGTTAGACCCTTCCTTAAAATATACAGGCTGCTCCTGTTCCCGCTGTATCCCTTTCTTAGGCCATACATGGAAGAGCGGCGCAAGAAAGGCAAGGAAGACTTTATCCGCTTCGGCGAGCGGTTCGGCTATCCAAGCATAGACCGCCCGAAAAACAAGGTCATATGGATGCACGGCGCAAGCGTGGGCGAATCAGCCGCCATGCTTGAGCTGATAGACTATATCCTTGCCCAGGACAAGGACCTGAACATCATGGTCACCACCGGGACGGTCACTTCGGCGCGGCTGCTTGAAACGCGCCTGCCCAAAGGGGTGCTGCACCAGTTCCTCCCGCTGGACCACCCGATATGCACCAAGCGCTTCATCAGCTATTGGAAGCCCGAGGCCGCCATATTCTTCGAATCAGAATTCTGGCCGTGCATAATAAACGACATCGCGGACGCGAAAATACCGCTGATGCTTCTGAACGGGCGGATGTCCGACGAATCGGCGAAAAGGTGGGCGCTGCCCGTGTTCAAAATCGCCTTCAAAGAGATGATAAGCCAGTTTTCGCTGGTCGTCGCCCAAAGCGCGGCGTACGCCCAAGTTTTCAAGAGCCTTGGCGCGGACAACGTCGTGGAAGGCATACAGATGAAGAACCTGGCGCAGAAGCTGCCGGTGGACACGACGATATTGTCCACGATTTCCGATTCGACGGCCAAGCGCACGGTTTTCGTGGCGGCGTCGACATTCGAACAGGAAGACAAGCATATAGCGGAGATATTACCCGCCATCAAGGAAAAAATCCCGAACCTGCTGGCCATCATCGCTCCGCGCGACGCCTCGCGCGGCGGCCACATCAAGTTCATATTCGACGAAAAAGGGCTGAACACTTCCGTGCGCAGCATGGGCGAACTGATACAGCCGGACACCGACGCCTACATCGCCGACACCATGGGCGAGCTTGGGCTTTGGTACTCGGTGGCCAGCGTGGTGTTCGTCGGCGGTTCGCTGGAAAACCGCGGGGGGCAGAACTTCCTTGAACCCATGCGTTTCGGCCGCCCGGTCATCGTCGGCCCGCATCTGCAGGACTTTGCCGAAACCGCCGAGAACGCGACCAAGGACAACGCCGTGATGAAGCTGGCCGGATTCGACGCGCTTAAACCCGCGGTCATCTCTTTGCTGACCGACGAGGCGGCCGCCAAAAAGCTTGGGGCCAGCGGCGAAGCTTTCGTGACCAAACAGAACGAGGGTATAAAGCAGGTGTTCGACATGATAGCTCCGTACATAGGGATGCAAAAGACAGCGCAGCCTGCGCCGCCAGCTACGCCAGAGCCACCGGCACAGCAAAAAGCAACCCCGCCGGCACCGAAACAAACGGCGCCGCAAGAACCGACGCCGACGGCTCCAGCGCAGCAAAAAGCCGCACCGCCGGCGACCCCTGCGCCGCAGCCTGCGCCAACCCCGCCAGAGCCGCCGGCACCGCAAAAAGCAACACCCCCAACTCCGCAGAAAACAGTGCTGTCGGCAACGCAACAAGCAGCGTTGCAGCAAGCGCTGCGGCCACCGCAGCAGCAACCGACGCCGCCAAAGAAGAAATCCTGATGCGGGCGCCCTCATTCTGGCAGAAGCGCGGCAGCCCGGCCGGCATCATGCTGGCCCCGCTTGGGGCGGTTTACCTTGCGCTGGCGTACCTGCGCAGCATTGCCGCCAAGCCGCACAAGGCCGCGGCAACCGTCATATGCGTCGGGAACGTCACGATGGGAGGGGCGGGCAAGACTCCGGCCGTGCTTGCCCTGGCGAAACTTTTCCGGGACCAGGGGAAAAACCCGGCCATACTGACCCGCGGGTACAAGGGGCGGCTTGACAACCTTATTGTGAAGCCCGAGCACACTGCCCGCGACGTGGGCGACGAAGCCATTATGCTGGCCCGCCGCTTCCCGACCATAGTCGCGCGCAACCGCAGCAAGGGCGCGGAGCTGGCAAAAACTATAAACGCCGACGTGATAATCATGGACGACGGCTTCCAAAACCCCACCCTTTTCAAAGACAAATCCGTGCTGGTATTCGACGGCTTTGTGGGCATCGGCAACGGCATGGTGTTTCCGGCCGGCCCTTTGCGCGAGCGGTTTGTCCCGGCCTTGAAGCGCGCCGCGGGCGCGATAATCGTGGGCGAGGACAGGACCGGCATCGCGCCGGCAATATCCGCGCATATCCCTGTGCTGGAGGCGCACATGGTCCTTGACGACGGCGCGGTGCAGTCCCTGCGCGGCAAGGGTACGATAGCTTTCGCAGGCATAGGAAGGCCGGAAAAATTCTTCCGGTCGCTGGCGCAGGCGGGGATTGACCTGAAACAGGCAACCGGTTTTGCCGACCATCATTGTTACAGCGAAAAGGATATACAGGCGCTGCTTGACAAGGCGAACCGGACGGGCTGCGTCCTGGCGACCACGGAAAAGGACTCGGTGAAAATCCCCAAGGGGTTTGCCCAGCATATAACCGCGGTGCCGGCCGTGCTGGAAATACCCCGGCATGACAATCTTCTTGAACTTCTGAAGGTGGACGAAAATGCATAACGACTATGTGGACATAAAAAAGCGCTATCCGCTGAAATGGTATCTGCAATACCCTATCGAGGCTGCTTTGGCCATACCTCTGATGAAACTGCTGCAGCTTGTGCCGATGAACTTCAACTCGTGGCTGGCGGGCAAGGCGCTGCGGCTGTTCGGCCCGCTGCACCCGGTCTATAAGCTGACCATGAAGAACCTTGAGCATGCCCTGCCCGAGCTTAAGGGCCAGCACCGCCAAATCGCGCTGGACAGCTTCGAAAGCTTCGGCCGCGTGGCCGGCGAAATGATAAGGGGATATGAATTCAACCGGAATATAGACAAGTATGTGGTCGAGGTCATAGGAACCGAAAACCTGCAGGCCATGAAAGACGCGGGCAAAGGCGGCATCTTCTGCGTGCCCCACATGGGCAACTGGGAAATCATGGCCGCATGGCTGGCCAAGCAGTTCAACATCGTGACGTTCTACAGGCGGGCGAACAACCCATATATGGAAAAGGTGTTCCAGAAGGCGCGGAACGAAATGGCCGGCAGCATGGTGTATTTGCCAAAAGGCCAGGACACGATGAAGCCGCTGATGGAGCACCTGCTTAAAGGCTGGTACTGGGGCGCAATGTGCGACCAGCGCCTGGACGAGGGGATTGCCGTGCCGTTCTTCGGGCAGGAGGCTATGACCACCCCGCTGCCAGCGTCGCTGCATCTGAAGTACGACCTGCCCATACAGGTGCTTACATGCAAGCGGCTTCCGGGGTGGAAGGTCAGGTTCAGCATACGCGTGTCGCCGCTGCTGGAAGTGCCGCGGACGGGCGATTACAAGGCCGACCAAATCGCGGTCATGACCGCGGTGAACAAGGCCCTGGAACACGACATACGGCTGTGCCCCGGGCAGTATTTCTGGCAGCACAACCGGTGGAACCTGCGCAGGAAGAAGAAGTAATAAGGGGCCTGATTAAACAAACCGCAAGGTTTTTCTTTTCGTACGTTATATGTGTACAGAAAGGAGTTCAACCATGATGAAAATTCTTATCGCCTCTATGGCACTTATTGTTATAGCCGCACAGCCGGCATTGGCCCACGGCAGGCATGCACCGCCGCCACCGCCCAGGCATAACACCCACAGGCACGCAGTCCCTGCCAGGCCGGCCCCGGCTCCGGTCAGGCACGTCGTGCATCACCATCACCGCACGCACGTTGTCCCAGTGCACACGACCAAGCAAAAAAGCAACGTAGTGTATGTTTACAACACCCTCCCGGTGATAGGGTGGTTTTACAACAGCGGCAGGTACGGATTCCATTTCGTGATGCGCTAATCGCACAGCCCGTCAGCCCATACGCTCGCCGGCAAGGCTTAGGTTTTGCCGGCGGTTTTATATTTGCAGATAGCCATATTGATAGCGCAGTCCAAGCGGGCCAGCGCCCTCCTCCCCATATTTTACGGTTTTATGACCTTTTTCCGGCGAATATTGCCCGGTGTAACAAAAGTTCATATCATACTACTAAAGGTTAACTTTATTATACGGGAGCTTTATAAATGAAAAAATCACCTTTAATCGCCATGACCGCGGCAGCCGCAATCTTCAGCGGGCACGCCCTTGCAGCCGGGTTCCAGCTTAGCGACCAGTCCGTCACCGGCCTTGGCCGCGCGTTCGCAGGGGCCGGAATCATGGGCGACGACCTGTCGGCCATCGCGTACAACCCCGCGGGGCTGTCGCTGATAAGGCAGAATTCGATACAGGCGGGCGGCTCTTACATCGACATAAAAAGCCGTTTCCGCAACGGTACTTTCGACGGAGGGGCCATAGACGACACCGACCCCACCGGACACGCGACCGTCCCCCACTTTTACGCGGTCTTCCCGGTGAACGACCAGTTCACCGCCGGCATCGGCGTGTTCGTCCCGTTCGGCCTGGGGACCGAGTATGACCCGAACTGGGGCGGCAGGTCCCATGCCGTAATGTCCGACGTCATGACCATAAACATCAACCCGTCGTTTTCATACAAGCTTAACGACCAGTGGTCTTTCGGCGCGGGCATAAGCGCCCAGCGCATATCCGGCGAACTTACAAGCAATCCCGGCGTGTTTACAACGGTCAAAGGCAGCGACTGGGGATTGGGCTGGAACGCGGGCGTGATGTGGACCCCGCTTCCACAGGCGCGCCTTGGGCTGTCGTACCGTTCGCAAATAAAGCACTCTTTGACCGGCAACCTGAAAAATATCATGGTCGGCACGGTTCCGGTTTCCTTGGACATAACCACGCCTGCGTACGCCTACCTGTCCGGAGCTTATGACGTGACCGACAAGGCCACGGTTTCGGCCATGG
>Ga0123353_10015715_pt1 | contig 11017 bp, 6 predicted proteins | sample TergutLab28metaG_3_FD_92763 | JGI IMG/M metagenome (GOLD analysis project Ga0123353, IMG submission 92763) | Labiotermes labralis P3 segment gut microbial communities from Petit-Saut dam, French Guiana - Lab288 P3 | ecosystem: Host-associated > Arthropoda: Insects > Digestive system > Gut ... | reverse complement strand
GCCAGCTGCCGCTTGCACTGAGTTCAGGAGCAGGGAAAGCAAAAGCCTGCAGGCCCAAGCCCGCAAACAACAGCACTGCTAATATGACGCTTAAAATACGCTTAGCCATTGCTCTCCCCTTTCAATTCGTAATAGGCTATTTTAATTATAACATATCAAGTTCAATAATGCAAGCTTTTTATGTTACTCGTATGCGCTTATGCTCCGCCGCCGGCATCCTTCGTTTCGGGAGCCCTCTTGGCCCTTGCTTTTCGCCCTTTGTTTCCAGTAGCAACGCAAATTCGCCGATTTGCGACACATGGCTGATCCCGTAAAACTCCACGGCCTCTTTCACTGCATCGTCGACTTTTTCCAGGTCGGGCAAATTTGCCTCGGGGATAAGCACTTCCGGGATCCCCGCACGGTAGGCCGCCATGGCTTTCTCGCGCAGGCCGCCGATGGGCAGCACCCGGCCCGTGAGGGTAATCTCGCCCGTCATCGCAAGCTTAGGGTTCACTTTAATCCCACTCAGCGCAGATGCAAGGCATGTGAAAATCGTTACGCCGGCGCTAGGGCCGTCCTTGGGCACCGCGCCTTCTGGCACGTGGATATGAACATCGCTTTTCGTATGGAAATCCGTGGGCAGCTCCAGTGTTTTAGCGTGGTAGCGCAGGTAGCTCATCGCGGCTTCCGCGGACTCCTTCATCACATTGCCCAGGCTGCCCGTAAGCTTTAGTTGGCCTGATCCAGGCAGGATAAGGGCTTCGATGGGCATGATGTCGCCGCCCACGCTTGTCCAGGCCAGGCCGTTGACCACGCCGACCAGGGCTTCTTTGTTGTGGATGTCTTCTTTATACTTGCGCACGCCCAGCCAGCCCTCGAGCTGCGCGGGCTTTAGATTTAGCTTATACTCGTCATTTTCAGCCACTTGCTGCGCGCACTTGCGGCAAATTTCCGCGATTTTGCGCTCCAACTGGCGCACTCCAGCCTCGCGGGTCCAGCCTTCAACGATCTCCTTGATTGCATCGTCGCTCAACTTTAGCTGCCTTGCATTCAAGCCATGGCGTTTGACCTGTTTTTTGACCAAATGATTTTTCGCGATATGAAATTTCTCCTGTGCCGTGTAGCTGGGCATTTCGATGATTTCCATGCGGTCGCGCAGCGCTTTGGGAATCGCGCCTATGTCATTCGCCGTCGTAATAAACAGCACGCGGCTCAGGTCAAACGGCAGCTCGACGAAGTGGTCGCGGAAGGTCGCGTTCTGTTCGCTGTCCATCACTTCGAGCAGGGCGGAAGCCGGGTCGCCGCGCATGTCGGAGCAAAGCTTGTCGATTTCGTCCAATAATAACACAGGATTTTTCGTGCCCGCCTGTGAAACCGCGTTTATAATCCTGCCGGGCATCGCGCCCACGTAAGTTTTGCGATGCCCCCGGATTTCAGCCTCGTCGCGGATACCGCCCAGGGAAATGCGCGAAAACTTGCGGTTCATGGCCTCCGCCACGGAACGCGCGACGGAAGTTTTACCAACGCCAGGGGGCCCTGCCAGGCAAAGAATCTGCCCGTTGATGTCCGGCGCAAGCTTACGCACCGCGAGGAGCTGCAAAATGCGCTCCTTGACTTCATGCAGGCCATAATGGTCTTTATCGAGCTTTTGCCTTGCCTGGGCTAAATTGAGCCGGTCTTTACTCAGCTTGTGCCATGGCAGGCCGATGACGGTCTCCAAATAAATGTTGAGCAGCGCGCTTTCGGGGGATTGCGCGGGCATGCGCTCATAACGCGAGCAGTCTTTCAATAATTTTTCCGTCAGATCTTCGGGTAAATTCAGCTTGCAGACCTGCTCGCGCAAATCTTCCGCATCTTCCTGCGTGCATTCGACGTCGCCCAACTCGGCCGAAATCGCGCGGCGCTGTTCGCGCAGGTAGTTCTCCCGCTGGTTTTGGTCCATCTGGTGGATCACCTGCGCGGAGATTTTCTCTTCCAGCTGCTGCAATTCGTACTCTTTATTTAATATCACGCAGAGCAGTTTTAATCGCGCAATCCTATCAAGTTCATCTAAAACACCCTGCTTGTCCTCCAATTGCAGAGGCAGGGAATCCGCGATGTAATCCGCCAGGCGCCCGGAAGAACGCGAAGCGAGCACTGTCATTGGGATGTCCGGCGGCAGTTGGATGTTGCGGGCGCAGCGGTCGAACATTACTTTCGCCTGGCGCAGCAGGGCTTTTTCTGCCGTATGTTCGTTTTCAGGCACGCCGCGCTCGCCCCGGATTGCAACCAGGCCGGTGTAGAAGGGCTTTTTCTGCGTGATTTCCCGCAGCTGGGCACGGCACGCGCCTTCGATGTATATCCGCGCGCCGCCGCCGTCCATGCCCTTGAGCACCTGCCGCACCGTGGCGATAACGCCCATAGCATGCAGCTGGCCCAGTTCCGGCTCTTCGGCCATGAAATCCTTTTGCGTAACGAGGAAGACTTCCTGGTCGTCCCGCATGGCGGCTTTGAGCGCCGCGATGGAGCTTTGGCGCGTCAGTTCGAAGTGCACGCGGCTTTCCGGAAAAATCACCAGGCCCCGCATGGGCACGATGGGCAGTTCGCGCACTGGGGCGAAATCTTTGATCAACAATTCGTTTCTCCTAAATGTACGCGGGCGGCAGGTTGCCGCCCCTACAATCTCTGCGAAATTTAATACGCTTCAATGGCCTCCAGCGTCGCGAATCCCCTGCATTTCGTAATTACAACTTTAAAACGCCGCACGCGCCGTTCGGGGAATTTGACCAAACGCTTGGCGCCGATCACCGTGCCGCTTTCGATTTTCTTCCACTGGGGCTTGCCTTCAGCCTCAATATTGAGGTCATAGTACAACTCGAAGGCTTCGATCTGCTGGCCGGTGGCGATGTTTTCTTTCAGCACGATTTTGTCGATGTCAAAGTCTTCGCCTAAATCAAGCATCAGCTCGGCTTTCTTATCGAAGGGGCCGCTGTGCCAGTAGCCTTCCGGCGCCAGGGCCATCTGGCCGCTATGGGCTGCATCCAGGCATTGGCTGGCTATGATGGCCGAGCCTTCGGCCAGGTTCTCTTTGAAATCAATTTTCAGCTGCGCGCCCAGCGAAACCAGCGTTTCGATGTCCTTTTGGTGAATCAGCCCTTCCGGCGTGGGGGGGATATTCAGCAGCAGCGAGGCGTTGGCGCCCACGCTCTTATAGTAGATGTCTCGCAGCTTGGCCAGGGGCTTTACGGTGTAGTCCTCTTTTTCGTGGTAAAACCAGCCCTTGCGGATGCTGACGTCCACCTCGGCGGGGAACCACACCAAGGGCCAGCCCTTCGCCTTGATGATCGCCTTGCGGGAGCCCAGGTCGGGAAAAGACGCGTTGACCCCTCTGGGGATCGGCGGCATTTTGCCGTCCTCCTGCTGCGAAACGGCGGCGATTTTCTCCGCGTCGCGCAGGAAGGCCGGGACCACGCTCCACTCGCTGCTGCGGCACACGCCAGCCTCGTTGCCTACCCAGCGCACGTCCGGCCCGCAAATGTTGATCACGGCATTGGGCTGCAGCTCGCGGATCAAAGCGTAGTACGCTTCCCAGTCATAGGCCTGCTTTTTGCCGTTTTTGCCCTCGCCGCAGGCGCCGTCGAACCACAGGCAGAACAGCTCGCCGTAATTCGTCAGCAATTCCCTCAACTGCGCTAAATAAAAATCATTGTAGGCGCGGCCCTGCCCGTAGGTCGGCTCGTGCCTGTCCCAGGGGCTAAGGTACACCCCGAATTTGAGCCCCTGCGCGGCGCAGGCCTCGGCGCATTCGCGCACGACGTCGCCCTTGCCGTCCTTCCATGGGCTTGAGACGACCGAGTGCCGCGTGTGCGCGCTGGGCCACAGGCAGAAGCCATCGTGGTGCTTGGCGGTGAGGATCATGCCGCGCATGCCCGCCGCTTTGCAGACCTTGGCCCACTGCACGCAGTCAAGCTTCGCGGGATTAAACAGCGCGGGGTCTTCGGTGCCGTCGCCCCACTCGCGGTCGGTGAACGTATTGATGCCAAAGTGGATGAACGAATAAAACTCGAGTTTTTGCCACTCCAGCTGACGCGGGGACGGGACGACTGCGGCGGCTTCGGCGACGCGTGGGTGCATTTTAGGCATGGTAATTCTCCTCAATTAATTATTGGGCGGTGTGTTATCGAAATAATTAAGTCTTAAAGCGGGCGCGCAGCCACCAATTTGGCATTGGACAATGGACATATATCGCTGTATGCCAGCTTCGTCGATAAATGTAAACCCTGCGGTGGGATATTGATATGGCCCAAACCAATCATGCAGCACAAATGCTTCGCCGGGCAGCAGCTGTTCAACGACATACTGGGTATCGGTCGCATGGATTCCCTCGCCGCCGCTTATCCAGTTTGGATACAGGCCGACTAATGAAAAATCTCGCAGGGGTTCGTCTGCCCAGACCACGATCACGCGGTGCTCATCCACCCATTCCGGTAACGGTCCAAATACAAAATCATGCGTGTTGCTAAATTGCGCTATAAATTCATCTGTTGGATTTTCTTCAATGTGCATCGGCGCGGTTGAGGGCCAACCTTTCATGAGTTCGGCGTAATAACACGGGCCGCCGCAATCTTCGCACCAGGGCCAATCGGGGTTGGCGGTAATTTCCTCGAGCTGTGGTGCAACGGTACCGCTGTGCGCGGTAATATCATCCACTGGGGTTTCCACAACTGCGGCGCAGCCCGCCAGCAGCGCCATACACAAAACCGCCAAAACAAGCCGCTTGAACATGGCACAGGCCTCCTAGTTTATAGTAATATCATATTTTAGCATAAATCAGGGGAAATGTCAATTTAAATGAGAAATTAGCACGGAAATCAATTTTTACGTTTGCCGTCGTTTCGTAGTGACTGTAGGGGTGGCGTTCTCGCCACCCGCGTACAAAAGCATAAACTAAATGTGAGTTTGGTGTGATTTTATAGAGCGGGTGGCGAAAACGCCACCCCTACAGTTGCGGTTTCCTGAAAATTGATTTCCCTGGAAATTAGGTTACGGAAGGTTATTTGTATAGATTGTGCGGGCGGCAAGTTGCCGCCCGCACAAAAAACAATAAATTGGAAGCGATATTTTTACATATTTTATGGTGCGGGTGGCGAAAACGCCACCCCTACAGGCCCAGTATTTCTTCCACCTCATCCATCCCGAAGCAATAATGCACCTCGAACGCCTTGCGCAGCTGCGCCGCCTGGCCTTCCAGCTCCTCTTTCAGCGAATGGTCGTTATCAATGATAAAGATGATTTTTTTGCAGCCGGTTTGCGCAGCTTCCGGCAAAAACACATCAAAAACCCACCGGGTATCGGCCTCCTCGTTTTCGAAGCCCTGCCGCGTATCTGCGACATACTGGCAGTTTTCGTGCGTGCGCATGATTTCCAGGGCATGCCGCAGTGCGTTGCGGTAGTCGCCGCCCCGGCAGAATTTCTTCCAGGTGACGAAGGCGATGTTGAGCGCCTGAATATAATCGACATCACAGAATGGCGAACGGTAAGGATGATCCATGACAATACCTCTTTCACATTGAAACATATCAGCTCCAGGCTCCGTCCTCTGGAAGGAGCTGTCACCGCAGTGACTGAGGAAGGTTCGCGGAGCGACATTATATAAACCCATTGTACATCCTGCCAGCAAATTTGTCAATTTTTTATCCCCTGCCCGCATAAATTTTCCTTGCTTTGCCCAAAGAATGATGTTATAATGCAGGCATGCTCTTTGCGCGAAAGGATGGTTCTTGCTATGAAATTCAAGCGTATATTCGTGGTTTTGCTCTCGCTGGCGCTGCTGCTGCCCTTGGGGGCGCTGCCCGCGCAGGCCGAATCCCCTGCCCTGCTGCGCGTGGCCGTGCTGGCCGACACGCATTTCTTCTCGCCCAGTTTATCAGGCGATTACGGCCAGGCCTTCCAGGACAGCAACATCAACGGCCAGCTGATAGAACAGGCCCCGGGGATCCTGCGTTCGGCGCTTGCGGCCATTGCGGCGCGGGCGAAGGCGGGCGAAGTGGACTACTTGCTCATGGCCGGCGATATCACCAACACGGCCGAATATATCAGCCACCGCGAGCTTGCGGGCATTCTTGAGGAATTCGAGGCCGAAAGCGGCGTTCAAGTGGTGGTCGTGCCGGGCAACCATGACATCAACTACAGCGCGCGGGATTACTCCAGCGGCACGCGGCAGGACGCAAAGCGCACCACGCCCGCCGATTTCTTCGAAATCTACCGAAATTTAGGATACGACCTGCCGAACATGGCGATGTACGCCACCCCCAGCGACGATACGCCCGGCAGCCTCAGCTATGCCGTAGACCTGGCCTGCAGCTACCGTTTGATCGCAATCGACACGCACCGCAGGCGCATCGACCCGGAACTGCGCGCATGGGTGGTGGAGCAGATTGCGGCGGCCAAAGCGGCGGGCAAGACTGTTGTCGGCCTGGGGCACCACCCGCTGACCGAAACGCTGCGGGGCCAGATGATCTTCATGCAGAACCAGGGCATTGAAAATAAACGCGAAATCGCAGAGGAATTCGCGGACGCGGGCATGCATTTCTATTTTTCCGGCCACATGCACACCAGCGAAATCAGCCCGTGGGTATCCGACCGGGGCGAAACGCTGTTCGACATTGCTTCGGCGGGGCTGTTCACGTTTCCCGGCGACTACCGTGTTGTGGAATTCAGCAGCGCGGGCGGGCGCATTGAAGCCGATATCAGGTCATTCCCCTATGACGAAATCCTGCCCGTCACCGCAAATGGCATCACCTACCCGCAACCCTTCCACGCCCAAAGCCTGTACCTGACCTTCGGCGGCAGCGGCGAGGTTTTGGCTGATTTCCTCATGGATGCTGTCCAACAGGCCCTGAGAGCCCAGCTGGAGAGCCTGCCGCTGATTCAGGCGGAGCCCGTTCTCGATACCATCGGCCGTTTGCTGAAAGAAGCTTTCGCGCAGCCGGCCTCCGCCCTGCCAAGCACACGCTTCATCAGCGAATTGGGCTTTGGCGACCCGGGCAAACCCGGCACCCTGGGGGACGCGGGGCTTTCCCTGTTGGCCTATATGTTCTGGAACAAGCACGACGTCGCGGAAGACCCTTTTATGCTGGACGTGCTGCGCCGCATGCAAAACGGCGACCTCGTGCGCGACCTGCTCGATTTTGCCGTGCCGATGCTGCTGGGCACGCTGGGCGCGGAGCTGGTTCCCATTCTCACCGGCGTGGATTGCTGTTTGATCAACCGCGCATTCGAGCTTGCGCTGGGCAGCCTCAGTTGCCCCGTGCTCGCCCTGCTGGGGCTGTTCCCGGCGCTGACGGGCACCATCAGCAATACCCTATACAGCGTGGCCAGCGGGCTTGTCGTCAGCCAATCTCCCACCGGCAGCCGCGACGGCGTAATCGCCTACGACGGCCCGGCGGATGTTCCCACAGGGCATGGGACCTATCGCCTGCCCTATGATTTGAACGCCAGCCTCAGCCGTGATTTAAGAAACGCAGAAATTACCTGGTACAGCAAGCCGAGCCTGACCTCCCCTGCGCTGCGCCTGAATGACGAAAGCGTTGCGATTTCGATCAGCACGGAGGAAGTTGCAGTGCTGGTGGATGAGCTGGACTTGTTCTTCATGCGGATGCTGGGAACAAGCCTGCGCCTGAACAAGCACACGGCCACGCTGAGCGGCCTGGCACCCGGCAGCAGCTACCAATTCACCGCGGGCGACAGCGCGTTTGGCTGGTGGAGCGAAGAGCAATCATTTCGGGCAAGCCATGTGAGCAGGTAGATATTTAGGTTTATTCGGACAGTTGTAGTGATATATTGACGGCAGGTGGCGAGTGCCTCCCGCAGCCTTGTCTGCAAGGCTTTGGTCATGTCGGCTACGCCGAACCCCTACAGGTTCTGCTTTACTATAAATAGGAGGAACCAATGCTGTTACTCAACCCAATCGTACAGAAAATATTATTCTCTCTCATCGGCGTTGTGCTCAGCGTCGCCCTGCTGCCCATGCAGGCGCTGCAATTCGTCGCGCCGCAATGGGAGGAACTGGCCGAAACCGTGGGGCTGATTCAGGCCATGTCCAAGGCCGCATTCTATGACCCCGGCCCGAAGCGGGATAACCCCTATTTCCTGCCCGGCGACGCGCAGTTGGGCTTCGCGCCCGGCGAGCACTGGACCATGGGCTTCGGCAAGGCGAACCTGACAAACACACCGGAAATTCGCGCAAAAATCGCGGCGGGGCATTATCATATCGCGGGCTTTGGCCGCACGCCCAGCGCGTCTGTAATGGACGACATGTATGTAAAAGCAATTTATCTCAATGATAACACCGGACGCGGCGGCCTGCTTTACGCCGTGGTGGACTGCATCGGCCTTTCCGGCACTGACGCCAATCAAATACGCGCCCTGGTGTGGGGCTGGGCGAACGCCGCCGGGGTAAAGAGCATCCAGGTCGCGGCCACGCACATGCATTCCGGCATCGATACCATAGGCCTGTGGGCGGACATCCCCGAGGACGGCAAGGACGCGGCCTTCCAGCAGCGCCTGATTGAACAGGCCGCGCTGGCGCTGCGGGCAGCATATGATAACCGGCAAGATGGGCGGCTCTTCATCGCCGACACGGAAATGGCCGGCATGATGGAGGACAGCCGCGCGCCTTATGTCTATGACACGAAGCTGACGCGCCTGCGCTTTGAGCCATTTGATGATGACTTAAGTGATGTGTACCTGATCAGCACGGGCGTGCACCCGGAGATGATGGGCCCCGCCAACCCCAAGATTTCCGCCGACTTCCCGGCCTACGCTACCAAATATATCTACGAGCAAACCGGCGCGGAGACCATGTTCATCCAGGGCGCGCTGGGCCTGCTGATCACCCCGCCGGATTACGGCACAGTCCTGCACGAACATAATTATAAGGGCAACGTGACATACGGGCCTTCGCTGGTACCAGGCTGGGGCGAGCGTTTCGGGCAGTACGCCCTGGGCGAAATCGGGCGCTTAAGCGAAGAAGCCGAGCTGCCCGCTATTTTAAATATCACAAGCATGCAGATCGACCTTCCTGTTGAAAATATAGCGCTGCTGCTCAGCGTAAAACTGCGGGTGCTCAACCACGGGGTATACACCCGGCGCGGCAGGTGGCACATCCCCATTGAGATCAGCTACCTGCGCCTGGGCGACTTAAACGAAAGCGTCGATATCCTCATCGTGCCCGGCGAGCTTGCGCCCGAAATCGCCTTCGGCGGCTTTATGGAAGCGGCGCAGTCCGCCACAGGCAAGGCCTATGCCCGCCCGGCTTTGTTCGAAGCCCTGGATCGCCATGAATTCGCTTCCCAGCGGCAGGTCGTCTTCGGCATGGCGAACAATTTCATCGGCTATATCATCCCCGAAAATGATTTCTACCTGCATCGCTGGCTGCCCTACATCAATATCGGCGAGCGGAACGGACGCAGCCATTATGAAGAATCGGTCAGCGCCGGGCGGCAAACCGCAAAAATCATAAGCGAGGGATTTGAGGGGATATTCGCGGGTTTGGCTGAATAGCCCAGGCATAAAAGCAAAGCAGGCTTTGAGCGCAAAGCCTGCTTTAACTTATTGGTGACCCGTACGGGGTTCGAACCCGTGTTGCCGCCGTGAAAGGGCGGAGTCTTAGACCACTTGACCAACGGGCCAGCTTGAATTGGTAGCGGCAACTGGACTTGAACCAGTGACACTCCGGGTATGAACCGAATGCTCTAGCCAACTGAGCTATGCCGCCACGACTTTAGTATTATACTACCCTTTGTGGAATTTGTCAAGTGAATTTTTTGTTTTTTCCGGAATTTTTCGTTTTCTCTGTCCGCTCCGCGCTGTCCCGCATAGAATGTTATGAGTTTCTCTAAGCAGAAACAACTTCATTTGAGTAGGGAGACATTCGTCCATGAGTCAAAATCCATATGTACCAAACAACCAGGGTCTGCCATTCGATCTGGAAATCAATGCTTGTTATCCAAACTACCCTGCCAAGTGCGGCAACCTGGGCTGCTGCGCCACAGGCTGCACCGGCAGCGGAGGCGGAGGCGGAGCAACGGGCGCAACAGGGCCACAGGGCCCGACCGGGCCGACGGGACCTGCCGGCATTGGCGTTACCGGGCCGACGGAGGGGTGTATTTATCGACACCGCCTGCCCCTACGGAACTTCTCCCGTTTTCTTCGAACAGCGCGATTCGACCTTCCAGGCTGGGGTATGACTGCAATGTTTTTTGCGAAAACATGCCGTCTTCGATATCCCTGCCAGCAGCCCGCTCGTGCCCGATGAGCACCCACGTCGCGCGGTTGAGATGCGCGAACTCCGGCTGCGCCAGGGCCGGGCAAATAAACGATTGCCGCGATGTATTGATATCCTCGCCGCTGATTTGCAGCAATTCATGGGACTCGCACAGGGCCATCAGGCGCTTAAGCTGCCGCATCGTGTTGCGCGAAGGCATGTAGGTGATCGCGCGGAAACCCGCATGTTTGAGCCAGGCTATAAGTTCATCGAGATAATCATCCTCGAATTTTTGTGCTTTTTTGTCGCCGGTGACGGAGTCGGTCACGTCGCCCAGGTAGGCGTAGGCGGAAATCGCGCCGATGCCATTGATAAAGCTGAGAAACTCGTGCACGTCCGGGCATTCGTCCGTCGCGGGAATATAAAATTGCTGCACCAGCCCGCTCTTCAGTGCGCCGAGCAAGTCATAGATATAATGCGGATTTTTCTTGTCCAGCAGATACCCCGCCGCTTTTTCCGGCAGGGGTATTTTCATATCCCGCAGAAAACACACGACAGACTCACCTTTTCCGCAAGCCTCAATGAGCTTGTTCGACAGCCCGCATAGAATAAGCCGCTCTGTAACGCTGCCGCCATCCCCATGTTGGGACAAGGGCAGGATGTCCCTGTCATAGTCAAGCGCAAGGCGTCCGAGGAGAATCCCGTTGAGCCGGGCGCTCATTTTCCTGTTTCTGATGTCGCGTTGCTGGCGATACGGCGCGAGAAAGGCCTCGCAGTCGGCAAGCATCT
>Ga0123353_10015714_pt1 | contig 11017 bp, 10 predicted proteins | sample TergutLab28metaG_3_FD_92763 | JGI IMG/M metagenome (GOLD analysis project Ga0123353, IMG submission 92763) | Labiotermes labralis P3 segment gut microbial communities from Petit-Saut dam, French Guiana - Lab288 P3 | ecosystem: Host-associated > Arthropoda: Insects > Digestive system > Gut ... | reverse complement strand
TAAAGACATATAAGGCTTCTGCTTCCTCTGCTAAAATCATGAACCTGCCAGAGAAAAAGAAGTATCAGGTGCAGGTGCGCAGCTATAAGACAGTATCGAAGGTAGAGTACTACAGCGAGTGGAGCGTGACCAAAACCAGCAAAAAGATAAAAAAATAAGATGCGGTGAATCAGAAGTCTTGATGGCATGATGACGGCAGTGGAGATTCTATCACTCGAGCTATATTACGTATAAGCTTAGTAAACAAATACTACTAGGCAGGTGTTACGATCATCGAACACTTATTTCATTTAGAGCTTTTTTATATTATAATTGCATTAGAGAGCGATGATGTATCTATCGCATTATACCAGGCATGTAATGATGATGTATCTATCGCATTGACCCGGGCATGCAATTAAGTATGATAACAAAAACAGACTTTTGCATAGTGAAAATAATAAGAGAGGTCTATAAATATGCTTTTTATTCAAAGAAAAATTGGTTCCAAAGCTTTAACTACACTGCTTATTTTGGTTTTGGCGGTAACTATGATCCCGATGACGGCAACACATGCATATGCAACGACTACTGTAACAATCGATCTGTCTTCGGACAGCTTGGCGACAACGACGGGTTACATGGTAATGGGCAGTGACCCGAAAGTAATCATCCTGACACAGCCCAGCTTTGCATACACTATAATAGGCGAGAATGCCGATAAGTCGATGTATGCGATCCAGGTGGGTACAGGTACAAACCTGACTAACGAAACATATAACATCACATTGGACGGGATCGAGATCGTTGTTGGCAATCCGGTAATTTCGACCGATCCGCTTGTTCTTGAGTTGATCAGCGGAATCAACATCATGCCATATGCGACGGCTGATATCACACTGAAAGGCGCTAACCAGATAAACACGTGGAGAAACGGTGATATTGGTGCGGGCATACACGTGCCGGAGGGCGCAGGGCTGATCCTGCGTGGCGGCCTTGCAGACTCGCTTAATATCGAAACTTTAGGCACAGGCATAGGCGGCAACTACTCGGGTTCCGGTGACGGGGAGAATGCAGGCAACATTACGATCGCCGGTGGAAACATCACGATTGCCTTCCCCGGTCCTGACAATTCTCCAAAAGGTGCAACTAGGACAGGCATCGGCGGCGGATACACTTGGGATACCGTCGGAAAAGGCGGCGACAGCGGTACGATACTGATAAGCGGCGGTCTGGTTACTATTCAGTCAGACAGAGTGGGCATCGGTGGCGGTGGTGGGCGAGGAAGTATATACGGCTCGACCGATCTGACGGTAACGGGCGGCAAGGTGGACGCGCAAGGCTGGGCGTATTTGCAAAGCTATGCACCCTCAAACAATAATGGGGATGCGGCGAGCTCGGGCATACCCATCGCTGCGGCAAAGGGAAGCGTGTGCATTTCAGGCGGCGAGGTAGTGGCACAGGCAGGAATTAATGTTCCTGCGATTTGGGTAGGCGCTGATGCAGAGCTGTTTATCGGCAAGGCTGCAAAAGTAGCTCTTCAAGGCGGGGTGACCGCTGCCAGTGGTGGTAGTACCCAATACATGACAGATGGCAGTGGTGCAGCTGTTGGCGGACTAAATAATATTGACGACGGAACCTTTTACGGAAAGGTGATTATAGAAGCGGGTGCCGACGTAACACTGACGGGTGGCGCTGCACGAAAGAGTGGTAATGATCCCACAGTGTTTAACGGTGCGTCGGGCGGCGGTGCTGCTCTTGGAGGTATGAGCTGCAGGGATGCAGATTATAATGGAAACATCTCCGGCAGTGGTATCGCGAGTACAGCTATACTTATCCTGCCCGACGATCCGTATACCGCCCTCAAACTGAACGGCGGCTCCGGATATATCTGGAACAGCGCACAGGTGAGCGGTAACGGCGCAAAGATAGGCTCTGGCGGCCATGGCGTAGACAGCACACAGACTTCTGGCGTAGACTACGTGGCACTTGTGGGCGAGGAAACACTCGTAACAGAAAATCCGGCGGCAAGCATTGTCGGTGGCAGCTTCAGCACCTCACAGACGGTCACGTTAGGCAGCGGAACGGTGGGTGCAACTATATTGTATACCCTCGATGGCAGCAACCCGAAGGTTTCGGGCACTGCCAAAGTATACAGCAGCGCTGTAAAGATCGATTCCACCGTGACGCTTAAGGCATTTGCATACAAAGGCGGTATGATTTCAAGCAACACACTAAGCGAAACCTATACCGTAAAACCGCCCGCACCACTCGACAAAAAGACGGATAATATCGTCAAAAGCGCCACATTTACACTCAAAGTCAGTGGCACATATAAAGTCGGTAAAAAACTAAAGGCAAAAGTGTCAAATGCAGCAGTTAAGGGACAGAAATATACATACCGGTGGCTCAGGAACGGCAAAGCGATCAAAGGCAGTAAAGCTACAAAAGCGACATATAAACTGACTAAAAAAGATAAAGGTAAAAAAATCAGCGTCAAGGTCACTGCAAAATCGAGTGGTCTTAAGTCAGTAACCAAGACATCAAAAGCAAAGAAGGTCAAATAACAGACACGATTTTTGCATCATTTGATATTTAAGTGATGCTATCAGAATAATAACAAAAGAAATAATTAAACCGGAAAAGCTTTAGTGGCAACAATCGTAATGCTATTTAGTGCATTTTGTTTTTGATATATTGCAATAAGGTGTGTTTATCAGCCTTTTCGCGGTGACATTCGAATATAATTTCGAACATTGTCGCATTAAGGTTGTTTTATTAGCCTGTTTGTGCTATTATCAAAACGGAACCGAGGTAGTTATGAAATATTATGAACGACTTATAGAGTTGGGCTGCTTTACGCGAGACGATGTTGAAGCGATGTGTGGGAATCGTGAAACGGCTCATTCCATCATAGAAGCATATAAGAAAAAAGGATGGATAGCCAGTGTTCGGCGCAATCTCTTTGTGGCTATGAGTCTAGAAACAAAGCAACCTGTGCCTACTCGCTTTGCTATTGCGTCTAACGCCGCACCCGGTGCTTACGTCTGTTATCACTCAGCTTTTGAATATCATGGACTGGCTAACCAAGTTTATCATGAAGTATATGCTGCCGCGAAATCGCGTTTTCGTACATTTGAGTATTATGGATTAACTTATCGCTATGTACAATCATTTTCTGAAAACGGTGTGGAATCAATGGCAGGTGGAGCGAGAGTCACTGATCTAGAACGCACTGTTATTGATTGTCTGAACGATTTTGATAAGGCCGGAGGTTTAGATGAACTACTCCGCTGTATAGAAATGATACCCTACCTCGAGAGCAACAAGCTGTTAGAATATCTTTCAGGATATAACAAACTATTCCTATACCAAAAAACTGGATTTGTTTTAGAGCACTTCAAAAATCAGCTGAAGTTAACAAATGATTTTTTCACAAAATGTCAAAGCAAAGTTCCGAACAGTAAAAGGTATATGTCTGGTGATATACAAACGGCATCAACTGTGCTGAATAAAACATGGGGTTTATATGCACCGAAAAACCTATTGACCATAACGAAAAAAGGAGATTGTGTGAATGAAAAGGCAAAAAAAGAACCGGAACCTGAACGATAACACCGTATTCAGTCATATAATTGGTGTCAAATTGAGATAATTGGTGTCAAACTAATCCAAATTGTTATAATATGACAAACCCTGTGACCGTTGAAATCACAGGGTTTGTGGAGCTAACGAGGGGATTTGAACCCCTGACCTATGCATTACGAATTTGCCTATTGCCGTTTCATCCGGTACTAATGTGTTCATCTAATGCCGCTGAGTCTTGCAATTCCTGCATTGTCGTGACATCCGGTATCATCAGGTAATACGTAGTCTGCCCACGATGGGTGTCAAATTGGTGTCAAAACGTGCTGTTTCGAAGATAATCTTGATTTCGCTGATTTGGTATATTTCATAGCCACTAAATGTTGAAGATACAGGGATTTCGAGGAATTGCGACCTCTTCTTTTTCTATGTAAGGAGTCACTATAAGCATTAATCATTTTCAGGAGATTGTTGCATCTAGAATAATTGATGTTATTTCGAGATAATATCTGCAAGCTGTATTACTTTTCCCATCACATCATCCCATGTAAGCGATAAAACATAATAATTTGAATCAACATATTTATCCCAGTCATTTTTTCTGCTTGTATCTTGATGTACTTCTGCTAATAAGTCCTGCATATGCGAGGCAGTGATGACAGAATTCCTTTTTAGAGTTGTTGCTGAGAAAGCTTGCTTAAGAATACTGATATCAATATCATTTATGTTTTCATCGAGAATGATAAAAACATCATAATAATCTCTCATCCGTGTATTAGCGATACCTCTTGATATAATTGTCTCTAGTTTTTCACTAAGCAATGTTTCTAGATTATATGCAAGAAGGGAAATATAACGATTTTCAAACATGAGCTTATATGAGTATTCTTTTGCAGCGGGAGTAATGACATCATCGGTGGATATATCGATTTTTATATGTTGGCGCAATCGGTCAAGTGATGCTTCTATAACAAGTCTAACGCCCTGATAGTCTGTATCAGCCATGATATCTATAATACTTTGCACAGCAAAAAATATGCCGTCATCGACATCGATATCCGCTATTTCTTCTATCACTGTTCTAATAAAATCTTTGTCAAGAGAGAGGGATTTGACAGAGGCATCGATATCCATTGTGGCTCTCATATCAAGTCCGCTAACCGAAGCAACCAATATGCCACCTTTAAGAATAAAGTTGTTCCCGTATTTTGAGAGGCTTATTCTTTCCAAGAAACGTTCCATCATGTAGTTTCTTATCAGGTATTGAGCTTTATCACTATCCCCGCCTGACAGATTTCGAATGTTAGCCTTTAGCCCGGTAGATGTTTTGATCATATAAGCACCTCAACATATCGCATAACTTCTTCTTTAATCTCGAACGATTTTGCATAGCTTCCCAAGCTTGCGATATTCTTGTTTTTGCTTTTTGCGTATTCCTTCATAGCAGTTCCGAAAACCTGAACATCCATCCTGCTACGATATCTGATAATGTCACAAATCGTTCTTTCCATATCATAAACTGCAACTGTGTTTCCGAAGTTTGTTTTTGCAGTGCTGGCACCAATATCAAAAAACTTGCTTTTTACACTATATACGCTCACATCCTGATTCCTGAGATGTGTTGCGTTGTAATTTGGTTTGACTGTGACAGATGTTCCAAATGGCTCCCTTTCCATCAGCCCATGTAAGAATAAAGCGGTTTCATGAGAAAAGTACATCTGCTTATTTTTAAGATGCAGAATATAAAGTCCATCATGCCATCCGTCTTCAGAAAGATAGACGCCATTTGCGACGTGTTCCATATTGTTTTCTTTGACATATTTACCTACATATTTTCGAGATACGTCGGCTTTTGTTGCATCCGCTGTCAATAAATATCCATTGCTATTTTTGACCAATGTATCAAGAACAGCTTTTTTGTCCATAATTAATCATCCCCTCAAAGGTTACATTCTCGCTTATATAATAGCATATTGACAGCGCAAATGTAACCCCGACATTTCTGCTCAGAAATAATTGGGGGCAAATTGGGGTCAAATCGATTGTTTTCTTAATAAAAAAGAATCCTGTAATCATCCAAAAACCGCTGGGACGCAGTGATTCCAACGGTTTAATGTGGAGCTAACGGCCGGAATTGAACCGGCGACCTGCTCATTACGAGTGAGCTGCTCTACCACCTGAGCTACGTTAGCAAATTCCGATCCTATACCCAAAATAATTGGGGTCAAATTGGGGTCAAATCGGTATTTTTACTAATTTTTTCGATTTCGCCGTCGGCTGTACCCGTTGCGGTTACTGCGTTATAGCGATTCACTCTACGAAAACGACCTCTTCATTACGAATGCATTGCTCTACCAACTGAGCTACGTTAGCATATGAGCGCAGGCCCAGAGGCCTGCGCAATCGATCTATTTGATCAGCGTTTAGAGAACTGGCTCGCTCTGCGCGCTTTTTTAAGACCGTATTTCTTACGCTCTTTCATGCGCGGATCACGTGTCAGGAAACCTGCCGCTTTTAGAAGCGGCCTGTTATTATCCTCATCAGCTTCTATGAGTGCACGCGAAATGCCGTGTCTGAGAGCGCCCGCCTGTCCGGTGAACCCGCCGCCTCTCACGGTTGCGATCACGTCAAATTTTCCCTCAGAACCTACAATCTCGAAAGGTCTGCGAAGTTCGCGTTTCTGTATCTCGCTGCCAAAATACTCATCGAGCGATTTCTTATTGACGGTGATTTCACCCTTCCCCGGGATCAGCCTGACCCTGGCTACGGATGATTTTCTTCTGCCTGTAGCGGCAAATTGCTTCTTAGCCATTGATCTTCCTCCTTAAAATACCCAGGCTTCGGGTTTCTGCGCTGTATGTCCGTGTTCCGGGCCGGCATAGACCCTGAGTTTCTTGAACATCTGGCGACCGAGCCTGCCGTTCGGCATCATGCCTTTTACGGCATGGCGGATGATTTCTTCGGGATTTTTGGCCTGAAGTTTTTCGAAAGTGATCTCTTTAAGACCGCCCGGATAACCCGAATGGCGCTTATAGATCTTTTCCTTTCTCTTTTTGCCCGTCACTTCCACTTTTTCCGCATTGATAACAATGACATAATCACCCGTATCGACATGCGGGGTATAAACAGGCTTCTTTTTTCCTCTGAGTATGGATGCGATCTCACTCGCCAGACGTCCGAGGGTCTGCCCCTCCGCGTCAATGACGTACCATTTCTTTTCCACCTCATGAGGCTTAGCAATAAAGCTACTCATAGTGTAGTACCTCCTTCACCTACTCAGTTCAATACACACACAGAACCATTTCGGCAATACCATAACGTCCCGGTCGCGGACGGAATCCCATCCTGATCCGGAGCATCCTGCGATACCCTCAATATTCATGAGGTGTTGCGCACAGTGCGAGAGTAATTATATTAGAGCAGGGGCATACTGTCAACGAAAAATGAGGAATTTGGGATGTTGGGAGGGGGCGCTGAGGGGGCTGGTAAGGTGGTTACTCTATGGATATCATGTTACCTGGTTCTTTTATGATATGATTGTAGAAACACCAAAGCTTCTAATGAGCTTTTAATAATATTTAAATCTTGTATCAATTGTGATTACACTTAACGCTTGTAGGATGGTCTCAATGAAACATTCGAATAGCGAAAGGAGATAGTAATGGATAACAACATAGACCAGGTCGATGCATTGATGCAACGCGCGGACATTTCTTACGAAGAAGCCAATGCCGCACTGGCCGCAGCAAACGGAGACCTTCTCGAAGCTCTTATTAAACTTGAGCAGGAAGGCAAGACCAAACGCACAAGTGCGTCATTCAGCACAAACGGAAATGTACCGATTCCCTGCGACCCGGGAACCGGACAAGATAAAAATAACGGAGGATACGGAAACATGGGTTATGATACAGGAAGACAGAATTACGGAAGCTATGATACAGGCAGGCAGAATTACGAAAGTTATGATTACAAGAAAGAATCTTCGGGATTCGGAGACATCATGAGAGGGATTTGGGGCGGTTTTGTAAATGTCGTCCGACGCGGTAATGCAAATCACTTTGAAGTCTACAGACACGGCAGCAGCGTGCTTAGCATCCCGGTAACAGCTCTTGTACTGATCCTGATATTCGCATTCTGGTTCGCATTGCCCGCGATAGTCGTCGGTTTGTTCTTCGGCTGCCGCTACAGGTTCCGCGGCCCGGATCTGGGAAGGGATGGAGTCAACAGCGCAATGAACAGTGCAGCTGATGTAGCTGACAATATCAAGCAGAGCGTAAAAGACGCAGGGCAGGATTATAAGAACAATAAATAAACAGCACCGGCCATAGAAAGATAACAGCAGGGAAACAGTACCGGCCATTGTTGGATAATAACAGATAAACAACATAAACTTAAAGAGTATTAAAGCAGAAAACATAAGTCATAGTTGAATAACATAGTTTAAGGTGATATGGAAGAACGTATACTGATAATAGAAGATGACGACAAGTTAGCGCGGATAGTCGAGCTGGAACTCAGCCACGAAGGTTATGTGGTGGAAAAAAGAGCTGACGGAACATCGGGCCTCGAGACCGCGGAAAAAGAAGACTACGACTTGATCCTCCTCGATATTATGCTTCCCGGGCTGAGCGGTATCGAAGTCCTACGCAGACTTCGAAAGGTCAAAAATACACCGGTCATACTGCTGACAGCCCGGGACGAGGTCGTAGACAAGGTGCTCGGGCTTGACAGTGGTGCCGATGATTACATCACAAAACCCTTTGCAGCCGAGGAGCTTCTTGCAAGGATCCGGGCATGTCTGAGAAACAATCCTGACTCAGATGCGACCAATGAAAACGGAAGCGAAAAAGCCTCACCCGACCGTGCGGAACAAAGCGGTCCCTCTCAAAATAAGGGCATACTACTTGCCGGTAAACTTAAGCTTGACCCGGGCAAACACGAAGTCACCTGGAATGATGAACCGATAACGCTTACACTCAAAGAATTTGAGCTTCTTCGCTGTCTGCTTGAAAACAGGGGAATGGTAATGACACGCGACGTGCTCCTTGATAAAGTTTGGGGCTATGACTATTACGGTGAATCCAATGCCGTTGACGTATATGTGCGTTTCCTGCGCAGTAAAATCGACGAAAAATACGAGACACACCTGATAACTACTGTAAGAGGAGTAGGATACCGTATCGACTGACAGTGTCATAAATAATTATATGAAACCACAGACAATACAATTTAACGTTCACAGGCTTGCGGCCCGGATTTCCGCAAAAGCTGTACTCATGCAGGCAATTGCATTCATCGTGCTTGATGCCGCTGTTTTCTTTCTGTTTAAACTCGGGATAATCCAGATTACAAGCCTTACGATCGAACAGCTTTATTTTGACTCTTATGTTGTGGCGATAGCAGCCGGTTCCGGCATCGTCGCCATACAGATTTTCTTTCTGATCGGCACCGCGGCAGCAGTCGGCTCATCTGTCAGAAAAAGCCTGATACCTCTGGCAGAACTTCTTTCTGCTACAGAAGCATTGGCGGATGCAACACGATCCCCTTCCGGGCGTTTCTCGCCGGAAGCGTTAAAGGAACTTGCCCGGGCGCTTGATTCGATCAATGTAGCGCATCTGGACAGCCGCATCCCGTCCGATGTTGTTCAGGAAGAACTCAGGCCGCTTGCCTCTGCAATAAATGAAATGCTTGCGCGAATTGACGAAGCCTACAATGCCCAGAAGCGTTTTGTATCAGATGCCTCCCACGAACTCAGAACGCCGATCGCAGTTATACAAGGTTATGCGAACCTGCTGCTGAGGTGGGGCAGCGAAGATCCTGCCACCTTGGAGGAATCGATATCCGCAATAAAAGCCGAAGCTGACGGAATGAAGCAGATGGTCAACCAACTGCTCTTCCTGGCTAGAGGCGATAACGAGTCAATGCAGATAGACTGGCAGGCAATCTGTATTTCAGATCTTGTAAAAGAGGTCGTGAGGGAAGCCAGGGTCATTGCCGAGGACAAGGAAAACGGAGAAAAACAGCGATCCCAGAAAATCGAAGAAAGTATAGAAGATGGAGTCCGGGCTTACGGTGACATAGGGCTGCTTAAACAGCTAGTAAGAATACTGGTCGATAACAGCATCAAATATTCTGCAAGTGACGGGATAATCCGAATAAAACTTGAAAACGACGGTTTTAACAACTCCAGGCTTTCAGTCAGCGATGAAGGCGCCGGCATACCCGAAGACGTTCTTCCGCATATATTTGACAGGTTTGTTCGCGCCGATGAGTCCCGCACGAGAAATGCCGGCGGAGCAGGACTTGGGCTTTCGATTGCAAAATGGATAGCTGAGCGTCACGGCGGCTATATAGAAGTTGTCTCATCAGAGGGTATCGGCAGCAAGTTTACGATCAGCCTGCCTATACTGCAGTTGCACGAATAAACCGTGTATATAAGAATTCTCCATTACATTAATTTACATGATTGCAAATACTGATCATCGATGGAATTCAGGCCAAAGTTTTATTAGGTATTAAAACAGCTTATTGGAAATACAAACTACTTAATAGTTATTTCGATTCTGGCATCATCCGAATAACCGTCAAGTTCTTGAACAACTGCAAGCACGTTGTTTCTTATCAGGTTCTGAACAAAAGGGACCAGCTTAGTTTCTTTTCCGTCGATTTTCAGGCTCACATCTGATTTGATCTTTCGATTTCCGCTATTGCACTTGCTTCCGAGTTTATAGTCTGATTTATTTTTTTTTTGTTTGTCGACCATCTTTATCCTCCATCATTTGCTGCTTCTGATTATATGAAAAGACTATCTATGTTTTTTTCTATTACTTACTTCCTGAGATCACAGACAAAAGCCGTCCTTTTTTTCCTTAGTCCCTCAGATTGCACAAAAGAACCGTCCCTTTATCACTGGTTATGCACATTACACAAAAGAACCGTCCCTATCTTTTAGCTTCGATTATCTTCAGGAAATGGGCGCTTCTGTTACCGAATTCATCATCCGCGATAATCAGTCTGAGAGGTCCGAGTCCTTTTTCATCACGACCTTTTATGGGCTCTCCGTCTTTTTCGTATGCTATCAGAACATTTTCGCCTTTTTCTATGTCTGATTTATATACTGATGACATAAACCCGTCACCCGCTGTAAATACATATTCGGTGAATTCTGAGGCCGTATCCGGAGCCACATGCTCTATCAGATTCTCCAGAGTCACGCCGGTAAAAACTCCTTTTTCATCGGCTAATTTACTTGATACGATATTCTTTTCAATACTCACGGAAGGAAGTGCCTTGAGCTCCTTCATGGTGAAATCTTTTATCTGCCCGCCTGCTATGACCCGCAGGGCAAAGTCGCCCGACGGCATTTCCCGGTCGCATCTTTGCACAAACACCAATACCAATGCAGATGCGATGAGTACTAGTAAAACTATAAATATGATGACGTTACTTTTCT
>Ga0123353_10015713_pt1 | contig 11017 bp, 4 predicted proteins | sample TergutLab28metaG_3_FD_92763 | JGI IMG/M metagenome (GOLD analysis project Ga0123353, IMG submission 92763) | Labiotermes labralis P3 segment gut microbial communities from Petit-Saut dam, French Guiana - Lab288 P3 | ecosystem: Host-associated > Arthropoda: Insects > Digestive system > Gut ... | reverse complement strand
CTCGCGGCTAACACCGTCATGGTTCAACTCAAACTCAACGACGCCAACGGCCGACTGATCGCCAAATACGGCCGCGATGTTTACTTCAAGGCATGGACGGTAAGTCCGTAATGGCGACGAATCGACGGCATTGCCGTAGTTTGTGGTGTAATGCGGAGTGGCCTGCTCAACACAGTCACTTTGCCTTGGCGCACACTTTGTTTGATCGTTTGCGTGTGAAGTGTGTTGCGGTTCCACTGCAACGTGTGTGGTAGTAACATTTTACCACAGCCGACCACAACCAACTTTTTAACGCTACGCCGAATGGAATATCAAGGATATCAGCTTATTCGTCGGCGATAGTTTCCAAGACAATTTCGAAATCGTCCACAAGCATCCGCTCGTGGTCGCCTCCTGGGGAGACATCGGCGATGAAATAGAGTACCTCCCCTTTCTTGAGTTCCAGATTTTTCGTGACGAAATCCCCTTTTTCACCGTGTTTCAGCATGACCCGATTGAGCGTCTCCCCCTCCCGCAAGGCAAGGAAGGTAATGCTGTTCGTAACATCGGACTTGTAGGCTTCCAGTTTTCCTGAAAATGAATAACAACCTGATATCGGACACTCCCAAGCGACACCCACAACAATTTCGACTGCCGGTTTCAGGAGTAGCCGCCAACGTCCGTCTTCCCCTTCCCGTTTCAGATGGGAGATAAATCCGTACCCGTCTCTCCTTCCCGCCACACAGTGATAAAAATAGCCTCCCTGCCCCCGTGCCCCATGCTGGTCCATCATCTGCCATTCGGCTGATTCGTTGTGGGGAATCTTGTGGTGTTCCCCGAGCTGGTACACGTAATGCCACACCCTGTTCTCGGCGAAATCCTTGTCGGGATTCCAAATCTGGCCACTTTCGCACACCTGGTCTTGCGTCCAAGTATCGCCGGCCACATATTGACGTTGTGGAACCAAAGGATTTTGTTGCGCCAGATATTTTTCCAGGTTGCTGATACCATCGCCCGCTGCACTGGCGTTCGGATTGACTCCGGTTTGCGTTTCGAAATCCAGCCATTTTCCAAACCAATACATTTCGAACCAATTCGGTAATCCGTTACCATCGGCATCGCCGTATTCACTGTAAGCGAGGAACGGCTCGCCGGGGAAATCAATGTTCCAATGGTTCACGCACTCCGTGGAAAAGGTGTAAATGGTGTTGAACACGCGGAACGGGCGATCGGTGATGATTTCCGGTGCTTCCAATTCCAAGTCGATACTGCCGTTACGTCTTACTTCCACTCTCACGGTTCCGGGTTCCACAGGCAACTGTTTGAACGACAACCCCGCCGGCGCGTCCCACCCCTCGTCGTCGCGACCTGGAACCACCACCCGCCCCGGCTTCTTCAGGATCGTCAGCACTTCCAACGCACCCTTGGCACTTTCCCTTTGCAAGAACGGATAGACGGGGGCATCCTGTGGATGTTTCTTGAAGGCGATGTAAATTTGATCGCTATCAGCTCTGGGTTCGTGTCCGAGTTTCCACCACTCAATGAAGTATCGGTTCAGTTCGAGGAGTGCGTAATTGGTATCGTAACCGGGAACGATATGGGTGTCTTCGCCGTAATCGTTCCAAGTGATGTATTGAATAAGCGTGGAACCCGTCTCCCTTGCCATCTCCCAGTTCCGGCGCAACCAGTCGAACCCTGTGGGGGGAGTGAGCGTTCCGGTGGTGCGGTTGTCGTACTGGTGCCACAAGGGATGGCTGTATTCCGCACCGTTCGCCTTGACAATTTCTGCCAGTTCGGGTACCCCGGCGAGGTTGTGGTTAATGAATTCCCCGACAGCATCGAAATTCTTCGCCGCCCACTCGTAGGCTTCCAATTTTGTCGCGCGTTCGGCACCCGACAAGCCGTAGCTCATCTCGTTGGCATCGAAGTGCCAATAGATATCCTGTCCCAGTTCCTTTTCGACCAGATCAAAACCTTCTTTGATGAGGTGCCAATTGTCCTTGGTGAGTTTGGGACCGTTCATCATGAAGCATGAAAGGTAATTGAATATCAGAATCTTACCATCGCGTTTGGCGAGGTTGGGGCTGTCTCCGTGGCGGTCGAGCATGTAGCGAATGGCTTCGACGAAAGCATGAGGACGCGTGGGCAGTCCGTTGTCCTTCTCGCTCCACCCCAGGCAGGTTGGGTCCATACATAAGGTGATCTTGAAGTTGGGGCAGTGCTTTTCGGCGTATGCAAACAGAGCGTCCAGGGACACTTTTGCATTTTCGCCGCCGGCCCAGGCATCAAGGGCAAAACCATCGAAGCCACCCCGGACGGCACGTTCGATGTCCAGACCAACACCTTCCTCAAGTTCCAAGGAAAGGTGCTTGGGATTGATCAAATCCCAGTTATAAAACCGTCCGCCCCTGGCATCTGTGGGTGGATTTTTGTTGTCGTGCCGGAGATTCGGGGCGATGTGTGTGCGCTCGTGCCCCGTAGCCCGGGAAGCGGAAGGAAAACAACCCATGTAGTGAGCGTAGATTTCCTTCGGGTGGAGGTTCGGAGACGTATCGTCAACCGTTGCATCCGTTTCGTTAGCCATGAGATTCGTTTCGTCGTAACGTGATTGCGGCACCATCGTGTGGTAACCAGCTAACAGTCCCACGATTAGCCCCGCGACCAACGCGGCGGACAGACGGAATGAAACGGGATTTTTCATAGCAGGTTTTCCTTAATTTTGTTGCAGTTGGATTGCGGCAACACCGTACGGTCAAATTTGCGGCAGGTGCCTTCGGGATGGAAATTGCATCACCAGAACACCTCACCGGCACACAAAGGATTACGTACAACGTAGCAAATGCACAAGATTTTGTCAACACATATCGCAAGTAATACGTGAAAGTTGTAGATTGTGCAACCAATAATCTCATTTTTTACAAAACAACCTCGTAGTGGTGTGTCAAGGCTAAAACTTCATGTTGCCGATTATCATAACTCTTTAAAAATCAGCGGTTACGATGATATTCAACATGAAAATTTAGGCTTGACAAACCAGTAGCCTCTGGTTACTCACATTACCAAATTACCTCATTAAGCGGACAGGGAATAAGAGCGGAATTGGGGAACATGACAGGTACTATTGAGCGACTATGTTGTTTTGTTCGGTAAAATAAGGTAAAAATGATGTTTTGCAACAAAATTCAACCGCTCTCCTGCTACACTTTCCACATACTCTTGGATATTTCTCTGGTGTGACCGCTACCATCTGCTCCATTTTGAAAACTTGCAGGTCGCCTGGGAAAATTTCACCCCTCTTGACTTTTGATTTTGAGAAGTGTACGATAGCAAGCAGTTTAATACTACTATTACAAAGTTAATCAAATAGCATTCATCCCGAGTGATGCCCCTGCCCTACTTTGTGTTCCTTGTGTAACCCTTTGTGAACTTTGTGGTTAAGAAATTTTACCACAAGGGGCACAAAGATTTTCACAAAGGACACAAAAGTTAAAATCGCGTATTTTCACGAAGGACGATTGATTAACTTTGTACTACGATAGTAGTTTAACACCGATTCAATCAGGAGACGATAGAAATGAGAAAGAGAATTTTTTCGATGTTGCAGGTGGGGATGGCTATGCTTTCCTTTTTCTTTTTGGGATGGGGAGAGTGGTCGTCGTGTAAAACCGTTGCGGCGGAAGTTGACTTGACCGTGGATATGAGCGAAGAGCTTGAGGCCGAGATCAGGGCGAATATCCCCAATGTGGTGTTTCGCCCGGACGCGAGTAAGCTGACCAATTCCAAAACGCCGAACGATGCGCAAATTTTGTCCAATACACTGGCGATTCAAGCGGCACTTGACGCTTGCGCGGAGGCGGGCGGTGGTATCGTGGAATTGCCGGAAGGTTACTATCGAGTCACCACGCAGAATAGAAATGCTGCTGGAAACGTCGTCAAGGCAGGGCTGTTTATCAAAAGCGGCAAAACCTGGTTGCGGGGAGCGGGCAAGGACAAAACGACCATTGAGACCGAAAGCAAATTCAGACTTTACAAAACCATCGACGGTGTGAGAACGGATGTGACCGACGACATAGTCGGCACGGGCGACTGCAACGACCCTTCGACTTTTAACGGAAAAATTTCCGTCTATGTTGACGGAAACGGAAATCCGGTGTTTGATTACTGGGATGGCAGGAGAAGGGAGAGAGCCACCGGTGCCAACCGCACTCAATCCACCATTAACGGAATCAACCGTGGTGACGGACTTCGTCTGTTTGAGCCGAGCGGCCCTTTGACGGATATCATGATTTCGGACTTTGATTTATTCGGAGGGTTGAAAGGACATAACGGCGATTATGACTGGTGGATTCCCGCACACGAAATCAATGGTTGGGATATGAGCCATAAGGGCATCAATTTCGGGCACGGCAGTTTCCGTGACAGAGTTCTTATGCAAAATATGATTGTCCGCGAGTATCGCGGCGAAATGTTGTATTCGGGCGGAGCGCATTCCGAGACAAGCGGCTTGCAACGGATTGTTATCGACAACTGCACGGTCAAGGGTTCCAATGCCTCCAACATCAACGTTATGGGCAAAGTCACCATCAAGAACAGCACCTTCGGAGACGCCAGATTCTTTGCCGAAACGGTTGCCGAGTTTCCAAACTCCTATATGCACATATTTAACAACCGCTTTTATAACTCGCACAGCGGGCAGGGGTATTGGGTGACGGAATCACCCGGGACGCCGAAGGTTCATGCCAACTGCCATGTGTTGATTTACAACAATGTCTTTGATAATACCGAAATTAATGCCGGCGGCAGTTTTGCCTTGAGCGTGGAGAACAACAGTTGGAATACCATCATTCGCAACAACAAAATTTATAATTTCCACGTGGCACTTTGGACCAGAAGCGGTCACGTCAAAAAAGGCAGCCATATCATTTTTGAGAACAATGACATTTATGCCACGACTCGCAATACCGATATGGTTCTGACTTATAACGGCGTGGACGTTCAACTGCTGAATAATCGCGGGCACGCCGCCAACGGCAACAGAGTCAGGCTTGTCAACGCCAACCTCATCGGACCTTGGGGATATAAAGGTATTGGCGGACCGGGAGCCGATATCAACGGATGGCATAACTCTAACGTGCATTCCAGCTATATCGTCAAAGGCAATCGTCCCGGTAACAGTGATCCGGGATCGCTTATGCCAAACGGCAGGGAGGCGCACCAAAACAACAACAACGACAGACCCATGTATGTGGACAATGTCTATTCGCAAAACCCATCGTGGGGTGTTAACCCGGATTCCGTTTACGAACCGAATGCCGAGTATTTGAACTTGACGGGCGGCGGTACGGTCAGGTTGTTCGATCAACTCTATCAGAACGGGCAACCGTTGCGGATTACCGGCGGTGACGGTGCGGTATTCCAAACGGGCACCGCAGAATTAAACACCGGACTCGTCATGAAGCAGCCCCGTACTTTGACGGGTAAACAAACTCTCAATCTTGAATACAGGTTGGCCACCCAAAAGTGGCATGAAACGGAATTCCATCTCAATGATTATTTCGGGGATATCGGCATGACGTTCGAGCGCATGAATACCACGAAAGGGATTTTGGATTGGAGTGATTTGAAAGCCGATTCGCCCGCCGGGTTCACGTTGAAAAAGAACGGGGCGGTGGTTACAAAGTTGCCGGGTTCCGCGACTTCTTATCATATCAAAGATGCGATTGCAGGCGGTGGAGAACTTTGGGAATTGTTCTTGGGCGAAACGATGATCGCTGCGGTAACGGTTTGGATGAACGACGGTACCGAGCAGACGGTTCTGTACCGCGAAGGCGGTACGAATATGTGGTTTGAGAGAGCGGGAAACAGAGGAACGTTGACTTGGGTCAGATTCTCCGAGCAAACGACACCCCGGCTCACCTTGAAAAGGAACGGTGCGGAAGTCACCACGCTTGACGGAAATGTAAACATGTACGGTTTGACCGCCGATATTTCCGCAGACGGAGATTTGTGGGAAATTTTTGCGGGAACAGCAACTCAGGCGGCTGCCTCAATCTCGATAACACCCGTTCAAAGCATGACTTTTGCAAGAACGGGTGCAACAAGCGGCACCTTGACTTGGACGGGCTTGACTTCGCCGGAGGGATTTGTATTGAAAAAAGACAACGTCACGGTTGCCGAAATTTCTCCCTCAGTTCAATCGCATCATATCGCCGTAAGCAGTAACTTACCCGGCGAGATTTGGGAATTGTTTGCGGGTGACGGCGATACGCCCCGCCTGTTGGCATCGGCGACGATTCGTGTCAGCGAAGCCCCGCAATTTTCCGTAATCTATGACGCAGGTGGCGGTAAGGGTACGGTTCCCGTGGACACAAACCTTTACTCCAAAGGCGACGCGGTATATATCAAGGCCAAGGGCAACTTGACTCGCGAGGGTTACGAGTTTCTCTGCTGGAACGTTAAGCCGGATTTTACTCGGTTCCCCGATTGGTTTGTCATCAGTAACGAAGGCAAAACAGGGATTCCCGATTATACCAGATATCCCGATTGGTTCGGATTCTCATACGCGGAAAATTCCAAAATGATCATGGGATCGTTGAGTATGCCGCAAATGGGCAACGTCACCCTTTACGCGCAGTGGATAAGAAGCGGTTCCCTGGCAAATCGGAACATCGAAGTTGCGGGCGATAAAGACACCAAAAATCCGTAACCATCTATTTCTTCAGCACAAACCCCAATATCCTTTTTCCATGAAAGAAAAACCATGCTCCGACTTGCAACAGTTGTCTGTCAAGCCGCCGTGATTGTCTTGTGTGTCTGCGCTGCCCATGCGGCCGACATTGTGTTGAAACAAGAAGCCGACGGCTCCGTCACCGTAACCACTCCGATTTACACCGCGCGCATCGACAACGACGGTAATTTAGCCGAACTGACGGTCAAGGGCGCGCCCTCCTTCACCCATCATTTTGGCAACCCGGACGAAACGCCCGATCCGAAACCATCCGTTGTGATCGACGAAGCGGTTGTAACGGTCCGTTCCGGAAAGATGTTCATGGAGTGGACGTTCGGCGAGGACACCATCGCTTTCGTGTCCGAGGGTTACCGGTTTATTTGCATGATGGACAAGTCGATCAAAATGCTCACCGCCCCGGGTGGGGGCGGCGATGCCATCGGCAAGCACTTCGAGGCAACCTCTTCCATTGTCCTCGCAAACGATCTCGTCATCTCCTTTGACAACGGTATCCACTCTCACCACGACCAGCTCTGGCCCCGCATTTACACTGCCGAAGGAAAACCTGCCGGGTCGCGGTACGAGAACACCCTCCGGCTCGGTTCCGTCGCCGATGCCGGGCAAGTTCTGAGCGGTATCGTTATCCAGGCAGAGGGAGATGACGACTCTTCCCTCCGGACCGGCGGGAACGAAACGGCATTGGGACTTGTTCACTTCCCCGCTCCCGTACCTGCCGCTTTCAGCTTCACCCAGACCAACCATGGCGGTGTGCCGTTGGAGATCGAATATCGTATTTCAGCGAAAGACCACTACGCTGCGGGTCGCGAGGTGTTCGCCGAGACACGGAAAGCGACGCTCGGTGCCGCAGAGAGTCGCAAGGACAATCTGGAAATTTCCGGGCTGGAGCCGGGGTTTTACTATCTCTCCATCTCGGCTTGGTTGGTCGGCAAACGCCTGAACGAAACCCGGCAAACCTTCACCGTCAACCTTCCCTCCTACAAACCCGCGCTCACGCGTCCGAACGATTTCGAGGAATTTTGGCGAGCACGCGACGCCGAACTGGCCGCCACACCCATGAACGCGCGGTTGGAGAAGGTTTCGCATCCCGACAACCCGGACGTGTGCTACCACGTCAAAATCGACATGCCGGGTAACTGGACGCTCGAATGCCTTTACGAAGTTCCAAGCGACTTGGATCCGACGAAACCGGCCATGATCGGCGACAATTGGCTGTCGAATTTTCCGAAGTCCATCGAGGCAGCCGGTGCCGCCGACTGGAAGGCGTCCAGCACCTGGCGAACACCGTTCAAGGTTCCGCACCTCATGGTCGGCGAGCCGGAGGACTCAACATTCACGCGATGGAACTCGGCTGCCGACAACAACCTGCTTCAAAGTATCATGGCTTATATGCGCGCGGTGGATTTTCTTAATGAACGGCCGGAGGTGACGCCGGGACGCGTCATGGTCAACGGTTCCAGCCGCGGAGGGCCGCTTGCGTTTGTCACACTGGCTTGCCGTGCGGACAAACTTTGCGGAGGATGGTCCATGGTGCCGACTTCAGCCGGCCTGAGCTGGACCGACCGGCCGTACCAGGGTTGGGGCATGCCGAACGGACACGACCCCAAAAATCCGGGAAAGGTTGCGGCACTCGCAGCGATGGCGGTTTACGTCGATCCCGTCAATCACGCCCCCGATGTGCGTTTGCCGTTCGTGGCATGTTGGGGAGCCACGGACGACCTGTCGCCTCCGCAGGGGATTGAGGCAATGTACGTTTGGTCGCCGGCAGAGTGGAAGTGCATCACCCGCCACGGTTCGGGGCACTTGGCCGGGAACCCTTTCGGTCCTCAAACCAATGCACTGCACGCACACATCAACGGCGAGGTATCGGTGGGCAAATAAGCCACCGACAATGAGAGTTCCGGTGTTTGTTTATCGTCCACACACCTTTTCACAACAAAGAATATTATAATGTCTCATTCAGAATCTCACCATTGGCGCGACAACAGCGAACTTTCGCGGCGAAACTTTTTGGCCGGTTGTGCCGGGGGACTTGGAGCAACCACCGTCCTTTCATCGGAACTTCTTGCTCCCAAGGGTTTTTCAGCGGAAAACACTTCGACTGCGGAGCCAATGAAAATGGAATCGCAAGGTGCCCTTACGGGAGCCCCACAAACTCAAATTGATGTCGATTCGGTTCTGTGGGAATATATGACTCCTGCAACCTTCCGAAGGAGGATCAATGCCGTCCCCGTGGCCTATTTGCCTATGGGTACGCTCGAATGGCATGGATGGCATGGTCCTTTGGGTACGGACGGGCTCGAATATCGCGCGCTGATGGTCGATCTGGCAAATACCGTGGGGGGAGTCGTGATGCCGATGCTGTTCCTCGGACCCGATCTTGCGGAGCAACACGAGGATAAGATGTACTACGGGATGGATAACCATGCCGCATCGCCGCCCCGTAAACTTGAAGGCAGTGCCTATTGGGTCAGCGAGGAGTTGTTCAATGCCATTATGGAGCAAATCATTGCCAATGTGGCTCGTCTTGATGTGAAGATACTCATGTTGCAGGGACACGGACCAAGCCAAAACTGGGTATGGAAAAATGGTTCCGCCATGTCTGAAAAGTACAATATCGAGATACTGATCCTCGGAGGCAGCCAGGTGGATTCCCTCAAAGACCCTTCCGTCAAGATTGGTTACGACCATGCCGGCAGTTACGAGACTTCGCTTATGATGTACTATTATCCCACCATGGTGCATGTGGACGAATGCGACAACAACCCCGATGAACCTCTTCTGGCGGTTTGGGGGGCCGACCCACGCATCCATGCCTCGCGCGAACAAGGTAAAATCATTGCCGATATTGAGAAAGCAAAAGCCGTGGAAGCTCTCAACACACTGTTGTCGAATTTGAAGAAATCATTGACAGCATGATAATGTGCCAACCCACGATGACGGATATTCCCGATTCTTTGCGTTTTTGACGATAATCTTTTGCTGGCTTTGCGGCGAAATTTTTACAAATTCACATTTTTTAACCAAAAGTTTCAACAATGAAATACAGAAATTTAGAATTGATTGTCGTTGTGGCTGCCATTATGAGTCTGACCTCATTCTGCATCGGAAAGGATGACACCCCCGAAACGGAAACTTCCGGGTTGAAACGCGTCACCTTCCTTGACATCCTCGGTTTTAATCTCAGCGATATGACCGCAAAGGAAACTTTCGGATTGCGACGCCTTTCTTCAAATCCTTTTCCCGTTCCGGAAGGTTCGGTCGATTTCAATTTTCCAAACGGCAATATGACCGAAGTGAAAAACAATTGGCCTGTGGGCTGGCTGATTCCCGACGGCTATAAAATTGCAAAAACCATTGCGGTACTCATTGATGACAACCAGACGATCCCCAAACCGGCGGAAGTGGCTTTTGCCATGAACATGACATTGGGCGAATACGACTTCGTCTGTTCAAGGATCAAAAGCATTCAGATGGCCTCGCCTTGGGATGATCCTTCACAACAAGTGCAACCTGTGACATTTACCGAAGATCATTCTTCACCGGACAATCTTCCGTACCTTCATTTCAAGGCCGATAAGAATGGAATATTACGCAGTCCCGATTTCAAGTTGGAACCTGACAAGCCTCATCTCATGTCGTTATGGATTCGTAGCGACATGGACGGCGGACGAGGACCTGAATTGATATTCTGGTACGATGTGGGATTGGAAGACATCAGTCTCGGTTTTTTTGGATTGCCCGATACGAAAGGCGAATGGAAACGTTACGGAATCTACTTCCGCACATCATCCGGAGCCGAAAGTGCGCATTTCACCCTGCATTTTCCGGGCAAGGAAAACGCATACATCGACATGACCGGATTTCATCTGCGTTCGGCGTCCGAAAGCGAATTTTCGATAGCATACGCCGAAGACCGCAAAACCATGCCGGAGCATCAAATCGTCGAATCCTCCGACGACGGTAAATATTTGGCGGCTTCCATTGCCAAATTGGAGGGGAAAATGGGCATCCCCGGCAAGCCGTTTGTGATATGGGGAGTCGGTTCAAGCTGGACAAACGGTTTGGAAGACCTTGAACCGGTGCGGCAGGCAATTTTATCGCGTTTTCCCAATGCTCCCGAAATCGTTTACAGAAAGCACGTGGGCAGCGGAAGTCCCTATGATTACATCCGGGGTTGGGTCCATACCCATGTCCTGGCCGAGCAGCCCGACCTGATTATTTCTTATACCAACGGGACGGTCGAAGCACTTGAATTGATGCTCCGGGACATTCGGCAGCACTCGACCGCCG
>Ga0123353_10015711_pt1 | contig 11018 bp, 3 predicted proteins | sample TergutLab28metaG_3_FD_92763 | JGI IMG/M metagenome (GOLD analysis project Ga0123353, IMG submission 92763) | Labiotermes labralis P3 segment gut microbial communities from Petit-Saut dam, French Guiana - Lab288 P3 | ecosystem: Host-associated > Arthropoda: Insects > Digestive system > Gut ... | reverse complement strand
TTGATGATCCAAATTCAGGAGGTACACCTTTTGTTCCAATTCCGGAACATGACGGGAATTACGCTTACGTAAACAGTCAGAAATGTGGAGGAGGTATGGGAGATGTATGGATGATTTTATCGCCTGTCGATATTTCAGATTATACGAGTGTTAGTCTCACTTATGACCAGTTCAACGGTATTATGGGAACATTAAATGTCAAAATATCAATTGACAACAAAGAGACGTGGACTGACTTTCCAAGTGAAAAAGTTCCATCTCCTTACACTAGTTGGATTACATCTACGATTAATCTTTATGAACTTGAAGAAGTTGATATTCTTCACATTGCTTTTCACTATAACGATGGCGGGATAGCATTATCAGGTTGGGCTGTGGATAATATAATTATTGAAGGAGAAATTGGCGACGATCCGGGTGATGATGATTTTATTGCAAAGTATGACTTTGAAGATGGCATGCCTGAAGATTTTGAACTGATTAACGGTACTTGCGGTTGGGCAATCGGATGGGGACCCAATGGTTCTCCAAATTCAGGAGGATCTGCTTTTTTCCCGATTCCGGAATATGATGGAAAATATGCATACGTCAATGATGATAAATGTAATGGCGACATGAGTGATGTATGGATGATTTTACCGCCTCTCGATTTTTCTGATGTATTGGCGCCGCTGCTTACTTATGATCAGTACAACTCGGAGTTCGACATTTTGACTGTGAAAGTTTCTAAAGACAACAAACAAACGTGGACTGACTTCCCAACTGAAAGAGGATTCGGATGGATTACTTCATCTATTAGTTTGAAGGATTTTGAAGGAGATGAAAATGTTCATATCGCTTTTCATTATAATGATGAAGGAAGCTGGGCATATGGCTGGGCTGTTGACAATATAATTATTACAGAGCCTTTTGAACACGATTTGGCAATCATTGATATTTTCCCGTATGCCGGAATTGAAGGAAAATCTGTTTTCCCAAAAGTAGTGGTTAAAAATGTAGGAGCAAGAGTTGAGGCTGGTTGGATGGTTGTTTTATCCGACAATGATGGTTATTCAATAGCAAAATTCGGACCTTCAATACAAGTAGATGAAACAGTTACTGTTATTATGGACGAATGGACGCCGCCATCTGCAGGTGAAGTTAATTTTTCGTCTATAATTGTACACATGTTTGATCAAAATCCGGAAAATAACACTTTAAATAAAACAATTACAATTTCGCAAGATTATTCTGCAAACGCTTATGTAGGAAAACTTTCACAAGGTACTTACAATGCTTATGATCTTGTAACAGGAGAACAAACTCCGATCGGAGTACTTACAAACAATGTTTTCCCACGAAGTGAAGAATTTGATGGTAAATTTATTTACAGGTTATTACAAGACCAAACTATATGCATCGTATATCCAAACGGATTAACAGAACCTGTTGGACAATTGCACGGTTTTGATGATAATGAATATGCAATTTCTTATACGTATGACTGGAACAACGATATATGGTTCGCTATCAGCAACAAAGTAGCATTATATTCATTTAATATGAACAACTTTGCAGTTACAAAGATAGCTGAAAGCGGTTTAACAGATATTATTATTGCTATTGATTTTGCTCATGACGGTTTTATTTATGGTCCTTCTTTTGACGGTAATTTATATAAAATTAACCCTATTACAGGTGTATTTACTCAAGTTGGTCCATTAGGAATTGCATTAAGTTTCGGTCAGGATGTTGCGTTTGATTATCAACATTTGAGACTTTATACATTCGTTTGTAATGGTTTGCCCGATCCTTACCCTTACGGATATTACGATATTACTACAGGTGAATTTGTTAAACTGTTTGATTTTGAAGACAGAGTCCAAAGAACGCCATTTGTAATTTTGAATACCCCCGGCGCTTATTATTCATTAACTTTGACGGTTACTGACGGAACTGACCCGATTGAAGGCGCTACAGTTACTGTTGAAACTGAAACTCTGAATTTTGTATTTATTACTGATGAAGATGGTAAAGTAATATTTAATTTACCTAATGGAGACTATTCTTATGAAATTAAACTTTTCGGATTTAATACTAAAATCGGTGAATTTACAATTGACAACGAGAATATATTTATAGAAGAAATTTTGATCCTAAAAGAAAGATATTCTGTTACTTTCTTTATCTCTAATATTAATGATGTCAGACTTAATGCAAATGTTAGCTTGATTTTTGAGAATAATACTTTGTACGAAGGAACTGCAATAAATGGCAGAATTGTTTTCAGCAACGTTGTTGAAGGGGATTATGTATATAATGTTGTTTATGAAGGTTATACCGCAATTAAAGAAGAAGAATTGGAAGTTAATGAAGTTAAAACGGTAAATGTTACAATGTATGAAAATATGGGAATTCCTCCTGCATGTCTTGAAATTGAAATAGACAGAGCTAATGCTACTCTAACTTGGGATAATTATAAACCGGTATCGTTATCATATTGGGATCCGAATTTTAATCAACTAAATGGGACCTTTCAATTTGAAGGTGAAGGCTACGGAGTTGTTTTCGATTTGACAGATTATCCTTTTGCATTTCTCACAGGTGTTGATTTTCACACTTTCAATTTTCAATCAGGTACGCATGATTATCGCATTCATATATACGATATGGATAGAAAAGTTTTAATCTATTCAACTGAAGTATTACAAACAACCGGAAATGGCATTTGGGAAAACGTAAGTTTCGATAATATTGAAAAATATTCTGATGTCAATAAAATAGGCGTATTTCTTGAAAGTTTATCAGTTCAGAGCGGAATTTTCAAATTACCTCTCCTTGCCTGTGATAATATTTCACCGGTAAACGAACATTCATTCATTATTGATTTAGAGACATTAAGTACATCTAAACCATTTGAAGAATGGGAATATTTGATGACCCTTTTGATTTTGACCGATACAGGTGAGAAAACTAAGGTTGGAAACAGAGCATTCCAAAATTATGAAGTATTACTAAATAATATTTCTATAGGAACTACAACCGATAAAATATATCAGTTTACTGAACTTGAAAACGGAATATATATCGCAGGTGTAAGAGCAGTTTACGAAACAGGAACTACCGAAACTGCAGTGATTGAATTTGAAATTACTGATGGCATAGTAGGAATTATTAATAATATTAATTCACTGTTTAAATACTATGTTAGCAATAAAGGTTTACTTACCGTTAATACTGATGCATCAAAGATTAGTCTGGAAGTGTGGTCAATAGACGGAAAACTTATTAGAAGTTCTTCAACAAATTCAGTTGTTCTTCCTGGTAAAGGAGTGTATGTGGTAAAGGCAAATATTGATGGGAAAATCACGAATTTTAAAGTAGTTTATTAATAAAAAATATTGTAGAGACGCAATTCATTGTGTCTCTACAATTTAAACAATTAACAAAATGAAAAATATAATATTGATTATAAGCAATTTGCTCCTTTGTTTTGCAATTAATGCACAAACAATTGTATCTACTGAGATTTCTAAAAGGAACGCTATTTTAGAAGAATTCACAGGTGTAAATTGCGGATATTGTCCAGACGGTCACAGAATAGCAAATCTGTTAGCGACAAATAATCCGGGTCGTTTTTTTGCAATTAACATCCACCAAGGCGGTTATGCAAATGTAATACCTGATTACCGTACAGAATTTGGAGACGCAATTTGCGCTCAGAGTGGCTTAAGCGGTTATCCGATGGGAACAATAAACAGACATGCTTTTTTCGGTTCAAATACAGCAATGGATAGAGGCTCGTGGAGCAATTGTGCTGCGCAAATTATGGCTCAGGATTCGTATGTAAATATTGCTGCAATTTCAACTATTGACGTAGTAACAAGAGAACTTTCAGTAACGGTGGAGTTGTATTATACAGCAAACGCTACCGTTGAAACTAATTTTTTGAATGTAGCTTTGCTGCAAAACAATATTTTAGGACCTCAGGCAGGTATGAGTTTTAATCCTGACCAAATCATTGACGGTAAATACAATCATACCCACATGTTGCGTCATTTACTGACAGGGCAATGGGGTGATATTATTGAAACCACTTCTGAAGGTACTTTTGTCAGTAAAACATACCTTTATACTATTCCTGAACATTTACGCAATGTAGAATATGACCTTCATAATTTGGAAGTTGTAGTATTTATTGCCGAAGGTACTCAAGAAATTATTACAGGAACAAAATCTGAAATGCTGATTACCAATGGAAATCCCGTTATGAAGGCGCTTAAAGTAATTGAAACTTACTCCTGTGATAATGAAGTTTTGCTTAGCGCAACAGTTTATAATTTTACTGATGAAGAAATTACAGAATTGAACTTCACCTATAAAATAAATGGCGAAGAAAATACATTTCTATGGAACAATAAAACTATTGCTCCAATGGTAACAGATACGATACATTTCAACAGAATTCCCGTTATTTCAGGTGAAGAATATACTATTTCAGTATCATTAACTTCCTATAATAATAATGATGAAATTATTGGAGCGCTACCTTTTGATGTAGTTATCAAAAAATCAGTTCACGTTGCGCATGGCGAACTTTTTGTATTCTATTTGATAACAGACAGATATGCAAGCCAAACAACATATAAATTCTTTGATGAAGATGGAAACGTAGTTATGTCCGGCGGTCCATTTCCTGATCTGAATAATAATAACACAACCGAACGACAATTTGTTTTTGAACCTTCTAAACCGGGTTGTTATAAATTAGAAGTTTATGATAGCGCCGGAAATGGTATAAATTCCGGAAACGGAGCAGGATTTTTTAAACTTGAAGACACCGAAGATAATATTATTTTCATAGATGACGGAAAATTTGGGTATCAGGCAAATTATTATATAAATGTCGATTTCAACACGTCAATAGACAATTATAAACCTGAAAATGACATAGTTATATATCCAAATCCTGTTTATGATGTTTTGTATATAGATACAAAAGATGCCAATATCTCAATCAATGTCATTAATTTACAAGGTCAAAATATCATTTCAACAAACAAAAAAGAAATAGACGTTTCAAAATTAGCAAACGGAATTTACTTTATTAACATCAAAACCGACAAAGGACTCGTTGTTAAAAAGTTCATGAAAAGATAATATTTGTATTAAGGATTCATAATTGTTTGTTTAAAAGGGCAAAGCGTTGCAAATGTATATGTTGCGACGCTTTGTTTTTGTATTGCATACCTAACGGCTAATTGATTGATTGACTGGAGGAGAGTAGGGGGTAGAGACCTCCCCATCGTACAGACTTACATTTTCAAACCCTAATCTCCATTTTTAACACTCATTTTTCCAAAATCCACCGATTTGGTACAAAATTTGTTACATTTCAAAAAAAAATATCAGGAGGATTAACTATGAAAACATTAAGATTATTTACAGGATTAGGGTTGGCAGCGTTGTTGTTAAGTTCCTGCGGTTCAACCAAAATGGGAGGTCCGGGATACTATTACGACGACATTTATTATGCTCCCGGCAAAAGCCATGAAAATTTTGACCAGGCTTTCTCTCCGGTGCCTTCAATGAGCGATGAAGCCTTAAAAGCCGAAAAGAAAGAAGCAGCAGCCCAAAAAAGAGAATACGAACAAAACGCACGCTCAGCAGAAATGCAAGATTCAAGAGATTTTTCCGCTATTCAGGAAGAATATTCAGCATTACTAAGCGATGAAAACACTACCGAAACAGAATTGTTGTATTACAATGATGAAACAGGCTATTGGGTAGGCGGTTTTTCAGGCTCAGATATGGAACGTGATTATGCAGAAAGACTTATTCGCTTCCACGGACCTCGAATCAGAATCTCTTATTATTCACCATTATACAGTGAAATAGTTTTTTATAATAACGACTGGAATGTATATGTAGATGGATATTATGCTTATGTAGTCCCAACGTGGACAAACAGATGGTATGATTATTATTACTACAACAGCAGTTGGTACAGTCCTTACAGTTGGAATTATGGCTGGGGGTGGGGATATAATAACTGGTATTTCGGATACGGATGGGGATATCCATATTACAATTATTGGGGTTATCCTTATTATTATAATTATTGGTATTCACCATATTATTGGGGTAATAACTGTTGTTGTGGGAACTATTGGGGCAATAATAACTCAAATCAGGTTTATTACGGCTCAAGAGCAGGAATAGGCTCAACTTCAAGACCATTTGCTTCAAGAAATATGCAGAGCAGTACATCATCAAGACAAAATCCCCGTGATTCATATTCTACCCGTGAAGGCGGAAGAACAACACGTGATTCACAATATGGAAATACAGGAAACCGTACCTCAAGAGATGAAGTTTCAACAGGTTCAAGAGAAGGCGGAAGAACTCAAACCGGTAACACTTCAGGCGACAGGGTTACACGCAACAGTTATACGCCAAGTTACACAACCCCTGAAGGAAATACCCGCCCTGCTTATAACAGAGGCGATTATTCAAGAGTAAATAACGGAACGCGTACCGGACAAACAACCGGAACTGTGCAAAACGCTCAATCAAGTACCCGTCAGGTTGGTAATACAAATACAGGAAATACTGGTACTCGCCCACAAGGTTCAACCTCTGATGGTTCGTCAGTAAGACCTTCGGGTAATACACCGACTAACTCAGGTTCATCAGGAACAAGACCTGCAGCGCCAACTAATTCAGGTTCGTCAGTATCAAGACCTTCCGGTACAACATCGTCAGGCTCAGGTACATCGACCCAGCAATCGCAATCATCATATCAGCAAGGAAGCAGTTCATCTTCACGGCCGTCATCATCATATTCAACACCGCCTTCATCTTCCAATAACAGAGGAAGTTCTTCTTCGGGAAGCAGCAGTTCATCTTCATACAGAAGTGGCAACAGTTCAAGCGGCAGCAGTTCAAGCGGTAGCAGCTCATCCTACTCAGGCGGAAGTAGCGGTTCAAGAAGCAGCGGCGGAAGTTCGAGCAGTGGAAGCAGCAGCGGCGGTTCAAGAGGAGGCGGCAGTAGCAGCAGTGGCGGCGGTAGGAGATAATTAAGATTATAATCAATAACTGTACATCAAAATGAAAAAATTAATACTATCAGCAGCCATAATAGCAACTGTAATAGTTGTAAAGGCACAAAACGAAGATGACGCCCTGCGTTATTCAATGGATAGATATACAGGAACGGCACGAAGTGTAGCATTAAGCGGCGCCGTAGGAGCATTGGGAGGCGATTTTTCAAGTATCGGAGTTAATCCCGCAGGAGTGGCAGTTTATAGAAGCAGCGAGTTTACATTTACTCCTGCTTTAGTTCTAAATAAGTCTAATTCAAATTACTACGGAGTCAAAAGTCAGGAAGACAAATATTCGCTCCCTTTTCAAGAAATAGGATTTGTAGGAACATACAGACCAATGCGCGAAGTTACCAAAGGTGTTGTAAGTTCCCATTTTTCAGTTGGATATAACAGAACAAACAGTTATACAAAAAAACATTATATACAGGGAAACAATCTAAAACATTCTTTGCTTGACCGCTTCACATTTAACTCCAATAAAAATGAGTGGAGTGATTTTTACAACGGGCTTGCTTATGATAAAAACTTTGGACTTCTTTACTTTCAGGATAATTTTGGAGAATATTTAAATGCATTCGAATACGTTGATACAAACGGGGAAATTAAGTTTGGTCCCCAATCAGGAATAAATCAACTTACAGCAATAGATGAAAAAGGAAATGCAGGAGAATTTCACTTTGGCGGAGGTGTAAATATAAGCAATAAAGTGATGATTGGCGGTACTTTAGGAATTAATACCATCAGTTACAAACGTGGTTTACAGCATTATGAAGAAGTAAACGGAAGAAATTACGATGATTGGTACCCTAAACAATATTTTGAACATAATATTGGATTTGAAGGTTTAGATAATTTTACTTTTGAAGAGAGTTTAACTACTTTTGGAGTAGGCGTAAATCTTAAAGTTGGCGTTATTTACAAACCTATTAATGCAATAAGAATAGGAGCCGCTTTTCATTCGCCTGTATTCTATTCGATTGATGATGAGTTTTCAACTTCTTTAAAAGGTAACTTTTTTGATGTCGAAGCAAGCGCTGATGGGAAAGAGTATAGATTTTCTCCATCTCCCGAAAGATACACCGGAAAACAATATGGCAATTTTTCATATAATTTCAATACTCCGTTTAAAGGTGTGGGTAGTCTCGCTTTCGTTTTCGGAAGTCGAGGACTTGTCAGCATAGATTACGAATATATTGATTACGGTTCCATGAGGTTTTCCAGCACAAGTACAGACATATACGACAAAAGATATATGGATGAAGTAAACAAGACTATTATGAAAACCTTCAAACAATCTCATAATCTGAGATTTGGCGTGGAGTTTCGCCCAAGTGAAATATTCACATTAAGAGGAGGTTACGGATTATATCAAAGTCCATACAGAAAAGATTTTTTAAATACTGACAACAAACACCAAACCTTTTCAATTGGTTTCGGATACAGAATGAACAATATGTTTATAGACCTTGCTTACATGTTACGTCATGAAAAGTTTATTTATTCACTGTATAATTTAGATGATGTTGATTATAAAGAAACTAATGAACCTGCAGATATAATTAATAATAATCATCAAGTGGCTGTAACGCTGGGGTGGAGATTCTAAGGGATTCAATAATAAATAAATACAAAAACAAAGCGTCGCAATATATACATTTGCGACGCTTTGCCCTTTTAAACAAACAATTATGAATTCTTTCTATATACTTTCTATAACTAATACAAAGCAAAATTAAAATAGGGTAGTCTGATTAGTAATTTTTTTTCTATCTATTGCTTTTTTTATGCAAATATTATATTTTTATGCAATGAAAAAAATGAAAAATACTTTTTTAAATATGTGATTTACAGTTTATTATTATTAATCAAAAAAATTTTATTGTTATGAAAAATTTATTTACATTAATTATCTCATTTGTACTTTTGTTCTTATCAAATAATTATGGATGGGGACAAACAGATTTGTTAGAAGATTTTGAAAACATGACTGGTAGTGGCTCTTATGGTGGAGCAAATGTAACCTTTTCAACAGGTTTATGGCGCGTAGTAGGCTATACAACAATGGATGTAAACGACAGATATAACGGCGTCAGAAGCGTTAGATTACGCGGTAATGCAAACGATAGTTGTCATGTAACAATGTTATTTGACAAACCTAACGGATTGGGCTATTTAAAATTCAAATATGGGTCTTACAGTACTCACGAAGGAGGACAACTTTCAGCATATTATTCAACCGATCAGGGAAAAAGCTGGACATTGATAACCAGTATTATAGCGCCCACTTGGATAAATGGTGGAGAAGAACTGCAAACAGCAAATTTATTTGTTAATGTATCAGGTAATATTAGAGTTAAAATTGCAAGAGATGGAAATTTGGCAAATTTTACTTCGGTAAATATTGATGATATTGAAATTACTGATTATAATGGTACTGACCCTATTATTTTAGTTTCTCCAATGGAAATAAATTTTGGAGCAGTAAAAATCAACAATAATTCTACGCCTGTTTCGGTAAGCATTTCAGGGGCTAATTTGACAGAAGACATCAATTATACCTTGTCAGGGACGAATAGTTCAGCGTTTACAATTACAGAAACTAATTGGAATGCTGCTTCAGGAGGAACGCTGAGCGTAACTTTCACTCCGACCGAAACTGATACATACAATGCAACTCTTGTTATAAGCAGTACTGGCGCAGCAAACAAGAGTGTTGTTTTAACAGGTACAGGAGTAACAGGTATTATTCCGGCAGCAAATTTTACTGCTGACAAAACCACAATTCAAACTGGGGAAACAGTCCAATTTACTGATCTTTCTTCAGGAAATCCTACTTCTTTTGCATGGACATTTACAGGCGGAACTCCTTCAACTTCTACTTTACAAACTCCTTCTATTGTTTACAATGAAGTAGGTATTTTCAATGTTTCATTGACTGTTTCTAATGAAGATGGCAGCGATACCAAACTGAAAAATGGTTACATAAACGTTTATGAAGGTGGCTGGTTTTTTGAAGATTTTGAAGGTATGACGGGTGGAGGAACAAGTAATTATAGTGGCGCTTCAGTAACATTTGCAACCGGAAGTTGGTATGTAAAAGGTATAACCAACATGGATGCCAACGATAGAAGAAATGGCGAAAGAAGCATTCGTCTCAGAGGAAATGCAACCGACGAGGGTCATCGTGTGGAAATGGAGTTTGACAAAGCAGACGGAGCCGGAATAGTCTCTTTTAAATATGCTTCATACAGTTCCCATTCGGGAGGGAAAATACGACTTTTTGTATCTTCTGACAGAGGAGCATCTTGGGAAGCAGCAGGTGATGAAATTACGGTTCCATCGTGGAGTGCAGGAGGTTCGGTAATGCACTCAACGTCTATTTCTGTTAATAAAACAGGACTTACTCGGATTAAAATTGAGAAAGTTAATGCTGCAAACAACACATCGGTTAATATAGACGATATTGAAATTACTGATTATTCATCAACCGACCCGGTCCTTTTAATAACCTCTCCTGTAAATAATTCAAATATCTACGAAAACAATGTCGAAGTTAAGTTCAATGTTATCAATTTTATACTTGGAACAGACGGCAGAGTAAAATGGACAATTAACGAAAGCGCTCCGGAATATGTTACGCAAAGCCCGATTTTATTGAAAGATCTGGATTACGGATTATATACAGTTACTTTAGAATTAGTTGATATGAGCAATAATTCACTTTCTGAGCCTGCAATCGTTTCCCGAAGCTTTAATATTGTTGAAATACCTTACCTGACAATCAGAGAAATTCAGGAAACAGACGACCCATCAGGCGATTCGCCATATATCAATCAGATTGTCAAGACAAAAGGGATTGTTACCGCTACTCATCAAAATACCGGCTACTTCATTCAGGACGGATTTGGAGCATGGAACGGTATTTATGTTTAT
>Ga0123353_10015710_pt1 | contig 11018 bp, 8 predicted proteins | sample TergutLab28metaG_3_FD_92763 | JGI IMG/M metagenome (GOLD analysis project Ga0123353, IMG submission 92763) | Labiotermes labralis P3 segment gut microbial communities from Petit-Saut dam, French Guiana - Lab288 P3 | ecosystem: Host-associated > Arthropoda: Insects > Digestive system > Gut ... | reverse complement strand
TATTCAGTACCTATATTTGTTGAATAAATATATAAAATGCAACTTTGGAGGTTATCGGTGCGGTACGACCACTATAGTTGACGTTAGGCGTCTAAAGGTTAATGTAACAGATCTATACTGTAATTAGACTATGCCATACACATCTATATTTATGTTATTCTTGCCTGTACACTCAAGAGCAGCCGCGAGGTTAACTGACGCTTTCCGGGTCTACTAACCTGGGTGGGAGGGAAGACGTAGAAACTCCTTACAAAAGAAGAACATCTGCGAACCATTTATAAGATCTGTATATGATATCACTAGCGTTGGAGAAGCTGCCGGTTCCTAATCTAGTCAAATGCTGATATTCTTCAATTTATCAACCAACGAATGCACATATAATTTCATACAAAACACTTTTAAAACACTTTAAAACACTCCTACATGTGGCTAGGTGTGCGTCTAAGACGCACACCTAGCCACTGCTCCACAACAAATTCCTACGCAACATGATATGCTGCTACAACACCTCGTTTGAAAATGCCAATTGAATTGTTAATATTATAATAGAACTTTAGCAAGAAACTAAGCTCCCTGATGATGATCTGGCGAGATCGAAACATGTCGGAGTGTTTTAAAATGTTTTAAAAGTGTTTTATGTGAAATTATATGTGCATTCGTTGGTTGATAAATTGAAGTGATTCTACAAAAATGCACGGTGCTACAATAAGCTTTATGGCTGATATTCTATTACAGCATATATTACGTATTCTTAAGACCGTCGACTGCCATAATATTCGACATTATTAAGGTCGCTGCAGTGTAACATTAGCAGTTCATTCCTTGCTAAACAAAAATTCATTCATTCTATATCTTCGGGATAACCTATATTGTGAAATGTACGGTGAGAGGTGACGTCTTCCCTATCCACACCATGAAGGCATATAGGGGAAGGAGAGGTATAGCTCCACTCATTCCTAACTTCGGCTCTAGATGGAGATGAGTGATAAACTTTACGCCCCGCCCGCTGTATGCCCGGGATAGAACAACGGTACCAGTTTAGTAGGGGCGGGGGGTTCATGAGGGCCCCAGTATCGGTCTTGACGTTTTTAGAGAGGAGAAAAAGTTCTTGTCCCTACCGGTATTGAAACCCCGGATCGCTGAGCCCATAATCCCAGTCAGTACGTAGCCTACGCTATCCCGGCTCCACTATGAAAATATTCTTTTGAAATATGTATAAGTTATGAAGAAGTCGTCCTTAATACACGGTATAAATAAACGTGTTCTTCGTGTCGTTGATTCAGTTTTCGACAAACACGCGATCCTGTGTTGCAGTCCTCTAAAAAAGCAGTTTGTATTCTTTATACCCAGCGTGGCCCGGTGGCGAAGAACCAATATTGATACCGTAGCGTATTGCACGTGAGAACCAGGCACCTCAGTAGCTGCGGTAAAAGAGGCCTGATTGGCTATGGGCTTCCCACGAGGGAGAAGGGTACTGTCGGTGAAGAGTGGAAAGTGGAAGCTCCTAAATTCAGTATAATGTATTGCGGAACAAGTCTATCCTCTGTATCAGTAACAAGTGAAGTGTTTCCCTATGTCAAGTTCGAAGGCACAGAGGTGGGGTAGAAGTATCGTTCTGCCCAGTCCGAGCTTCGGCGCTTGATGGTAGTGGGTGGTCAACGTCACGCCCCAGCCGCTTTAACCCTGGGAAAGAACACCTTTACTTATTTTACACGAAACTGGGTGGGCACAAAGGCCGGTCTCGTCCTCACGTAGTTTTCAACCTCGGACTGCCCAGCCCGTATTCTAGTCACTTAACGAAACGCGGTGGTTTTTTTTATTCATATGATGGTGCGGCCTAACGCGGGTCATGGCTGCCACATTCTTGGGCTTTCTATATCACACGAAACGACGCGACACAGTACGTATGACTCCCCTGTACGAGTGATCAGCTCGTCGCAGAGACCTCTACCTGACAAAATACAACTCTCGCAAGACAGGCATCCATGTCCCTGGAGGGATTCGAACCTGCAATCCCAGCAGGTGAGAGGGCGTAGACCCGTACCTTAGACCGCGCAGCCACTGGGACCACAGTGACATATCCCCCCCCCCCCTCCGTGGCACTGCGACCCAACGCGGGCCATGGCCTCCTCATTCTTGAGGTTTCTAGATCACACACAACGACGCAACACAATCGGTAGGACTCTTCTGGACGCGTGATCAGTGCCTCGCAGAGACCTCTACCTGACAACACACACAACAGACATCTGTGCCCCCAGTGGGATTCGAACCCACGATCTCAGCAAGAGAGCGGTCGTAGACCTACGCCTTGGACCGTGCGGCCACTGGGACCGGCAAAATTAATTTCACCGCATTAAATAATATTATTAACCACTGACACAAACGAGAACATGGGAGCAGCAGGCTTTCTGCATTTCGTATAGCAAAGTTTCCGGTTGCCGTGTCGAGCTTTACTGTAACTTCTCCACACCATCCGCCTCTCATCTTTTGGAACGATTGTCCCTGCGATACAGCTAATTTCACTCTTTTCCCCTCCGCGCTGTAATCAGAAGTCCGAACACGCCGTAATTAAAGTGACATTTTGATGACACTCCTCCGGATGACAGAACTGCCTAAGCCCCTCCTCCTCCCCTCGTTCCCCTGCACTGAGTACCCCAACAATTTTGCTATTGTTTGTGTTTTAATAACAACGTATAACCTCGACTGATGATTTTTTCACAGAAATTAGCACGAATTCTCAAGAGACGTAAGCAATCGCGTTCTTTTTTACATTGTGCAATGCGCATAATTGGACTAACAGGGAAGATTTGTGAACGAAGTATGATGTATGTCAGCCTAGCAGTTTGTTGATCAGATCACATCAGGGGTCATTACACACAGCCAGATAATAAGTCTGTCTCGGGGGTTTCGACGATCGTGCTGCATCCATCATCACGGTGACGGAATGTTATAAAGGTGGGCGATACACTGGCAGTACGGTGGAAATTAAAGGAGATATTTCATCCTCCATAAACTTAGCGAAATTGAGAAACTCTAAAGAAGGGGGCAAAATACTTCGCCGAAGCTTCGGATTAAACTCATTCTACACAACTTAAGAACCCTGAGAACTATGATTTAAGCAAAATGATATAATTTTTAAACGAAGTATGTACTTGTGAGATTTCAATCTTCTGTCAGTGTGTAGTTTTTCTCATTGGGCCGACATATATAATGCCGAAACGTCGGTAAGGCAACGACCAACCTACGTTGAGCAACATCCAGTACGAGCGAAGGCATATGCTTGTATGTGTCAAATCTGTCACTGTGACTGCACGCAATAATAGTCTCAGTGACGCTGGACCTTTTTGCACTCTGTCACTCTGCACATGAATCATTAACACGGACGATCTGATTTCGGAAATAACCCAAATTTTGTAAACTATGAAGGGCAACTCAAGTTCGGTTGAGGGAAGTGTCTTTGACATTCTTAATCATCAAGATGTGAAGTTACTCTTACCCACAACAGGACAACTCGAAACGAACTTTGCATTTTTCATACATTACTTTCTCCCTTAACCTTTTGGCGCCGGAATAATTTTTTTAAATTTTAGCACACCCTGTATATAAAATGTGAATAATACAGGAACCAAATACGTTAAAATTATGAAACAAACTGCACTTTGAAGAGAGAAAAAAAACAGAGAGTATATACCATGTTTAAAATATTCAGTACCTATATTTGTTGAATAAATATAAAAAATGCAACTTTAGATGTTAGCGGTGCGGTACGACCACTATACTTGACATTAGGCGTCAAAAGGTTAAATGTAACCCGACGGAAGATTCCCTTCAAATTTTCACTGTTTTCAGTCTGAAAAAGAAACACCTTTTTTTTTGCTCAGCCATCACGCGGTTCTTTGTAAAGAGAGACGGTGAGATAAAAAAAAGAGGAATACAGTGCGAGGTTAGCAAGCAAACTACCCCTTTCTACTTCAAGGATCTCGCCTTTGCTCTTTACGACACTCACCTTACATCCCAAACCCTATTTTCATCGCCTTTCATCCACTTCTTCCCATCTATCCCACATCCTGAAAAAGTTCCGGTTCCTCATAAGAGGCACTTGCACACAACACTTGTGATATACATTATAGCACAGTGTTCTGCGTAGGAATACAAGAAGGCTGATTTATTCTATGACAACTAAAGGAAGTGGGCCTACATTAAATGTAACAGCTTTAATTAACAGTACAAATCAATATTAGAATAATGTTATCTATTTCTGTCGGGATGGCTGGTCAGGTTAAGGGCTGTAAAACCAAGAAATCGTGGCTCGACTCCTTCTAGAAGCAAGACATTATTTCTTCTCCAAAGCGTAGTGACCGGCTCTGGGTTCCATCCAACCACCTATTCAAAGGGTACCGAATGAACTATCATCGGAGGTAAATCCGAATGGTGTCCAATGGCGGGACGGTAATGAATTTGGGGTTGCATAAAAGGCAGGGAATTTATAGAAAGAGTGAGCGACTATCAGGTTTCAAACAGCAAATTTTCGTTCGTTATCTAGGAAGTATGTCATCCCCGTTTTGTGTGTGAAACTTGGAAAATTGTATGTAGTCAAACACAATTGTGTCACATGAGGTGTATTTAATGACTATATAATGGACAACTACATGTTTCGGCCTGTACTGGCCATCTTCAGGTTGTCTTAGGGGAACTTAAGATCTACGCTACGCTGCGTAATGTTCCAATAGTTTTTGGCGGCAGAAGCACGAAGTTCATTATGTTAAGTACAAACTGGCACAGTTTTCAATATGTAAGATCTATAGTGGCGCCGGTCCCAGTGGTCGAGCGGTCTAAAGCGTAGGTCTGCGGCCGCTTGCCTGCTGAGATTGTGGGTTCGAATCCCACCGGGGGCATGGAAGTTTGTCTGTTGTGAGTGTTGTGTGTTGTCAGGTAGAGGTCTCTGCGACGGGCTGATCACTCATCCAGAGGAGTCCCACCAACCGTGGTGCGTCAATATGTATGATCTAGAAACCTCGTGAATTAGGAGGCCCTGGCCCACTGGGGGCTATCGCGCCCAAAACAAAGACCTACAGTGGAAGAACGTCATGCAGTTCCAAAACACAAAGCCATGATGGCATAACAATTATATACAGTGTGGATAAAGATTAACTATCAAATTTTATGTTTATTAGTAACTGAGTAAACCCAAGGTGATTAAAAGATAACGACTTACAAAATGTGTGCATTATTCTTTCGGCCTTACCCAGCAACCAACAGTTTCACACCACGTAAAACCTACTAAATGTTATCTCTTACATACTAAGATTTGAAGCATGACAATAATTTAATCAGAATTCAGGAATAGAGTTTCTACCTCACAGTGAACTACTGTGTTTCTATTACAAACACAAAAGTGTTCCATTAAGCGAAATAAGCGGGCTATTGCGCGAATCATGTAACAATCACAAACAGCGTACAAAATGCGTATTTCTGTAAAGTAATGCAGGGATTGCCTGTGATAAATGCTGAGCTTTAGAGGATTTACAGATTTCAGAAATATTAAAGAGCATTAATTTAATTTAACATGTTAAAAACCAACGTTTGAATGCAGTATTGTGCCTCGTGTTCTGTGTAAGTACACGGTGATGCAAGCAGCAATTCGTTTCTACGGATCCCAGTAACGGAGCTAAAACTGAGCACAATAGCGATTGTGCAGGCGTGTAGAGCACGAACGTGAGGGCCCAATCTCCGGAATCGTATACGGTTTGTCATGTAAAATGATCGTTAACTCTGTCCGATCTACGCACGTACTGAAACTGATGGACAGTTTCCTTTAAATTCTACAATTTATAATTTTCTAAAAGTTGTCACGTGATCTTTACTGGCTATATGGGCATAGAGAGACAGAGGGACAGTTCGATTTTAGTATACGTTCTGCTACATGCGGGAAGGCCTAAAATAGACGACAGGAGACACCTGGGAAAACAAAACTATTCGGAATTTGACGTTCGAAGGGCCGTGCATCGAAATATATTTCTATAGTAAAACCAACCAGATGCATCAATGTCTCAATTTTATTTTATTTTGGAATGACACTCTACATGTTTCGGACGGTCCTTCCGTCCATTATCAGGAGTTAAAGACTGTACATACAGCAACAGGCATTTGTTAGACAGATACCGCTGTCTGCTTGCTAGCAAGCAAGATACTGCCGACTGCTTGCTAGCAATCAGACAGCAATATCTGTTTGACATATGCCTGTTGCAGTATGTACAGTCTTTAACTCCTGATGATGGACGGAAAGACGGTCCGAAACATGTATAGTGCTACTCCAATAAAATAAATTTGAGACATTGATGCATCTGGTTGGTTTTACTATAGAGAAGTTATTCGGTTTTGAAAAGGCGATTTTTTAAAATTCCCATACAAAAATTCACAGTTAAATTTGTATACTTGTACGGCTTTTCTTCTGTGAATATATAGGAATAAAATAGGTTAGGTCTATTCGCTTCCTGAAACCCTCGACCAAGCAAGCGGTAAGTTATTTTGACAAATTTGCAGCAACTGACGACTTATTATGAATCGACGACTGTACATAAACTCAGCATTTCCGTAGACTGACCGAAATTAAATCAAAAAGTAGTAACCACACCCAGAAGCATCAAGAGCTCCTTGAAAGTAAAACTGGTCTAAGACACAAAGAATAAATTTTATAGAAATATTACTTGAAAATTCAACTAGGAAGTTATTTTATGTCCTGAAACTTGGAGAAGCCTGTACAGTGGCCGTAAGGGTGACAGCATATAATTAGCAAGATAGAGACGGTACCGTGAAAACGGTAAGGAGGCGTCGCCTGACACGCGAGGAGATGACTTGCTGAGACAAACCACTATCCAAACCCTTCATAAAGGTTAATATTTGGGTAAGAAATGAGAATAACATTTCATTCATAATGTTCCTTTATTTGTAAAAAAAAAAATTTATTATGTGAGTTCAAATATTCGCAAAGAGAGTGTGGACGTGGAGCGTGACGCTGCACGTCCACACGTCCACACTGCTCCGGCCGTAACCGTATCATCCCTTTGATGTGACAGCCAAATACGGACAGCGCACCGAACAAACCCGTAACGTGACTGCGTAACCAACTTTTGATACGTTACGCGGTCACGAGCCCCGTTCACACTCTCACGATACGGTGTTACGTTACGCGGTAACGTTACAAGTGTGGACCTACCTTAAGTCTTCTGACAATGTATCCAAAACGTCCCACTCCCCCCTCGGGTAATAAGAAGATAATATTAAAGTTGACGGTAGGTGTGAAGAGTGATTGATCTATTTAAAAAGAAACTGGCAGTTTCTGTCAGACACAGGCTGTAAGAATATATCTAGATACATGTTCAGGCAATCTGTGCAGTTAATCGTAATGTCTCCACCTTCCAAGAGACACGAAGTTAAAATTACTGTGTTTATACAAGCCTCATCTGTCCCTAACAACGATCAAACAAGTGCAATCGTAAACCAATATAACAGGCATTTAAGCCAAATTAGATAAAGCTTAGGAAATATAAAACAAAATTAATATGTTTATGTGCAATAACAAGAATGAGGTGGACTGGGCATGTGGCGCGTATTGGTGAGGAGAGGAGGATGTATAGGGTCTTGGTGGGGAAACCGGAGGGAAAGAACCACTGGGGAGACTTAGGCGTAGATGGGTGGATAGTATTAGTTTGGATCTGCAGGAGGTGGGATGTGGGTATATGGACTGGATTGGGCTGGCCCAGGATGGAGACAGGTGGCGGACGCTTGTGAGTGCGGTAATGAACCTTCGGGTTCCGTGAAATGCTGGGAATTTCTTGACTAGCTGCAAACCAGTTAGTTTCTCAAGAAGGACTCTGCACCATGGAGTAAGTAAGTGCAAGAACAAGCAGACACATTTAATTCAATATTATTCAAGAGTCCAGGTCCCATATTACCCAGAATGTTAACCCATCAGGGAACTGAATACCTCAGCTACATAATGCCCAGGTTACGAACTGGGAAGACCGAGGAAGTGAGATTCGATTTTCAACAGTGACAACAGATTATTCTCTACTCCAAAGTGTTGAGACATTTTCTGGGGTCTACATAAACTCCTATTCAGTGGACACCGGGGATATTTTCCTAGCCATGGTGCGGAAGGGGCCCCACAGAAACAACTTCAATTTGCGTTTAGGGTATTCGTTGTTTCTCATAGACTCTGTTAGCCTCCGAATGAAATGACGTCATTCAGTTCGAAGACCTTACAAATTTATATCCGTATTCACTGAAGAAAAACACATATGGAGAAAAAATATTCACGATTAAAAAAAAAGACAACCCCCTCCTCTCGCCTTAATCGGAATGGATTAATACACAAATGACCAGTTGTAATACAGCGGGCTCATCCTCTCTCCTCGTCCTTATTTACGGCACGACCACCCTGCTGAAACTACGTCTGTCGTGCAGTTTGGGTTATTTGACTATGTTTGTTTTGTTGTTATGTCCATACCTTTAAGAAACGGAATGCCAGTCTGAAGAGCAAGTGGGTGCAGAGGATGTTGGGCGGGGAAATAAAACTGCTAGTTTCCCCCCGGTTGATAATACTACAGACACAACTGTACTATATAATTTGTTGAAACCTGATATAAGAGTTGATGATGATGATGATGATGTTGATGATGCATTGGTCTCGAAGAACAAGGTGGTTACAAAGACGAAGCTACGCGTTCGGATAATGACCCCCCCCCCCTCACTTTCAGGGGAGAGGAAATACATAAAAATTCCTTCGAATACAGGCGCCCCCAAACCTATCATCATGTCTGTATAATCAATGTCAAAAACATTGACCGCAACGATTTTTTTAAAATCCTGCTGCATATAACACACAAGACATGTGCCTTAAATGTCTATCCTAATGGAAATATATGTACTTCCTTAAAATAGAATAACAATATGGAGTGTTAAGGTAAATAAATGACTGGAAAATCCAGAAAATCAGTCCTTCTGAAAAATAAAATCTTGGATGATTAAAAAAAATTTTGAATTGTCTGTTACGACAGCCCCACAAGAAATATTGGTCATTAAATAGATTTAAATGTTGCTCTATTCTTGATGCTTCGCCTGTATTCTGGTAAATGTTCCTATTGTCAGGGTAGAAGAATAAACACATTCATATACAGTGAGAAGCGGTGGAGCCAGGCTCCTTTCAAAAGCCCCTACTTATGATTCACAGTAAAAGGTCTTGCATCCTGTCGGGCAGTAGAATAATCTTCACAGACCCTCACACTCAGAACCTCAGTTTCAACTGAGGTAATCCCAGTAAGCCTGTAACTGTTCCTACGTAGGACTAAGCGATGCGCCATAACACCCTACGCATATCCTTGACACCAGATAGAGGTAACTGGTCACTCTGAAGCGCCGGGCGCTGAACTTACTGGGGAACAGGCCCGGTACCGTTGACTAAGACGTTTGGCGAGCCCCAAGATCTGATCTTGAAGTTGTGAAAGATGCCCATAGGATTTGGACTACCCGGTGGTTCGAATTCTGGCAAAGGCAAAATTTTTCTCTCCTCCAAAACGTCCAGACTGGATCAGCGGGCCACCCAGCCTCACATTCCAGGTGTACCGGGGTATTTTCCAGGAGGGAGAACGGCAGGGCGTAAATTTGATCATATATCTCCATAGAGTCCGAGACTAGAAGTGGGTCCAGCCATATCTCTACTCCCCATATATGCCTTCATGGGCGGAACAGGGAGAATTTTATATTAACCATACGGGCACCAAAAGAGCTACGTACATCATCTACCAGTAATTTGAAGGCGATCTTTTAGAAAATTTATAGAAGTCAACGGAGGAATGCACACAGGGAAATGGGACATAAGTTCAGCAAATACCGCATTCAACATGCCGTGCTGCAGCGAACTTCTTTACCGATATTCAGTGCCGTGTATTATTTCTACAGGTAGCCTACTGGAAGACAAACATGCCCTGCTTGACAAGACCAGCTGCAGTTAACCCCTTTGCGGATGGAGTCCATCTTTCTGTAGCTAATGGCTGTAGAAGAACAAGCAATTGAAATGTCTGCAGATATAGCGCCAGCATCCTGCTCGCACCAAGTGCCGATAAATGTAACTAACCTTTCAGTAGACACCCATCCCACGTCCATGTAGCTACCAGGAAAATGTCCGCTTTTCATCGCGTAAGGAAACACGCATTCACAGGTTTTTAATACATAAACATGTAGCATTTTCTTGATTCAAATTGCCTCCCGTTATCAATATTTATGTTCGTGGAATGTAAATGGCAGTATTAAAATTATTCACCTCAATTCAATTGCGGGTAGTCGTGTAATCAAAATAATAAGGAAAAATTGAATGTTACTAGCTGTCATGTTTCACAGTACTATTATTATTCTGATCTAAACTGTGGTATCTCTTCAAAAACTTGTGTGTTTCGTATAAACCAATAAGCTTTGACCTATCAACATTCCCATGGGACTCGGTAGGCTACACTTGGAATTAAACGGCTGGTTCCAACACTACAAGGGGAATTCCCGAGACATTATAATTTAACAGGGAATAATGACAAAGAATTAGCGAATTAACGGAAAGGGAGCAGGCAGAACATTTAACCCTTTGGACCTGGAGCTGGACATTTACAGTTCAGCACACCATTTAATTAAAATGTGAATATTTTATGAACCAAGAAAGATAACATTAGGAAATACACGATATTTTGTGGGGGAATAAACGGAGATGGTGAGAGGAAGTCTAAAAAAATAATTAAATATATTTGTTGACTAAATATATAAAAAGTGTACTCTGGGGAGGAAAAGTACATCTGTCCTATATATATAGATATATAGGATGCATGGTGCCTAAAGGTTAAAGCATTGCCACATGTGAGTAAGCTAAGTGATCTGTACTCCTCACCCAATATTGTGCGGGTGATAAAATCGAGAAGAATGAGATGGGCAGGGCATATGGCGCGTATGGGGGAGGAGAGGGGGGCGTATAGGGT
>Ga0123353_10015708_pt1 | contig 11018 bp, 6 predicted proteins | sample TergutLab28metaG_3_FD_92763 | JGI IMG/M metagenome (GOLD analysis project Ga0123353, IMG submission 92763) | Labiotermes labralis P3 segment gut microbial communities from Petit-Saut dam, French Guiana - Lab288 P3 | ecosystem: Host-associated > Arthropoda: Insects > Digestive system > Gut ... | reverse complement strand
TGTGTTGCCCGTACACTGCGCAGATCCAAACTTTATCTGACAGCTAAGCCAAGCCAAACAGAGGCGAATGTGTTACGTATAGCACTTGGAAACATAAGGAGGAGTTTTATAAAACTAGCATTGGTTTTTTTTCCAGTTCAATCAGTGTCTTTATGTCACTCAAGATATTCATCAGATGTTAAACGAATATTTTAAAAGTACGAAAACACAAATTCCTCCTCGTCATAATGCGTATTTGGTTATAAATAAATGTATAACAGTCCTCATTCCTTACAATTTATTTCGCCATTGTCTGCGTAAACGCCAAATCTTGGATAAAGGCACTGTGGTTATATCAATATAATTTAACCAAAGCAACGTTCTCCCAAACTACGGCAGGTTCCTTCTGAAACATTCTGCATATAGGCACACACACACACACACACACACACACACGTGCATTATGTATAAAATTTAGACTCAAAACATAGAGCTGATTAGAAATCAACTCTTGTCCCAGGAATTTCTCTCTAAACAGCTCCCAATTTTGAACACATGTATTTGCGACTGCCTTACGTTTGTCTCATGTCTCGTATGTAAGTTATTATAATTCATAACAAAAAAAATTATCACTCAGATTACATACTTCAAACTGGGCTAAAAAACATAGCATATCTTACAGTAACCAAGTTTAAACAGTCGTGCTCCGACAGTTTTCACATAAATAACGAATACACACAACAGACAACACCACAAACAGACAAAAGAAGTCGTTAAAGACGTTCAGTTGCAGTTGTTACAAAATTGCTACAAAATTGTGGTGTAAGGTTAGCAGAAGTGTGAGCGTTGTTCAGCAAGGGTACAGACGTAACGGACTGAGAGGTTCGAACGCTATAATAAATGAAAATCAGCCACAAAATTCGAAAGACGATTAAAACTTGGGGGGGTTAGAAATTTTGAGACCTTCTGAATACATGTTAGCTATATCATAATACGATAGGAAAAGTTCTAGATGCCACGAAATATAATAACAAAGGATGAAATAACTGAGGGGAGAAACGTTTGTTACGGTATTTGCCTCAATATGTCTATTGTACTAGATCAGTCTTACTTTTTGTCATTATATATATTTGACTTAAGAACTGCAAGATAACTGACTGACTGAACACACAGAATGTAGAAGTGAAAGAAAGTGTGAAGTATATAAACGTTACAACACAGAAAGCAATTAACTGCATAAATTCACACATATTAAAAAAAAAATTTATAAACTGTAAATATGGTACTTCATCATATATCTGCAAGAAAATAATGGCATAAACAATATATTCTGCATGTTTCGATACCTCTAACAAAACGTACTGAAGTACAGTATACTTAAAAACAGCCACATTTGTAAGAAGTATTGGTAAAGAAGGGAGCTAAGCTAATTTCTGCTGAAACTACTGTACAATAAAATACTATCACACGAATCTTTCTCAGAAAAGTCGCCAGTATTAATACTTTAACAAACAAATATTTATTACTTAACTGCTGATAACCATTGACGGAATCTTCATGCAGATCCCACTATCAAATATACAATTAAGGATTGAGCAACGAACCAAAACTCCGACACGTAACGTAAGCAATAAAACTGGTACCGAAGACTTAAATAAGAAATACGAATACCATACTAAGAACAATCTCCTTTTGGACAGACTATGACTCCCCATTTCGTGAACGACGACGTACGAGAAGGAAGCTTACAGAGCAATAACACTGACTGTACAGGATGTAACTAATCAAAATCACCTGCCTATTAACGACTGGAACCACAAAAGTAATACGCCCCGTTTCAGAGAAAATCAGAGACCTGTTTTGTGTTAAGGAACAGGTTGCTTTGATATAGATCTATATATTTTAATTGGTTAACGGTAATGTTATTTGGTTAAACTAAAATTTAACTCAGCCCTGTCAAAGTTACAAATTTATCTGTTCGATTACGAGGTAAGCAGAGCTGAATGGGCCTGCTTTGGAATGCAGTTTCTCAGATATGACACTGCTGGCACACTTGAAGTTCGGTACCCCACAAACACAGCACATGGTGACACAGAAACAACCTGGCGACCGTGCGAAATTAAAAACTGCGTACGGTGTTCATAATATGTGAAATTGTATATAATGTAATTTTACGTATAAAATATAGCACAAAAAACACAGAAACTACACGAAATGTAGCATGAATTTCTGCTTGATGGAAATGTTGCTAGGTGTCCGCTATATTATTAAAAAAGATGTTAATTTTACAAGTATGGGCCGGATTCAACGTGTTGTAGGGAAACAATTTAAAGCAGTCGAAAGCTGAACTGGTGGAAATCACGCAAACAAATGGGTGACCAAATTATAAAATTATTAATTTACAGCCCTTATTGCATCCCCCCCCCCTCCACACGGATTGAAATACTTCAAGGAATATTTATTTCACTAGTTTTTTTTTCCAGTGCTCGCCCTGTTTTCGCAGAGTCGGTAGCGCAAAGCTTTATCATAGGAAACGTGAAAGACACGAACATATAATAATATAATAATACTGGACTGAGAATGACATCAGAGTTATAAATATGTTACTGAAATCGCTTGTCTGGACACTATCATATTGGGTGTAAAAACGGGATATGAAACGGAGAACCTCAGTATATTCAAGAATAATTTTTACAAGTGTGGTTTAAACCAAGCGTGACGACTATTTACGAAACCGAATCTCGCCTAGTTTTATAGAAACTTGGCGACATTTCAAACCAAAACCGTGAATATCCTCGTACAAAGACAAGGAAGTTTAAGTTCAGGAAAAGTAAATCAATGTGGCAAAAGGGACTCTCTTAAATTATCTTTGGAAGTCATTAAGGTGAACTTCAATTTATCAGGAAAATAAACCAACAGGGTACACTACATTACCTTTATTTACTATCGATGCACGAAGTTTCGGCCAAATTGGCCATCATCAGGTAATCAGATTTTCTGTGCCCAGCACGTATTATTTTATATATCTAAACACTAATCCTCACGCCTTATTAACCTTGTGGCGCCGGAATTATTTTTTTTTTAAATTTTAGCACATTCTGTATATGAAATGTGAATAATACTGGAACCAAATATGTTAGAATTATGAAACAAGATGCATTTTGAAGAGAAAAAAAACGGAGAGTATACACCATGTTTAAAACCTTCAGTACCTATATTTGTTGAATAAATATATAAAATGCAACTTTGGAGGTTAGCGGTGCGGTACGTCAACTATACTTGGACGTTAGGCGTCTAAAGGTTAATGCGAATAAAACATCTTATGGTCATTTATTGTCCCTAAACCATATATAGACTATTGCCTGAGTGGTTACAATCTTCAGGAATATAATTAAGAGTGAAATCAGCGATTGATTGTTAGCAGTAACAATGCACCACAAGACAGATCGGACACCTGACAATTATCAGAAATACCGATTTAGAAATCGCTACGTATTACGTGATGGAAGTAAGACTACAATTCGTTTGCTGTCTTACACAAAATATATAACATATCCTTCGGAAAACTCTGAACAGGGATTGGGGAATGAAGATTCCCAGTCAAAATTTTAAAATACACAAGACCACAAAACACAACACTGGTATATAAATCAGTTAGTAAATTTTAATAATTCAAAATACTTTAATGCTTCAAAATACTGCTATTAACAAGCGATCATTTAATTACATGAAGCCCTTGCTTTACGCCCCATTTGTTTCAAGCCCTTCTGCTTTAACGCCCCTTACCAATACACGCCACTTCTTAAATTATGCCCTCTCATTGTCTCTTTAACGCTCTGTGGCTGACTGCGCTCTGTTAAGATAAGCTCTTACCTATTCCATTATTTCTTGGAGGAATACAATTTCTTATTTACGCCATTTCCATGAACACAACTAGGGCGCAAAACAAGGGGCTGGTTTTACTATATGATAGCACTGATGAAGAACCTCCATTTCCTCACCGATGATGATGATGATGATAATAATAATAATAATAATTATGGCGGCAAAGACTGCTTCATGTTTGTAGGAACACGGGGGGGGGGGGTGTAATAAAGTCTTTAACCAGTTTATTTACATACCGCTGTTGCGTTTGATGTATTTGCGGTTTTTTCAGTTACCTAAAGCACTAGCGGAACGGAAACCGCAGCCAAGTCAATTACACATCACTTACCACAGTAACAGCAATCGCCAATATTAGTCGTTCCATTTAAGTAAAGGTTGCGAGTCATATTTTAGATAAAGTTTATGGGGAACTGTGTATATAGCAATCTACATAATCATTATGCCCGTAAGTTTTGCCCACATTTAGAATTAACATTAACACTAATCGTGACTGGATGCCGAAAAGTAATCAGAAGGTCTGTAATATGTTTATATAAAAGATGAAAATTCTACTGGATCATAAAGTGACCTGCTTGAATTCCACACATACGTACAGCTAAGCACTATACATATATCTGTCAAGTTTATGTACATCTCCCACTGTCCTAACTGACAAGTACTCTCAAGGCAGCTTACCGGGGAGGCGTAGTCCCCTGGAGAGCGAGTGAGCGGTTGCTGCTCATCTGTCTGTGCCTCCAGAGGCTCATCTCCGAGCTGTGCCACCGGGGGCAGGTCGAGGAGAAGCTGCTGCTGCTGTTGGATCTGGAGGTGCGTAGCTGGCGGGCTCGGAGGTGGCGGGGGTGGATTGCTTAAACCTCCATCTGGCCCGGCTGCAATAGGAAGACTCGATGCTGGTTGGGAAGAGTTGCTTCGTCGATGGCGACTGAAGTGGTCGAAGTTGCGGTAACATCCAACCTGCGTGCCCCGGCCTGTTGTGCCGCTGGCACTCTCGGCTTCCGTACTATTTCCATCGGCATGGGATATGTTGTGGCCTGGTTGGGGGGCACTCAATGAGACACACACAGAGCATACTGGTTTGGACACACACACACATACACAGCATTTGACTCCGTTTCTGCCTATCCCTATTTCAAGTCATTTACAAATATTAGAAACGCAAACAAGAAACGACAAAGTTACTGGCCTGAAAGTTTTACTTACTACTTTACTGAGCTTGGAAGCAGAGCGTACAATGCAATGCAGCTCTAAGAGAACAGGGGTGATAACGCACCACATCCATGTACTTTGTTTTGCACCGTGCGCATTATGTGAGGAGACATTATCATGTGCTACACTGCAGTTTTATGAAGTGACGCAGTGAGGTGATGTGTGTCGCCATTGAAATTTTCTGTTAGATTAGAATTTGCGTGATGTCAGGCTTCAGCCGCGAAGTAGATGAGAAATGCACTCTTCTGGGTTATTACGCAGCGAGTAGTGGCAATTCCTTATCGATGTTTCGATGTCCCGAAACGTCGGTATGAAATCACCAGTACTCGCTGCGTAATAACCCAGAAGAGGACATTTCTCAGATTAAAATTTGTCTTTAAGTTTTCCTGATCGTTACTTTTCATTCTGTTGTTCTGAAATTCGTCGTATTCTGCTACTGATTATTTTATTGTGTCACCCTTCACGCAGATACTGGCATGAGTACTTAAACTGTAATTTGCTTGAACAGTGAGATCGTAACAGATTTCTTGCTTGTGTGAATAAGATACCAGCAATTCAACATTAGGACACGTAAGCAAAAATTTTTCCAATCGGTAGTGCGAATTGATACCCGGTTCAATACAGAAACAACTAATTTTTTTTTTCTCGGCGTTTCAGTTTGGTTCTGAAAACAACCGCCAATTTGTTTCATGTTTCATTTACATAGAGGAATAAAAGTCACTCTTCATATGTGCCGTTCAGGAAAAAAAAAGTCTGATTTTCACCAGTAATTTTAAGTGTAGATTACGCCTCTTGGTTCCCTATGTAACTCGTGATACATATTGGGTAAAATTCCCACGCGGTCGAAGGCACAGATCTGGTGCCGCTCGACTGCTGGAATAGCGGGTTCCGCTCGATGAAGGTATGGATGTTCGTCCCTGGTGATTGTCGTGTGCTTGTAGTGGCTTGTGTGAGGAGATGACAACTTGTTCACATGAGCACTACCGACCGTGGTGGGGGAATTGTGTGTGATGTAGGAACCTCAACAGTCAGGCGGACTACGCCCGAGTTGGGGTGTTGCGCCACACAGAGAGAGAGAGAGAGGGGGGGGGGGGGGAGAGAGAGAAAGAGAAAATTGTAACACGAGAAGTTCTGTATGGAACAGTACTCATTCCTGGAAGGCAGTTATTACATGGCCAACCAGGGTTATGGATTAGCGAGTACCAATTCGAATTCTAACTGTGGCGTGTACATTATCATATTGATAATGAAAGGACTAATTGGCAAATGACTCACAAAAAGCTGGACAACACACTGCATTCGCCTAGCTTCAACTATATAAAAATCAATATTATTATGTGTAGGTCGTAGGTTTAGCTGCATTTTATAGGTTGGAGACTGTCGTGTGTGTGTGTGAGTTTATATTTAAACTGTATTTTAGATCAGCATATTATAGATGTTAAAACCACACGTTATCACTCAATAAATAAATCAGATGGACGACACGAAATGACAGCACATCAGCTAAGTAACGTTTTTAGAGTGGATGTTGTCAAAGACTGCGGATGAAACAGGAAATTGCTAAAACACATAAGAAAAACAGTGAACTGGCAAGTAGAAAAATCATTCATTCATAAACACGAGGGACTGTCTGATGACCTATAAGTGAAGTATCATCCTACTAGTCACCGTGCAACGCACTTAGCAGCTTAATTTTTCACATAAATCTTGTATTATAGTTACAATAGTAGAGTCTAAGAAGGAACGTTACATAAATTTAAAATATTACATTAATATCAAATGGTCCAATCGGCATAGCGTACTTGTTATTGTGACCAGGTCTAAGGAATATGACATCCGAGAAATCGTGGATCTAGTCCCGGCAGGGGAAAGTTGTTTTTCTCTTCTCCAAAGAATCCAAATCGTCCTCTTAATCCCAGAAGCAGTACAAATTATCCAATCACACGTATTTGCAAACCTAAGAACATTACATTCTAGAGAAGTTAATTACTATCAATACACGAAAACCACCCATTCCATAAACAAAAGACCATGACCACTCACAGGAGCTAGTCGAACAATAGTTTGCCCTAATAGGACTAATTAAATGATTCCACCAGTATGACGACAGCCTACTGGGGATCGGAGCAATCATTACTGTATTAATAAAAATTCAATGAAGACGGGTCGCAACCCGGAAAGGAACATACCAAGGATTGCACACAAAAATAGTAACAAAATGCCTACGATGAGGAATAATTTTATTCATTGTTTCAGTAGTCCTATTCTTCGTATCGAAATTCTGGGCATTCTTCCACACAACACCATCACCAACAATTGAACTGAAGCCCACACAGCCTCCTTTTAGGGGGTAAAGGGGGCTTTTACCTTAAGGAAAAGCGGCCGGGGTGCGAATCTGTCCATTCTCCACGTCTATTTTTTGAGGTAAGGAATGAATGAAGATTTACCTCTACTCCTGCATACGCCTTAATTGCGTGCACAGAAAACTTTAACCTTCTTTTACCGCAGCGTTAGACCAATATAATGTTGCAGTCACAAAACTGTAATTTTGTTTAAGGAAAATCTTGTGCAGATGACATTAGGGAAAAGTGGAATATGTAAAGAAGACGCTCTTGCCGTACATCGTAACCTTAACTGCCAGCTTGGCAACACATCAGAAGTAAATTCAGAATAAGCGCCACAAATATAATCTAATGAAAATATTGTATCGTCATATCACATACTAAAACCAAATGAGAAATTTCTGGGAACAGAGAGAACAATATTATGGAGAAAGCACATACTGCACCAGAGGACACAGCAGAAGGTAAAGAATATCATGAAGGAAAATGCTTATACATCCAGGTTCATGACTAAGAGACTGTCAGAGAGAAACAAAGATTTAAGTTACATAAGTTCTTCAGGAAATCATGTTGGAAAGTGGAACATTGACCTGCGGCAGCAAGTGAAACTGAGATGTTCTGAATCTGTGGCCGATAAAGATAAAAAGAAAATTCGCAACAGTTTCTAGAGCATAGGATGCAATTTTTACAGACAGGGGGTATTTTTGCCACAATATGTGGTACCAATTATATCGAAGCACAAGTAAAGGTAAGGGCTGCACCATAATATGCCATTCAAACACGGAGGGCAGATAGAGGTATAACCACAACCATACTCGACCCCGGCGCTAGAAGCGTGTGATCAGCGCCACGCTCCGGCCGCTTTACTCCCGGAAAAAAAGAAACGGTACCCCTGTACAGGAGGCTGGGTGGGCCTCGGGGTCGGTCTGGATGGGTTCAGAGTATCTCTCCTCCACCGAGTTCCAACTCCGCATCGTCCAGCCTGTAGTGACTTGCTATAACGACTACGCCATTCCAGTCGCGAATTTAGATGGAAGTACCGCAGGAAAATTCCAGAAAACAACAAATCGTTCTAATGTGATTACTACTTTGAATTTAAAAAAGAAGACCATAAAGATGCGCAAGAATTTCCTTATGAATACTCCGGACATCAGGCGGAAAATAGTTTTTACAGCAACGAAAAGGAAGAAAACTGAAGGCAATGTTAAATTATACGTTGGGAAAACAGACATGGACACTTGTGGCAGAGCATTAGATACAGATGTGGAATCTGGTGTAGGTGAACACACTCTTCAGTTGCCGCTGCTACAGATTACATACATAGAAGATACATTCTGATGGTAGTTTCAATATTGTACCAATGTACAGGATGTAAAGGCAATGGCGTACAGAAGGCGGAAAGGAAGCACCAGGGAAGAGCACGATTAGATGTATTATTTAAACCCGAATTCAACATTGGGGGGTTTTCCCGACCAAAATTACCAAAGTGATTTTTGTGCTGGTCAAAAAAAGACGAATACTTAACAGTGAAAAGTACCAGACGCATCTTAGCAGCCTGGAAAAAGAAGAATGTTGCATGGCAAGAAGATGGGGAAGAATGACGTGGATGTTGCTCGACTTTTAGTGTGTGACTGCCATGTGGCGACATCAATCACTTTTATTCCAAACGGACAACTGCCTCCAACAATTTCGCTGTGTTGGACAGAGCTGATAAGCTGGACAATGTTATATTTGGAATGAGACAAGAGCTAAAAGCGAGTTACTATGACAAAGTTTTGTCCCATATTATCTCCACGATTTTCCCCTAGTGATCGTTATATTCCGCCCCCCCCCCTTTTTTTTAACACTCAGGTGCCTACCCAGAGCGGACCAAAAATTGACTACAACGTCCAGTTATTCAGCTGCAAAAAAGTAACACACAAATTCCTTGTTGCAGAACACACATACAAAATAAAGGTAAAGCTGTTACTGACAGAAAACGCAAAAAAAGGTTTCTCAAAGCCAGTCCAAGCAATGCACAAGCACAGCTGACCTCTGTAATACGAATGCCAAAGAAAATAAGGAAACTCCGTGTAAGAATGGGAACGTAGACGATAATCGTGACATGAAATGTCTGCAGACAGACGCTGGGAGCAATTGCCTAATAGGAGAAGAAGGTGAGAAAATTCAATGGAAGGATATTTTTGTTATCTAAGCTGTGGAAACGTCTCCATTCATCGTTCTAGATAAAACAAGCTTCTTTCGGGAATATTTTAAGAGAACAGATGTGTGGCCGAGACAGCGTACGAGACCAAAAAAAGTATGTTGAATAAGGCATACAGGAGTTCTTCATGAACACTTTGTGCAAGGACGGATGGTTTAATGTCTTGCGTCGCACAAATGCAGTAACTTGAGGGTATTGGAAATTCTGTGGGAGTTTTGTTACCTTCAAACACAGACAAAGATAATCTGAAGGATATGCTGAACAACAATATGTTTTTATGCTGCTACCGAGTATTGTTGCGTACAACATCAGTGTCGAGAATTGTTTGGTGTGTGTTTATATGTGTTGCCCGTATTCATAATTACACTTCACACAGAGCGCTGGTTATGAAATGTCCATTGCCTATTTACTATGTACTGTAACCGGTAACATCAGTATCATGCACTACAGTTCGTAAGAAATTGAGAGAACCAGATTGACGTTATGACTATATGAGTATGTATGTTGGGCAATTTTTTATTAAACAATTTAATCAATTTTTAGCTTTATTGTTAACAGGTATTTTTGATAGAAAAATAAGTTTTTTTTCCCCGAGGTTTACAACTTCAAATTCGTATTTTATTTTGCTAAGCAGGTAATACAGCGAAATAAATTTCTGCACAACAAATCTTTACTATTCAGGTTTGTTTTCATTTTAATGTTTCAGCATATTACCAAAATTTATTTCTGTCAAAGAAATGGATGACAGTTTTACTCGTATCCTCAAGTACTTTTGTTTTTGTCATCGTAACAACAAAGACTATTTGAGCAGGAGTCAGGATTTAGTTCACTAAGGAAACCACTGAAAATATTCCTTGAATCCAGGAGGAAATGGAATAAAACCGCATTGTAAAGACAGGACAGTGGTATGGAGCACCTGAATTGGTAAAATATAAAATAAATATTTTGCAAGAATTTTAAATTTTTTACTTTTGATTTTCTCTACACGAGATTTACGGAGTTGTTGCTGTATTGTACTGACGTGCGATGTAAAGTGTAATTCACAGTTGGATTTCTTCTGCGTTTAGGGTTTCGGGAGCCGATAAATAAAAGGGTTGGATCATTTAGTTAGGCTGGGATATTTGTAGTTCAGCGACTGAAATTCAATTTTCCATGATCAAATTGATCAAGATTCTGAATCAGTTTTCAACATCTCAAGACAACTTATGCGTATTGGACTGTGCATCATCTTGATATTTGAATAAAGGTAGACCAACTTTGATGACACTTGCTTTATTATTTCAATTTACTGCTCAACATGTTTCGGATGTTAATACATCCATCTTCAGGAGCTTGCGACTACTTGGTGCGTTATTGTGTAGGCTGTATTGTGCTGACTTGAGGCGTGTTGGTGTTATGTAGCG
>Ga0123353_10015705_pt1 | contig 11019 bp, 9 predicted proteins | sample TergutLab28metaG_3_FD_92763 | JGI IMG/M metagenome (GOLD analysis project Ga0123353, IMG submission 92763) | Labiotermes labralis P3 segment gut microbial communities from Petit-Saut dam, French Guiana - Lab288 P3 | ecosystem: Host-associated > Arthropoda: Insects > Digestive system > Gut ... | reverse complement strand
TCATTTGTGCGATGTGCAGGTTGATTTTGACGCTTTTTCACAAATGGGAGCCATGATGGGGTCGGGAGGATTGGTTGTTTTAAGTGAAAACGATTGCATGGTGGATGTTGCCCGCTATTTTCTTACCTTCACCTGCGAACAATCGTGTGGAAAATGCACGTTCTGCCGCGTAGGCATTAGAAGAATGCTCGACATATTAGACAAAATTTGCAGCGGAAAAGGCGAAGCAGCAGACATTAACAAATTGGAAGAACTTGCGTTGAGCGTAAAAAGAGGCACTCTCTGTGGGCTGGGTAAAACCGCACCCAACCCTGTTTTAACCACCTTGAAATATTTCCGCAAAGAATACGAAGAACACATAAATGGCATTTGCTCTACCGGTGTTTGCAAGGCAATGGTAGAATATATTGTAGATGAAAACTGCACCGGCTGTACCAAATGCGCCAAAGCCTGTCCAACCGATGCCATTCCATATACACCTTACAAACAACATGTTATTGACCTTGAAAAATGTGTTAAATGTGGATTATGTATTGAGGAGTGTAGATTTGATGCGATTAAGAAAGTAGCCAATGAATCGTAGGTGAAAATATTATATTTTTGCGGCAAAATGCGATGCGTTTCTATGTATATTTTTATTAAACCCTAAATTCCTCTTATGCCCCTTATCCTCATCACCAATGACGACGGCTTTGAAGCTCGTGGATTGGCAGCCTTAGTAGAAGCCGCCAAAGATTTTGGCGAAGTAGTAGTGATTACACCCGACGGTACTAGATCCGGAATGGGACATGCTATTACCATGCACGTGCCGTTGCGCATTAAAAATTATAAAACCGAAAACAAAATCAAATATTATAGAACTAATGGAACATCAGTAGATTGTGTAAAATTGGGGCAACGTGTAGTACTTTGCGATAGAAAAATTGATTTGGTGCTTTCAGGTATCAATCATGGCTCAAATTCCTCAGTAAGTATATTATACTCAGGAACTATGGCAGCGGCAATTGAAGCCAGTTTCGAAGGCGTACCGGCTATTGGATTCTCGTTGTTAGACTATGCTTCAAAAGCCGATTTTTCGGCAGCCGTGGTGTATGCCCGTCAAATTATTGCAAAAACATTGCAATATGGATTACCTAAACACGTTTGTTTGAATGTTAATATTCCTAAATTATCGCTCTCAGAAATTAAAGGTATTAAGATTACACGACAAACATTAGGATATTGGCACGAAGATTTGGAAGAGCATACCGACCCGTTTGGAGGAAAATATTATTGGCTTTCCGGTTATTTGGTGAATTTGGAAAAAGAGGTAGCCGATACTTGCGAGTGGGCGCTGCACAACGGATATGTTTCCGTGATGCCTGTGCATTTTGATATGACATCACATAAAAATATTGATAATTTAAAACATTGGGAACATGATTGATAAACTTCGTAAAGATTCATTTTGGATGGGATTATCGCTCGGCTTTTTGGTGCCGATGCACATTTTTTTCTTACTCAAATTCATTGTCTTTTTCTTACCTCAAGCAATTCAAGATGCAAATGTTTTTTCTTTGCAGCGGCTCATCCTCATTAGCATTATTCCAAACGTGTTCTTACTACGTTATTATTTGTTAAAATTAAAGTATGACCTCACCGGAAGAGGAATTTTGGCTGTTACTTTCATCATTGGAATAATTTTTATCATTATTGAGTTTGCATAATGTATTTGAGACATTTACAGGTTTCTAATTTTAAAAATTACGAAGATAGTGAGTTCGAATTTCACGAAAATGTGAACTGCTTTGTGGGTAAAAACGGTAGCGGGAAAACCAATCTGTTAGATGCCATTCATTACTTATCGTTTTGTAAAAGCTATTTCTCTTCACAAGATACCTATTCTATTAGATTTAACTGCGATTTTTTTGCTATTCATGGAGTGTTTGAAAGTTTTGAGAATAAAACCAGCACAAAAATAGGCTGTGTGTTTAAAAATAGCCGCAAAACTATGAAAGCCAACCAAAAAGAGTATCAAAAATTGAGCGACCATATCGGTTTTTTCCCCTTAATTATGATTTCTCCTTATGATAGCGATATTATTAACGAAGGCAGCGACACGCGGCGAAAGTTTTTCGATATTACTATTTCGCAATTTGATAAGGAATATTTACAACAATTAATTGTGTATCAAAAAATTATCCAACAACGAAACCAGCTGTTAAAGCAATATCAATTGGGCGAAAAACAGGACTTGTCGTTGCTGCAAATCTATAATAATCAGTTAATTCCATTGGGAAACTATATTTTTGAGAAGCGGAAACAGTTTATTTCCGCTATTCTACCAGATTTTCAACGTTACTATCAAATATTGTCCGGAGACAAAGAAACAGTAACCATCATATATCAGTCTCAACTCTTTGAGATTGGTTTTGAAAAAGGGTTACTGGAGTTTGAAGCGCAAGACTTTCGTTCTACCTACACTAACTTTGGAGTGCATAAAGATGATTTTTTATTTTTGATAAATGAAAAACTTTTGAAACAATTTGGTTCGCAAGGACAGCAAAAATCATTTTCCTTAGCCTTAAAATTAGCGCAATATGACTATATTGCCACACGCAAGGATATAAAGCCGATTTTGTTATTGGATGATATTTTTGACAAATTGGATAACTTTCGCATTGCACAGTTGCTCAATATGGTAGGGCAATATCATTTCGGGCAAGTTTTTATTACTGACACAGACGAGGTACGGTTGCGTGAAATTTTAGGCAAGCATGCAATTATGTGTAAGGTGATTCAGATGAAATAGACACCTACATCACCAACTTAAATCCAATTCCATGTACATTAATGATTTGAACACTGGGGTCGGAAGAGAAAAGTTTGCGCAGTTTAGTGAGGTAAACATCCATACTTCGGGCATTATAGTAACAGTCATCGCCCCAAATTTTCTTTAGTGCATAGCCGCGTTCAAGCACTTCGTTCTTTTTGTTCACAAGCATTACTAAAAGCTCTGTTTCTCTGGTAGTTAGTTTTTTTTCTTCGCCATTAACCCAAAGCCTTTGATGCTCAACTTCAAAAGTAAAGTTTCCAATTTTAATAGTTTGAAGCGCATCTGGCGCTTCGGGTAACATTCTGCGCAGAAGTGCCTGTAAGCGCGCTTGTAGCACTTCCATGGAAAACGGTTTTGTAATGTAGTCATCTCCAATAGATAGCCCTTCTAAAACATCTTCATCCAAATTTTTGGCAGTGAGAAACACGACAGGCACTTTTTTGTCTAATTTTCGTATTTCTCTCGCTAATGTAAATCCGTCTTTAAGAGGCATCATTACATCAATAAGACAAATATCAATATCGGAGGTACAAAAGAGTTCGTAGGCAGTTTCGCCATTTCCAGCATGATAAACGGTATATCCTACCGCTTCTAAATTCAATGTTAACACTCTGCCCAAATTAACATCGTCTTCCGCTAATAAAATTTTTAAATGTGAGTTCATATTTCTGCTTTTTATGATTTGTAACTATTTAAGAGGTAATACAATGCAAAAAGTGGTACCTTTATTGAGTTCGCTCGTTACAGTAATATTACCGCCATGCAATTCAATAATTTTTTTAACATACACCAGTCCAAGCCCCTGCCCTTTCTGATTGTGAATGTTTCCCGTAGCAACTCTGTAAAATTCATTAAAAATACGTTTTAAATTATTCTTACTCATTCCTACGCCATTATCGGATACGCTAATTAAGATATTCTTTTTATCATTTTCTGTTTTAATCGCAATTTTCGGCAGTTCTTTTGAATATTTAATGCCGTTTTCAATGAGATTAGTAATCACATTTTGGATGTGCATTTTATCAACATAGAGGGTATAATGTTCAGCATATAAGTATTCTCGCAATTCGCCATGACTCGTTTTAATAAGTAACGAGAAGCTATCGCAAATTTTGATGATCAATTCATGCAGATTGCAGGGTTCTATATGTAACTTGAGTTGCCCTTTTTTTAGTTGCGCTAATTGTAAAATATTGTTTACCATAAGTTTTAAACGTTCGTTTTCATCGGCAATAATAGAGACGTACGCATCTCTGGTTTTCTTGCTCGCGATCATGCGTTCTCCTGAAAGCGCCTCGCAAGCCAAAGTAATTGTAGATATGGGTGTTTTAAATTCATGCGTTATGTTGTTGATAAAATCGTTCTTGATATCTGAGATCTTTTTTTGCCGATAAAGGATTATGAGCATAATTATAAAAATGAACATAATCACGCTTACAAGAACAATTATTAGTGTGGTAATAAAGCTATTGCGTTGAAAAAGAACGAGGCGTTCCATGGGAAAATAGAGCATTAAATGGTGAGGTGCCAAGAATTTTTCAGAAGGCTTTAAGCTGTAAACAAACTTACTCTGGAGGATTTTATCCATCACTGCTTCACTTGGCGGCACAACAAATGCTGTAGTGAAAAAATTGTATAGCGCAAACTCAAAATCAGCAGTAATATTTTGATTGAGCAATGATTCTTTAATAATGCGGTATAGGAATTCTTTGTTTAGTAACCGCATTGTACTACTATCCATTTCTATTTTATCAATATCAAATCCTTTCTTGCCACTTTTTGCATTTAGACTGGTAATAAAAGCGGATAAATCAGTTTCCCAAGGCATGGGGTAGGGCATGATAGATTTGTAGCGGGTAGTGTCAAAATATATAGTATCGTAAGTGGTTGATACCAAATGATTACGCATGTAAGTTATGGTGGAATGAATAATACCAATAGGCTGTACCCGCGAAGCGTCTAAAATAAGTTTTTTTGCATGTTTTTGAAAAGTAGCCAATTGGGTTGTATCTGAGTTGTTTTTTACGATTGGTGTGAAGACAACAGTATCTCCTTTCAACACTTGGTCTATTTTATTCATCACTTCCGTTGCAGCATTTGAGAGTTCAATTGAAAAATTATTTCGCTGCACAGTTTCCGCATCTTTATAAAGTTGAAAAATGGCAACCATCAATAATGTAGTTATCATTGTCAAAAGTGCAGCTACTGAAAAAATAACACGTTTTTTCATTTTAATTTAAGAAATGCAAAATAACAAAATATCTTCTTTATCCGGATAGTCAAAGAGAGAAGGATATTGTGTTTTTCCAAATGCGGTATGGTTTTCTATAGCGTAATCATTTGAAACTACGCATTGTATATCGTTTTTTAATGCCTGATTTTTTTCTGGCAGATCGCATATTTTTTCATATTCTTCATAATAAATAACTGAAACAGGTGATGATAGTGCCGAGTTTTGAAGCAGTAAAAAAGAGGCTCCATCGTAAACTGGCATACAGTTTAAGATAAAAATAGCCCGATTGTAATCATAATTATTCATATACCCATTGTGTAACGACAGCAGTTTTGATTCTTTCTGAAAAATCTCAATTAGTCTCGAAAAATTATAGTTTTTCGGAACAAAAATTTTGGAAACCGACCGGCATCCTAACCCAAAATATTGAAAAACATCAACCGATAAATTTCCTAAGTCTTCGTCAGATTCATTGCCATTGAGTATGGCGATACTGTTCCTGTTATTACGCAACAATAGTGGATAGTTTTTAAAATAATATTCAAAATATCGTGCGCTGTTATTACTTCCTGTAGCAATAATTTTGTCGTATACAGGCAGTTTTTCTACAAAAGCAATTTTTTCTGCAAATTTTGGCTCAATTTCTATTAGGACTTTTGAAATGAAAGGCAATAAAAGTCTATCATGAGAAGATAGTTTGCCAATGTAATTATTTCCACTTACTAATACGCAGAAAAAATCGTGGAAGGCAGCGCAGGGGATATTGCCGGAAGATATAACTGCGATATTTTGTGGTTTATGCTCATTTTTAAAACATTGTTGGTATTTTTCATAAAATGTTTTGCAAGATTTTTCATCTGTCATCATTGCCAATGCTTTCAGGGCAAAGTGGCAATTCTCTTCCGTGAACCACTTGTTTTCCATGCTTTGTTGTTTAATAGCAGCATCAAAGCCACCATTTTCAAGCAGAAGAGTAATTTGTTTACTTAGTTTTTGAAAAGAATGTAATCTTTTTTGAAAAAGGTGTTTCAAAATATGTTTATTATGTAGCCGCTGCAAAAATAGCAAATTTTGCCAACACGCTGCTTAGTACTTTTTCTACTCTACAAACGCAATAATATCCCCCTTCTTCACTTTGTCTCCTTGTTTGGCAACCACTGCACAAAGTTTTCCTGCATACATTGTTTTCACCTCTTCGTGTCCAAAGAAAGCTGAAATCCAGCACACAATATCGCCTTCTTTGTAGGGGGTTCCGATAGGTTTTGGCATAGACTGTTCCCCCACGGGTAATTCCCAAATTACGAGACCTGAAACGGTCGCTGTTATCTGTTTGGCATCCGGATATTTTTCCTCAACTTTAGCGATCAGTTCTTCTCTCACAACTTCCGGTGCTTTTATCTCTTTTACAACAACTTGTATATTAGATTTGCTTTTGGCAGCTTCCAATTCTTTTTCAAAGTTTTTCTTTGCCACGCCGGTTTTATAGTCTCTGTATTGGCGGTCGTGCATTGCCAACTCAAACAGTTCTTCATTATCCTGTCCGTATTCCCATCCGTTCTCGTCCATCTCTTTACGGTATTTATCCAGTTCGTTGGGGTAGTTATCCTGAGGGACACCTGTGAAAAACTCATAGTTTTTCTCTTTTGCTAATTCAATAATTTCCGGGGCTAGTGTTCCGGGGAGTTTCCCTGTTCTTCCTAAAATCATATCCCATGTATTTTTGTCCATTTGCGAGTAGCGCGGTTTACCCTGTGCCATCTGCATGATGTTCATCAGTGCAATATTCTTCACATATTGGCTGAAGGGGGTAACCAATGGCGGTGTCCCCACTTTATGCCACACATATTCTACCTCTTCAAACAGTTGTACCATAAGTTCATCTTCGGTAAGTTCTTTTTTTCCGCCGTTGCGTAGATACATGTTAATGCCGCTGTGTGCACCTTTCAAGTCAGCCATCATGGAACCCATCATGCCGCCCGGGAGTCCACAGCCAACTAACAATGAAGTGGTATTTTTGTTTTTAGGATCAATGAAGTAGCCCAGGAAATCATCTACAAATTCTTGTGTTAGTGAACGGGCTTGCATGTAGGCATTCATATTTATTTCGGGAACATCGAAACCTGCATCTTTCAACATTGCCTGAATTGTAATTACATCGGGGTGCGACATGCCCCATGCGAGTGGCTCCATAGCCACATCAATGATGTCTGCGCCGGCGTAGGCTACTTCCAGCATTGAGGCAACAGAGAAGCCAGGACCGGAATGTCCGTGGTATTGCACTAAAATATAAGGATACTTCTCTTTAATTGCTTTTACTAACTTACCTAAGGTTGCAGGACGTCCCACGCCAGCCATATCTTTCAACCCTATTTCGTCGGCGCCGAAAGCAACCAATTTATCCACTAATTTCATGTAGTTTTCAACAGTATGAACAGGAGATGAGGTGATGCTGAGTGCGGCTTGCGAGATCATGCCGGCTTCTTTGGCATATTTTACAGAGAGTTCCATGTTTTGAGGGTCATTTAATCCGCAAAACGAGCGTGCAATGTCTACACCTTGAGCTTTTTTTACTTTAAACATCAATTGGCGCACGTCGGCAGGTACGGGGTACATACGCAAGCCATTAAGGGCGCGTTCCAGCATCAAAGTTTTAATACCGGCTTCATTAAAAGGTTTCACCCAGGCACGCACTGAAGTGTTAGGGTTTTCGCCATACAGCAAATTTACCTGCTCGGAGGCGCCGCCATTGGTTTCCACGCGGGTGAAACAACCCATATCAATAATTACAGGAGCAACGCGAACTAACTGATCTACGCGGGGAACATACTTGCCCGAAGACTGCCACATGTCGCGATACACTAAACAAAATTCAACTTTTCGGTTCATATTCAAGAGATTATATTAATAACAATAAAAGATGCAAAAATAGATATTATTTTTATAAAATAGCTCCATATTTGTTCCTATTTCATTATTTCGCGGCAAAAGTATACAATAATAGTGGCGGCATCTAATCAAAAAAAAACTATTTTTGCCGCCAAACTCGTATTAAACTAAATATAAACATTTTATGTTCGGAATACATATTAAGGTAGGATTAGGCAGTTGCGGTATAGCAGCAGGAGCACAAAAAGTATATGACGCACTTTTAGAAAAACTAACAAACAACCCCAACTTATTCGTTTTAGATAAAACAAATTGCATCGGGGCTTGCTATGTTGAACCCTTGGTGCAAATTAACGATGATATTTACGGCGAAGTTACTCCGGGAAAAATGGATAAAATTTTGGAGAGCTATCTTCAAAACAGCGCAATTTTGAAAGAGTATATCGTCTATTCTCCACATTTTGATGCCAAAGAGAACAATTTCTTTCAAACGCAAACCAAGTGGGCGTTGCGTAACTGCGGAATTATCAACCCTGAAAGGATTGAGGAGTACGAGGCGCGTGAGGGATATAAAGCTATTGAAAAGGTGGCAGGTTGGAGTGGTGAGCAAATTATTGAGGTGATACTCAGGAGTGGTCTTCGCGGGCGCGGCGGCGGCGGCTTTCTAACCGGAATCAAATGGCGTCTCGCCGCCGCGCAGAAAAGCCTCCCCAAATATATCGTGTGCAATGCCGACGAAGGAGACCCCGGCGCTTTTATGGACCGCTCTATTTTGGAAGGCGACCCGCACGGCGTTATCGAAGGGATGCTCATCGCAGGGAAAGCAATCGGAGCAGCGCAGGGAATTATCTACTGCCGTGCCGAATATCCATTGGCTATCAAACGGCTAAATATAGCATTGGCGCAAGCACGTAAAAAAAACCACCTCGGTAAAAACGCTTGCGGTATCAGCGACTTCCATTTCGATATTTACGTGAAAGAGGGTGCCGGTGCATTTGTGTGTGGAGAAGAAACTGCGTTGCTCGCCTCCATTGAAGGGAAACGCGGCATGCCTAACAAACGCCCGCCTTACCCCGCCGAAAAAGGATTGTGGGGGCAACCCACCAACATCAACAATGTTGAAACTTACGTAAATGTGCCTGCTATCATCAATCAAGGCGCGGAAAAATATGCTGCTCTCGGCACCCAAAACGCCAAAGGTTCCAAAGTGTTTGCTGTAACCGGGAAAATAGTAAAGTCGGGATTGGTGGAAGTGCCCATGGGTACCCCTATCAGCAAAGTGATTTTCGATATTTGCGGAGGTGTGCCCAACGGCAAAAAAATCAAAGCGGTGCAGTTAGGGGGACCCTCCGGCGGATGTATCCCTGAAAAGATGTTAGATACTATTATTGACTACGATGAAATATTGAAAACCGGCGCCATCATGGGTTCTGGAGGTATGGTAGTGATGGATGAAACTACCTGTATGGTAGACGTGGCAAAGTTCTTCCTCGCATTTACCCAAAACGAATCGTGCGGAAAATGTACCTTCTGCCGTTTAGGAACCCTAAGAATGTTGGAAATCCTTGACAGAATTACGCAAGGCGAAGGAAAAATGGAAGATATTGGCACTTTGGAAAAACTGTCGCACCAAATAATAGAAAACTCCTTGTGCGGGCTTGGACAATCGGCGCCCAACCCTGTGCTCTCCACCATTCAATATTTTAGAGATGAGTATGAGATGCACATTCTTGAAAAACGATGTCCTGCCTTACATTGCACTGCGCTAATTCGTTATGAAATAGCTCCTGATAAATGTATCGGCTGTCGTTTGTGCAAAAAAGCATGTCCAACAAATGCTATTGACGGCGAGTTGAAGCAGGTGCACATTATCCGTCAGGAGGATTGCATTCACTGCGGCGTATGCTTTGAGAAATGCCGAAGCGGAGCAGTGAGTAGAGGGTAATGATTTTCCCGTAGCATTTTAGTTAGTTGCTATGTAGCATTCTTCCGTAGAACATATTTGCCAATAGATAGATACAACAAACAGTTAAGTAATTTCCGTATTTTGTAGCATCGGTACAAAAATGAAATTGCCAAATTCCTCTTTGGCATAATTGTCTTCGTATATCTTTGTAATACGGATCATTTTTTGGGTATCATCGCCTACGGGAATTACCATTAATCCGTTTGTTTTTAATTGGTTAATAAGAGGTTTTGGGATATTTGGGGCACCGCAGGTAACAATAATTTTGTCGTAGGGTGCATATTTCGGGATGCCGTTAAAACCATCTCCGAAAAAGGTAAAGATTTTATGGTCTATTTCATCTAAGAGTTTGGAAGTGTTTTTGTAAAGTTCTTCAAAGCGTTCTATGGTATAAACTTTTGCCCCCATCGCGCTTAAAATGGCAGCCTGATAGCCTGATCCAGTGCCTACTTCCAACACTTTATCTCCTTTTTGAATCTGTAATAATTGTGTTTGCAATGCCACCGTAAAGGGCTGCGAAATTGTTTGCCCACATTTTATTTTAAGAGGTCTATCTAAATATGCCATATTTTCTAAGACAGGCTCTATAAACTTTTCGCGTTTCACTTTTTCAAAGGCAGTAATTACATTTTCATCGGTAATTCCTTTTTCCCTAAGTCTGGAAATCAGTCTTTGTTTTGCGCCTTTAAGGAGGTAATTCATAAACTCTAATTGGTCATCGCTAGTTTTCGTTGCGACTTCATTAAATTGCGAGATTGAAGGATTAGAGTTCTTGTTTCGGTAATGATATTCAAGAACAGTATGGTATTTCGTGTACCGCTTTCGTTGGCTTTGGCACGCTTAATTTGATGCTTGGTAGAGCTTGCATATACATCGTTAAGAATCTCTCTTTTTTGCATTAATTCATCAAATTTTGAATAATCTTTGGTATCCAGCATGGTCAAGAACTCTGTGTAAATACCATTTACAGTGTCTAATATCAATTTTAGGTCTTCTATTTGTTCTTGTGAAAAACCGTCGTGATTATTATCAATATATTCATAACATTCACGGGTAATATGGAGCAACGATTTGGACACTTCATAGTTATAATCAACTACTTGAATATAATAGAAGGTT
>Ga0123353_10015704_pt1 | contig 11019 bp, 10 predicted proteins | sample TergutLab28metaG_3_FD_92763 | JGI IMG/M metagenome (GOLD analysis project Ga0123353, IMG submission 92763) | Labiotermes labralis P3 segment gut microbial communities from Petit-Saut dam, French Guiana - Lab288 P3 | ecosystem: Host-associated > Arthropoda: Insects > Digestive system > Gut ... | reverse complement strand
GCACCATTTTGGGGGGCCTTCGGAATTTCGGGGGGGGGGGGAGTTAACACCCCAACCCCCCCTTCAGTACGCCACTGAATGCAGTGTATTTGTATAGTTTGTATGTGTCTTCCAACAGGCGTCCTTTATTTTCCTATATGGCATCCAAGAATTGGGCGTTTTATAACCGAGGCGGAATGTGTTTCCTGTGCGGTACGACCTGGACCTTTAAATACAGTCCAGGTTCTTCTTAGTCTTTCAAATGTTAACTACGTTTAAGACACCGCTTTCACTAATATCGGTTGTATATGAACCTACAAGTTGTTACTCTTTATAAAAAGGGAATAATTATGAACTGGTTGCAGACGTCTGCTCTCTGCCTCGCCATATATTTCACTTCCGTAACATTTAGCGAGAAGACAAGGTTCATCAAAGTAAATGGGGATGAATAAGATGACCTTTGTGTTAGTATCCAGTGATTTTTATTCATTCTGTTTGACTGGTATATTGATGTGCAAATGAAATGAAACAGAGTGTTATTAAACAAATTTGCTTCGTAGAATTGTTGGAAATTTCATTACAAAGAAAAAAACAATAAGAACTTAATTACAGATTTCATATTTTGCATGTAAAAGTAATGAAACTGTCAATTCCTTGCTCGTTCTGTAGCCTTATGCCTCCATTCTTCAAAGTGTTGTTTCCAATCGAACATCAAATATCTTTGATTGATGTATAATCCTCGAATGTAATGCGTACAGTACGTTTATGGCTGCGACACTGTGGACATACATAATTGCAATATATGTACCGTGTATAAATGAATGAATGAATAAATAAATGTATGAACGTATAGTGTCGGAATAACGATATCGCAAGAGGTTCGAATGAAACGAGGGAACAAAACTTGTATTTGCGTAGTTAATGTATTATAATATATAATATAAAATATATATTATATATATTATGTTAGAGGCCGAAACAGGTCTATCGAGGCCTAAAGCTTGACAGATGATGATGATGATGATATATTGTATATTATTATATTATATATAATTCTTATAACTGTTTTGTGAAGGAACACCTGAATGATTCTTTTGTGCGGAAGTACAAACATACTTTGATTACAAAATTACACGGCTTATTGTATTCATTACATTTGGAATTAGAAACATATGGAATTGACTAGATAATGGTTAATTTTAGCCGAAATATGTAGTGATGGTTAAGTAAGCTGCACGTATAATGGTTGTGAAATTGGAAAAGACGGTGTTTAGAAAACATGTTTTTGTGTTTTGGTCGTTGGTAAAAACGTGGTCGGACAGTTCAGTTCGCGAACTCGCCACCGTGTGCTTGCCGTGGCAGCACTGGACAAAAGCCTTAGTATGGTTTGATGACGTTATACATATCAACGTTTCACAGCTGTGTTGTTGACTTTTGGCAGTCTCTTTCTGAGTGGCATATATTACTGTCTGCGCGCGTTTTGGTGTGCCGCCGCGAGAATGTCGGATCTTGAATTACAGCAGCGAACGAACATTAAATTTCTTGTTAAACTTGGAAAGAGTGGAAACGAAATGAGAGAGATATTACTGCAAGTTTACGGGGTTAATGCTATGAAGAGAACAGTAGTTCAAAAGTGGGTGAGATTTTTTCCGAGGGAAGAGAAAGTGTCACTGACGAAGAGAGATCAGGACGGCCAGCAACAAGCAGAACTGAAGAAAACATTGCATAAATTCTTCAAATTGTGCGTGAAAATCGTCGGCTGACTGTCAGGAGTATAGCAGAGCAAGTGGACATCGACAGAGAAACGGTTAGGAAAATCTTAACTGAAGATTTTGACATGAAGAAGGTGTATGCAAAAATGGCCCAAATGAGTTCACCGAAGAACAAAAGAAAAGAAGAGTCACAGTTTGCCAAGACCTATTGGAGAGACAAGATGACATTTTGGGCCGTGTCATCACAGGTGACGAAACACAGGTCTACCAATACGACCCTGAAACGAAGCGGCAAAATGCACAATGGAAGACTGCCAATTCCCCACGACAAAAAAATTCCGTCGGTCCAAATCAAGAGTCAAAACAATGTTGCTGATTTTTTTTATATTAGAGGGTTTGTTCATTATGAATTTGTACCAGCTGGACAAACAGTCAACCAAGTTTACTCCTTGGAAGTACTGGAAAGGCTGCGTGAAAAAGTTAGACAGAAACGACCCTAACTTTTTGCCAACGACTTATGGATCTTGCATCACAACAACGCACCTGCTCGCACGGCACTGTCTGTGAGGGAGTTTTTAGGTACTAAACAAATAACTGTTTTGAAACACCCTGCCTATCCACCGGATTCAGCCCCCAGTGACTTTTTTCTGTTCCCGAAGTTAAAGGAAATATTGAAAAGAAGGCATTTTGATGACATTGATGACATCAGGAGTAATAAAACGGCAGTTCTGAAGGCCATTCCACAAAACCAGTTCCAAAATTGTTTTGAAGGGTGGACTAGGCGCTGGTATCGGTGCATAGGTTCCCAAGGGGAGTATTTTGAAGGCGACCACGGTGGTATTCAGCAATGAGGTATATAGCACTTTTACCGTGACGAGTTCGCGAAATGTATTGTCCGACCACGTTTGTCAGAGTTGGCCAGAAAATAATTTTAAGTTGACCAAAAGACTTCTACAAAATTGACAGATTTTTTTCTGACATAAAATCTAGATGTCTTTGATATCGGTCGAAATTGACAGTATTTTACTGAGCACTACCTTACTGTGCGCTGAAGGTAGGTTGAAAGGTTATATTTTTAACAAAAACTCGCTTTGTACCTAAAAAACAATATTGAAACAAACATAACATGAAGCACATATTAATGTTCCATGTAACTAAAGGTTTCCTATGGTGTGCTTCTAATTCCCTAATAAAGTATCATGAACACGTACTTAGTATCCTTGGACGATCGGCATAAATGTCATTCATATGACCTCATAATTAGTTTATTTATATATTTAATTTAACGTACCACAAAATGGCGGTCTGTAGTTTGTTGGCACAATAAAGTTTCCTCTGCCTGTAGCATTTATCGTCTGCAATCCAATAGGTACGCACGTATCAAGCGTACAGCCTTGTGTATGTATGACGAACTTTGCTGCATATCCGAGGGTCAGCCTGCTGTGGAAGATGGCATCCAATCAGTATTTCACCTGAATTTCACAACCCTTATTTAAAAACAGCTTACAGTATATAACCCTAAACTCCATTGAAGGATAATTACAACCAAAGCTCATCTAATACACTCCATCTGTCAGCAATTACCTTGATTACAGCAGTTCCAAATCAACAGAGAAAAGGTATCTTGTCTTCTTTCCACAAAATCTACAACATAACTGACATCTATTTATACTTTTATATACATGGGTCCGTGCATCGTGAATCGAATTTAATTCAACAACGAGACCGGATGGTAGTAGATCCGGTTGATAAATAGCAGAAGCTGTATTTGCAACTGTACGAGCTCCTGATGGTGAGTGTCAACACCCGAAACATGTAGAACTGCCTACAGAAATGTAATAAACTGAATAAGTCGAATAATGTTGGAAAATTATTACAATCTATTTAGACCTTAAGTACCCTTAAATATAATTGTAACAATTAGATCTCATTTAAATTTAAACAACTTACAGTGTAGAAATTCTTCTCAGTATATTTTGATATTCTGTCTTACCAGATGATGGCCCATTTCGGCCGAAACATGTTGTAAACAAATTTCACATATATGTAACAAACATCCTTAGTTGTGGAAGACGGTGTATTTTTTAATACGGTTATCACACCGGTATTCCGAGTTTAAAAATGAGTGGAGCCCTTGCTTCAAACCCCAGAATATTTACTGGTGTGCTGCTCATTTAAACAAATGTACACTTTTAATTCTGTTATCGGTGGACTGGGAACAATCAAGTTGTGTCTTACTGTGAGTTGCTGTACGGACAGATGTAGCGCTTGGAATGTAAATATTCACGACCCTTTTCCTTCTGTGTCAGGTACTAGACATCTTCCACCTCTCCAGGTTCTACGTATCATACCTTATCCATAAAGCGAATACGTCTGGCTTCACACCCCATATAGTGCATTTATTTGCTAATGCTTCAGTGTAAACTGGCAAAGATCGAAGATGAGAACAGAAAATCGCCGCAGTAGCGTCTGTGAAAGTAAAGAAAAATGCATCGTGTTAATAAACGTTTTACTGAATATTTCATAATTATTTCAAATTTCGTTTCTCAAAACATTTATATGGCCGGAGTAGCTCAGTCGGTATAGCGACTAGGTTTCGAGCTGAACGGCCCGGGGCTCGAATCCCGGGAGGGTCATGAGAATTCTATCTTCTCCAAAACGTCCGGACAGCATTTGGGGGACCACGCATCCCACTACTGAATAAGTACTGGCGACATTTACCGGGATTGAAGTCAAGAATCCACTCCATCTCGTGCCTAGTTTAAGACTGAGTGGAGCTTTACCTCTTCTCTCCTTATATACACGTGTTTCATGACGTGGACAGAGAAAACCTCTTTTTTAAATTTTCATTGTTACACCGTGCATGTTGTCGAGTTTACTCAATTATTACACCAACTACTGCACATGCTGCAGCATGCTGCCACAACACCATATTGGTACAACGCAGTTAATCAGGGACTATTTTTAATGTGACTTTAGCAAGGGAAATATAGCTCCCTGATGATGGTCTTAGGACCGAAACATGTCGGAGAATTTTTAGTGTTTTTATATGTAACTTTTATATAAGTGCATTAGTTGGTGTATTAATTGAGTAAAAAAGAGAAAACCTCCTTAGAGCAGAGAGATGGAAGGTTCGACGAAATGTGTCATTCTTAATTCGGTGGTATAATATTCTCTCAGTTAAACATATGATCTCTCTCTGAGTTTCTGTAGGACGCATTATGTGACAGATAGCACAAGTGTTTATCGAGTTGTTAACATTTATTCTTTGAGTTTAAGCGGTCCAGATTTAAGACCTTGGTCCAGAAGGCAGCTGCCCTGAGTATTGCTGTGGCTTTCCTTAGTACGCCTGGGAAAGTCTACAGATTACGTAATAGCCATGTCTTTCCTGATTCTTTACAATCAATTATTTACTAATCACTGTAGCTTCTGATTCTGCAGGTTCTGAGTTACTGACCTCGTCGGTATGTAAATCACGAATAGTTTGTATAGTTGTACCGTGCATTTTGACATCTATAAAGTTCATACACCAACAAATGCACTCTTTATTAAACCTGACAAAGTTTTAACATTTACATTAAGACTCACTCCGACCTCCCCCTACACGTTTCGGTCTACGACCGTCATCAGGGAGCCTTCATTAGAGCCTAACTAGCGTTACATTAGATTAAAATTCGAGAAATAACTAAGTCGTTACATGTTATGCGGTGGTGTGGCAGCTTGATGCTCTAATGAAGACACTAGTGAAGGCTCCCTGTAGATGGTCGTGCTTAAGGACCGAAACATGTAGGAGTAATTATTTAATTAATACACCAACAAATGCACATATATTCATTTAATGATCTAAAATTCACATTAAAACACTTAAGTGCTTTAATGTGAATTTTAGATTAGTAAAGACTATATATATGTGCATTTGTTGGTGTGTTTCTTAAAGAAACCACAGAATGCAAAGTGCAACGATAAAGATATGTAGGAGCAAGTCGGAGTGAGTTTAATTGTGAATTTAAAACTTTGTCAAGTTTAATAAAGAGTACATTTGTTGGTGTATGAACTTCATAAATCACGAATAGATTAAATTAATATGGCCGTTACTGAGTTGGTACGTGTAGAGGTTGAGGCATTAATGAGAACGATTTTGTAGTAAGATTTTTTAAAAATTAATGTTTTATTCCCATAAAGGCTTCGTAACAGCTGTTTGTAGTGCCCACAGTTCGTTTTTGTTTAAAACCCTTTTGAGTAGCCTAATTTTAACAAAGTTAAAGAACCCTGAATACAGTCCTTACCATTGAAATCATTAAATTTACTCATCTGCAGGAAGAAGAGGGGATTCACAGTAATCCCACAATTCGGCTGATCCCAACCACCGTTTATCCAGAAATCCACATCAGCTGGCGAAACAGAAAACAACGGAAACACAAATTCAATTTACATATTTGTGACAGTGCCATGCTTGTTGAGCATGTGAATAAAGTAGCTGTCACTTCTTCTGAAACAATTGGATATTGAAAGGCTACAGTTTCAACATGGGGTCCATAAATTCTGCTTTGTTCTTGCGTTGTTTGACGCAAATTCTTTTTTAGGCGTTTGCGTAAAATTGCGCCAAGCGCCTACTAGCGTCATTATGTCGGTACCCAATAGACTGATTTTAAAGAAGAGTGATATTTGAGGTTCTTTTTGAAAATCTTCCGAGAGAGTTCAAGTTTGATTAAAATCTGAAAAGAATACCGGGTGGTTTACATAAACACATGTGCAATTCTTTTGTGATATCTCGCTCAATTCTTCTTTGAATGAGAAATGTTTCAAACGCTGTGATAAAATCAAAACACACGTTTTATTTATCTCACTATTTAACCAACTTGATGCACACAATTTGTTTCACAATAAGTTTTATTTTATGACTGGTATCATCACACCTATAGGTGTGATGATACCAGAGGCTGTGTAATGCAATTTTGACCTCCAGATGATGAGCACATGTGCTCGAAACATGTACAGTCATAAAATAAAACTTATTGTGAAACAAATTCTATGCATCAAGTTGGTTAAATAGTGCGCTAAATATACTGAGATGCACGGTCAGCAAAACGTAAAAAAACATATATTGTGTTCAATAGTTTTTTTTAAATCGTTCAGTTTATGAGGTAATGTGGAAAAATATGGTAGAGCCGGACAGGTCACACATGCACGTATGGCCCATGCGCATTGCATGCTGCATAACTAAGGCTATAAAACACACACTCAAAATAGGTAATATTATTGCTTTTCCCATAAATAATTTATACATGAAAGCGCCCCATTGTTACATTCTAGTACATTATTTGTCTTGTTGCGTTCAAACACACTAATTTTGTAAAATTATATTGTACCCTGAAGTTAAGAATAGTATAAAAATTCCTGGCAAGAACGTTGACAAAAACTGGAGAGTAAAGACAGGGGAAGACGGTGGTTTGTGTGAGCTGACCGAAACAAAAGTTTGGAGTTGGAATTTGCTCAGAAAACTTTCCAGGATCTATGATATTAAGAAATACGGAGTTTTCTGGTATTTGTACTTTCTTTCTGCTCTAACTGCAGACGAAGTCTGAGTCTGTTTGTTTGTTTGTTTGTTTATGTGTTTGTGATTTTATTGTAAATTACATTTCACCTGTGGGTGGAAAGAACCTCACAGGCAAGACGTAAATTAATTTGTTAATTTCTTTGCCATTTACTTAGTATATTTATTTAACACGCTAAGCCAGCAAGTAATACCTGTATAGTCCTTACGGGCTGTAGGGGGTTGATGCTCCCAGATTTCAAGAAAATCGGCGCATGAAAGTAGTCAAGTTGTCAGCCCCACTTACCAGCCGCTTTACACCCCCCAGGCGATAACCCTCTTTCTCATTTCTGGGCCGTAGCGCGGCCAAAGTGTTAAATCAATGAAAAATTCCAATGACATAATCGGGAATCGAACCCGCGAACTTCCGGCCTGTAGCGCAGTGCCCAAACCAACTGCATCATCGCGTGCTCCAGATTTTATTTGTTCACATTTCTGAATGATATGCATAATTTAGTTGATTAAAATTCACATTCACTAATCTGTCAACACACTTTTCCCGTTTGTATGTTGACAATATGGGAAATTTCCATTCAGCATATTGTGATGTTAAATTTCCTTGCAAGCTGCAGCCAACACACGACCCACGCTTCATATTTGGTATCACTAATTGATTCCTTTTTTTATCTTCCATATTTTAATACTTGTTTCCTCTCACGCCCTCCCCTAAGCCCATTCTTACCTTCTTCATCAGATTCTCCAAGTCCAAACAGAGGATCTCCATTTGTGTGGATAGATTCCGTAAAATCGGCGTCTCGCTTACACATGCGCACCTGGCAGTTCTGATTTGTAAACAGGGGACCAGCTGGTTCCAGACCTGTTAAATGGTCGGTTAGATCATATTTACAAATGTATGGTACAACGTTCTAAATATAACGCTTTTGCAAATTGACTGATGTCTGTGCGTTTCTTCACCTTGTGATGTTTATATATCTCGACGTTCCTCCTGAAACGGTCGGAACTTTGAAACACTATGCGGTACAGAGACCAAAAATTAGCCCATTTTTTTTCCAGATAAAACATTCGCCCTGTCTTATTAAATTACGGACATAATTTTTACTGAGAACACTCGTGCACAACATACAGGGTGCGGCAGAAAAACCTGACGATTTTTAAGTCCCGTTATATTGGCACTCTTATGGGATGGTTAATGCAACCAAGGCCAGTGACTAACTGGTTTCATGCCATTTTAGTAGCCATGGAACAGTAGACCGCGCAACATCGTGATTTCGTTGTTGAAGCTTATTTCAAGAATGGCGACTCAGCCGTTACAACACAACGATTATTTCGCAGACACTTTAACATTCCTCGTCATGGTCGTGTTCCTTATCGTAACACCGTAAAAGAATGGGTACAGAATTTTTGGGAATATCCTTCGGCCTTAAAACGAAAACCCCGAGGCAGAGTTCCTACGGTAGGAATACCAGAAAATGTTGATAAGGTAAGGATGGCTATTGTGAAGAGTCCAAGGCGTTCAGTGAGGAGGCATTCCGCTGCCATAGGACTATCCGTTCGCAGCTTGCGGAGAATTTTGCACAAGGATCTTAATTTTCATCCGTACAAAATTGCGATTGTTCAAGAATTAAGTGATCGCGATATGGCCAACTGTAGGATTTATTCTGAGCAACGTCTCGAAATGCTGAATGATGATAGTGCTATCAACACTGTCTAATGACCGACGAAGCACATTTCCACTTGTCAGGTTTTGTGAACAAACAAAATTATCGCTACTGGGCACCTGAAAATCCACAAGAGCTCCATCAGCGTCCTCTCCACAGCGAAAGATTGACTGTCTGCTGTGAGATCGCATCGTTTGGAGTTCTTGGCCCTTACTTCCTTGAAGACAACGAAGGTTCAGCCGTCACTGTGACATCAGAGCGCTATGTGGCAATGCTACGCAACTTCTGTGAACCCGAGTTACGTCGTCGTGGGATCGATCTCTCATCAGTATGGTTTCGGTAAGATAGAGCAGCAGCCCACACACCAAGGGCATCAATGAATGTTCTGCGAGAAATGTTTCCACAACACGTCATTTCCCGTGGCGGCAATGTTCCATGGCCGGCACGTTCGCCTGATCTCTCCACCTGTGATTACATTTTATGGGGGTATCTCAAAAGCAGAGTTTTTATCTGTAAGCCTAGAACCATAGCGGAACTAAAGCAAAGCATAAAGGAAGAAATCGTGGCGATCCCGGAACACATGACTCGTCGGGCGATGGAAAATCTTGGAGTAAGACTGGAGCAGTGTTTGAGAAATGGCGGGAGACAGCTGAGTGACTTACTTTTCAAAACTTAAAATGGCATGTATTGAGTTTGCCAATGATAACAACTTTTACATAAAAAGGTGAAACCTCCTTGTGTTATTTCATTTCGAAAACCGTCAGGTTTTTCTGCCGCACCCTGTATAAAGTATGTTAAATAGGCTGCATGTTTCCGTTTATCAAGTCATCATAAGGCCGTTATTCAGAACATTAAAAAGAATTTTATGCGTACAATAGTTGCAAGATTTTCACGAGAAGGTGGAGATCTTGCGTTATTACTGGAATCGCTTTTGTTTCTATATTCCACATGCGCTGTTCGTCTGTTATGAGGTATTCATAATTTAGAAAATTTTCAGCTTCTATGTTGATCACATTTAAATCTCCTGAATTTGCAAAATCTCTAAACAGACCCATTCCTTTCGTATTATCACGGATTATTATTATTATTATTATTATTATTATTATTAAAAGCTATATAGGAGTAGGATATTTTGTTGTCGAATGTGTGTCGATGCTACTGGGGGGGGATAAACGATTAGAAATGATAGGCCATCATAAATGTATAGCATTATATTGTGGCTTTTTTGCGAAGTTGTCTTTGCGTCCATTTCTGTAAATGAATTGCAGTACAATCAGAGGTTACTTGAATTCAGACGAAGTACCCTTTACAAAACACCGCTGTAGCACAGTGGTTAAGGTGCTGTGCTACAAATCATAAGGTAGCTGGTTCGATCCCAGCTGGTGTCATTGGAATTCTTCATTGACATAAAATCCTTCTGATCGCACTATGGCTCTGGGATCGACTCAGCCTCTAACAGAAATGAGTACCAGGAGCATTTTCTAGGGGTAAAGGCGGCCGGTGCGTAAGGCTGACAACCTTACCACCATCCTGTGCCGTTGTCATGAAATCTGGGAACCTTAACTTCCTGGAAGCCTCTGGGCCACTCCAGGCCTGTAACGGGACTGCTTTACCTTTACCCTTTACAAAACGGAAAGATAAGTGCCAGTAGACCGATCTCTTTCGTGTGGATTCAACGTCACTTTCTGACCTGCTTGATAATTGTACCTCCAGGAGTATATACATATTTAATTTAATAAGCAAATTTAATATTTTTCGCTTTTTTATGATTTAATTGAGTGAATAATTTAAAATGTGATATTTACAAGACAGGGATGAAGGTTGCGCGTTGTAACAGATACGGCCGCTGGTTGAACAAATAACAGCCTAGACTGACACTACAGTTCAAATAATTGAAATATCCAGTAATTGAAACGGAACAGTGACAGGAATTACAAAAATTATTCATAAGAGATTACCCTGCACTCGTGCCTTCAGTACTCTTAGCCCACAGCCCTTTGCAAACTCCCCCCCCCCCCCCCCCTTTTCCCCCCCGTTGAGGGGCGCCCCCCCCCCCCCCACCACCTTTTTTTTCCCCCCTACAAGTCCCCGCCCCCACCCCCCCCCCCCCCCTTTC
>Ga0123353_10015703_pt1:0-10000 | contig 11019 bp, 8 predicted proteins | sample TergutLab28metaG_3_FD_92763 | JGI IMG/M metagenome (GOLD analysis project Ga0123353, IMG submission 92763) | Labiotermes labralis P3 segment gut microbial communities from Petit-Saut dam, French Guiana - Lab288 P3 | ecosystem: Host-associated > Arthropoda: Insects > Digestive system >... | reverse complement strand
TGAACAAACATAAAGAGAATGGGAGGATCAGTACCTGCTGATCATGTGGCTGGTACTAAATACAGAGCACTTCAAGAAGATAATCAAGGAAGACTACTTAACACAGCACGTCTTTAACCTCGATGAGACAGCCCTGGTTTTGAAGAAAATACGGGCAGGTGCTTTTGAATCCAAAAATGAAAAGACTACTCCAGGTCTGAAAGTCTCAAAGGATCATATCATTTCTGTTTATGGTGTAAGGCTTTGGGTGAATGTATGACAAAACGCTAACATCATTCCAGTGAACACCAACACGATTGTTATCATATTTATGAATTATAATTTACACATTATTATATATCATGTGTCTTTGGTTCCCCTCTCCCCATTTCTCCTTTAAGGTTTACCATTGGTAGGATTTTTAAAGAATGTAACCCAATGAATAGCATGTATTTACTCTACTGTCATGAGGGCTTATGCATTCAAGTGTTGTCTTGTGACTGTTTTGCTACCTCTTTGCCTGTGATAAAATTACGAATCTGCTTTCCTTATGTGAGCATTGAATGGGCAGGATTTCAATTTTGCCCCTGACTTCATCATAAGGAAGACAATGATGACAGAAATGAAAACAACAATGGTGATTGGCAAAGGAGACCTATTTTTAAGTGTGCGATTTGCATTTTGGTGGAAGATGGTCTTTACCATATACCATGCTTTGGGACAGAAGGATAAGGCATGTAGAAGAATTTATACTTTATCCAGCCGGTCTCAAACCTGATACCTTATTGCACAGAAAGTCATTAATTACCTTTATGCCCTTCTTAATTGCATTTAATTACTGATAAGCAGTTTTATTATGCTCTCTGTTTCAGTATCAAATGCCTGTCAGTTTCAAAGTGGGACTTGTGGAGAAGGATATTTGTGTTTGCCAAATGGTGTTGGAGGCAGAAGCTGTGTTTGTGGTGACTCAGACAGCGAAGGCTCAGGTGAAATAGAGAGTTGTAATGATGTAGTCTGATTCATGGACTACACATGGATAAACACACAAGTTCCATTGCATATGTATGTAACAGGAAATCTGTGTCCGTTTTTGTTTCAGTGGATATGTGACTGAAAACAAAACACGATTTAGTTCTTTAAGTGAAATTTTCCTCTTGTACTTCAGTCAAAAATATACATTTAAAACATCATTGTGCACAACACAATTTACAAATCTTCAGGTTACTAGTTCTGGCTTTTCAATTAAGACATCATCACACCTGTTAATTTTCAAGAGCAATACTCTGTACCCCACATCACAGTGGGCAGAGGTACCTGATAGTGCACACACACCAATGTCAATTCATAAATGTTTATATAACATGGACCTACTACAGGCATGGAAACACAAAGTGAACAAGGTCCCAATGTTAAAAACAAGTAAGTAAACTTCTAAAAACCACCTGTATTATTTTTTATTAAAATTATTGACTAAAAATTTTAAAAAATTCATAAATTAATTTAAATTTATTTAAATTCTATTTTTACTTACCCCAGTGTCCAAAAGAAACTAATAGGATGAGGATGAACACTATTTCAGAAAAATTAATAGTGTATCATACACATTACTTTCGAATAATAATGAACATTGGATTAACTTGCCTTCATATGAACAGATGGTTCCAATGCCATGAAAATACAAGACTGAAGTGTGTGTAATGTATCAGTATAAACTGCCTACCAACTTTATTTTAGAACGATCATTTTTAATACTACCCTATAATTTTAAAACTTATATGTATTTTAGCATATGATTTTATGCCATGTATTATACGGGAATGAGATCTAAATCCCACTGCAGGTAACAGTTTTTTTATGGCTGTTGATAATGAATGGGTCTGATGATGGCTAAATTTAAAAGCCAAAACTGGTAACCTGAAGTTTTGCAAATTGTGTTGAGCAAGATGGTGTTTTGAATGTATACAGTTTAGTTCTCTAAGGTGTAAGTTTTTTTGGTGTAGTAGAGCCTTCTGGCTTTCAACACTATGTAACATATAAAAGAACCTAATGTCTTCTCCCTCTGCATAGGAATAGCTGATATGAAGATGAATGCATTAAGTTGTTTTGAAATATTGCAATTTACTTTCAATTCAAAATCATATTATAACACAGAATATTCCTCACTACATAATTTGGCATTACTGAAGTTGAATTTTGTGTGTGTGCAGTAGGATTTATATTAAGATGTAATTACTGAGTAAATAAATAATATAAAACTTGTATCTAGACCATTCACAAGCTGGAATTTATCTGCATGGAAGGATATTTACAGAAAACATTTCACTATTCAGTTTCCAGGTAAATTCGTTTTCATTATGCCATAAAAACCATTTTCCATACATTTTTCAAACATTCTATAAGTTCTGAAAAATTTATTTCCATTTTCTGCATATTTTCATCTTTACTTTTAAACTGTTTAACCCATAAGGTTTTGAACACATGTAATGTGGCATCCTCTTTCTGCCCATTTGATTAGCGCATCTTCAGAAATGTTTCCCCAGAAGTGACTTTCTGAATGCGTGTAAACTGCTTGGTGTGTGAATCATTAACACGACGAACCTAAATTAGAACTACCGTTTGAATTATATGATGTCTGTAGGAGACTACAGTCATCATGTATCATGTAGTAGTCCCAACTATAATAACAACTTAAGAGCAACAAACAACATTAACCCTTCTTATCAGTATATTTCACCGACTGATACATTTTTGTGCTCAATGTGGCATTGGTAGTGTCTCCAAGATAAGTGTATTGGTTTGGTCTCCTGCATCTTTTTACACATTACATTATACAGTCTAAAAATGGAAGAATCATTAACAATTAACTGACACTTTAGTGTAGTTTGTGCAATTATAATGCAGGGTGTTGAATGCCTTCTGATGTTACATTGAACACTGGCACATGGTTGTCAGTAAGGCATATTGATTGGAATGTTAAGGGAGCTTAAAAAGTTGCAAGTGTTTGTTATATATATTGGCAGGAGGATATAGAAACTGCTGCATTGGGCAGTAGCAGTATATTGTCTGACCTTGCCCATCACAGAAATTATGAAAATAACAGTTAGGAGTATTCCTGAAACATTGTTTTAATTTATAGTAATTTTGATGTGTAATAATTAAATTTCTACTTGCTTCTGTTGAGTTTCAAATTTAATGAAAAGTGGAGAAACAAGTCAGCACATGCATAATGCTGGTCACTAGTTACTCAGGTGTGAGAGGGTTAAAATATTCACTTGCTTTTCATAGTTAATTATGATTATTTAGTTATGAGACTATGTAATACAGCCTGAATCAGATACGTTTGCTGTGATATGCTCAAGAGAAAGTTGAATCAAAATGTCTGAGGGAGTGAAGTGAAAGAAGCTGCTAGTCATCATAGGCACTGCTGGTGTGGAAGTATAAGACTAATGTTCAGGATTCTGCTGTGAAGTGACTAAGAACTCCGCTCTTCTGGGCTATTTTGCAGCAAGTAATGGTAATTTTCACTACTTGCTGCGTAATAACCCAGAAGAGCGGAGATGTTACTGAAGACACAATCACAGTGCTTGTATAAACATCTGTATTCAAACAAGGAGCTTTGCCATTTGCAAACAGAGAGGTACATAACCACATACATTATCCAGGTGTAGTTTTTATACCAGTAATAGTGTTGATATGATATAATTATACTGTCTGTAACTGTCAGAAGTGCACTGCAGTATGAATGGCACTGTAAATTCCTTCAGTGCACCACCGCCATATTGTCTATCTGGTGGAGGATTCTTCAGACATAGGCATTGCAAAATAATGTCAATAACACCATGTCAGTGAGTAGATCTGCTATATAATTTACAATGATAAAAAAATGGTTCAAGAGTATTAGTGGGGACCTAAATTTCTTGTTCTGTATCATGACAGATGTATTTGACACAGGCTGTATGGTAGGTTATTTGTGAACATTAAATCAACAAGTATGGGGAAAAAAGCAATCATGGCCCATTTTGGAAATATTATCCTGGAGTAAACCTGCAGGGAACAAAGAAAAGAATGAAAAGCTTTGTACATACTGGTTTCAAACTAAGTACCTCCACAATACATGTAGACTTATTGTTCATGGAAGTCTAAAACTCTGAAAAATGTTAAACATGTATGTTGAACTGTAATATATGCTTGTAACATAATTTCTTCTGTTTTTGCATTGTATGGGTTGGTTTTTTTCCATGACCAGAATGAAGTATGGTGTTTGTATGTATACTTCTCATTGATTTTAAATTGCCTGTAGTTACTTCTTTTGCATAACAATGTTTCTTAGACACTAATATAAAGCCTGCTGACATATTAACAGAAAAATGTTACAGATGTCAAGAATACCTAACTTCAATGAAATTGGAAGTTCTGTAAAGACAGCTATATTTGGACTGTGATGATGTTAGGCAGGTTTAAATGCATGCATACAGTTGAAGCAATAGTGACTGTGACTAGTGCCATTGAGATTGCAATCACTACTTAAAAGTTGAAAAGATGTAAATCACCTGGTATTGATTAAATCGTAGCAGAACTGCTTCAAGCAGGAGGTAGAATACTACATTCAGAGATACATAAGTTTATTAATTCTGTCTGGAATAAGGCAGATATGCCTGAAAAGTACAGGAAGTCAGGTATTGTATCTATTTATAAGAAGGGTGATAAAGCAGGCTGTAGTAATTGTTAAGGCATATAACTGTTATCAGCTACGTACATAATTTTACCCAACATTCTTCTGTCAAGATTGATTCAATATGCAGAAGAAATTACTTGGATCATCACTGTGGATTCACCATAACAGATCAACTACTGATCTGCATTCATCCTACACTTGAGAAAAAAATGGAATACAATGGAGCAATAAATCAGCTATTTGTATACTTAAAGACAGCCTATAATTCAGTTTTTGTTTAATATTCTCACTGAATTTGATATCCCCATGAAGTGGCTAAGTTAATAAAAATGTGTATAAATGAAACCTGTAGTAAAGTCCAAAGAGGCAAACATTTGTCTGATACATTTCCTATTCAGAATGGTCTGAAAAAAAGGAGATGCTTAATTACTGCTGCTTTTCAACTTTGCTTTAGAATGTTATCATTAAGGTTCAAATCAACCAGAAATGAATCAGACACATCGCCTTTTGGTCTGTGCTGATGATATTGATTATTGAGTGAAACATACATAAAATAAAAACAAGATTTATTCATCTCAAGTAAGGAGGTTGGTCAAGGAAAAAATGCTGAGAAACTTAAGTGTATGTCTTTGTCCTGTGAACAACATGCAGTATCAAATCACAATGTCGGGGTAGGGAATACTGTATATCGTTTGAAAGTGTGGTTAGTTCAAATATTTAGGAACAACACTAATAGAATGGAATTGCATTCCTGACGAATTGAAGAGCAGGTTGAACTGAGGAGTTTGGTCCAGAATCTTTTGTCTTCCTGTTTTCTACCCAAAATATAAAGGTTAAAATATACAAAAGTATAATTTTGCCTGTTGTTTTATATGAATTTGAAAATTGGTCTCATATTAAGGGTTGAGTGGCTGAGGGTCTTTGAGAATAGGGTGCCAAGGAAGATATTTGGGCCAAAGAGGGATGGGATAGCAGGGGAATGGAATAAATTAAATAATGAGAACTTTTATGGTTTATAATCTCCATCAAACATTATTTGGGTGATCAAATCAAGAAGAATAAGATGGGTAGGACATGTGTCATGTATGAAGGACAGAACAGGTGCATACAGGGTTTTGATGGGTAAATCTGAGAGAAGAAGTCTATGTGGAAGATGTAGGCATAGATGGGGGGCTAATATTGAAATGGATCTTCAAGATATATGGGAGGGTGTGAACTGGATTCCGTGTACTCAGGATAAGGAAAAGTGGTAGGCTGTTGTGAGCATGGCATTGAACCTTTGGTTTTCATAAAATGTGGGAAATTTCTTCACTCTCTGAGGAACTACTAGCTTCTCAAGAAGTTCTTAACCACATGGATTTTTTTTCGTTAGGTATACATGACAGAAAGACAACCAGTAAGCAGCGATTCTACAACAGGTAACTTTATTCAGCAAAGGTGGACGCAGTAATACTGAATAAAACGTACTACCATTTTTTTCAAAGACGAAATCCCGTTGTGTCATGATCAATATTACTTCCCGCTGTTGCTACCTTTCGTTCGCCTAGTAGTTCACTTAATTAATGGTTGCGTTGCTGTCACTTATCCTTGCCGCCAAAGTTGTGTTACTATTCCTCGTCCGATGGCAGCACGACCTGATTTGACACTCGTGCTGTAATCAGTGCCTGTGTGATGGCTTCTCGTCTGCACGCCATACTATATGATCTGTGTCTGCACGTGAGCTAATCTGTGGACCAGAAATTCGGATTACTTTTCATAGATTGCTCCTGCCATCTGATCCATGATCTACGCCATGTATTGTTCAGAGGCAAGTATACCCTTTAACCGAAGCGATTTGGTGTAGCAATAGAAAAAACGCAACTAATGAATAAGGGAAGGTAAGTAAATCGGCAAATATGCGTGAATGTTCGTGTATTATGTTGGACTATTTTAAAGCCTGAAGCATCGGTATGTGTACTGTTTAATGCAGTGACAGCATTATTCTGACGAGATCCGTCAACTGTCTGAGATAGTCGTTCGTTCGACTGTGATATACATTTTGTTTCCATTGCTAGGTGTCCCAATAAGTTTCTCTGAAAACATGGGGAATGCTGGCAGTAATACACGTGACAGACACAAATCAGGAGATGCAATAGCACCGTCATCACCAGGAAAGGATGGTCAAGCATTTATCTTTGATAAGAAACCTAACACTAAATTAGTTTTCCAATCATCTCATGAGGATGAAGAACCGTACTATGCCAAGGAACAGCTAACAGAGGAGTACACAGCAACCACACGCCAACGTTCTGCTACTGTCTCGGAGGGTACAAAAGTGAATGACAAAGTCTTACCCACAGTTTTTAAATGGGAAGGTGGTGGAAAGCAAGTTTTTATCAGTGGGACGTTCTCTGACTGGAAGACTCTTCCAATGGTAAAAAGGTAAACACTCTTCCTATTGACCACAGGAGAATATTTTGGTCCTATAGGCAGAAATAAGGATTTCAGTGTACTGTCAGTAGCTTGTATATACATACTTGAAATAGTGTATAGCATTAAGAAGTTCAAACAAACTCTGGAACAAAATGTGGAAATTCATAGTTATAATATATAGCAAAAATTATCTGTCTGTGTTCAGTTCTGTAATTTGTATCTTTTAAGGAAAAGTGTGTGAATGTGGGTCCAGCATTTCTGCCACTGCTGGAACTCACTTTCTGGAATTTTATGTAGGATGGTCTGCAATTTTTCCTGAATTTCGGAGACATCTTGGAAACAAACCCTTGTATCTGCAATGGATCAGAGGATAATCTTAAAGTGATCCATAAAGACCTGGGATGGGAGTGTCTAGACAGGATGCATGTGACTTAGGCTAGGGACCATTTGTGGGGTTTTATGAACACCTTTGGGTTCCATAAAATGTGGTAAATTTCTTGACTAGCTCAACAACTGTTAGCATATTAAGGAGGATTCCCTTCCAGGATGCTATTGGGAATGTAGTAAAAATTAAGTATAAAACTTTTTTGTTAATGTCTTCCCCCCTCCACCTGCCCCTTTCCACACACACACACACACACACCTTGTTTCTGAATTCTTGATTCTTATTGTGTCTTTAAATTGTAATCTTAATTTTTTCCAGTCATGGTGATTTTGTAACTATTATAGATCTTCCAGAAGGAGAGCATCAGTACAAATTTTATGTGGACGGTGAATGGAAACATGACCCAGGAGTGGTATGTATGCAGAATAGAATAGGAAACATTTTGAAATGTCTTTTTCATTACACAGTTTCTTCATTCTATTAATTCTTTCTTCTTCAGCGCATCATTGACAATGGAATGGGTTCTAAGAATAACTTGGTGTCTGTCAAAAAGTCTGACTTTGAAGTATTTCAAGCTCTTGCAATGGACAGTGAAAGTGCAGGCAGTAATCAGCAATGTAAGTAAAGATAATATTTTCTTATTAAAAAAAATGGCTGGGTAAACTTGTCACTCTAACCATTTAACCAGATCCACAGTGTGGATTCAGAGTTCTATTTGAGATGCCACTGATCTTCTTATAGGCTTTTCAATATTTCTAAATTACTGCTGTACTGTTCCATTGTATTCTGGTGTCTGACGAATTCTGAGGTAATTTGCTCTCTCCATCTTCAGGAGTACTAATGATGGCAGACAGTCTGTGCTTCATCTATTTTATCAAAATCCACATTGTTAATCCCCATTACATGGGGACATGGGGAGTACTAATTACTGACAAATATCTCCATCATGAACTGTGTACAAAATTGTATTCATTATTCTTCTCTCGTGGTTTATTTCATGCACAGACAATGATTGATTATTTGTGGCATCCCAACTTGCAGATCAACTACTGATCAGATTTTTTATATACATGGGTCTGTGATCGTGAATTGAATTTAATAATTGTCCAACAAGATGCGACTTATTCAGTTTATCGCATGTCTGTAAGCAGCTCTACATGTTTCGGGTGTTGACACCCATCGTCAGGAGCTCGTACAACTGTAATTACAATTACAATTGAGTTCCAACTCAACAACGTAAGCAGATGGTAGTAGATCTGGTTAATCAATACCAGAAGCTATAATTACAGTTGTACGAGCTCCTGACGATGGGTGTTAACACCTGAAAGATGTAGAGCTGCCTACAGAAATGTAATAAGCTGAATAAGTCGCATCTTTTCAGACAATTATTAAATTTAAAATACTTATCAGATATTTTGCGTTCATTGTATAGTGGAAAAAGTGGATACAGTGAACCTGTAGACGAGCTATTTTCATTGAATTTGGTTTACACGTGAAACAAATTTGGCTAATTAAAATATACTTAAATTGCGTCTGTTACAGGGATGTATTTCCTCTTCAGAATGATTTGAAAGGTTTAGGTGCTTTGTTGTTGCTGCTGTATGGTATGTTGTTTGGCAGACTGAATAAAATCAGAAGGGACTGGAATTGAATGGGACACATTAGCTTCTGGCTTGTGTTGTTGCTAATGTATTTGGGGCGGAGCATAAATATCATAAAGAATCTGTATTAGATGCTTATATGGGGGCTTTTGTATCAGTACTGTAACTGTCATCTTTTGAATTATTGAAGTGTGTAGCCTGGTAGAGATAACCAACATTTTGGAGGAGTTGGATGCCTCCATGTTCAGAAAAACTAGCATTGCATGCACCTGTGTCAGTTCTTCACATGGAAAGTTTTGTAGGTATTTATGTTAAGTACTGTGTTCTCTCACAAGAGGTGCTTTAAAATGATAGGTGCGTAGGATCTGTTTCGGTATTAAGTTGGGTGTCCGCGCTGAGCTTCAGGGTTGAGTTAATACATACACATGATTCTTGTAAATAAAACCAACTCGGTGCACAGTTTATTCTTAGTATATTTATCAATCTCTACATGTTTTGGGGCGACTATGTGCCCATCATAAGGAGAAACAACTGTATTTATGCGACACTTGGTGCTGTCTGGTGTGCACCCTGCATATCAGACAGTCATCCATACAGAATAACAAGTACCAAGTGTCGCATAAACACAGTTGTTTCTCCTGATGATGGGCACATAGTCACCTGAAACATGTAGAGATAGATAAATATACTAAGAATAAATTACGCACTGAGTTGGCTTTATTTACAAGAATATACAGGGATGCACGGTTGACAAAACATAAAAAAAAAGTACAAATGACTTGATTGTCTTCATGAAGTTATTCATATGCAAGAGGTACTTGTAGGTGTGTGGGCCGGGTAGCTCAGTCGGTATAGTGACTGACTACGGGCTGTACGGTCCGGGATCGAATCCCGGTGGGGACGAGATTTTCTGCCCATCCAGACCGGCCCTGGGGCCCACCCAGCCTC
>Ga0123353_10015701_pt1 | contig 11020 bp, 8 predicted proteins | sample TergutLab28metaG_3_FD_92763 | JGI IMG/M metagenome (GOLD analysis project Ga0123353, IMG submission 92763) | Labiotermes labralis P3 segment gut microbial communities from Petit-Saut dam, French Guiana - Lab288 P3 | ecosystem: Host-associated > Arthropoda: Insects > Digestive system > Gut ... | reverse complement strand
GCGTTAATAAAATCAAATTATACAAGAGAATCATGTTCGGGAGATGCAGCTTCGATCTACTGAGGCGCAAGACTTTGATGCTGGAGCAACGCAAATATTTCAATTAATTTTGGAAAGAACCTACTTTTTTAAAAATTTTCGCATTTGGGCAGTTTGGGGCGTATATTACAGTATAAACATCGCATCCCCAAAGCTGTAAAAGCGATAGCCCTCCGCAACGGCGATTTGATAAGCCCGCCTCGTGTTCTCCTGCCCCATGAAGGCGCTCACCAGCATAATCAGCGTGCTCTCCGGGAGGTGAAAGTTGGTAATCAGCGCGTCGATACACTGAAAGCGAAAGCCCGGATAGATGAAAATATCCGTCCAGCCGGAACCGGCCCGCAGGGGCAGACCAACCCGGGCCGCGGTCTCCAGCGTGCGGCAGCAGGTGGTTCCCACGGCGACGACCCGTCCCCCCTGTTGCTTCGTCCGGTTGATGAGCGCCGCCGTCTCCTCCGGAAGTGTATAATACTCCGCATGCATGTGGTGTTCCTCTATGGCTTCCGCCTTCACCGGGCGGAAGGTCCCCAGGCCGACGTGCAGGGTCACAAAGCCGATGGATACTCCCCGCTGCCGGATTTGCTCCAGCAGCTCCGGCGTAAAGTGCAGTCCGGCGGTGGGTGCGGCGGCGCTGCCCCGCTCCCGGGCATAGACCGTCTGGTAGCGCTCGGCGTCCGTCAGCGTTTCGGTAATATAGTGGGGCAGGGGCATCTCGCCGACGCGGTCCAGAATCGCAAAGAAATTCCCATCATAGAAAAACCGCGCCAGACGGTTGCCCTCCGGCAGGACCTCCAGGATTTCCGCCTCCAGCAGCCCCTCCGCAAACGTGAAGCGGCGGCCCGGCACCGCCTTTTTGCCGGGGCCGCAGAGCACCTCCCAGCAGTCTCCGCCCCGGTCGCGCAGCAGCAGGAACTCTACCGGCGAACTCGTATCCGTTGTGCCGGAATCCGCCCGCCGGCCATAGAGCCGGGCCGGCAGCACGCGGGTATCGTTCAGGATCAGGCAGTCCTCCGGCCGCAGCAGCGCCGCGATATCCCGGAATATTTTGTGGGAGATCGCACCGGTCTGCCGGTCTATCAGCATCATACGGGCGCTGTCCCGGGGCTCCAGGGGCGTCTGCGCGATGCGTTCCTGGGGCAAATCATAATAAAAGTCACTTTTTTTCATGGAGGCCTCACAAAATTCATCAGATTATACAGGGCTTTTGAATTGACAGAGAAACTACGAAAATGATATAATATTATAACTATTCTTAATTTTCTATTATAGGGCAATCCCGCAGGATTTGCAAGCATAAAGAAAGGCTTGATTGCATATGAAACAATACCGGGTCGGCATTATCGGCGCGACGGGCATGGTGGGGCAGCGCTTCGCCATCCTACTGGAAAACCACCCCTGGTTCCGGGTCACAGCCCTGGCGGCCAGCGCCCGCTCTGCCGGAAAGACCTACAAAGAAGCCGTCGGGAACCGCTGGTATATGCCCGCGCCTCTGCCGGAGAGTCTGGCGGCGCTCACGGTGCTGGAGGCCACGGCCGACAGAGAGCAAATTGCCGCTTCTGTAGACTTCGTGTTCTGCGCGGTCGATATGAAAAAGGATGAGATCCGCGCGCTGGAGGAGGCCTACGCCAAACTGGAGTGCCCGCTCATCTCCAACAACAGCGCGCACCGCAATACGGCGGACGTGCCGATGCTCATACCGGAGATCAACTCGGCCCACGCGGACGTGATCCCGGCCCAGCGAAAGCGTTTGGGGACAAAGCGCGGTTTCATGGCCGTGAAATCCAACTGTTCTCTGCAAAGCTATGTGCCCGCGCTGTATCCCCTTTCAGACTACGACGTGCAGGACGTGTTGGTCTGTACGTATCAGGCCATCTCCGGCGCCGGCAAGACCTTCGACAGCTGGCCGGAAATGCGCGACAACGTCATCCCCTACATCGGCGGCGAGGAGGAGAAGAGCGAACAGGAGCCGCTGAAAATTTGGGGCAGCGTACAGGACGGTGTGATTGTGCCCGCCGAGAGGCCGCGCTTTACCGCCCAGTGCGTCCGCGTTCCTGTGACGGACGGCCACATGGCGGCGGTGTTTGTCCGCTTTGCGAAGAAGCCGTCCAAAGATGAGATCCTGCGGGCCTGGGCCAACTTCCAGGGTCTCCCCCAGGAAGCACAGCTGCCCAGCGCGCCCAAACAGTTCCTGCACTATTTCGAGGAGGCCGACATGCCCCAGACCAAGCTCCAGCGCGATTTGGAAAACGGTATGGCCGTCTCCGTTGGCCGCCTGCGGGAGGATACGCAGTACGACTATAAATTCATCTGTCTCTCCCACAACACACTGCGAGGCGCCGCCGGCGGGGCGGTGTTGATGGCGGAACTGCTCTGCCATCAGGGGTATATGGACTAATTTTGTAAGGGACGCAGTCCTCTGCGTCCCATTGATTTTGATATTTGAATAGTTTCGGGACGCAGGGGACTGCGTCCCCTACAGAGCATAATTTAATTATTTTATTTTGAAAGGTCTGAACATACAATGAAGCCAATTTTATTCACCGGCGCGGGCGTCGCGATTGTGACGCCCTTTGATGCCGACAACCATATCAATTTCGCGCTGCTGGAGACCCTCATTGCGTACCATCTCGCCAACGGCACGGACGCCATCATCATCTGCGGCACCACCGGGGAGAGCTCCACCCTGGACCACGAGGAGCACACCCAGGCCGTGAAGTTCGCGGTGGACTGCGTGGGCGACCGGGTGCCGGTCATCGCGGGGACCGGCAGCAACGACACCGCCTACTGCCTAAAGCTCTCGCTGGAGGCCCAGCGGGACGGCGCGGACGGCCTGCTGCTGGTCACGCCCTACTACAACAAGACCTCCCAGGCAGGCCTGGTCGCGCACTTCACTTATGTCGCGGACCGCGTGGAGTTGCCGATTATTCTCTACAACGTCCCCGCCCGCACCGGCCTGAACATACAGCCCCAAACCTACCGGGAGCTGGCGAAGCACGAACGCATCGTCGCCACCAAGGAGGCCAGCGGGGATATCTCGGCGATCGCCAAGACCGCCGCCCTCTGCGGCGACGATTTGACCATCTACTCGGGCAACGACGATCAAATCACCGCTCTCCTGTCCCTGGGCGGCAAGGGCGTCATCTCAGTGCTCTCCAATGTCTGTCCGCAGGTTTCCCACGACATCGTCGCCAAATTCCTGGCGGGCGACGCGGCGGGCAGTTTGGCGTTGCAACTGGAGTATTTGGACCTGTGCAACGATTTGTTCCGGGACGTCAACCCCATCCCCGTCAAGGAGGCCATGTGCATGATGGGTTGGGATGTGGGCCCCTGCAGGCTGCCGCTGGTCCCCATGGGGGAGGCCGCCAGGGCGGCGCTGCGCGCGACGCTGATCCGGCACGGACTGGTAGAGGCATAAAACCGTAGGGGCGATTATCAACCATCATACAAAGGATGTATAACATGACAGATATTTTACTCTGCGGCTGTATGGGCCGCCTGGGCCGGGCGGTGACCGCCGCCGCGGCCGCGCGGGAGGATTGCCGTGTCATCGCGGGAATCGACCTCAACCACGCCGCCGCGAGCCCCTTTCCCATTTACAGCGCGCCCCGGGACTTCCATGAGAGCCGCGCAAAGGCGGACGTCATCATCGATTTTTCGAATCCCGCCGCGCTGCCGGAGCTGTTGGAATACGCCGCCGCGAGCTGCACCCCCGCCGTGATCGCCACCACGGGCCTGAACGACACGCAGACCGCGCTGGTTCACCGCGCCGCCGAGCGCGTGCCGCTGTTTTTCAGCGCGAACATGTCCCTGGGCGTGAGTTTGCTGCGCGAACTGGCAAAAAAAGCCGCGCGGGTGCTGGGGGATTCCTTCGACATTGAAATCGTGGAGATGCACCACAACCAGAAGCTGGACGCGCCCAGCGGCACGGCCCTGATGCTGGCGGAGGCCATCTCCTCCGAATTCGAGCAAGGCCTGCGCTATGAATACGACCGCCACCCCAGGCACGAAAAGCGCGGAAAGGCCGAGATCGGCCTCCACGCGGTGCGCGGTGGCACGATCGTGGGGGAGCACGAGATCATCTTCGCGGGCCACGATGAAATTCTCAAACTCAGTCACAGCGCGCGCAGCAGGGATGTCTTTGCCACAGGGGCGGTCAACGCGGCGCTGTTCCTGATTGGGAAGCCCGCGGGGCTATATCAGATGGCGGATTTGGTCGGAGACGAGGCTTGACGGGTCATAGAATTGTTCAAAAACCTGTAGGGGCGACCTGTGGCCGTCCGCAAAAGCGCAACAATCCCAACGGACGGCCAAAAGCCGCCCCTACGTCCTATTCCCGGCATTGTGACTCCTGTAGGGGCCGCCTTTGGCGGTCCTTTTGAAAAAGCGATCTATTACGTGAGCACTCTTGTTCTTAGTTTCGCAAGCCTGTTTTTTAAAAATAGCCATTGTATTGCCCGTGTGGATATGCTATACTTTTGAACAGAATTTTAGTACAAGGAGGAAACTTGGTTGAAGACATATCAGGCGAAGGACATTCGAAACATTGCTATCGCGGGCCACGGCGGAAAGGGTAAAACTACGCTGGCGGAGGCCATGCTCTACCTCGCGAAGGCGACGGACCGGCTCGGCCGTGTCGCGGACGGCAACACCGTGCTGGATTATGACGCGGAGGAGAAGCGCCGCGTCGCCACGGTATCCACCGCCGTCGCCCCGCTGGAGTGGCAGGGCGGCAAAATCAACTTGATCGACACCCCCGGCCTGTTCGATTTCGCGGGCGGCGTCAGCGAGGGCATGCGGGCCGCGGAGTGCGCGTTGATTGTGACCTCCGCCGGGAGCGGATACGACGTCGGCGTGGAGAAAGCCATGCGGGCCGCCAACGCGCGGGGAATCGCCAAAATCATCGCCGTCACGCGCTGTGACGCGGAAAATACGGATTTCTACAAAACTTTTGACGCCCTGAAGGCCATCCACGAGACGGAGCTTTGCCCCGTGGTGATTCCCTATGTGGAGGGGGAGGCGGTCAAGTGTTATGTGGACTTCTCCAGCGGAAAGGCCTACGAATATAAGCACGGAAAGGCGGCCGAGGTCGCCGTGCCGGAGGGCGGCAGGATTGCCGAAATGCGGGACGCCTTCAACGAGGCCGTCGCCTCCGCGGACGACGCGCTGATGGAAAAATTCTTCGAGGGCGAAGCCTTTACAGCAGAAGAGGTCGCGCAGGGACTTGCCGCGGGCGCCGCCGCCGGGACACTGTTCCCAGTCTATGCCTGCGCCGGCTACACGACGGACGCCGTGGACCTGCTGCTGAACGGCCTGGCCGCCGCCGCGCCCAACGCCGCGGACTGCGCGGGCGAAACGGCGGGCGACCAGAAGCTTGCCTGCGACGAAAACGGCCCCCTCGCGGCCATCTGCTTCAAGACCATCGCCGACCCCTTCGTGGGCAAGATGTCCTTCTTCAAGGTCATCTCCGGCAAAATCACGGCGGACGCCCCCGCCTTCAACGCGCGCACGGGCGAGAGCGAGCGCATGGGCAAAATCCTCAGCGTGCGGGGCTCCAAACAGGAGGACATCCCCTGCATCCCCGCGGGCGACATCGGTGTGGTAACGAAGCTCTCCGGTCTCAATACGGGGGACACGCTCTGCAGCCAGAAACAGCCCATCACGCTGGAAGGCGTGGATTTCCCGGCGCCCTGTCTCTCCATGGCGGTCAAAGTCCGCAAAAAGGGCGAGGAGGAGAAGGTCGCCTCCGGCCTGAACCGGCTGATGGAGGAGGATCCCACCATCCAGTTCGTCGTCAACACGGAGACCCGGGAGCAGGTGCTCTCCGGCCTGGGTGAGCAGCATCTGGACGTGGTGGTCTCAAAATTAAAATCCAAGTTTGGCGTAGAAGTCGATCTCAAGGTGCCGAAGGTCGCCTACCGGGAGACCATCCGCAAAAAGGCGGAGGCCCAGGGGCGGCACAAGAAGCAGTCCGGCGGCCACGGCCAGTTCGGCGACGTCTACATCCGCTTTGAGCCCTGCGACAGCGATGAACTGGTCTTCGCCGAGGAAATCGTCGGCGGCTGTGTGCCGCGGCAGTACTTCCCCGCCGTGGAAAAGGGCCTGCGGGACTGTGTCTCAAAGGGTTTCATCGCGGGTTACCCCATGGTCGGATTAAAAGCGACGTTATATTTCGGCTCCTACCACCCGGTGGACTCCTCGGAAATCGCCTTTAAGATGGCGGCCTCCATTTCGTTCCGGAACGCGATTCCCCAGGCGCAGCCCACCATCCTGGAGCCAATCGGCCTGCTGAAGGCCCACATGCCGGACGAAAACCTGGGCGACATCATGGGCGACGTCACCAAGCGCCGGGGCCGCGTGCTGGGCATGGGCTCCGCCGGGGAGGCGCGTATGCAGCTCTTGGAGGCGGAGGTTCCCATGGCGGAGATGGGCGATTTCGCGACGGTGCTGCGTTCCGTCACCGCGGGCAGGGGCTATTTCTCCCTGGAATTTGTGCGCTATGAGGACGCGCCGGCCACCGTGGCCCAGAAGGTCATCGATGAGGCCAAGGCGGAAAAAGAAGAAGAATAATTGTATAACCATGGGCCGCCTTTTGGCGGCCCATTGATTAAAGGAGGAATTGTATTATGTTGGCCCAATTCATTACCGGGTTACTTGCTCTGCTGCTAACCCTGTTCCCAAATTCTCTAAGCCTGAGAGCTTCGTATCAATCGCGAACATTCAACACGGAGACAATGATAAACATGGTGATGGATGCCATAATGACAGAAGACATCGAAGCTTTGGAAGCCATGATGTGTAAGAACATCAAGCAAAATGTGCCAGATATTCGGGGCCAAATCAGAGAGTTGATAGACTCCATTGATAGGGATGTATTTGAATTCAGCCAGAGATTTGGAACGGCTAGTTATTCCGAAAGTGATCGAGATGGCAGACGTATAAGCCAGACAGGTGTGTCTATTAATATCAAAACATCTGTGAAAGACTATTATCTGGCGATAACATGGGAGTTTATAAATAATTTTTCGCCTGATGAGAGAGGGATACGCCATGTGGGCATATCCGAGCAAGGGCAACCCGGTTATATATTTTTTATAAGTGCAACAGAAGGTGTTGCTCGCTGGCACGATTGAACCACAACGATGGCTTCCCCTGAACAAGGTTTTCAACAGGCCGGGCCGCCTTTTGGCGGCCCTTTTTGTGGAATAAAGGCTTGAAGCAATCCCTTTCGTGTGCTATGATATCAGCGTAATCAGCAGGGCGGCGGGTTATTCCTCTGAAGGGAGGGAACCGCATGACGGTAAGCGAAATACTGCTTTTACTTACGCTTATTGCTATGGTTGTCGACGTGGTAATTACCGCCACAAAGAAATAACCGCCCCACGCTAACGGAACGGCATTTCTACAAGCTATTAACTTGCGAGGGATGACCAACCTGTTGCACCAGGGACCCGCCCTCTGATTACAGTATACACAGGAAAGCAGCTTTTGTCAATAGTGCTGGGACAGTTAAAATACGAGGAGGCTTTTCTCATGTTCGTAGTCAACCAAATCCACAAGCAATATTTCAAAATGAACGAAAAAATGAGCGGCGGCGCGGAGAACGTCATAAACCACGCGAATGAGGGCCTGCCGGAGGGCATCACCACCGTCTGCGACATCCCCTACATCCCCGATGGCCGGCGGGTACATACCCTGGACGTCTGCTGCCCGGAGGGCACGGACAAACCCCTGCCCACTATCATTTTTCTCCACGGCGGCGGCTGGATGTACGGCCTCAAAGAGCTGAACCGCTTCTACTGCAGCGTCCTCGCGGGCTTCGGCTTCAGCGTGGTGGTCCCCAACTTCCCCTATGCCCCCGGCACCAAGGTCGCGGCGCAGCTGCAGGACCTCTTCGCGGTCTACCACTGGCTGGACAAACACGGCAAAGAGTATTGCTGCGACACGGACAACGTGTTTATCACCGGGGAATCCGCCGGGGGGCACCTGGCCATGACCTCCTGCATTATCATGGGAAAACCCGGGCTGCCCGAAGAATTCGGCCTGCGGCTGCCGGAGTTCCGCTTCAAGGGCGCGGGCCTGAGCTGCGCGGCCCTGGACCTCAGCTACTTCCAGACCTTCGGCTATTCTTTTTTCAAGGATTTCGGCAGGCTCCTCTTCGGCTGGGACTATAAAAAATCCCCGCTGTTTCCCTATCTGGATCCCATGAGCCAGGTGGAGGGCTCCGATATTCCGCCGGTCTATCTGCTCAGCAGCAGGGAGGACGTCATCGGCTTTATGTCCCTGGCCTTCGCCAAGCGCTTGGAGGAGTTGGGTAAGCCGTACCAGGCAAGGCATTGGGACAAAGTCCCCGGCAAGAAGCTCATCCACGTGTTCAACCTGTTCTACCCCCTCTGGGAGGAGAGCATGATTTCCCACACGGAGATGACGGATTATTTTAAGAAATATATGGATATCCGGCAGGCAGTTGATTTGTAGGACTACAGGGTGGCGGCGGTTTTCTCAAGTAGGGGCGGCTTGTAGCCGTCCGTTGCACTCGAAAATTCCACCAATGCCCAATAGGCGGACGGCCACAGGCCGCCCCTACTCTACAAATACCGCAATTTTTCATAAAGGCCCAAAAACGGAAAATTAGCGCCATTTTCGAGCCTTTTTTGAATTTTTCAAATCTCGTTTGCCAGTCGGAACCTATATGCCCAACAGTTCTAAACTCCACTGCGCGATATCCTGATACACCGTCTCCTTGTCCAATTCATTCAGGATTTCGTGCCGGTCCTCCGGATACAGCTTGCAGGTCACCTTTGTGTGGCCGCTCTCCTTCAGGTCGTTCTCCACCTGCAGGATGCCCTTCCCGTAACTGCCGACGGGGTCTTCCTCCCCCGCAATTAAGAAGATAGGCAAGTCCTTGCGCAAATTCTCGTACCAGGACTTCTGGGACACGGACTGCAGCAGCTGGAACATATCCCGGTAGCCGACGGCGGTAAACTTGAAGCCGCAGGCTTCGTCTTCCATATAGGCGTTTACAATGGCCTTGTCCCGCGTCAGCCAGTCGAAGGGGGTTTTGGGGTTCTCAATCCGCTTGGTGTAGGCGCCGAAACCGACTTTGTCGATCAGGTCACTTTTGTGGCGGCTGCCGCGGCTGCGGGCGATTAGCTTGGTCAGCAGGATGCCCATGCCCGCCGCCGGGTTGGCTCCGCTGGTCCCGCAGAAAATCGCCCCCGTGAGGTCCGCCCCGTACTTCTCCGCGTAGGACCGCGCGATGAAGGAGCCCATGCTGTGCCCGAAAAAGATCAGTGGCTTCCCCGGGTGGGCGTCCCGCGCGATGTCCGATAGCAGCTTGCTGTCGTTCACGAAGCCGAGCCAGCCGTCCCGCTCGCCGAAGTAGCCGTAGTCCGCCTTCGACGCCACGGAGCGGCCATGGCCCACATGGTCGTCTATGTAGACCGCAAAGCCCTGGGCGCAGAGGTACTGCGCGAATTCCGTGTAGCGCTCGTTGTGCTCCGCCATACCGTGCGAGATTTGGAAAATCGCTTTGACGTCCGCCGGGTCGGCCGGCGTCCAGCTGCAGGCGTAAATCTCCGCAATGCCGGTGGTGGATGAAAATCTGTGCTCATTTTTGATGATATCCATGGCTGCCTCCATTTCTATTTCTCCCGTGATATAGTCTGATGCGAATCGGATATTCTTACCATTTATAATAGTACTGCAAATACGGTATTTTTTATATGATTTCTGGAGAGAAGCTTTGTTTTCTCACTTTTGCACAAAAATTTAGATTTGTTTTGTGCAAAATTTCAATGCGGCCTCAGCATACCGAGGGCACCATGCCCGACAAGAACCGCAAAGTTCATCCAGAATTGAAAATTCCTCGAAAATCCGTTGACAAAGCAAAGGGCATTTGATATGATAATTTGCGTTCCTTATTGTAGGGGCCATTAGCTCAGTTGGTTAGAGCAACCGGCTCATAACCGGTCGGTCCTAGGTTCGAGTCCTAGATGGCCCACCAGAAAAATGATAAGAGGCAGAAAAATCGGACAAGCCGTTGAAAGACAAAGGCTTGTCCGGTTTTTTCGCTTTTTGACGATATTTCTTGAAAACCAAAGAATAATGTATTTGGAGCAAGCGGTTTTTTAGTGATGGGCGACGAACCAGGCAAACCTTAAAAGTAATTTTCTTTCCTCTCTGTGAATATAAATTATTGTGGAGGTCAGAGCTATGGAAAGAATTAGATTGGTAAGGGACATCGAAAATGTTACCGTGCAGGAAGCGTATGATAAATGCATACGCATGAAAAAGGCAAGAAACCTGTCCCCGGATACAATAGAACATTATGAGGCAGGCTTTCGCTATTTTGGCGAATTTTTTGATGTGTCGCAATTTTGTTCAGAGATTACTATTGATACCTATTATCAATACATTGAACATTTGCAGGCTACAAGGAATGCGAATGCCCGAACGCTTAACAACTACTTGGGGGCACTCAGGACAATTCTGTACTACTTTATGGACGAGGGATATACTCCACACTTTCATGTGCAGTTATTAAAGCAAGAGAAGAAAATCAAAGAAACCTATTCAGAAAATGAATTACTGAAAATACTAAAAAAACCCAATTTAAAGAAAAGCTCCTTTGCGGAGTACCGAAATTGGGTTATGGCTAATTATTTTTTGGCAACTGGGAACAGGCTAAGAACAGCGATAAACTTAACGATAGGCGACCTTGATTTTGAAAACAGTCTAATTTTAATGGGAAAGACAAAAAATGGAAAACAGCAATTAATACCTATGTCAAAATCTTTGTCGGCTGTGTTACAGGAATATCTAATATACAGAAAAGGTGAGGCAAACGACTACCTCTTTTGTAGTTCTCACGGCGTGCAGCTATCAAGGGACGGAACAACCACGATTATGCGAAAATTCCATCTAAGCAGGGGCGTTGAAAAAACATCCATTCACGCATATAGGCATACTTTCGCTAAAAATT
>Ga0123353_10015700_pt1 | contig 11020 bp, 8 predicted proteins | sample TergutLab28metaG_3_FD_92763 | JGI IMG/M metagenome (GOLD analysis project Ga0123353, IMG submission 92763) | Labiotermes labralis P3 segment gut microbial communities from Petit-Saut dam, French Guiana - Lab288 P3 | ecosystem: Host-associated > Arthropoda: Insects > Digestive system > Gut ... | reverse complement strand
GTGATTTCGATTGAATCGTGCACAATTCTGTGAGGAGCGAAGGAAAGGAGAGTGTCGCAGTGGCAAAGTAACGGCGTGTGTCCCGCCGCCGCACGGAAAGTGTGCTCTCGCGGATTGCACGATGACGGATTCTCCGCTGCGCGTGGTCCCCCTTACTGGAAATGGATACAAAGGACATGTGCAATCTGTAAGAGTGTGCCCAGCTTGCGGCGGCGGGACGCACGCCGTTACTTTGCCGCTGCTACATCCAATGCTCTTTTTTATCTGCGAATTAATCGAAAAATGCTCTAACTAAATTCCAATTCGTAGTGCCCTGGCTCGATGCGATCGGGTGCGGTGTTTTGGTATTCGGGCGGCAGCGAGAGCGTGGCATAGGTTCCTTCGGGCACGTCGAGTGTGACATGGAAGACACCCTCCTTGATTTCCCACGCAATGGCGGTGTGTCCGTAACGCGTTTGGAGCGCGGCGCGGGCTTGGGTGAGGCCGCCACCAGGGCGGGGCTTGAAGACGATGTGATGGTAGGCGGGATCGGCGGGGTCGAGTTCGAGACCAGCCATCGTCGTAACCATCCATGCGCACACGGCACCGTAGGCGTAGTGATTGAAAGAATTCATACCGTCAGGATGGAAGCCGCGCTCGGGTGTCCACGAATCCCAGCGTTCCCAGATGGTCGTTGCACCATTCTTAACGGGGAAGAGCCACGAAGGGAAAGTCTCCTGCGTGAGAATGCGGTAGGCAAGGTCGAGATGGCCAGTGTCCTCGAGCACGGTGAGAATGTAAGGCGTGGCGAGGAAGCCCGTGTTCATATGGTAGTTGTTTTCCTTGACGAGTTCGGCGAGGCGATCGCCAGCGGCTTGGCGGGTTTCGTCGGGGACGAGGTGAAATTGCAACGCAAGAACGTGGGCGGCTTGCGTTTGCTCCTTGGGTAGGCCTTGTTCATTGAGGAAATTTTTGCGGAAGGTCTCGACGATTTTGCCATGGAGCATCCAGAATGGCTTGGCGTCCTTGCCGAGGACTTCCGCCGTGCGTGCGGTGATTTCCGCTCCGTAAGCGTGGAAGGCCGTGCCGATGAGTTCGTACGAAGTCGTCACGGGCACGCCCATTGGGTCGACGGCAAGCCAGTCGCCGAAGCCGCGGTAGGCTTTGCTCTCGGGGTGGCTTCGCACGCCGTCCACGCATGTGACATTCTCGATGTATTTGAGGTAGTCGCACATGCCTTGGAAGTTTTCACGCAGGATGGTTTTGTCGCCGTAGCAGAGGTAGGCCGTCCACGGGCAGATGAAAATGGCATCGCCCCAGCCAGGGCCGCCGTCGGGCATTTGCCAGCCGACAAGTGGCGAGAAGGGTGGCACGGCACCGTCGTGGATGCTTTGGGAGTCTCGGATGCTTGTGAGCCATTGACGGAAGAAGGCGTCCACGTCGTGGAAAAACGCCGCCGTGCGGATGAAGGCCTGCGCATCGCCCGTCCAGCCGAGGCGCTCGTCGCGCTGTGGGCAGTCGGTGGGAATGTCGAGGAAATTGCCTTTCTGGCTCCAGCGAGTGTTGCTTATGAGCTGGTTGAGGAGCGGGTGGGAGCATTCGAGTTCGCCCGTGCGCGGCATGTCGGAATAGAGCGCGACGGCTTCGAGCGAGACTTCCACTTCCTTGTTCAGATCCATGAAGCGGAACCACGATGCTTCGCAATAGCGGAAGCCGTGGAAGGTGAAGCGCGGCTCCCATTCCTCCCAGTCTCCCGTACCCTTGCATGTGTAGGTATCGGTGGCGCGGGCGGTGCGGAGGTTGGTGGTGTAAATGGAGCCGTCTGCGTCGAGGATTTCGGCGTGTCGGAGCGAGATGGAAGTGCCGCACGGGCCTTTTACGCGCAGGCGAATGCGTCCCGCCATATTCTGGCCAAAGTCGAACGTGCGTGTGTAGTGACTGTGGTGGAAATCGAAGTTGTTGGAAATCTCGCGTGCCTCGAATGTCTCCTGCGGACGGACAGCGGGCGCAACGGCGGGATCGACGGTAAGTTCGGGCGTCTCGGCAATGAAGGCGCGGTACCAACCGTTTCTGCCTTTGGCGGTGTAGTCGGGCGAAGACCACGCGCCGAGTTCGAGGCGGGCGTCGTAGCACTCGCCCTGCATGATGTCGTTTTCGACGATGGGGCCGTGGTCGTTGTAACGCCATTTCTCGTCGGTTTCCACGATGGTATTCTTTTTCTCGTCCACAAGCGTAAGCGAAAAGAGCGGCTGCTGGCCGTAGTTCTGGCGATACATCATTCCCACATAACCCGTATACCAGCCGTTGCCAAGCGTGACACCGATGGCGTTGTCGCCCTTCTCGAGAAAGGGTGTAACGTCGTAGCTGCGATAGTACGTGCGAAAACGGTAGTCGGGCCAACCTGGGACAAACGTATCGTCCGAAATGCGCTGACCGTTGATTTCGACATCGGCGAGACCGAGCACGGTGATGTGCAGAGTGACTTTGGCTTCGGGCATTTTCTTGAGCGAGAATTTGCGGCGGAAGTAAACCGCGGGGGTCGTGGTGCGGGTCGAGCCACGGACGGGTGAGGTGAGCCAAGTGTTCCAAGTCGGATTGTGTTTCATAATTAGGAAAGTCGTTTGCATGCGCGGAAATGCGCACGAGAGAATGCTAATGCGGTGCAGGCGTTTGTGCAAGAAAAGTTTCTTTTCCTTGCAGGTGAAGTTTTACATGCTAATTAAACAATGAACGTTGCGCCTTCGGCGAGGGCGTGGACGCGGTCGCGCAGACCGAGGTGTGTGGCGCAGGCTTCGAGGCGGTGGAGGGGTTCGTCCATGGGTTCGTAGCCGAGGCGGAAGGAGCCGTAGTGCATGGGGATCATCGTGTCGGCGCGGAGGTCCTGGAAGGCTTGCAAGGCTTCTTCGGGGTTCATGTGGACGTCTCGGTGCGAGGGCGTGTCGTAGGCTCCGATGGGTAGGAGTGCCGCGCTGATGCGGCAACGCTCGCCGATTTCGACGAAGCCGTCGAAGTAGGAACTGTCGCCGCAGTGGAAGACGCAACGGTCGTTGTATTCGACGAGGAAGCCGCCGTAGCCGCGGTGGGTGTCGTGGAGGACGCGTGCGCCCCAGTGGCGGGCGGGCGTGAGCGTGACGCGCAAATGGCCGTGTCGGAGCGTATCCCACGTGTGCATTTCGTGGATGCGTTCGAACCCGAGGCTCGAAACGACCGTGCCGACGTGCCAGGGAACGACGATGGGCGGCATGTCGGGGAGTTTGCGAAGGCTGCGTTTGTCGAGGTGGTCGAAGTGCGCGTGGGTGATGAGGACGAGGTCGATTTTGGGGAGGTCGCGCGGCGTGAGGACGGGTGAGCTGAGGCGTTTGACGATTTTGAGCCACTTCGTCCATACGGGGTCGATGAGCACGCTGTGCTCGGCGGTGCGCAGGAGGAATGCGGCGTGTCCGAGCCACGTGATGGCGATTTTTCCCGACGGGATCGCTTCGAGTTTTTCCACGGGCGGCTTCTCGCGCCGCTTGGCAAGCATCGCGGGGAGGAGCATTTCGGATATGGGGTTGCGTTTGTGCCAGCCCTTGCCGGGTTTGAGTCCGATGGGGTTCTGGTTCTGGGGGGGCTGGGGGATCTGCGATGAAGAATGTTTGCGCGAAATTGGCATTGTGCTGTAACGTTGTTACAAGACATGATACAACAAAAACAGTCGTTGCGTAAGCAAATGCGCGAGCGAATCGGCGGTCTCGTTGAGGAGGCACGGCACGAGGCGTCGATTGTGGTTGCTCGGCGCTTGCGCGAACATCCGCTTTTTTGCAAGGCTCGGGTTGTCTATGCTTTTGCGCCGCGCTGCGACGAACCCGATTGGACAATCGGCGGTCTCGATGTGGAAAAGACATGGGCGTTCCCACGGGTGGAAAATGGAGAGATGAGTTTTTGGCGAGTGAGTTCGATGGAGGATTTCTCGCTCGGGACTTTCAATATCCGTGAGCCGTTGTCTCGGGAAGTCGCACCGCCACCCGATCTCATACTCGTCCCCGCTCTCGCCTTCACGGCCACTGGCCAACGCCTCGGACGTGGAGGCGGTTTCTATGACCGTTTCCTTGCCGAGATGCCTGCTCCGAGTCTCGGGATTGCCTTCGCCTGCCAAGTACTCGGCAGTCTGCCGACCGAGGAGCACGACACGTCCGTGACCGATGTGGTAACCAGATGAGGCTTGATCCCTGATTTTTCTGTAGCAGTTCGTCTCGGTTTCCTCCATAATGGCGTGGTCATGATTAATGCCCACTGGATTTGGACTAAAAAGAACTACGGATTGGACGTGCAGACGGGATTGTTTCGCCGCACATTTTCGACGAATTTGAAATCGCTCACCTTCCACTTGAGCGCCGACACCCGCTATCGCGTGTGGTGGAACGGTGAACTCCTCGGACGCGGCCCATGGACGGGCGACATGGCGCATTGGTCCTACGAAACCTACACCGTCGCGCCGCGTAAGGGCAAGAATTGCCTCGCCGTGGAGGTGCTCTACCAAGGGCAGTACGAGCAGATCAAATTCATCAACTACCGCCCCGCGATGCTCTGCTGGTCCGCTGACGCCGCCACGAACGCACTCGTTGCAAGCGGCGACCAGTGGAAGTGCCTCGAGTCGAAGTTCCGCGCCGCAACCCCCGTGACCTCGGAAGAAGTTTTCGCTGGCCTTAACTACACGGCTCTCGGCGCGCTGGAAACCGCCGACGGACGCCTCGCATGCGCGGGTTGGCAGCAGCCGAATTTTTCCGACACGAAATGGAAAAAGCCCGTCAAGCTTCCCATGGCGACACATTTCCGCGACCAAGCGGGCGTGCAGGAAAACAGTTGGGAACTCGTCGACCCCGCCATGCCGCAACTCACGCGCACGCCCATGCCTTGGAAGAGCGTGCTGCGCGCTGGCACCCTCAAACGCACGGCCAGCGACCATATCATCGACGGCCCCGCCGAGACCGCGCTCCTGCCCATGCCGAAATTCGACGCGAAGAAAAATCTCGTCAACTGGAGCGCGAAGGACTCGCAATACATCATCATCGACGCGGGCGTGATGACCACCGCCTTCTTCGAACTCGACCTCGAAGGCGACGCGGGTGCGACCGTCACCATCCGCTACGCCGAGGCCTTGAGCACTGGAAAAATCGAAAAGCAACGCCGCGACGAAAAAGGCACTGGCACCGTGCAGGGTTACTTCGACACCTACACCCTGCGCAAAGGCAAGCAAACCTACGAACCCTTCCACTGGCGAGCCTTCCGATTCCTCCGCATCGAGGTCACGGGTTCGGTGAAAGTCCGTGGACTGCGCCTCTACCAGTGCACCTACCCCGGCAAGGTGGTCGCGAAATTCGACGCGGGCGACAAGACACTCGACAAAATCTGGGAAGTCAGCTGGCGCACCGTGCAGTGCGACGCCCACGAAACCCACGACGACTGCCCCTACTACGAACAGCTCCCCTACATACAGGACACGCGCCTCCACGGCCCCATTGGCATGATGTTCACGGGCGACCGCCGCCTCCTCGAACGCAGCATCCGCGCCTACTCCTGGACGCTCCGCAAGGACGGCATGATCATCACGCGCCACCCCGCACGCGTCCCGCAAATCATCACCTCCTTCTCCCTCATCTGGATCCAGTTCGTCGAAGACTACTACCAAATGACGGGCGACAAGGCGTTCGTCGAGGAAATGTGGCCAGCCATCGAAGGCATCCTCTCGTGGTTCAAGGAACGCGAAGACGCCAAAACCATCTTCAAACTCCCCATGCCCTACTGGAACTTCCTCGACTGGTCGCTTCCTGGCGAAACCACTGAGGCCTTAACTGGCGGCGCCGCTCCCCCAAAACTCCCTGCGGAGTTCAAGTGCAATGCTGGCAACTACGCTGGACTCGCCATGTTCTACGTCGGCTCACTCAAAGCCGCCGCCGCGCTCGCACCCGTCGCTGGACGCGACGTCAAGCCCTACGCCACCCGCTACGCGAAATTGAAAGCCTCGATTCGCGCCAAACTCTGGGATCCCAAGCAAGCCCTCATGCGCGACAACCCCACCCGCAAGGAACTCATCGCCACGCAGCAAACCGTGCTTGCCATCCTCGCCGACGTCCTCACCCCGCAGGAATCGCAGAAGGCCTTCACGCAAATCCTCGCCCGCAAGGACCTCTGCCAGGCCACCACCCCCTTCGCCTATTACGTCTACCGGGCCGCATCCAAACTCGGCCGCTACGACGAAGCGTGGAAGGACAAGTTCAACCTCTGGACCGACATGCTCGCGCTCGGAGCTACCACGTGGTTTGAGAACCCCGTCCCCAGTCGCAGCGACTGCCACGCGTGGTCGTCGTGGATCGTCCGCGACTACTTCACCGAGATCCTCGGCATCCAGATCCTCGAACCTGGCTACAAAAAAGTCCTTATCCGCCCCCGCCCACTGCACTACACCAAAGTCTCGGGGCAACTCCCCACTGCCGCAGGCACGGTGAGCGTGGCATGGGAAATCAAGGGAGGAAAGATGACAGCCAAAGTCGAGCTTCCCAAAGGCTGCGACGGCGGATTCTTCGAATTCCCCAACGGCAAGCGCGTCGCGCTCAAGCGTGGAGCGAATGTTGTTCGTGAATAGTGTTGAATATCGAGTAAGTCGAAGATGCGTGCGATATCTCGCTTAGCGTGGTAGGGACGAGCGTCTCGCGAGTCCTCGCTAGCGAAACTCTGAATTATTATCTCATTGCTGCCCAGACGCGGTGGACGTCGTCGTGGTCGTCGAGGGCAGAGAGGAATTCGGCGACCTCGGTTGCGGCGGTATCGTCGAGCACGGGGAATTGCTTGGCGATGTAACCAAGTTCGCTCGTGATGACGGTCCAGCCATTTTCTTTAAGCCACGAGGAGACGGCGGCGGTGGCGGTGCGTTCGGCGATAAAGCGCGCTCCTGTGGCGTCGGCAGGAATATCGTCGTTTTGGTCGTGAGTGAGGGGTTCGACTTCGTTCGCACCAGCTTCGATGGCGGCCTCTTCGAGATCTATCGGCGTGGTGCGGTAAGCTTCGACGAGACCGACTTGGTCGAAGAGGAATTTGTTGCTGCCAGCGACACCGAGCTGACCTTTTTTGAAAAGTTGGCGGATTTCGGGTGCGGTGCGATTATGGTTGTCGGTGTAGGTTTCGACGATAACGGGGATTTTGTGCGGAGCGTAGCCTTCAAAGACGAGGTGTTCGAGCACGAGTTTTTCCGTACCGATGCCTGCGCCTTTTTTGACGGCACGATCGATGGCTTCGCGAGAGACGGATTCCTTGCGGGCCTTTTCGATGGCGGCTGCGAGACGGGCGTTGCTGTCGGGGTCGGGACCGCCCATTTTGGCGGCGACCATGATTTCCTTCACGAATTTTCCTGTTGCTTGCGATTTTTTGAGCGAAGCGACGGCGCGTTTCGCATGTAGCCATTGGCGTCCCATAGGAAATAAATTTTAAATTTTTTTTGCGCCGCAACCAAGAATTTTTTCAAAGAAAATTCCTCATCCACGAAAGCACAGAAAAACATTTATTAGCGATAGAGCTTATGACGCTCAATGATCGCGGCTACGGATTCGGGCACCAGATAGCGTACGGAAAGTCCATTTACCACGCGGCGGCGGATTTCTGTCGAGGAAATTTCGATGCGTCGCGTGATAATGGGCATGTCGAGACACCCATGTGCCGAGCCATTCGTGCTGCGGGCGAGCACGACGAATTGTACGAGAGAAACAAGCGTCTCGGCTTCTTTCCATGCAGAGAGGTCGGCGAGGCTATCTTCGCCGATGAGGTAGTGAAATCGCACGTTGGGTTGCTCAGCAAGGAATTCACGGATGGTATCCACGGTGAAGGACGGACCTTCGCGATGAAGCTCGCGAGTATCGAGTTCAAAGTCTGGCTCCTTGGCAATTGCAGCGGCGATCATTTCGGCACGTCGGTGACCGTCGGCAGGTGGTCGATCGAGTTTGTGCGGCGAGACGCGGGCAGGAAGGAAGACGACTTTGTCGAGAGCGAGGCGTTCGCGTGCTTCGCGGGCAAGGATGAGATGCCCATTGTGGATGGGGTCGAAGGTTCCGCCGTAGAGAGCGATTGATGCCATGGCAAGATATGATATCGTTCGCAGAGGGAAATGTCGATAGAACGATTTTACACAGTGCATGATTAATAATCCTCGCCATTGCCACTCCCAACGTTTACATTCTTTCGCCGCATTTTATGCGAAAAACATTTTATTCCATAGTCACATTCATTGCACTCGCAACTTCAGCTTCAGCAGTTGAAAGTGGAAAGTGGAAAGTTGAAGGTTCATTCGAACCGCAGGTTCGGCGACAACTTTCAATTTTCAACTTTCAACTTTCAACTTCTCCCTATGCCACTGGCAATTGGTTTGGGTTGCGTACCACGCTCGCGGAGGAGTACGGACTTTCTTTCTACGGTAAGTATGGAGGAGCGTTTTTCGGTGTCGTTGATAGCGAAAACGGAGGGCATGGATTCTGGGGGCAGGCTCTCAACTTTGGCGCATCGCTTAACTTCGGCAAACTCCTCGACGAGGACGCACTCGAGGGAATCACGCTCTTCGGGCACTTTCGTTGGCGCGACCATCGCCCGAATGCCGATCCCGCACCGTGGGTCGAAACCTCACTCCTTTTCATGCCTTCGCCGTGGACGACCGGGACAAAATTCCGAGTGCTTTCCTTCGGTCTGGAAGTTTCCAGTGCGGGGTTCCTACCCGTCAAGGACATGCTCGTCCTGCGTGCGGGTTGGATACAACCGCAGGCGGAATTTCTCATTCAGCCGTATTCTACACACTTCCTCATGGCTTCCATTGCTTCGGCCAAGGGCATCGGTGGCAACATTCCCTTCTCGTCCAACGGCTCGACATGGGGTGGTACATTGCGTGCCAAGCCTGTAGAGTGGGCTTATGTGAAGGGCGGGCTATTCATGTCTTTCCCGAAAATGAGCGACTGGCGAAACCACGGTCTTGCCTACCGTGGCTACGGCCCCGACACGTCGAAAAATGGCCTCTGGGCGATGGGGGAAATCGGCATCACACCCGCTATCTGCGACCTTCCTGGTAAATACGCCATCGGCGGCTACTACTTCGGCAGCGAGCACACGACCTACATCCACAAGGCCGCACGCGACATGCAATACGGTTTTTATTTCCAAGCCGACCAAAAACTCTGGCAGCCGACTCCCGCAGCCGAGACGCCCGAGGGCAAGAGCGCCAAGGGGCTGAGCCTCTTCAATGTTTTTTCCCTCGCCCCTGCCGAAAATCACCTCTACCCTTTCTGCTTCCACACGGGATTTTGCTACGAAGGGCTTTTCCCAAAACGGGACGCCGACCTGCTGCTCTTTGCCGTTTCCTACGGTTCCTACAGCTACGACAAACTCCGTGAAGACCGCATGGCTGGCAGGCGCGAAGCCACCTACACCATCGGCATGGAAGCCTCCTACAAAGCCAACATTAACAAGTGGCTTCACATCCAACCCTTCGTGCAATACATCATTCGCCCTGACGGTACCGACCACGTGAAAAACGCCGCTATACTCGGTTTCCAAACGGGAGTGTCGTTTTAGTACCTCCACTTCAAGTATGAAAAAATGTTTCGCACAGAGACACAGAGGAACAGAGATGCACGGAGAAAAGAAGGGAAGAGGAAGGGAGTTCCTACGGGATGCTCCAGTTGCACAACAGCCTCTTCTTTCTCTGTGCTCTCTGTTCCTCTGTGCCTCTGTGCAAAACCAAAAAATCGTCATGCATGAATCCTGCTCCCACTTTGCACTTGCATCGCAAGGCGCTTTCTGCTTGAATAGTGAGTTCCACTGAAGGAGATAAAAAGGGATAAATGGACATCATCAAGTCGCTCAGTATCAAAATCGAGCAAAAGCGTTTTTTCATTGATTACTGCGCCAACGAGCGCGGGAAATTTCTGAGGATCACCGAGGTGGCCCACGGGCGCCGCAATACGATCATCATTCCCGAGACGGGATTGAGCGAATTCGGCGACCTCCTCAACGACATCCTCGATGTCCACGAAGGTGTTGTCGAGGAATCCACTGGCGTAGCTCCCGCTATCGCCACTGAAGATGAAGAACCTGCCGAGGCTGTCGACGACGAGTCCTAGCATTCCCATGCACATAATTTTTCACCACCACGAAAAACTCACTTTTCTTTTATGAAAAAATCAGCAAAAAAATCAGTAGCAAAGAAAGCACCGGCTAAGAAGGCACCCGCCAAGAAAGTCGTTGCGAAAAAGACCACAGCACCCGTTGCAAAAAAAGCCGGTAACGAAAAATACGTTTACGTCTTCGGCAGCAACAAGACCGACGGCAATGGCTCAATGAAAGCCCTCCTCGGCGGCAAGGGAGCCAACCTCGCGGAGATGACCCGCATCGGCCTGCCCGTACCTCCAGGGTTCACCATCACCACTGAGGTTTGCACGTATTTCTACGACCATGGTCGCACGTACCCGAAGGTACTCCAGTCGCAAATCGAGGCCGCCGTTCGCAACATGGAAAAACTCATGGGCTACAAATTCGGCGACGACAAGGGCTTCCCGCTGCTCCTCGCCGTGCGCTCGGGTGCACGCGACTCCATGCCCGGCATGATGGACACCGTTCTTAACCTCGGCCTCAACGACCGCACCGTCGAGGCTCTCGCCAACGCCACGAACAATGCCCGCTTTGCGTGGGACTGCTACCGTCGCTTCATCCAAATGTACTGCGACGTCGTACTCGGCGTTCAGAAACGCCCAGGCGAAGACCATGATCCCTTCGAGGCCGTCTTTGAAAATTACAAGCACGAGCACTATCGCGGTCAGGAGATCGAAGATAGCAAGCTCACCGCTGGCGACCTTCAGGAAATCATCAAGCGATTCAAGATTCTCGTTCTCGAACGCACGGGCAAGGGCTTCCCAAGCGACCCGTGGCAACAGTTGCAGGGTGCTGTCGGAGCCGTCTTCAAATCGTGGATGAACGACCGCGCCATCGTCTACCGCCGCAAGTACAACATCCCCAGCGAATGGGGCACGGC
>Ga0123353_10015699_pt1 | contig 11021 bp, 6 predicted proteins | sample TergutLab28metaG_3_FD_92763 | JGI IMG/M metagenome (GOLD analysis project Ga0123353, IMG submission 92763) | Labiotermes labralis P3 segment gut microbial communities from Petit-Saut dam, French Guiana - Lab288 P3 | ecosystem: Host-associated > Arthropoda: Insects > Digestive system > Gut ... | reverse complement strand
GGTATTTATGTTTTTTTTTAGGTGTGGTGCTTGGAGGTGGGGGGGGGGGGGGGGGGGGCCAGCATTCTGGGGTATAACCTTGAAGAGTTACATTTAAGGGGATGCAGGCAACCTGTTTGGCCAACAAAAGGTGAGAACACTGAAACTGTCTGGTATTCCAAAGGCAGGTTCCAACCTTTCAAAGCCGGCAATGTCATTAGCACAATGTGTCAGGTGTCTGCTGTGTTTAGAAAAGGCCCACATACAGCTTCAGAAAACAGCAAACACAGCCTAAACAAATTGTGATAACCATGTGGCTAGTTATGATAAAAAAGGTGTTGGGAGTATGTTCTTGTTTTGTGTTTTCCGTATGTGTGTGTGTGTATATATATAAAACACCTAGGAATTGACAGAGCTGATAATCCCATTCACATATGGAAGCAGTCTATTGTGGTTACAGGAAACATTCTTCAATAAATTTATGGCACACCTCTAGCAATAGCCAAAACAGGCCATACAGCATCAGCATTAATAAAGAGGAACATAAACAAGCATTTGCATTTATAAGAGGAGAAGATGCATAATACAGCCCTCTGGGATACAACACCATGTAGCCTGGTAGGTGGGTAACACACTGCCTCTAGTCGCACATCTACCCACTGAGACAAGGCAATGTCCTGACACACTGAAACCACCCACAAGACTACACATTGCGTTTCCCCAGAAAACAAAAAACACAAAGCATCCCCATTATTTGTCACAAAAAATAATAAAATTATTCAGTAACATGTTCAGAATTAGTTCTCAATCCCCACGAACTGACGTGAATGCAAACAAAAATAAACTTCAGACAGAACATTCTACAAGGCCATAAGCATCTAATGACTATCGGAAGGTAATAAAAGAAGTGGGATGTGATGGATAACACTGGTCATGTGTGTCAGAAATTACTACTTCAACAAACGTAAAGATGCACTAGCAGGTTAAGGAAGCTGCACTTAAAGAAGCCAGTTTTCTTGACCATGAACTTGCATTTACAATGGCTCACTTATGTCATATGTAACTCTGCAATAAGCTCGCTTCAAAAATATTCTTCAATGAAGATTCTGAAATTAGCATTTGTTTCAACTGCCTTCCAAAGGAAAAGTGAATTTCAGTTACATTTGTGCACTCATCAAACATTTCAAATTACATAAGACACACATGGCCGCATACATGCATGCACATGATTATGGACAGTGGAGCATTGACATCGAATACCCATCAAGCAAGGCGACCCTCAAAACGTCAAATGACAGGTACAGCCAACAATCTCTCATGGTCTCTACCAGGTAGCACCCATTTAAATTCCATCTGCTGTCCATCATACCGGGCATTTAATTCCAGTGTCAAAGGGTTAAGTATATACAACAAATGAGCCAGCATGTTTGTATCTGAGTGATGAAATATCTATAACATCAACTACAATACGTAAGTAGAAAACCAATTTTATGGTCACCGACTACATACAGTTCGTAAACCTGCAAAAGATTTTTCCTGAAGATCATTAAAAAGGGCATCTGGCACAAATTAAAAAAACGCATACACAAGGTTCCATAAAACCGTTCAGTCAACTCTAATTACTCATGATACAGCACTGCATGTGTACAGCCCCTATTACTAGCAGTATCACTCAACCCCTACAGTAATGTTGGATATGTCAAAATTTAACATCTTGACCAAGTGACACGATGACCCAAGCAGGGTAGTCACTTCAACAGTCAAATATATTCTGGATGGGTGTGACAGTACCCTTCTAATAATAGGACTAACTATTCCACAGGATTTGGTTACTGATAAACACATTTTATATACAACAGTGTAAACAAGTGACCAGACGTAGATAAAACAATTACGTAAAGGCATATTAACGTGTATTACTATTCTTTAACCTACACCTGTTACGAGATTTTCTGTGTTAAGAAAATGATGATGATGAACATACATCAGCATATCAGTCATCATGTGAAGAGAGAAATTCATAGCACTGAGACATTTTAGAGCACATCAGACTTCTGTGGTAGCATCCGACCAAGGATGCCAAAGAAACGTCTATTTACAGATGCACAAAATTGGAATTCTACTAACCATGAAAACTGAATACTTTAAGTACGCATTAAAATTAAATACCCACTGACCATATCAAAGTCACTGGCTCCATCAACTCAGAAATGTCTGAATGTAGGGTGTAGCAAAGTTCAACATTAAACTCCCATACTCTACAACTTTACAGTCAGCTCTGGGTATCTTAGTTACTTACGGCTACTATTATCCTTTCCTCCACTCTTCAACAGAGACGGCATTCATTGATTGTCTGGTCCACCAGGCTGCCCACCATATCCACCATAAGCTGGGTAATTATAAGGTTGTTGTTGCCCTGGCTGCTGTGGGGGTTGTGGGCCACCTATGAAGCAAAAATTCCACAAACCAACAAGTTTTAGACATGGAAAATATGAACCCACCCAATATGAAGGTAGAAGTCAATCAGGACTGTAGCAAATTTCAAAGGCATTGGCTATATAATGAAAAAATACTGTGAAGTAAAGCAGCAAGTGTTGGAAGTAATAGAAACAAACTGAAAAATGAGGGAATATGCCTATAGGTGATAATACAATATTAACTCTGTGAAGAGCTCCTAGTATTGTTCTATGCCCAGCAGAAACCAGAAAGCAAATGCATTACCAGTTCATTATTTAAAAACTCTGAGAACTAAAACAGAAAACGTTGAAAGTAAATAAAACCAAGAAAAAAATGTTGAGGGAACAGGGCTTCAGATGATAACATAAAAATTAACACTGTGAAGAGCCCCCAGTATTGCTCTATGCCCAGCAGAAACCAGAAAGCATATACATTATCAGCCTCTAGCAAGCACCAGGCATACAAACGAAACATTCATAAAAACCTTTGATCTGAGCAACCTGCCACGGCAACACAAACTTCTCTGAACTCTACGTTCATCATCATGATGTTTTGTACCAGACAAGCAAGCACCTCAACTACCAAAAACTTCTTTATATCACACAACTCCCTCCATGTCTGTCTATGAAACATGGACATTACAGTACATACCTGGGGCACCTCCATAGTAGCCTGCAACAGCTGCTGCTTGGTAGCCATATGGCTGGCCATAAGGAGCCTGCTGCTGCTGTGGCCCACCTTGCCCTGGCTGCTGTGGCCCTCCACCAGGTTGCTGCTGTTGTGGCTGTTGCTGGGGTCCACCTGGTACGCCTCCACCTGGCTGACCAGTCTGCAATATGAAGCAATATAAACTAAGGGTCCAGTAGTTTACAAAACCACAAAACCATTTTGCAATCCGTAGAATTCCCTCTCAAAGCTTTTGTAATTTCAAATCTCTTTTATCCATCTGATTTAATTATAATGACCCATACATAATGCAAGAACACATAAACCCAACAGAGTACTAACCACACTGCATCCTGCTTAACTGCAGTAACTGGAGAAGAGCACGAGTTGCTGCCTCTTCAACACAGAGGTACGCATTCAACCCCAATCAAGTCCACGTGGTATTTGTGGTGGACAAAAAACTGGGACAGGTTTTTCTCACTGCACTTCAAGGTTTTCCATCAATTATCATTCCACCAATACTCCATATTTACAATGACTCAAATACCATCAACCCCACATAATGTTTATACTAACAGCACTGCTAAATAATACACAAATTTTAAGAAATTCAAGTTTACTTAAATATGCAAATATTATTCAGTATCAACTTTTAAAAAAAATCTCATCCCTGTTGTTCAGCAATAAAAATATTCCCTCCCTGTCCACCTCAGATACACACTACACGACGACGAAAAGACAGTTCTTTCAGTTTCGTAAATCCAATTTCCAAAATACTAGGCGCTTACATTTACAGCCTTCAAAAACTTATAATACACGTTCACTATTCACAGATATGCAGGACACCAAAGCATTTATTCACATTATAACCAATGATGCAAGACAATGCTGGCAACACTAAAGCCTCTCTGGAAGACACGCTACCATAAACTCGCCAAAATACTTCGAACTTCACAGTGGTGGTGCAATGGAGGGTGGACGGTTAGATGTTTAATGACATTAAAGAAAATATTCCACATAAAAAATTTAATTGGCTGAAGTGCAGTTGTGTCTAATGTGTGCAAAATAAACCTCTTATTTTAATGTTATAGGGGATGGACAAAATAATGAAAACAGCTGTGAATGATATACATTTCTTCATTAACATGGCTGGGCCACCATTTGCCTGTAATACAGTTTGTATCCTTCTTGGAATAGACTCATGTAAGTTCTGAATAGTCTCTAGTGGAATACTGTACCACTCTTCATGCAGAACATCTTCTAATTGCTTGAGAGACAGAGGAGGGTATCTGCTTCTCACCCTACTCTCTAAAACTGACCATGGTGGTTTGGTGATCATGCTGGCCAGAGAAGATGCTGAAATTCCTCTTCATGCTCCTCAAACCAAGACTGAACACTTCTGGCCATGTGTATGAGCAAGCTGTCATCTTGAAAAACTGCATCATTGTTATGAAACATCCAGACTATGGGACCAACTGGTTCGCCTGGTTATCTAAAATGTCCACCCAGCCACTGGAAGTAATTCCACCACTCAGTGTAATTACAGGACAAGCAGAACACCACGATAATGCTGCCCAAATCATCTCAGATCTACCTCCATGTTTCACAGTTGGAACCAGGCATTCAGAATTATAGACTTCCTTGAGCATTCTCCAAACAAACTTGGGCTGATGTTGGAACAACAGTGAAGGATCGACTGATCTGACCATACTACATATTTCCAATCATCAAGATGTCCAGGTTTTATGATCATCACACAATACTTTTCACCTTTTGGTATTGTTTTCAGTTATCAGAGGTTCAGCAATTGCAGCTCTACTGTGGTTGTAGGATTTGTGAAGCTCTCTTTGGGCTGTTTTTGTGGACACAGTCTTCAAGATGAATGTAGAGTTCCACTGACATCCTTGCAGCGGTAGTTCTATAATTTTCAGACAATCCTCTTCAATGTCAGTGTTACTTAGTCTTGGTCTTCAGCCACTCTTCAACTTAGCTGATAGTGTCTTCCCATGATTTGGGTATGCCATCATACCCTTGGAAACTGCTGCTTTAGATACACCTAATAAAGGGGTCTGTTGGTTGCAGATGCGCCAGCTAAACATGCACCAACTAACTGTCCTACTTGAAAATCTGACAAGTCTCCCATTTTGCAGTTACTGTTACTAAAAAGTTCTGTAATGCAATGATGATGGCACCACCCAGCTTAAAAAAAAATACAACTATCATTCTTTCAGTGCGGCCAACACAAACAGTTTTATACCGGCTAGTGTTTACATCATTTTTTTCATCCCCACTATATTCTATGTGGTTACTCCTGTGCACAAATTTGACTTTAGGCTCATTACAATCCACGACCCAGAAAATGGCAACGAGTATAGCAATATATGCAGCCTGAGCAACATGTTTTTAATACAACCTGTATATTCTCCCCAAAGGGACAGCCTGCAAATACAGGACCCTGCCGATGCCATCATGGTTAAGAGACATGCTCCCGAGTTGCCAAAAGTACATTAATGTGCTACATAACAGCAGCCATGACCTGCCGTCACAAGTAGTCAACATCTGGTATTTTCTGAGTGTGACAACATACCTCACATATATGTAATGTTGAACATTCACTGGTTACTTATGGTAGAAAATGTCATACATGCTGAAATTTATCTGATTACAATGTGCACAAAAAGTTTTACCATAAAGGAGAAAATGTGTTGAGAACAATTTCTGAATGGGTTAATTTTATTACTCAGTGATCTTCAGCAAGTGTCTAACTGTTCTACGTGGCAACACCCAAGAAAAGACTTCCAACATTTCATTTTTATTCATTTCACCTTTGCAGCCTTCATCTGTGCTTCTATTGCCTCTGCCTCTTTCACTTTGCCTATGGAGCGGTAATATTCTGCCCACTGTGCACTGTAGTCTGGCTGCCCATTTTGTGTCGCACCACCTGGCTGTGGACCTGCTTGTTGCGCTGCTGGTTGCGGAGCCTGCTGAGCCTGCAGACCCTGTAACACACAAAAAACAAAACAACATGCAACATACCTGAAATAACAATATTTTAAGAACATGCTACTCACTACACATTAAAATACAGTGGAAATCACTTAAGACATCGGTGGTTAAGTTTCCCACCAAGACATCGGGAAAATGTAGTATTAAAATTACACACAAGATTAACATACTGACTGTTCAATACGTTTCCCATCTAACATGCATACTAAGTTCCTTAACATGATTCCTCACCCTCTTTAATATGCTTTCCATATCAAAATATTAAAACAAATTCCCCAACTTTACATTCATTCAATCTGTCCCCCACTTACAGCACTGAAATGACTCTGTCACTTTGTATAACTTACCTTAATCTTACAAAGGTCATTTCTAACAAACAAACAAACACACACACACATTCACAAAGCAGCATGATGCAATCTCACTGCACATGGGTTTAATGGAAAGCATTCTAACAGCAAATGTTTTATACATTAATTTCAATACTTTTGAGGTATTTTGTATATGCAGTTGAGATACTATTACATTCTGTGTTCATTTCACACTGCATATGTACACAGGTTTTCATCTGTTGAATAACTAATTACTGAATGCAGGATCAACACAGATACTACTGCTCCTCAAAAACCAGTGTTGTGCTAGCAAGACGTTACCATGAACCATGCTTAACAATGGTTGTTGTACACACAAAACACTGAAATCTGTAGATGCCTCACCTTAAGATGTGAAGAAAATTATGTGACAGAACTGTGTGATTTCTAACTCATAACTTGTTGTGGTTGTTTCATTTCAGTGCTATTAGTATGCTATATGCTTCAATGAAATTAGTGTGGATTAACTTTGTCATTAAATGTTTTTATTAATTTTATAAAATACCTCCTTCGATATGGCCACATCAAGAGAAGGCACAAACAGTGAGAAGCTGAACATAACGGGGATGATGTTCTGCAAGTTTCTCAGACCAAAATCACTGAAGTAGGTAGTCCTAGTTGTACGATACAATAGAGGTAAAAGTTTGACGTTCAGGTGACCGTGCATCATGATAAATTCTTATAACAAAACTAACTACATGTACTAATTTCTCAAATTTACTTTTGGAATTCAACTCCACGTGTTTCTGATGGATCGGGACGTATTCGCCCTGATCCTGCTCGCAAGGTGTCAGCAAACCTGTATGACATATACCATTGCTGTGCGTACAGTGAAAAACTCCTGATGATGTACAGAGGAACTGTCCAAAACATGTAGTATTATTCCAAAAATAAATATGAGAAATTGGTGCATCTAAATGATTTTATAACAGGAGATAAGAGTGTGATACAACTTTCACTTACCTAAGACTTCTGCAACTTACACTAATTTTCCATACGCGCGCGCGCGTGTGTGTGTGTGTATATATATATATATAATGTGCAAGCTTAAAAAAATCAGGAATAACTTTCTCAGACATACTCCCACTTAATAAGCATTTGTTGAATTTTTTCCAAAAGATGTTTCAATGTAATTCAGTTCAGGACCTAGTTTTTTCATCTCCCCACTGTTTGTAGAAAAACCTTACAATACATTTATACATGGGGATCAACTTCCTGACCCATTCAGTAGAGCTCCATTATTTATTACCTACCATGCCACATATTTTACCTTGTTAGCCTTAGCTTGCTGTTCAATCATCTCAGCTTCTCTGTGCATACCCAGGGAACGGTAGTACTCTGCCCACTGAATGCTGTAATCCGGCTGTCCGGTTGTAGGGTTAACTTGAACCTGAGCACCACCACCTGCAACAGCATCCTTCTTTATTCACAGTTACTGCTTAGGTAATAAATTTGATAGCTGGCACTGAATTACTCAAGATTTCTTCCAAACTTCTACTGAAGCAACTGTTGTTGCTGATCTCGCTGCTGCAAACAAAGTGTCATAATAACTGGCAGACTGTTTCTGCTATACGTACAGCATGTGAAAACAACCAAGAAAAAAAACATCATTAATCATTATTAATCCATCAGCATACCCCTCTAGTGATGCATGGCCATTCCTGTAGATATATTTTATATAAACCAGAGGATTTACACATGTACGTATGTATGAATGTAAGTATAAAGGAACAAATATGCATAGGCACAGCAGTCATAACACAATAACTCAACTATATCTGCAAATCATACATTATGTATCAACTACATGTTTTGGCCATTTCTGATTTTGCCATCATCAGGTTGGATGCAACTGTCAGAGAAGTAGTTGACAGGCTATGTATAATTGCAAATATAGTTGTGTTATGACTATACCTATGCATAATTCTTCCTTTATGTTCTAATGAACACAACAGGGATAATGCTCTAGATAGAATGTAAGTATATATGTATGCATGCATACAATGCCATGTAAAATGTGACTGGACTGATGTCAAACCAATTGTCTTACACACTAGCTGAGGTTTATGTATGCTAAAGTTATGTAACATTTTTGGATGCTTAATTTCAAACCATGTAGTTTATTTTACATATTTTCAACAGACAAAATTTAACGGTATTTTTGTGAGTTAAAACAATATTTCACCTTACTTTCAGGCATCACAAACAGCTTTATACATGAAAAACAAGTTCACTACAACAATCAGACTGACAACTAATAATAATAATGTAAAACCTACTTGGATCATTTGGATGTTGCTGGTTTTGCCATGGTTGGTAACCACCACCCCAACCTTGAGGGGCAAAATGCTGTGGTGGGCCTTGCCTGTAAGAGAAAATCATTGTGAAACAACCACAATCACCCAAAAAAATTTAATAAGTATATACAGGAAAAAACTGACACAGGATCTACACATAACCCTGTCGGAGCACCTTATGGACATTATGTGCCTCAACTGCCTTTGATTTTCTCTCTCTGCAATTAATTATGTAGTATGCATTGTTTCACATCTGCTTCATTTGTAATAGCCTTCCAAAATATTTATGGCCAGTTCTTGGGCATGAAGACATGGTTTTCCATGGGGAAATGTAAGAATCAGGCATACAGAGATGGGGGCCAAGACACCAGATCGTCTCAGCCGGCATGAAGGACCTCTCTGTGGCCCTATCTCAGGAAATACATGACTGGATATTTAACCTTCTAGAATATTAGTAGTAATTGGAAAACTAACAGCAAAACCCCACACCAATGGTGAGCTGAAATACTACCCCTATCTCACCACCCATGATGTGCAAGTGGATATGGTTCTACACAATTATGGGGAACAAGTGCATATGGTTCTACACAATTATGGGGAACTTATCACTGTTTGCATCACAGCTTCCATTCCATGGTAACGTATCTCACACAGGGATACAACCAGAACAACATTTGCACGAAGCTTGTTGGTGTCCCGGTGCCATATGAAATACTATTCAGGTCTACATGACTTATGGTCCAGGCCTCACAGTTACACTTGCATAAAAGAAGAGACGAAAAGAGTCAACTCAACCTCCATTTCTGAGTTCTCCTACAGCAAGACAAGCTGCAAGAGCTGTCCAACACTTGGAACAGCCCAACAATAAATGAAATCATCCTTGCTGGTATGACAGTGTTCAGTAAATTTACAGGACCTTTATGAGTAAGGCAAAATCCTAGAAGAGAAAGGAATACTGTTGTTATGCAAGTGTTAATGTGGCTGGTACAACAAAGTGTTCAGCATGCAGAGTGGGCCAGAATGGCAGATGGCTCAAAGATATTGTAGCATGATACTGTGAATGTGAAATGACAGCACTGTATGCATGCCCCATTAGGACAAGGAACACACCTGAACAGGCATTCACATTGTGACATAAATTTCTGTACAACCCACTGTTCTTTGATCTCTGCTGAGAGCATGTTATATTTGTAAACTCATTTTGAGCAGAAGTTCAACAATACCCTTATGGTTTATTAAAATATTGTGAGGTAATTCAATTAATGCAATAATAATAAAGATATTTTTGGACCTGGTAGCTCAGTTGGTATAGCACCTGACTACTGGCTGGATGGTCCGGGATCAAATCCCAGTGGGGACGAGATTTCCCGCCTGTCCAGACCGGCCCTGAGGCCCACCCAGCCTCCTGTAAAATGGGTACTGGGTCTTTCCCAGATGTAAAGTGCGGCCAGGGCGTGCTGCTGACCACTCACCCCCTTCTAGTGCCACGGTCATGAAAGAGTGGAGCTATACCTCTACCCACCCTCTGGGCCACACCGGGCCTGTAACGGCATCACTTTACCTTTTTTAATAAAGATATTTTAGAACGTTTTGGTGACGACTCACCTCAGCAGAAGTGGTCACCAAAAACTCCCTAAAATATCTAGAGAATGTAGGAAAAACCAGAAACATTTCAGAAGTGCAGCAAAAAGCAGTAACATTACAATCATAGAGTATACAAACTCCTACGCCACACCCCTTGATCTACGGGATGGTGAATTTCCTTCCCCTTACTGAGCCTAATCCCACCGACAATAACAGAGAGGTGAAAGTTTTCCAGCAGTTAGATGCCAAGAAGTATGACTGAATCAGCAGCAGCAATGTACATGGCACCATCAGTATTGTGAAATGTTCATAACTGTTTCTGCCACATCCTGTGCCTAATTCCATGCACACTGCTGGTATTCAAATTTGTTATATGGCATCTCCACTATACCTGCAAATGGGTGGAATTTACAACCCCCTGCAACAAAAACTTAATACAAAGACCTAAATCTGAACAATTCTTCCTCTACCCCTATGGTGCCAAAATTAAACAGCAGTGGGGATGGAACATTACGCCACTGCACCTGTGCAGAGCTACATACAGGGTGTTTCACGACTTTAGGGCATAACTGCAGGAGGTGATTTCCTAGGTCTTTGTGATCAAAAAAGTTCATACAAACATGTGTCCGATTTTGGACGGTTACGGAGTTATGACCGTTTT
>Ga0123353_10015698_pt1 | contig 11021 bp, 8 predicted proteins | sample TergutLab28metaG_3_FD_92763 | JGI IMG/M metagenome (GOLD analysis project Ga0123353, IMG submission 92763) | Labiotermes labralis P3 segment gut microbial communities from Petit-Saut dam, French Guiana - Lab288 P3 | ecosystem: Host-associated > Arthropoda: Insects > Digestive system > Gut ... | reverse complement strand
GGCTCCTCCACCAGCCTGCCAGAACCCTGTCAGGTATAAATACACCACACATCCCATCCCTTGTCATACTTCATCCACCTGCCTATGAAGATGGAACTGATAGAGGGTTCTGAAACGTCGGCTATTAGCTTTGTGACGCCGGGGAATTACCCAAAAGAAAATCTCTTGAAGAAGTTTTAACTTAAACATACCTTTTACTCACTTAGTGAATTTTACAATTTTGTATAAGGACTAGTTACGTATTTATAAACTATGCTATTCTACTATAACTTGGCCTATACTTACAACCTTCACTACACTGTATTAATTGTACTTACTATAAACAAATACTACCCATCGTATTTGATCCTTGTAAATAATGTTGTTATTTATTTTTAATCATATTGCTTGTAACCTGTATTATACATTCTGACTATTTCCATATCCATGTGGCAATAGCCTTATAAATGGATTTTTTGGAAAGTGAAATAAATTGATTGATTGATTAACAAACAGAGAAACAAGTGAAGTACAGACAACGAGCAATTTGTAGCAAATAAATATAGACAAGAAATTTATGCGTATGAATAATATTAACATAACAATGTTAATTTTTTTATGAGACTTAGTGACAAACCATAGATTATTAGGACTATATATAAAGTATATTCGTCTTATGAAAGACGTTTAATGGCACATTATCAGCTTGTGATAGATTTATATTGAAAATATCCTTCTATGGAGTAAAAAGAATTTGTATGTAGGAATCATTTTAAGCAAATTTCAAATTTCCTGACATTATTGGATATTTCTTTAATGTACAGAGGAAGCTTGTTGAAATTCTTAATGCTCATGTAATGTACCCCCCTTTGGAACATAGTAAGATTAGTTATGGGCTGATACAAATTATTAAATTTTCTTGTACTTTTAGTGTGATTCTCTGAATTCAAAATCAATAGATTTTTATTTTTAACTACAAAAACGTAAGTAAGAGGATATATTGAGATACAAAAAGTAGAATTTCCAACCTTCTAAACAGATTCCTACATGTAACCCTATTTTTACAACCCATCATAATTCTAACTATTCTTTTTTGCATTCAAAATATTTTTATAGCATAACTTATAATTGCATTAAAATAAGAATAGCAAATAGTTTTCAAAGTATTGGGAGACATAAATGGTTTAATACTCCTCATTATATAACGTGCTGAACTCAGTTGTAGGGTAATATATTCAATACGACAAATCCAGTTTTTTAGAATCATGTATATAAATGCCCAGAAACTTACTTTTAGGTAGAGTTGTTATTAGATTATCATTACAAACAATGTTTATATCAAGTGTGGGCATGTATGTGGTCTTAAGTTGAATGTAATGAGTTTTGTCAACGTTAATGAAACCAAATTTACTTTAAACAATTTATTTACACATTTAAAAGCTGTGACCACATTAGTTTGAAAACCTTTGGAATTAGGACTTTTTACTGTTATACTTGTATCATTGGCAAACAATTTAAGTACAGTTTTATCATTTATGGTTTTGGGCCAATCATTGACATATATAAGGAACAGCAGTGGACCTAAAACCGATCCTTGAGGAACACCAAAAGTTATTTTTTCCCATGCAGAAAAACTCGTTTGATTTACCTTCATCTGAGATTTGAACTCTCATATATCTGTTATTAAGGTATGATTCAAACCATGATTTTGCTTTGCCATTAACAGTGGCGTAACCAGGAATTTTGTTCGGGGGGGGGGGTTCAACAAATTCAGTTGAGGACAGAGGACAGAGAGAACAGGGATCTGGGGGCAGCAGACCCCTAGTCAGGGGTTCTGGAGATAGCTGTAATTTGGTACAAGAAATTTCATTTCATATAGTAAAATTTTCTTAATTTTTGGTACTTTAAGGCTGTTTATGATGACAACAAATTTACTTGGCATTGCTAATGTAGAACAATTGCGAACCGGCGGTAGTTTTAGAATTTTACTGCCTTTTTTCCAAACATCTTGGGGTGTTGGCGTCCTAAATTCAGAAATTTCTAACAGTTTTCACAATCGGGTTGAGTATGGCATTATTTTGGAGGGCCTTCAGAAATTCGTGAGGAGGGGGTCTGAAAACCCCCCCCCCCCGGTATGCCACTGGCCATTAACACCATAAAATTGTAGTTTTGGCAGCAAAATACTATGATTTAAAGAGTCAAAAAGCCTTTTCAAGGTCAAAAAATACCACCTACTATAAATTTACTATTTAAGGCATTCAGAGTTTCATTAACTTACATATAGCTTTATTTGTTGTAGAATCAGATATAAACCCGAAATGTTCTTCTGCTAAAATACTGTATTTATTCAAATGTCCCTGAAGTTGATTATACATAGCTTTTTCAAGTACTTTTGAAAAGGAATTTAAAATAGATATAGGTCTGTAATTTGAGATTTTAGATTTATCACCTTTCTTAAACAAAGGTTTAACTACTGTATATTTCATATGGTCTGGAAAAATTCCCATAAAATAAGGATTTGTTACATATACTGTATGGGCTAAAGGTGAGCCATTGAAGGGAGAACTTATTTTTATTAATTTGGTAGATATTCCATCATATCCAGAGGAATTTTTAGATTTGCGAGATTTTATAATTTTTTTGATTTCTTTAGTTGATATGGATTTTAAATTAATATTTTGGAAAGGATTCTTGAAAGACTGCATTAAATAGTGAAGAGGTGTGGTGTTATCTAAGTTATGGGAACTAAGTTCATTTGGTTTAATGTTAATAGTTTTAGCCATAATTAAAAAGTATTTATTGAATGCATTTGCTTTATCTTGGCAATCACTGATTGAGTTCCCATCAGGTGTTAATCTTCTCAGTGTTACCAGTTTTATTGGTTTCTGAGTTTACTATATCCCAAATAGTTTTGTTCTTGTTTAAGGATTTTTAAATTCTGTCTGCATAATTTAGTTTTTTAGATTCCTTAATAACAGCAGATAAAATTTTACAGTATTTTTTATAATAATTTATAAGATCTAAATTATTATTGTTCCTGCTTGCAATAGAGAGTTCTCTTTTATGTTTACATGACTTTAAAATTCCTAAAATAATCCAATTTTTGTTTTTTTTAGCATTGTGAACTCTCTTTAATGGAAAACTGGAATAACAAATTTTCAGGTAAGAATCCAAAAAAGAGTTAAACATTTCATAACATCGTCTGTAGAGAATACAGTATCCCAAGTTTTGTAAGTTAATTTATTGAGGGAGTCATTTATTGTATGTTCATTTACCTTCCTAATTAACCCATTTTTTTGGGGGTGGTCTCATATTGAAAGAATGTAATCTTATGGACTGAGCATCATGTTCTGACAGCCCATTGATTATTGGACATATAGAAAAATTCCTCATTTTAGAAATGTCAATAAAAATATTGTCAAAAGCCGTGGCAGAATGTTTCTGAGTGTGAGTTAACTACACTTGTTAAATTATAGGTTTCAAGCAGAGCCTCTAATCGACTTTTTTTATCATTGTCAACTAAATAATCTATATTTACGTCACCACAAATAAAATATTCGGTGGTAACAGTATACAATTTCCTAAGAATTGTGTCTAATTTTGAGATAAATAGATCAAAATTACCTTATGGGGCTCTGTATATAGCAATTATGCATGCACTTTTAGCATTGAAGTGAATCTTGATGGCACATACTTCAAAGTCTTTATCCTTACAATAGTTTCTAGGTCAATTCTTAAGTACCTTAAACTTTCTTGCACAAATATGCATACTCCTCCCTTTTCAGATAAGGTTCTACAGTAACTGACTCTTAATATATGATTGTCAAAAAATGTCTGCTGTAATTCTAAGTGGTTCATATGATGCTCTCAGAGACACAGTATATGTGGGTAAGTTGAATATAACTGACTTAATTGTTTGCTTTCCCTCTCAATCCTCTTACATTTTGATGGTAAACAGTTACAGGTACCAAACCATTTAGTCGCAAAGACACTTTAATTTTAGGTTTAGACTTAGATGGTACTTTGCTACTCAAGTTTCGGAAGGTTGTTTTATCTAAGTTGTTACAGCTCTCACTTGCACCACTAACACTTTGTTCACTTACGTTGTTAAGTTTATGATCTTCATTTAACATAAAAAAATGAGGGCTACTGCTGGGTAAAAGTTACTATCCATTCCAACTATAAGACCATAGTGAACATACGATGTAGTTCAAGGGTCAAAAAATGCGTTCTAAAGAACTTGTTCGCGAGAGATGACCTTCGTGATCGCGGCTAACCAACTAGATGATATGTGGCGGTTGCCGTAATGTGTGATGATGAGGCTCCAATTAAAAAAAAAAAAAATTCCCTTGAAGGTGGTGAATTCGGTTGTCAGTGTTATAGTCAGTGGATTGTGGAGCTGTGTGAAGTGAAATGTGACTTGGAGTCAGCAACAGAAATTATAAAAATTTTAAAAGAAGGGTTACACAGCCTTGATATCAAAACTTTCGCTATGTTCTGAATATTGTATGCTTTTTTTGGGGGAGGGGGGAGGATCCCCGGCATCTGAATTTTATACGCCGGCATTTCGGAACACACTGTTCCATGACGTCAGCACATAAAATTCAGACGCTGGGAAATCGCCCAAAAGAAAGAATACAAGGTTTCACATACAAGAAGAATGGACACAATCCTCAAATCAAACCAGGAGGTAGAGTCACATATCCGTAAGTCACAGCATGGAAGATACAAGAGTGGTTGGAAAGTTCCCAGAAATCAACTACGATAATGAACGGTTGCTTTCAAGATACATGTAACCAACATGGAACAATAGATTGTAAGCCAATAGAATTGAGAGGAAGTTGCATTCTGGTTTAGGAAAAATCCATTAAAAAATATGCTTAATGGCCATGACAAGGAATTATTCTCCCATAAACATAATGAACAGTTATCAAAACACTATTCATCGTGAATGATAGTGTTGAAATGTTATCTATGGAAAACGCTAATGCAAATTATAGTGTGGTGTAGGACTAAATAAGAAGCATTTAAATTCAAATGATGGTGAGAATGTCTGATTTACGCTGTATAATATTAATAGTGGAAGGGAAAAACACACAACAGTGATTCTTGGTGACAGACATGCAAGAGGATATGCCAACAAAATAGAAGATAAACTTAACAAGAACTTTAATGTTACTGGTTTCACGAAACAGGAGCCTGACATTCCCATATTAACAGTTTCTGCAAAGGTACTATTGAAAAGTTGACAAAACATGATGCAATAGTTTTTTTTTGGAGGATGCACTAAAGATGTTGGGAAGAATAATACTAAAGAAGGGTTAAAACATGTTAAAAATTTTGCAAAGAACAATAGTCATACAAACATTATTGAAGTTACAAAAAAAGTGATGGGGTAAAAGTTCATAACAAGGAACAAAATATGTAAGACCTTTTTGCCATGGATATTAAAACCATGATTTATTTTAAAAAAGCTTCTCCTGTCATACAAACTGAATACAAAAGCTTTGATTCATATACAAAATATATATTGTTATACTAATGGAATGTGTGTTCTTGTATTAAACCATAAAATACATGATTAAAACAGTGAAAGGTCACTTTTTATCGACAGTTTCTCGTAACATATTCTTAATGGTACTATATAAATAAAAAATTTAAAATATGTTTAACCTCTCATAAAACAGCACAGTGCAGCAAAATCAGGAATTTCCTTTTGTAATGAAACAGTTGGTACAAAGTAATTTTGTAGCAGCATATAGTCAAAACCTAGTTGCTGCACACAGTAATGTATGACTATATGCATATATATAACAAAAATATACATACAACTCATTTCTGTTGTGTATGTATATATTTAAAATTTGTAAAGTATCAATGCTTGCATTTTATATCTGTGTGGCATTTTGGAAGCACTCCTTGCTGCAAAATGGCTGCTCAATTTTTACAAAGAACTTGCCACCTAGCAATGATTTGGAGCACTGAAAACAGCAGAAACAGCCAGGTGACACATGCCAGCTCAAATCCTTCCATCCCACACGCTGACTTCCAGCTGCTATCTTCAGTTTACAGGTGTGGCATTTCTGAAACAAATGCACGCTCTAAGTACAGAGTGTATTGACAAAAACTAGATAATTTCAGAATTATTTAGTAATAAGCTGTGAGATCAATGAATACGAGGGAATAAGGGTGCAAGATGAAACCAGACAGACATATTCCTGTCCTTATGATTGATACCTACCTCTGACCAGGTTCCCGGCGTCACATGCTGTTTATACACACGAGCTACCAAGGGCAGCATGAAATGAGGAAAAGTGCAGACATGTTTAATATCTTCCATTGCACAAGGTTTAAACATATGTCAATTATTTTCCACCCAAGATGTTTAATGTTATCAATACCAGTCTCTAAACAGCTTACACATGCATCAAAGGAATGTGACACAAGTGTGCTTGAGCGCGCATTTATCTAAATAAATTTATGCTGCTATGACTGTTGTGTCATCTGCATGTATGTTTCCTTCCACTTGCACTGTATTTCACCTTTACCTTCAGAAAGTACTCATGCAGAGGAATCTAAACTGGCAGATGTATCATATTAGATTTACACTGCTATCTTAAGCAATTGTGTTGTATCTACATAATCTTGGCTCTATAATCTTCCTGTGCAGTTTAATAACTAATGGATTCTACACTTCAATTTGTAATAGTTTTAAATGTGAATCTGATGGTGAAGAAGGATGTACAGATGGGCATACAGATGATATATTATCATTTAGTATTTGTAGTAAATGAAGCATATACCACTGTTATGGGTCTTCAGCCTGAAAATCCAGTGTGACTTCCTATGCAGGTTAGTTCAATGTCTGCCAAAGCTAATAATATCTAATGTGCAATCACAGTCAATACATCTCACTCAACACAGAACCCAATAGTTTATACAATCAAGCTATATATATGAATAAACCTGCAGACCCTGAATGGAGAAAGTAAAACTTTTCATAAAAGTGCGAAGTATTAATCAAGTTCAGGGTGGTTTTTTAAATCACAATTTTTTTGTGGAGCCACCTGAATATGTAGTACCCAACACACAACAAACTACATGAAGTACAATTAAATATTCTGCAAAACATATGAGGTAATTAAAAACTGATGGATTTCAAACAAAATCATATTTACAAACAAATAAAAATTTAACAAAAAACAACTCATTTAAATGGATACCTGTAACATCCAAACACTAATTCAAATATAAGTATTGTATGTGGAAATGATGTTATTCCTCTTGAACTGATTTCTACAGAAACACACAAAGCGGCAATCTAGCAATTCAGGAAAACATGCCACATGGAAAATGTGACAAATATCTGCTGTGTAAAGTGCAGACACGGGCTTCCTTTACATCCTCCTAGCTTTCTGTGAATTCTATATGAAAGCGCAGCACTGTAGTTAATTTCATATGCTTTAAACATAAACAGTTGTAAAAAAAAATCCATCTCATGTATGTAAATGACTCTGTACACCCCTGCCAATCTGCATGAACTTCCCACTTCCAGGCATCGGAATGAGCACTCAGACATGCTAATTTCCATGACAGGAGCTTTCATTACTGTAAATGTTGTACTGACTCTCTGTTACCTTGTACTATGTTGCTTATTTACATTCAAAATTTTCAACTGAAGACATTTTGCAAATTCCTTACTGTTTCCATATTTTACTTGAGTTACTGCAGTTGATATATACATAGGAGCACCTGGGACAAACATAACTAGTGACAGCAAAGATTTCTGAAAGGAAGACTTGAGCTACATTGATCACAAAATGAACATGACTTGAAGCAGAATGATAATTTGTAACAAAATGAAAATACAATAACCATTTCTTCAACAAAATATTAGCCCTTAGCTCTACAGTCCTCCAAGAACTTATAACTTCCTTCATAACAGACGTCCACTACTCTCAACATTTGCCATTTACCTGATTGCTTCACTTACAGCCCTTGTTTATCATTATCTAAATCCACTAAGCATGCCAATCAGGCCACCCACTTTCCCTCTGTACTTTCGGGCTTAGCTTAAAAAATGTTCTTATCTGTTCTGATCATGTGCCTTACTCACTTCAAATTTTCCTTTTTATATTCATTACCAGATCAGGGGTTTACAGTTGAAATATCAAATTTTATAGTACAAACCAGGCAATTAACATACAAATAATTTTGTGTAAGTAAAATAATGGAATGACAACATATTTATGAAACACAGAGGGTTTGTAAAGATTTTCAAAATCCAATGCTGATGGTAATGAGGGACAATTTAAAATATGATTACTCTTTATAGCAAAAAGCACCTCAAACTGTAGCATAAGTACAAAATCAGGTGACCAACTTCTTGTGCATGGCCTTCATGGCTTTGCTTCAACCAGCACAACAAATCAGAAGATATCAAAGACTGGGTAACAATGGTGTCACTCTCATGTTATTATGAGACATCAATATCAGTGACAGAATTCATAAGGTAAGTGTAAAATAATATATGCAAGTTCTGTGTGTTGTGAAAGTAACAAAATATCATACATAACATACGGCTAATAAGCAGAAAATTACGTGAAACTGAAATGACTTGAATTTGTTGCTGCATGAGGGAAACAAATTCACAAAAAATTTGGATACCTAGTTACGAAGTTAATTACGCAAATTCACAGTCTTCAAATACAATACAAAAGAACTAAATATTAATGAGCAACTTTCTTCAAAGACCTGCAAATCAAGAAAACAAGTCAATGTGAGTCACACACACATTGCCACTATTTTAACCTGTTTGCACACAAATTTAAATAACTCCCATCTCTCACCTTGCCATACTTGTCCTCGAAACATTCAAGGCACACAGGTTGGTCATCCTTGGGAATGTACTGTTTCCCACCAAGTGGTATATCACATTCATAGCAACAGAAATGTCTGAAGTGAAATGCCTTTCCTTCAGCACAAGTATACTCTTTCTCAAAGATCAACTGTACACAAAAATATACCAAAATCTTATTACAGAGAAGGTTTCCACCTTGGCCAGATCTCATTTCTATTTCAAGCAAAACTCTTTAAAACTTTTAACTCATTCATTTCTTGTCTAGAATTTAAAATGATAAATCCACTGTATAGGAATACCAATTAACAATTTCTTCTATTAGGCATGTAGCATACTAGAAGATGTTATTTTTGCTACTAGAACAGACTGGACATGGCTTTTAAAAACCCTATTAATACATAAGCATTCACCACTGGTGGCAGTAATCTCCAGTGTATTGCACAAAAAAATCTTATAGCTATTAAAATGAGCCAGGTTACCACAGACAACTGACAACTCTACCTCTCACTGTGTTGGCACTCCCCCATCAAGATGTAATAAGCATGTGGAAGATTTCAAGTTAAATGACAGTTGCTACTACCCATCCTGAAAGTCTTCACACACACTGCACATACTAATTACACACTACTTGAAATGCTCTAAGTTTTCAGTCTGTGTGTAAGTGCACAATTGTCTGTTGCTCCCACCACATCACTCCTCTAGCCCCCCCGCCACCAAACACAACACCCCAACCCACCCCCACAGGGATGATCTTCTGGTGTACTTTCTACAGCCGGCACAGAGCAGGAATATAACCTTGCCAACATTATGCATGTAAATTATACAAGCAAAAAATAGGTTAAAAATGGCAGAATGTGATTGTTTAAAATATGCATGGCAAAAAAGGCTGCAACTAATTTTAAAATCAGAATAAAAGAGTGTACATACAGTCACGGCTATAAACAAATAGAGTATACATTTTTGTACATTCACTTGCCACCAGATTGAGACCCTCAGCACTCATGGCTTCTTCATATTTTTGGTATGATATGCCATGCAACACCACAGTAATACTACATTGCTATTACAGATACAGATTCCCTTCCCCCCTGAACATGGAACACTTCTGCTGTTAGGTTTACAATTCAAAGACTATACACACATCTCCCATAGAGCCACATAAAGGCTCATCACTAAGAAGGTAAATACCACTACACTGCCATCAACATTCAATAACAAAAACATCATCATCATACGAGAGAAATATGAGACAGCAAATGCAGCACTGTATCAACAACTCTCAAGGCATTATATCAGCCTGCCCAATTATGGTGAAAGAACAATGCATAAAGAGATACGACAGGGTGTGTGCACAACTACACTTTAACATATGCAAGGAAATGGGGGGAAAAACGAGAAAACAAACACTGATAAAACCATGTACCAAAATTAGCAGTAACAAATCATGCAGGTAAGGTAACCATATCATGGAGTCAACAAGTGCAAACTGACAAAACCATTCCTAATAATAAACTGGCATCATAAGTCATAATGATGAAAAAGGAACACGTATGTTAATGGATGATGTAACTTCAGGAGACAGAAATGCGATCAAGAAGGAAGCCAAGAAGATTCTAAAATATATTACACCAGGATACAGCACATGTGGAACGTAAAAACAAAAGTGATACCAGTAATAATGGGCACACTGGAACCATCTCAAAATTATCCAGAAAATACCTGACTAACATAACAGTAAAGCACAAAATATGGGACCTAAGGAAAACAGTCATTTCAGCAATGCATACATACTTCGTTAAGTACTAATGTGACAGAATAAAACATATCAGCATGGGAAGTAACATTACATGAACCATAAATTGAACAGCAGAACACCTGCAACACTATATACCCCAGAGTCATGGTTTGTTGCAGGTATACAATTGTAAATACCTTGCACAGAGGTGGTAAACAAACAAACAGCAACAGAAACAACAACAAAATATCTTCTTATAGCACATACATGCTAGTAAGTGTCACAAGAAATACTCCTCCCATAAAATGAGTCAAACTTTTCTCCTGGGAAAGGGTGAAAACCCCCAGCCTAAAATCTGCATTTGCCTTACAGTCCAAAGATATGACATCATTAACCCCAAATTTTTCTTACATAAACTGGTTGCAAAACAAACTTTTTTTTTTTCCT
>Ga0123353_10015696_pt1 | contig 11022 bp, 4 predicted proteins | sample TergutLab28metaG_3_FD_92763 | JGI IMG/M metagenome (GOLD analysis project Ga0123353, IMG submission 92763) | Labiotermes labralis P3 segment gut microbial communities from Petit-Saut dam, French Guiana - Lab288 P3 | ecosystem: Host-associated > Arthropoda: Insects > Digestive system > Gut ... | reverse complement strand
TACTTTCGGATGTAAACCTGATGATGGCCACATTAGGCCGAAACATGTAGTTTACTTCATCCTTTATTAAACATCTTTTTAGATATTGTTGTGTTATTGACTGATACCCACACCTATTGTTTAGGCACTACATTTGTTATTCTTACGGGGCGGAACAACAGCAGCCGACTTAGCGTAGTCCGTATAGTGACCAGGCTACGTGTCGGAGGGCCCGACATTCGAATCTCGATAGTGGCAAGAGAGTTTTTTTTTTCAGGAACGTCCAGACAGACATTGAGGCCCGTGCACCCTCCTACTCGATGGGTACAGGGGTTCTTTCCCGACGGTAAAGCGGTCGGGGAGTAAAGTTGACCACTCACCTTCATCTAATGCCGAGGTTAATAACGGGTGCAGCCATACCTCTAGTCTCCCTAAATGCCGTCAAGGTATGGAGAGGGACTTTATTCTCACCTTACAGTGGGAAAACTATTCTGGATTCCCAGGCAGCACCCGCTTATCCTTCTGGTAAAGGCAGGCCGGAAACGAGGTAAAACGTTGGGGTTGGGAAGTGAAGTAGGCAGCGAGAGGGTGAAGACTAAGGTCAACATAAATAGTATTTAAAAGTTCTTACCTCATAAAAAAACATAATGCGTCTTCATAACAAATGCAAATCGCCAATGCTGTATAATGCCCGTTTACTCTTGGAATCATAGCAAATACATACATACATACATACATACAGACATAGATACATACATACACACATATACACATACATGAGCCTTTCACTGTTACAGGGAGCAGTGTGAGCTTGTGTTTATATATTAACACCTGTGCTTCAAAGACGTAGCAATATTAAAGTGTTGACATGCGCCACACAGTCTTCCTCCTCTGCCCAAACACTGCACTGTGTATGAAATTCTTTTCCTACCTCACCTGCCGATGTTCTGTACATGTCGAATCAACTGTGTAAATTAACAGGCAAAATGTATCAACAGACAAACGCCACTTCCAAGGTCTGACTGATAGGTTAACTGACGGGGCTACGTGAGCTACCGTAGTCGCAGGCTATGAAGAGTGATGAATGGAAACACTAGAAGATGGATGGCGAGAAACAACGTCCGGTCTCGATAAACACGGCACAACGTCGATTTTTCTTCCAGGAACGACCACATCTATCCAGTACGTTCGCTGTAGCGACAGTGTTTCCGGTTCTCATTCAGAGTTGCCCATGTGAGATGTGAGGTAATCCCTTCAGTGACTACGAACAGTACTGTGACAACCTGGTGCCTCCATCCTCAGAAAGGAGCGGCAAGCGAGCGTTAAAATAGAGACAGGGAGTTCCACGGAATCGTCACGACGTCACATTCCAGAACACAGTATCAGTATCCTTCATCTACCCTGTTCGTAAAGGTGCATAGCCAACCAGCTTGAGTCTACCTTGAGAATGAAAAGTACGGTCTCCTGGGAAGCAACAACGTGTAGTTTGCTATAAAGTGACGCCGTTTCGACGTAGTCTGTTCCCTCATTTTTCAGGGTAATAAAACGAACACTGAAAATCCCAAATGACGAAAATCTCTCGAGTATCTTCGGGTTGGCCGTGGCTTTTCCCAGTCCCTCCAGGTAAATGCTGGAACACGCCAGCTACGTCCGGAATCCTTTCAATTTCCACCTCACATCCCCCGATACCAAACAGCCGCTGCAGGTGGTGTAGGGCAGATACATAACCTAAGATATACGACGGAAAAAAAAGCAGGGTTTGTACGATAGATATATAAAGGCAAGGAATGCAGGTGAACTCAATTTCAGTAAATCCGGAAGAACAGGATCGTGACCTTCAGTAAGGGACTCCTGAGGGCTACGTTCAAATCCCCTCTATTACTGGAATTTCCTTAAAAACATCGATCCCACGGGGATATGGCTGTAACAAATAGTCAGTAGGACTGCGGGCTAGGTTCTAAGGCTGTGGAAGGAAGCCAAGAGATAACGTGAACCTTCAAGACTTCCACAATCAGAGTTCGAGGGGAACGAAAAATACACTCTTAGCAGGTCCTTGCCAAAGCTGCATTTATGGGAAAACAAACGACCTTCTTTTATGTAGCAAACATCTCAAGTTCAGTCTAATTACACAACGAATACAAAGCACCTGAAAACCCGCACTAACTACAGTAACGACAGAACACTACGGTAGATAATACTCGTACATCAATTTTAAACGGTCTTATATGGGAACAACTAGGGAACCACTGATACTAGAGTTGGCATTGTTATGAATATCGTCATGCTTTCCTGATACATTACAGTAAGGGACAGTTGAGGACATTTCTGCTCCTAATGAAAAAATAAATCTGAGGGCTCTATGTATCCGTTGTCCCGAACTGCCACTGCAGATACAGCAATCCTTAAAACTTATATACAAAGATAAGTTTAATATAAAATCAATACAACAACCTTTCCGACCCATCCCCAACATGGGAGTCCATACAGTAAAATGGATTTTGAGAGCCTTAATCCGGACCCAGATGCAGCCAAAGGAGCTCAATATACATAACTGTTTACAACGGCGAAAAGACACAACGTATGGAGTACGATAGTAATCATACGCCCTTTTCAAGGCATTCGTCCGGGGACGGGCTTGGAAAGTGATAGGGGATATATTTCTAAAACCATGTTACCTGAGTAGGGAAAATCATAATCGGAAAATTAGGACTAGGAAACACGGAACATATGTTGGTAAATATTCCTTCCTAAATAGGACCTTCAAAAGCTGGAACCAATTATATGCAGGCTTACTAGCGTCTTTCCCCTGTAAACTAAACACTTTTAGAAAGAGGATTAAGAATGTAGTTACAAGCAAGGGAATTCAAGTGGGGGTTAAGTGTAAATAAGTGAACTGATGTGAAGTGTAGTGATGTGGAGTGAACTGACGTGATATGTGTGAAGTGATTTTATTTTGGACTGAAGTGAAGTGAGTTACGTTGAAGTTCTTGGGGACAAAAGTACCGTGCACATTAGGGTGACCTTATACTTTGGGTACTTGATTGTATTGTGACTATTTTATTTGGTGTGTATCTTGTACTGTGGCTGTTTTAACTTGTTTTGTAATACGTGGGTGTGTGTGTGTGTGTGTGTGTGGGTTTTGTAATGTGTGGGTGTGTGTATGTATGGGTTTTGTAATGTGTGGGTGTTCTGATAATATGTGTACTTGTATTTACTGTGTTTTCGTATTGTTTCGTTTATGTATATTAATTCTTATTCGTTACTAGTGTAAGGACTACTGTAAAAGAGTGAAAACTTAATTGCAGTAAATATTATTATTATTATTAATAATAATAATAATAATAATAATGTGCCTCAGATACGGACCGGTGGACGGCGCTTCCAAACGTGGCGGTAAACCTTCAGATTTCACAAATGTCGTAGCAAGCTGAGAGAATATTGGCTTCTCCGAAATAACTCTGCTCCAGAGTAAGCCAGTGAGGAAATTTCGAAGCGGCATGAAATTGTAAGAATAGTTATTTAAGCGAAAATGACTCCAGGCCTTAAAAGACGAAAAGGTTATTGCTGAATTTACACGAAAACATCATGAAATTGTTATTCTACGTTGCAGAATTTACAGATGCACAATAAATATTACTCTAAACCAAATTCACCGTGTTTGAAGTACACGGCAGTCTCGAATCAAAAGACGTAAATGTTTAAACTGCATCCAAACTTAAAATTTGAAGCAAAAGTAAGATTTCCTTGTAATTTAATTTACAGGACCTGAAATATCTGATTTAATAAACATCAACACGTGTTTCATATTTGATTTGTTTAACGCATCCCAACATCCCCGACTGCCTTCGCATCAATATGTTCAAAGCGTATGTTTGTAAGCAATTTATAAACAAGGAACATAATGTATGTCAGACGCAATATTGAAGCATGAAATAATGTGAAATGCCAACTTGATGCAACGAGGTAATTTTATTGATTTATTCTTAGCTCGACATGTTTCGGACGCATACGCCCATCATCAGGAGCATTAGATGTTGAGTTGCAGCATATGGTTTTCTGCACCGGGTTTGTGGATGGGTATGGTGCGGACGGCGCCATCCGCACCGTACCCACGACCTATGCAGCGGCTCTCAAGACAACCACCCATCCACAAACTCGGTGCAGAAAACCATATGCTGCAACTCAACATCTAATGCTCCTGATGATGGGCGTATGCGCCCGAAACATATAGAGCTAAGAATACATCAATAAAATTACCTCGTTGCATTAAGGTGGCATTTCACATTATTTCATGAGGAAGATGCACGGTCAAACAGCCCCCAAGTAATATTGAGGCGTCTGTGTCTCTGAAGTGATCTCTCCCCTCTAATCTCCCTCAAACCCACTGTTCTTCCTTTGATCACCCTAATTATATACGATAAAGAACACAATTTACGAAGCATCTCATTATGGAATTCATCTTCAGGTTCTTTCTTGATTCTAAGGCCCATATATTGTCCTGAAAATTTCATGCCCAAGATTTCTCATCCATGTTCTTATTTTTAGTGCTGCATAACTTCTTCCATCCTCGTGAACGAACTGAAGCGAGAATCCCATGTAATTCTTTAAAATACACCTCACTAAACCCCACGGATTCAAGGAAAGAAGTGCAAGAGTAATTTATCCAAGAACTAGCCTACAGGACTACACCTAAAGAATTTCACAGCTGTCTTCCTCCCTGGAGCAGTCTGCCTCTTTAAGGAACAACTTCTTCTCAGCTTGTCAAGAAATTCTCCACATTTTCTGTTCCCCAAGTATGAATTACCGTTCGTATAATAGAAGCCAATAAGATGCACTATTTCTCAACTTCATTTTGATATATAACTCTACATGTTTCGGACAGACTTACTGTCCATCATCAGGTGTCTTGATATTGTATTTAGAACAATTGGTATTTGTCATACTGAAATTTTAAAATGAGTAAAATTACTTGTGTGTGTGTGTTTGTGTGTGTATGTGTGTGTGTGTGTGTGTGTGTGTGTGTGCGTGTAGCATTGTCGTTAAATTGTAAAACATATGCTGTGAGTAAAATCCTATGTGATATAAAAAGTTATAAGATGTTAACATTATTTTAGAAAATGTAATAGATTCTTCCGATATAGTAAAAATGTTGTACATACCTATTTATATTGACTGCTTGCGAGGTTGAGATGGAACTGGTTTAGTATTGATCGGTAGATGTACAGTTGTATATCAAAATAAAGTTGAGAAATGGTGCATCTTGTTGGCTTCTATTACACGAATATATCACGATAACGGTCCTCAGAATGTCAAATGAATTACCATGTCATCAACCGTGTACCACAGAACCCTGTCATGAGCCAGATTCATAAAGCCCTCCTATTTCCCAGCAGAACTCCGCATGCTTTTCTCTTACACCCCACGCCTGCTACACGCCCTGCCCCCCCCCCCTACCCAAATCACACTCCTTGATTTGAACATCCTAATATTATACGACAAGAAGGACAAAGCATGAAGGTCACTAAACAATTTTCTCCGCTCTCCTGTTGCTTCCTCCTTCTGATATCCAAGTAAGGAGGAAGAAACAGAAGGCTCGAGATAACATAACTTTCACCGCTTGTACGAAAGGTCAATATTGTATTAAGGTAGCCTAAAACACGCTCCACAGAGTGCTCAGTTCCTTTGGATTTGATAACACAATGGAACATACGAAAGAACGAAGACAGTCCTGCGCACTCTACCTGTGGGTTAGTTTCGTCGCTCTCGGACGCGTGGTATGTCGCCGCTCCCAAGCAGTGCGCAATTCGACGTCAACCCAACCGCGAGTATAATCCATGTTTCTGCTAGTGCTCTCTGTATATTAAATAAACCAGTGGTGAATTCGGACACAAAACAACAGAAAACGTTATGTGCGGTAAGTAACTATCATTACGCGAGGCACCCAGTTATAACAGTGTTTATGCTTATTATGTGACGTATCACAGATGGAACACAACAATGTCGGATAACTGAAGAATAAAATCCAACTAGATGCCACATATTACTTTATTATGCTTATGTTAGGCACAACATGTTTCGGGCACCATTATGCCCATCATCAGGAGTTCACGACGATAGCGTTGATTACCACATAGGCCGTCTGGTTCTCGAGTTGCTGCTGGTTGAAAAGTTAAGTGCAGGCAGGAAGGATGAGTGTCCGGACCGAAGGCTGTAACACGACAGACGACCTATGTGGTAACAACGCTAACGTCGTGAGTTCCTGATGATGGGCATAATGGTGCTCGAAACATGCTGGGCCTAACATAAGCATAATAAAGTAATAAGTGGCATCTAGTTGGATTTTATTCTTCAGTTATCAAGACGATGCACGGTCCAATACACATCAAATGCCGGATAACAGGATCGCATGATTCCCATTCAATGCTTAAGTCCATTCACGTAATCTGCACCGCCAGATAACGTGTCATTTTACACTGACAGGCCCGTTACAGGAAAAGTGACAATGCTTTATGATGTCCGTACCTTTCAGCAGCATATTATATGAAGATAAGCCGTGCACCAAAAACTGATAAAAGAATCACTAAAACAGCATTAAATGAATTTCGATTACGTACACCGCTTGTCTAGATATAATTTTTTAACGGTACGGATACGAGTGTGGGCCGGGTAGCTCAGTCGGTATAGCGACTGAGCTACGGACTGGACGGTCCGGGATCGAATCTCGGTGGGGACGAGATTTTCCGCCCGTCCAAACCGGTCCTGGGGCCCATCCAGCCTCCTGTAAAATAGGTACCGGGTCTTTCACGGGGGTAAAGTGCGGCCAGGGCGTGCTGCTGACCACTCACCCCCTTCAAGTACCGCGGTCATGGAAGAGTAAAGCTATACCTCTACTCACCCTCTGGGGCACACGGGGCCTGTAACGGGAAAACTTTACCTTTTTTTTTTACGGATAAGAGTAGGCGGTCTAAATCTGCTTTCAATACCATACTTGAACAGTGGGTTAGCACAGGCTATTAGAATGTTTCGCAATCACTTCCTTGGATGCAAATACAAGATAAGTAAAACCATACCAATAAATCCTATTGATATCTATTGATTGGAGCGTCAGATTAGGCATTTGGAAAGGAATGTAATATAACTTAAATCCATCGGATAAAAGAGCCATAAAGTACATTAGAGCAACATCACATGCCGTTCACTGCAACGTAATCCTAATAGGACGAGACTAAACGCGAACAAACATACAAGACGGTAGTACAGTATTAACATGACGCGTATTTATTAATGTCTAACGTCACATAGATCAGAAGTCAAACCTTGTTTTTGGAATCACATATCACTCTCGTGCATTTTGCCAAATATCATAATCCTACTAATATTCTTAAAACAACAGAACGTTAATCATATTGCTCCTAAAGTTGCAGCTGCCACGAACTCCTCTTCACTCCTCTACGGTACTAAACCAAAACCAAAAGGTGCAGCTTGTCTAGACTATACTTCTGATTATCTTTATACGAAAATACAGAAACGTGGACCATTTTGAATGGTATACACATAAATAAGGATTCCACGAATTCTGAAAAATTTGCAATTATTTGGCAACTATTATTGTATTAATTTGTGTTTATAACTTTCATGCCTTCACGTTATGCCTATCGGTACTATGGACGTACCGCAGAAACTTGGCTCAATCAACAACGCTTCTCATTCCTATGCGAAAATTCATCGGTTCCGCTTACGGCCGGGACCCTTACTGCACTGTCTGTACTGACTGCACTGACTGTACTGGCTGAACTGACTGTACTGACTGCACTGATTTACTGTCTGCACTGACTGAACAGACTGTACTGACTGCACTGACTGTACTGGCTGTACTGACTGCACTGAATGTACTGACTGTACTGACTGCACTGATTGTACTGGCTGTACTGACTGTACTGACTGCACTGGCAGTACTGACTGTAATAACTGTACGGGTTGCACTGACTGTACGGACTGTACTGTCTGCACTGACTGTATTGACTGCACTGACTGTACTGGCTGTACTGACTTACTGTCTGCATGCACTGTCTGCACTGACTGTACTGTCTGCACTGACTGTACTGGCTGTACTGACTGTACTGACTCTACTTACAATACTGACTGTACTGGCTGTACTGACTGCACTGAATGTACTGGCTGTACTGACTGTACTGGCTGTCCTGACTGTACTGGCTGTACTGACTGTACTGACTGCACTGACTGTACTGGCTGTATTGACTGTACTTGCTGTACTGACTGTACAGGCTGTACTAACTGCACTGACTGTACCGACTCTACTGACTCTACTAGCTCTACTGACTACTGACTGTACTGACTGCACTGACTGTACTGTCTGCACTGACTGTACTGATTCTACTGACTCTACTTACTGTACTGACTGCACTGATTCTACTGACTGCACTGACTGTACTGATTCTACTGACTGTACTGACTGCACTGACTGTACTGGCTGCACTGACTGTACTGACCAAGACTTTGCGTGGTTCTCCTTATCTTATAAAACAAAATTCCGGGATAATACTTTCAATCAGGAAGACACAAATCCCGGACACTAGGTCGCTCGGACCACCAAATGTTGTACGGTACTACTTTATATTTGTGGGCCCTAAGTTTGGAAGTTTCTTCATATTGGCCTTCCTGTGCGAAAAAATTTTGAAATGACGCCTAGATTTTTGAAAAATATGAGCATTCCTCCCATAAACTAGGACAAGTCCCTTCCACTGCGTAGACTGAGCTAATAACAGCGTCGTTAAGGAAACCATAAACTGAAACAAAGTCGTAAGGAATTCGTTGTAGCACATTCACGAACGTGTTCTAAAATTGTTCGTAAAAATTAACTGGTAACTCAGTATGTACTTAACCGTTTACAGCCCAGCGATAACTATGCATACCACCCGCTGCGACGTTTAAAACTCTGCATCTTACCCCCACAGTGTACTTACAAATTTCGCATAACCTCAAAAATAAAAGCCGTTATATCCGTATACAACATTACACGATTTGTCTTTGTAATGGACAGGGAATTTACTCCTTTTGAGGTAAAAAGAAAGAACATTTGAATACAATTTAGATGAAAGTCAGTCTTAAGTGAGTTAAAATATTCTACCGTGTAACAAGGATCACATCACACTTAAACTCCATAGCAAGAGGAAGGCAAAACCTCCAGACACGAAAACGGTATGTGAACTGAAGGCTGGTAAATTACTCGTAAGATATATTGAACTTAGGAAGTTAACTTGGATGACGACAAGTGACGAACTTTGTTAAAAGCTAACTTCAAACTTCACAAACTAAGGGTGCAGTAACTCCTTCACTTAGTAAGTCAGAACACATTGTTTAATGTCAACATTAGCCGGAAATATCAACTGTCGTATAACAACATCAGCAAATCAATATTACTTGTCTTGTTAGCTTACACACTTATAGCAACATAAAACAACTGCAGTTAGTTATCCCAAGCTTCTGGTTGTGATAACAGAAACAGTGCGAGATTTCAGGTTCTGTCGATGACGAGACAAGTTTTAAGGGGGGGGGGGACGTGTCGGTTGGCAAATAATCACCGTTTCGGAGGAGCGCAGTTTTTCCATCTTCAGGGTCAAGCGGTGCCAGTCATGGAGAGATTGACCCTAAATGTAGGTAGATGGATTACAATCATAAGAAACATCGCTGACCACTTACCAGTCGATAGGTGTAAAATCCCAAACTTTGTCTGTAATGAAAAAGCTAATGCTAGTAGGCAGCATTTCTCTAACATAAATTTTTAGAACTTTACGTTGTTCGTTCCGTGCACTGGCGATAATCACAACACTCAACCAACAAAATGCATAATGTTCTTCCTTAGACATTTATATTGTATTATACAAATAGCCAATTAAGTTTTATGCAACATTATCTGATACTTGCTGGTGATCCCATGTGAACTGAAACACGTTTGAATATTCAATGTTATAATTTAACATAACATTTTGCATTTTATTGGTTCAGTGGCGTGAATAAATTTTCAGATTTTCAAGGCATGAATTATTCAGTTTGCAATTTTCATGTGAGACATCCCCGATGTGTTCAATAATCAATAGAACATATATAATTGCACAGTCTAACACAACTTTTTATTGAGTAATCACAATCAAAAGATAATTAAATCATTTTTAACGGCAACATGTTTCGGCTCCTCTTACAGACCTTTCTGAGGGCTCAGCCTGAAGATGGCTCCATAAGAGAAGCTCAAACATGTTGCTGTTAAAAATTATTTAATTATCTTTTAATTGTAATTACTTAATAAAAAGTTGTGTTAGACCGTGCAATTATATATATTCTATTGATTATTCAGATTGCAGTTTTACGGGTTTGAGCTGCCGTGTAGTTATGTAAGTTCCCACCAACGTTTCAGAATGAAAAGACGCTTCGATCTAAAAGGTTGAAACGTTTCGTTCAAATAGACGACCAAGTTTAAAAAAAGGCCACATCCGCCTCCCCTAACACGCTTAGCACTGATCGTGTGAGTGATTCCATCCCTTTCGGCTCCACATACAAGTCGCAAAACAATAAAGAGAGATCTGTACAGTATCTGGTTCCGTATATTTCTGAGTGGCACTTCGCTTCCCAGAAGCTTCAACTACTATCGACAGCCTGGAAACACGAATTAAATGTCATTCAGTGTTCACTGACAGCAGTACGGAAGACCGAGGGCTTATTCTCGGAAGAGATTACAATTTTTTCATCGCCGATACCTCCAGACCGGTTCAATGGGCCATCAGCATCATGCCCAGTGGTAATGGAAATCCTGTTTCGAAGTTCAAAAGAGTTGTAACATGAAGCTGATAACTCGCCTCCCGGACTATCGAGCACAAGAATGCGCGAAACTGTGTCTCAATTCCCCAACATGTCTTAGTAGATTTAAGGCTAATTATAACGTATATAACTGAGTTTTTCTGCATGTTTTATATGCAGTAGATGCACGTACGCCGGTCACAGTGGCCGCGCGGTCTAAGGCAAAGGTCT
>Ga0123353_10015694_pt1 | contig 11022 bp, 7 predicted proteins | sample TergutLab28metaG_3_FD_92763 | JGI IMG/M metagenome (GOLD analysis project Ga0123353, IMG submission 92763) | Labiotermes labralis P3 segment gut microbial communities from Petit-Saut dam, French Guiana - Lab288 P3 | ecosystem: Host-associated > Arthropoda: Insects > Digestive system > Gut ... | reverse complement strand
TCACCAACATCGGCAGTTGGAAGTTGACGTAACGGGAGTTCGGCGGCTTGAATTGATCGTCGAAGACGGCGGCGACGGTGTCGGCAGTGACTGGGGCATTTGGGTCGATCCGACGGTGGGGCGGTAGTTGTACGATGGAAGAGACTCCGCCTGGCGGAGTCTCTTTTTCAAGCGTTTTTTTTTGGTATAATCTGGGAAGTGTTACGGTAATTTAGCGTTTTATGTCCTTGAATCTTGCCGTCGGGAGTGATCATCACGGTGTTTCTGTCCGAATCAAACTTGTCGCATTTTTGCGGCAGGCGGGGCACGTCGTCAGCGAATTTGGTCCCCCGATTGATGCTCCGAAGCCTACGGATTATCCCGACGTTGCGGCGCAGGTTGCCCGATTCGTCGGTGCCGATGAATCGTACCGGGGTATGTTGATATGCGGTACCGGTATCGGAATGTGTATTTCGGCAAATAAATTTCCCGGTGTCCGTGCTGCTCCGGTCATTGACGAACTCTCTGCCGAGTTATGCCGTCGGCATAACGATCTGAACATCCTTTGCATTGCCGACAATATGCTGAACGAAGAGCAGGTACACCAAATTGTCCAGGTTTGGCTTACCACTCCATTTGACGGCGGAAGACATGAACGGCGTATCGACAAAATCCGCGCCATTGAGCACAGTCTTGGAATGTGGTAAAGGGCAAGCACAAGAGCGGCGTGGCGTTAACCCGCCGGTGACACGCAAGGGGGGAATAGTGCTTTTGGAGGGACTTTTTTCCTACAATTTCCGTCAAAAATCTCATGATAAAGTTCTATTTCAACTCAGCGAGCATTCGATCCAGTTCGGCGTTCATCTTTTTGGCATCCGCCGGATAAAACGCCCCCGCTATTGCCGGGGAACGGGTTTCCGCTCCCCGATTCGGCTTGGAAACCGACGACAACAACACGCCGGGCATCGTCGAAACCGTCTCGAACGAAATAACGTCCGCCAAGTCGAGATCGTCCAGTTCAAGATGATCGACCGAGTCTCCCAGAATCTCTTCAACTGCCCGCGTTGGATCAAACTGCACCACCCAGCCATGACGACTGGACACCATCACACAGCGATAGGCAGGATCGACCAATCGGACATCGTAGCGACTGGCATTTCCGTGAATGGCGGGGTCCCAAAGGACGGCAACGTCAATTTTGGCGTTCATCACTTCGCTCGCCGTTGCACCGAACTTGGCGACCTGCTCCCCCAATGCCTGCAACACTTCAACGAGTGCCATTTGAAACGGCACATCGGGTCGCACCGAGATTTTGGAGCAGATCAACACAGGACGATCCGGCAACTGATAGGAAATGGCAACGCCGGAAACGACGGCATCGAACAAGCCGGGAAAATAACCGGGCGGAGAAATACCGTCCGCCATTGCTTGAAATGTTTCGGCACATACTTGTTGTATCTGCGTGAGTTCATCGGCAGAAAGCATCGGCGGAGCAGTCGATTGCCGATCAAATCGGGCGGCAAAGTTCATTTCGTCCGCCGTCTTTGCGTCGATGTTTTCCGTTGCGGAGACGGGACCACGAATTGCCACCCCTTCAAACGTGTGGAGCAATGACCGATCATCGAGCCACGCATCGGTCGGTAGCCCCGCCTTTCGGCAGACGGCTTCCCAAAATGTTTGAGCGTCCATGTCGTAATCGACTGCTACGCCGGGGAGAAGCAGTCCTCGATTGCCGCCGCGAGAAATCTGTACGCCGTGTCTGCCGATTTCGACGGCATTGAGCCGGTCGGTGCCACGATGGGCGACCCGTTTCATTCCCCAGAGGAGCCAGATTTCCATATCGAGTTCAAAGAGTTCGCTGGCATTGATCGGTGGAAATCGGGGATCATCGGTAGCGGCGGCGACTGTTGCTTGCTCAACGGCGGCGGCAAGAGGCATTTGGTCGGACATCGTTCCCATGCAACTCCGCAGTTCCCCTTCTTTTTTGAGGCTGACGAACGCGCCGAGGAGTGGAATGTCGGCGATTTTGGGAACTTGATCACCGATGCGGCGACCGTGAGTGCCGGTAACAATCGTAGTTAATCGGCGACCGACGGCGTGAAACAATTCGACCTGCTGGTCCTCGGAAAGATAAGGTTCGGACATATTCGGAACAGAACAAGGCTTCTGAACACCAATTATAGCCGAAAATGGGGCGATGGGCACACCATGCGATAACCCGCGCTCTGGCTTGGGATACACGTTCACGATTGCGGCTCCGTCAACTTCGTGTTATACTACTCCCATGGTCTTGGAGAAGTTGGGTCCCTACAAAATCGGTCAGGTGCTCGGGCGCGGCGGAATGGGTGCGGTCTATGAAGGGACACACGAAACTAACAATACCGCCGTTGCCGTCAAAGTTCTGCCGGAACCCATCGAAGAAGACGCTGAAGTCCGGGTCCGATTCGAGACCGAAATCGAAACACTCAAACGCCTGCACCATCCGAACATTGTCCGACTTACCGGCTTCGGCGCAGAACAAGGACAACTCTATTATGTCATGGAGTTCGTCGATGGTCCCAGTTTGCAACAGGAACTCCGAAAGAAACGGCTCTTTCAATGGCACGAAGTCGCAAAAATCGGACTCGAAATCTGTCAGGCTCTGCGACACGCTCACGACAGGGGAGTCATCCACCGGGACATTAAACCGGCAAACATTCTTCTGGATCAGGAAGGCAACGTCAAACTGTCCGACTTTGGCATCGCCCGTTTTTTTGGTTCGCAACAGATTACCGATATTCATTCTGTCATCGGCACACTGGAATACATGTCGCCGGAGCAGGCTCTTGCCAATTCGATTAGTTCGAGTACCGATCTTTATTCTCTCGGCTGCGTTCTGTATGCACTTTTGACTGGCAAACCGCCGTTTCCTGCGCGGTCGCTGCCGGAACTGCTCCGCAAACACCAAACGACCGCTCCTGCACCGATTCGCTCTGTCCGGTACGACGTTCCCGATGAATTAGGATACATCGTCACAGACATGTTGCAGATTCGTCCCGAAGACCGACCGCGAAACGCCTTTCTCGTAACGAAACGGTTGCAATCCCTTGTCCAAACATTGATAGGTGAACCCGCGGCAATCAAAGTGTTGCCGATGTCAGCGGACACGCCGAAACAGTATCACGAATCTGCCTTCCGTCCTTCCAACGGCAATGCACCACCTCCCAGTCCGTTGGCGGAAGAACACGACAGTGGTAGCGTCGTTGATCTCGGCAGAGTTGAAAAACCGGAAACGTCGGAAAGGAACCCCCCTCTTTCTCAGAGCGAATCGCTTGCCAGTTCGTTTCAACGCCTCGGTGAGGAAAAAGCGGTTGCGATTTTTCCCGCCGACATGACATCCGGTGGCTCGGGTAACTCTCGAAGAATGACTCCTCTGACCGAAACGGTAACATCATTTGGCGTACACCCATCCGGTGGTTTGCGACATGGTGAAGTGATGCTGACGAATACACAAACATTACGTCCCGCCAAAGACGAACCGCTACCGGATGCGGCTTATTGGGCAGGAACCACCCCTGCCCCTCCGTCGACCACCCCTGCCCCTCCAAGGGAGGGGAATAGCAGTCGCCCCTCCACAGGCAGGGTGGTTGCTCCCGAAGAAAGAGTTCAGACCAAACGGTTCACCGCCGTCGCAGACAAACGCACCGACCCGTTTGAAGAATCCGGCGTTGCCCGACCGATGATTTCGTTGCCGGTCGTGTTGTCTTCGATCATGCTCTTGCTCATCGGCTTGACCGTCTATTATCTGATACAGCCGGTGCCAGCAGACGTATTGTATGCCCGGATTACCGCCACCATCAGAGATGAAGATTCGCCCGCCCAGTTAAGGTCAGCGCAAAAAGACATTGAGCAGTTTTTGGCAATGTATCCCGATCATCCGTTAGCAGAACAGATTGGGGCTTATCAGGATGAGTTGGACCTCTCGGAACACGAACGCCGATTGGAACGCCGAATGCAGTTTTCGTCGTTACGTTCGTTGAGTCCGGTGGAGCGGACTTATGTTAATATACTAACATCTTCGCCAAACGAGCCGGAAAAAATGATCGACAAGTTGCGTGCGTTCATCGCTGTGTTTCAAACGGCGCGATCCGAGGAGTCGGCGGTACCGCAACGTCTTGCGTCGAGTCCGGTCGAGATTTGTGTCGAACTGGCGCGGCGGCGATTGAAAAAATTGGAACAAGATGTTGTCGAAATCAATGTGGAGCAAGCGCAAGTGGTACGTCGGCGATTGGACGAGGCGGCGGAATGGAACTCCGAAGATCCGATTCGAGCCGAGGGGATCCGTCGAGGGATCATCGAGTTGTACCAACACGACCGCTGGGCACAGGGTTTGGTCGAAGAGGCGAAAGAACTCTTGGACAAATAGTGCGAGGCGCAAGAGCGAAGCGGCGATAGCCCCCCGGTTGTGCGCGGAGTACCGAGTCGGGTATCAACCTGCGCAAAAATGGTTGAAAGACCGTGAAGGACGGACGTTGGATTTCAACGACATTGTACATTGTCCGAAGATCATCTGCGTACTCAACGAAACGGAAAAATTGATGCGTAAAGTCAATCTACTGATGCGGCAGAAGTAAATGATTCATTTCGAGGCAATACCAACTTGGCTTCTCTGGCGGCATGTATCCGTCAAAGGTCCACGGAGTCGGTACCAATCCGATGACAATGAACAGCAACGTTGCCCAACCGAGACAGCGGCGGAACCAACCCAATGGCACCGCATCGTTGGCAGTCGGCGGATGAGCGATTCCGATGAGTGCGATCAATATCAAAGGCAATGACCAGTGCCACAGTTGATACCAAGTAACGGCAAGGATCACCGCAACGAACAAGCAATAGATGAGGGGCACCGATTTGCGTCCCAGCAGGGCATAAATAATGTGTCCACCGTCCAGTTGACTGAACGGCATCAAATTGAGCGACGTGAGTAACAGTCCCGACCAGGCAGCCATCGCCAACGGATGAAGATAGATCGTCATATCAGGCGGAAGATGCCCGAACATCCAATGGATCGTCCATTGCATCAACAGCGGATCGCCGAATTCAATGGCACCGATTTGACGAGGTCCGATGTATGACCACTGAATGCCGTAGTAGAGGAAGATCAGCGTCGGAATCAACCCCGCCAGCGGACCAGAAATACCGATGTCAAAGAGTGCCTTCGAGTGAGGAACCTCATCATCCATTGCGATGACTGCCCCCAATGTTCCGAAGGGTCCGAAGGGCAACGGAATGAAAAAGGGGAGACTACTGCGTACTCGATAGCGGCGTGATTGGAAGTAGTGTCCTAACTCATGGCAGGACAAAATGAGTATCAGTGCTGACGAGAATTGCAATGCTTGCCAAAGTGCATTGGTGAAGTTGATCCAATACTGTGGAGCGGATTCTGTACCGGCAACGATCAGGCAGAGCGATAGCAAGAACTTGTACAGCACATCGTTGCCGAATTCAATCCGGCAGAATGTCGTAGTCAAGCACGTTACCAGAAAGAGCAACAGGGGCAGTTTCCAATTTAACCGCATCGGCAGATTCTATTCGCAGGGTTAGGGGGAGGGTCTATTATACCGTAAAGTGGAACACTGTAATCCCAAAGGCTCGGAAGGGGGCATCGCTTTCGAGTAGCAATGGAGAGACTCTTACGCAACTTAAAAATTGTGTCTCTGCATGTTCTGTTCCGCTTCCACCGCCTTCTCCGCCGTCGCTTGTTGTTGCATTTGGACAATCAGACGTTGCACTTCCGCGCGACGGACTGCGTCCAAGCGAATTGATTCTTCACGCATTGCTATTTCGTTAGCAATGCGTTGTTGGGTACGATCCGCTTCGAGACGCTTTTGTCGATGTAAACGTATCCTCCTTCGCCGCTCAATGACCGAACGAGGTTGCAATACCCGCATCCTTGCGTCAGGTTGTTCCACCGGGGGCAAAATCCGTACCGGGATGTCCATCTTTTGGAACATCCGACAGACATGTTCATGACATGTAAACAGGAATATCTGTCTGCCGGAACCCGCCGCGGCAACGTCCTGCAACACTTGGATCGCCGACCAAGCACGCCGTGAATCGAAGTTGACCAACACGTCGTCCAAGATCAACGGCAAGACCGAACCGTGCCTCGCAAACTCCGATGCCAATGCTAAACGAAGCGCAATAAACAACTGCTCCCGCGCTCCCCGAGCAAGCCACGCAACATCAAATGTGTTGCCGTCCCGATCATCGACCAACAATGTTTCCTCACTGAGCGGTGTCCAAATTCGGTGATACCGGTCATCCGTCAATCGTCGCAGCAATGCGGAAGCCTCCGCCAATGTTCGCGGTTGGCGATCACGCTCATACGTTGACCGAATTTCGTCCAACATTCGCGCACAGACTGCATACACTTGCCATTCCAACTGGGCTTGGCGGATTTTCTCGTTAATGATTGCCAACTCGCGCTGTTTTTGCGTTGCCGTCTGATCTTCGGCTACCCGTTTTAACTGCTCCGTCAGTTGTCCTCGGTTTTGCAATTCCTCGGACAGTTTCGCCGACGACGTTTCGATCCGCTTCATCGCATCTTTGAGCAGATCATCAATTTCCGGCAACCGTTCGAGTTTTGCCAACTCGTCGGAGAGCGACTGATCTTCAAACTCAACGCCATCACTTTCCGCCGCCTGTCGTTCGGTTTCGACTTTTTGCTCCAACACTTTCCTGGCAATTCTCGGTCCCAATAAACCGGCGAGCGTTGTTTCGGAGCAGAAATTGCCGATTGCTGCCTCAAGTTCCCGTTGAATGCCCTGCTCTTGTATGAGCAGTCGCCGATGCTTTTGATGCCTCTGATGCAATGCCCGAAGTTCCTCCGGTGTTCTCACACCGAATTGCCGAAGCAGATCAATCTGCTGTTGCGTTGCCCTTTGCAGATCGGCAACGACTTTCCGCCGCATCTTTCGGAACTCTTTGATTCCTTTGACCAACTTGTCTCGCTTCGCAACGGCGGCATTGTTCTCGTCCAACTTCTTGCGTATCTCCCCCAAAATTTCGACGTAAGTTGCACCATCCGAAACAGTTAAGCCAATCTCGGTAACAAGATTATCGATTCGGTTCGTGATCATTGTGATGTCCTTGATTCGCTGGTTGACCGTATCGATCCGCTTGTCAAGTTCCTTCCGCATATCGCCGACAACATCGCACTTCTCAAGGTACTCACGGATTCGTGCCGGTGTCCAATCGCTCGGCAAACCGACACGACGGAGCCAATCATCCCAACGTTTCGTTGCCGTCGTGGTTTCCTCTTTACTGTGTTGAAGTCGGACTTCGGCTTGCTTCAAACGCTGATTGACTTCCTGCCGCTGCGTCTCGACGGGCATCAACTTTTCGAGCGCGGTCAATTCCTGCTGTGATTCTAGCAGTCTGGCGTCAAGCGATGCAGTCCCGGCAAAGGGAAATCGAGCATCTATCGCCGCCGCTTCTTGTTTCGCCCGGTCAATTTGTCCCGACAGAGCGGCAAGATGTTGTTGATTCTGATCCAACTTTTTGGCGTTGTTCCTTTCGGCATACCTCTTGGCAAGGATAGGTCCCACGATCATTGCGCTGCCCAAGATCGCAATCACGATACCAAGGCTTTGGGGAATCCCCACCTTTGCTGGCATAAAACCCGCGATGAGACATCCAACTCCGCCGAGAACCACCAACGCCATCATTCCGAGTATCCAGCCGGGGACCGCCTGATTTTGTATCAGAACCGTATTGATCCGCCGCAGTTCCTTGTGATGCTGCAACATCTCGTTCATCTTTTGTCCGATGCTCTGCCGTCGGCGAAGTTGATTCACCGTTTCCGTTGCCCTGTCAAACGCCTCGGAAAGATTGGCGACATCGCGTTTCGCAAGTTCGACCTTGAGCCGGTCATTCAAATCCTTGAATCGGCGTTGAAATTCCGCGTAGAGCCCTTGTGCTTTTGCGTATCGTTTCCGTGCTTTGTTGACCGACTTGGCGTAAGTCCGGTATTCTTCCAGCACGCTTGCCTGTACGGTATTTGCGCCACTCTCATTGTATGAAAGCTGCCCTGTTGTTTGAACTCTGGGTAGCGCAGCGGAGTGATCAGAGGGTTCGGCAAGTTGATCCGGTCGCTCCACTTCGTTGCCCCCTGTTCGATTAGCGGGGCGGCTTCCATGGTTTGGAGGCAACGGATACCGACCCCGGCGGATTTGCGACTCCTCGTTGGTGATACGTTTGTTGTACTCATTGATTTCCGCTTCGAGCGCGTCAATCTCGTTGTTGAGTTCGACAATGCGCGGCTCTTCTTCGAGCAAAATCTCAATACGCGGAGCAAGTTTGCAGACCCTTTCGTTGACCGGCAGACTGGCAATCGCCTTTTTTGCTTTCAGGTACTCGTCTTTGACTCGGTCGTAAGCGGCGCGGCGTTCGGTTAACTCTTGTTCGACATCGTTTAACTCTTGCACAACGCTGTCGGCAACGACAACGACCGTCCCCATCGCGTTGACTTCATCCCGGACGTGATCCCGGCGGAGCCAAATCGGCTCTGCATTCCGGGCAATTTCGTAGAGACGTTTTTCCCGTTGCAGTTTGGCGTGGTCTTCTTCAAGGTTGGCAACGGTACGGTCAAGGAGCCGCTGTTCGTTTCGCAGTTGGACGTATTGCCGAATGAGCAGTTTCGTGTCGGAAAGTTCGCCGATGATCTTTTCCCGTTGGACGAGCAGTTGCGTGAGCAACGACGGCTTGCCTTCGGTTTCGGCAATGTTGAGGATTTTGTTCCGCCGAGCGGACAATTCCTTAATCGTCTCGACGATGGAAAAGCGATCCAACCCGACGCTCAATCGGAAGAGCATTTCGGCGGCTTCGGTGTCGTTTAGCGAGGCGAGGCGTTGGAGTTCGTCCAATCCGATGGCGAAAACATTGTTGAAGGTTTGCTCATCAACCCCAGAAACAAGGGATCGCAACAGTTGGGTGCCCTGTTTCGTGCCATCGGAGGTTTGGATGTCGATTTGGTCTTCATTTCCGGTGCGGTTGGGCAGGTACATCCGCCGGATGTGATACTGATCACCATTTCGAGACTGCATTTGGAGTATCCCGCCGGAGATGGTATAGGGAGCGTGTTCGGCGTGAAAATCGTGCCCAAGAAATTTGGCACCGTGGGATTGTTGCGCCTTGCCGGGGATGCGGATATATTTGCGTCGGCTTTGCCCAAAACCGTAGAGAATTGCTCGGATGAATTCCAGTAGCGTGGATTTTCCCGCCTCGTTTGCTCCGTAGAAGACGTTGATACCCTCCGACAATTCGGGCAGAGTCAGCCCTGACCAGAGACCGAAACGCTCAATTTCTAGGGATGTAATCTTCATGTGAAACGGGATAGCCAAAAACTCCGCCCCCATTGTACGCCCCGCTGGGGGGCTTGTCAAGATAGGGAAAATAAAGAAAGTTTGACGGCATTTAAGAGGTGGTTAAATCAAGGCAGGCGGCAGAAGCGGAAAGGAATAAGGAATCATTTGCCGGTGCTCCGTGTCGGAGCCAATATCTCCATACAGAGTTCCCCGTATGCACGTGCCCCGCGAGAACGTGGAGCGTAGTCGAGTATCGGAATGCCGTGACTCGATGCCTCGCTGATCGCCACATCGCGTGGAATGACCGTGGTGAAAACGATTTCACCGAAGAACTCCCGAACCTGCTTTTCGACTTCGTGCGTCAATTCCAAAGAAGCATCATACTTCGTCAGCAAAATGCCCCCGAATTCCAGTTGATCCGGCTTTTGCTCCATGATTCTCTTGATCACTTCAATCATCTGTTGCACCAAACCTTCCATGGCGAAGAATTCGCACTCAATCGGAACAAGGATTTCCGTCGACGAAAAAAGGGCGAGTTGTGTGAGATGTCCCAACGACGGCGGACAATCGAACAGGACGAACTCGTAGCAACTCACCGTTTGCTGGAGTTGCTCATGGATTCGCAGTGCCTCTTCTGGATTGGTACGGAGCAGTACCTCGACATCGGCAATGTTCCGACTTCCCGGCAAAACGTTGAGGTTTGCTGTCTGTGCCGGCATGATTGCATCGACAAGGGGCGGAACGACCTCGGTTGTTGGAATGAAGGACGAGTATTGACGTGGTTCAAGTCCGAGGGCGGTCGTTGCGTTGCATTGGGGATCGAAGTCGATCAGGAGCGTTTTTGCCGACGCTTTGGCAAACGCATCGGCAAGTGATACGGCGGTGGTCGTTTTTCCGACACCGCCTTTCTGATTGGCAACACAAAAGACCCGACCCGTAGCAGAATTGACCATAACGGAATTGTGCCGATTTTTGGGAAAATAGTCAAGAGCAAAGATGTCCTTACCGTTACCTTCGATTGAAAAGGCTTTACCTACAACCTCATCGACACGCCGGGACACGTTGATTGTTAATAGAAGCCGGGAGCGAAGCAACGCGGAGCGACCGGATTTGCCCGCAAAGTATCAACGCCTTAATAAGACATGTTCCACAACCCTCAAAAAACCGATAAATTTTGCCAAAATGGCACCATTTTGGTAAAATAGGCAAGATTTTTGGAGGTTGTGGAACAAGTCTATAATAAATTTTCGACAATCCATTTGATAATACCAAAGAACACTTTGAAGCAACCAATCATAAATTTGAAGGGATCAAAGAGTTCCCAATCGTCGTCTTGTTTTGACATAACTGTTCTTCTTGTTGTTAAATCGAATGAAAGCCAGAAGCGCAGGCGATAGCCGGAGCGACTGGATCAAAGAGCGGAGGATGTAGCGGTACTCCGCGAAATCCCCCGACCATTATCTTACCGGTACTTTTCTACTTCGGACAAAATTTGTCGGCGTTTCTGCGCGTTCTCTTGCGAGATACGTTTTGCTTCCGCGTTTTTCCCTTGTGGTCTTTTAGCATTGACAGGCAGGGCATTGTAGCCATTCTCTGATCGTCCAGACATGATCGGCGAGTCCCGCCGCCATTGCGGGAGTACATTTTCCCTTCTGCCCATCCGGTCGCCGCAACGTTCGCACTGCCCAGCAAAAAT
>Ga0123353_10015692_pt1 | contig 11023 bp, 7 predicted proteins | sample TergutLab28metaG_3_FD_92763 | JGI IMG/M metagenome (GOLD analysis project Ga0123353, IMG submission 92763) | Labiotermes labralis P3 segment gut microbial communities from Petit-Saut dam, French Guiana - Lab288 P3 | ecosystem: Host-associated > Arthropoda: Insects > Digestive system > Gut ... | reverse complement strand
TTTGGTTGTAGCCCTGGACATTGACACAAGAGTAAGAAGGGCATCCGCCGCTTTCTTCGGCAATTAACAGTTACGGAAAATGAAAAAAACATATATTGCTTTTTCCGTCTTTGTTGTAGCCGTTTCCATATTGTTGATAATTTTTCTTGCAACAGGTCTGTGGAAAGTCTTTTTTTATCCAAAAACAGAAGAATTGGTAGAAGCCAGAATCATAACTCCGCAGACAGCAAGCTCTCATTTCGACACGAGTCTTACAGGACAGGTAAGATGGGATGAAAGACTGAACGCAAAAATTTCGATGGAAGAAGGGGAAACAATCGTCGCCATCCTGAACCGCGAAAGAGGAGAGGGACTTCCCGAAGAACAATTTATTGCATACATTAATTCCGGCGCAGAAAGAAGAGTGTATATAGCCTATGTCAGTTTTGATGAAAGATACAGGAGATACAGAAGGATGTGGGACGCGCCTACGGCTGCCACACGCCCTGAAACCGTTTCAATTTTCAGTCAGGATCTAATCGGCGACAGAAACAACTGCATTATAGTCACGGGAATGAATAACCGCAACGAACACACCATGACTATATTCAGACGCAGATATTTTCAGAGAGACGATCAGGCTTTTGATATAATCGCAGAATTGCAGATTGACGGTTCAATCATTATTCAGGAAACAGGACGGTCTTTAGCGTATCAACAGGGAATAGCAAGAGGCCAGAGCTTTAATATAGCCGCTTACGGACACGACAGCTCATCAGCCAATATACTGGATCAAATCGAAACGATTTATTCTTTTGATCAAGCAAGCCAGTTATATGAACAGAGCAGCGTTTCAAGAATACCCGGTTCACAGATTGAACAACGGCGGCTGCGTGAATTGTTAAGCGGGGTTCCCGGAGTTTTTGAAAATTTCATTAATGATCTTTGGTTTTATGTAAGCCCTCAAGGCACAATAGATCCAAATCAATATCTGTATTTTGACCCTTCAGGCAGGGAAATAATTTTTTACGGTGATGAAGCCCAGCAGGTCTTCCGCTGGCATAATTCCACCCCTACCCGTTCCGGTCTTTACATAAGAAGCCAGAATATATCAATCGGTACATTATTTCGTTTTATTGATATAGAGCTAGAATCCCTTGACAGCATAAGATTGAGAGTCATAGAAGATGTCCGCCTAAGAATCACAGCAAATACAACATGGGACGGAACTTACAGGCGGGCCGGAGCTGTAGTTCAAATAGAAACAGAAGCGCCAATAAGACCTGCTGTAAACGCGCTCTATGACAGCGCATGGGGCAGAGTCCAGTTCAACCTTAACGGTGAATATGCTATTAGTTCAGGAAATTCAATAACAACAGGCCGGTATGTGTTTTTTAGAGTTAACGGCAATGAACTTTTGGAACTCCGTCCCGATGAAAGAACCGAAACCGGAAATAACCGCATGATCTACAAAGTTGAAACTTTAGGAACTGCCGCTTTAAGCCTTTCCCATGTACGGCTGGGAACAATGGGGATTCAGGACTTGCTGGAAACCCCCATTATTTTGACCCCAGTTAATTAGTGTTTAAGGTTGTCTGTCTAAAATGCCCTGCATTTATAGACAGACTCTAATTAAATCACGCCCTGATCGAGCATGGCTTTGGCAACTTTTTTGAAACCGGCGATATTAGCGCCAATTACAAAATTGCCGGGTTTTCCGTATTCCTTGGCTGCGCTGTCCATACTGTTAAAAATACCGGCCATGATGTTTTTAAGTTTTGCGTCCACTTCATCGAATGACCATGAAAGGCGGGTACTGTTCTGCGACATTTCGAGGCCTGATGTTGAAACGCCCCCCGCATTGGCGGCTTTGCCCGGAAAGAACGCAACTCCGTTACCAAATAGGTAATCCGTAGCATCCATTGTCGTTGGCATATTGGCGCCTTCGCCGACAATCTTACATCCGTTTTTAACAAGATTTTTCGCGTCATCAATAAAAAGCTCATTTTGGGTAGCGCATGGAAGAGCGATATCGCAGGTTATGTCCCATACTCTACCTTTGGCTGATTCAGTGTAAACCGCGTCTTTATGGATTTCGGCATATTTTGTAAGCCTTTCCCTTTGAACCAGTTTGACATTTTTCATTGTTTCAAGGTTGATACCGTCTTTATGGTGAATAAATCCGTTACTGTCAGACATACTGATTACTGTTGCGCCCAGGGATTGAGCCTTCTGAGCGGCAAAAATAGCGACATTACCGCTGCCGGAAATAACAACCTTTTTGCCCTTAAAACCATCGCTTTTACATTTAAGATATTCGTCTACTATATAAATAAGCCCGTAACCAGTGGCTTCAGTTCTTCCAAGGCTTCCGCCCCAACCGATACCTTTTCCGGTAAACACTCCCACAAAGTTATTCATGATCCGCTTGTACTGGCCATACATAAAACCGACTTCTCTGGCTCCCACACCAATGTCCCCAGCGGGAACGTCAGTATCAGGGCCGATATGGCGGTAAAGTTCTGTCATGAAAGACTGGCAAAAACGCATAACTTCATTTTCGCTCTTGCCCTTGGGATCAAAATCACAGCCGCCTTTACCGCCGCCCATTGGAAGGCCGGTAAGGGCGTTTTTGAATGTTTGTTCAAAACCCAAGAACTTTATAATGCTGGAATTAACTGAAGGGTGGAAACGGATACCGCCCTTGTATGGTCCAATCGCGGAATTGTACTGAACACGGTAACCGCGGTTAACCTGCACTTTGCCAGAATCGTCCACCCAGGGGATTCTGAAAGAAATCATACGTTCAGGTTCTATAAGCCTTTCCAAAAGGCCGTACTTTTCGTAGATACTGTCCTGATCGACAATTATTCTAAGTGATTCCAATACTTCTTTTGAAGCCTGTAAAAATTCAGGCTGCCCTGCATCTTTCTTTTCGATAATAGAAATAATATTATCTATGTAACCCATAATTCCTCCTATTTTTATTTGTCTGCAAGATATTTTTCCACACTTGCAAGTTTAACAGCAACACAAAATATTTCCAGCGCTTCTTCAAGTTCCCCAAGCGGCGGGTATGTCGGAGCGATACGAATGTTTCTGTCTTTCGGATCATTGCCGTTGGGAAATGTCGCTCCGGCAGGAGTCAGCGCGACACCAGCTTCCGCGCACAGAGCGACAATACGTTTCGCGCAGCCTTCAAGCGAATCAAAACTGACAAAGTAACCGCCGCCAGGTTTTGTCCATTTGGCGATACCCAGCCCATCAAGTTCACGGGACAGCGTGTCTGACACCAGATTAAACTTCGGCCTTAAATTCGCGGCGTGTTTCTCCATGTGCGCCATAACACCGGCGGCGTCTTTGAAAAAACGGACATGCCGAAGCTGGTTTATTTTATCCGGCCCGATAGTCTGGGCTGCTAACCGCCGCTTGATAAATTCACAGTTGGATTTGGAAGACGCCACACATGTTACAGAGGCGCCGGCAAAACTTACCTTCGAAAAAGACGTAAAAATATATACCATATTCGGGTTTCCGGCTTCTTCGCACAAACGGACAATATTGAAGATTTTGGTATTTTTCCCGTCAATATCATGTATAGCGTAAGCGTTGTCCCAGTAAATACGGAAATCATTTGCCGCGGACTTTAAGTTGGCAAAGCGTTTCACTGTTTCATCGGAATATATTATGCCGGTAGGATTGGAAAATTTGGGTACGCACCAGATACCCTTGATCATGGGATCAGATGAAACCAGTTTTTCTACAGTATCCATATCCGGCCCGTTTTCTCCCATTGCGACGGGAATCATATCTATATGGAAGTAATCGCAAATTGAAAAATGACGGTCATAACCGGGAGAAGGACACAGGAACTTTACCTTACCCTGATTCTGCCAAGGCTGCCCGTCTCTTACGCCGTGAAACATATTTACCGCTACATTGTCAAACATGAGGGCAAGCGACGAGTTACCGCCGACAATTACTTCATCCGGCGTTAAATCCAAAAGATCGGCAAATATCTTTTTCATTTCGCCGATACCATCCAGCCCGCCGTAATTACGGCAGTCCGCGCCATTGGCTGTTTTATAATCTTCCGCCGTAAGGCATGTAAGCATTTCATTACAGAGCGCCAATTGTTCGCCCGAAGGAACTCCGCGAGTCATATTGAGCTTTTTGCTTTTTTCTTTATGTTTAGAAAAAGCTCCATTCAGTTCAGTTTTAAGAGCAGTTAATTCTGTCGCATTCATATCTGAATATGATTTCACTTTACCTTCCTTTTGCCATTTTACTCTTTTTTATTATTTTCGCCAATAGGCTTTTTCTTGCCAGCTACAACTTTCCGTGGTACTATGTATATAATAAATTCCAAATGAGGTAAAATATTCATGAAAAAAAACATCAAAATTCTTGGCTGTATGTTAATTCTTTTGGTTTTAATAGCTTGTAATACTGCTACAGGCAAAGAGCCCGATGGTATAATGAATATAAATTATAATGAAACTTATCAGGAAATTGACGGTTTCGGCGGTTCGGATGCCTGGCTAAGAATGCCGCATGATGAAGAGGCAGCGGTTAAACTGACAAGACTGCTGTACTCAAGAACAGAAGGCGTGGGTTTTACCATCCTGCGCAATCGTATTCCTTTCCGTGAACGGCTGGAAGGCGATGTCAGCCCCGGACTTAACGACGGTTTTGTTGTCAGAAACAGCGATGGTACTTACAGGTACACAGTTAACGCAGACGGAATAAAGACGTTTGACTTAAACTGGGACGGCTGGGATATGGTAAACACCAGAAGTTTTATTGAGCATATCAAAGATCTTGGCGCTGACGGCCCTGAAAATCTTGTAATAATGAGCACCCCCTGGACTCCTCCGAATAATCGCGTAACGCGGTGGAAAGAAGATGTTGTCGGCGTAAGCGAAAGGCTTAACTATACGATGGACTGGAGCAGGCCGGATGTATGGGGAAGGCTTAGGAGGGACAAATACAATGACTATGCAGACCTTCTTGCCGACTATGTAAGAAATTATGAAAGAATGATGGGCTGGCCTTTGTCAATCCTTTCGGTGCAGAACGAACCAAACTGGAAAGTTGAATATGAATCCGCATATTGGAATGGCGAAGATCTTCGCGATTTTATAAAAGTAATAGGCCAACGGTTTCCAATGAAAGGCATCAGGCTTGGAGACGGAGGTTTGGGAATAATGGCGCCCGAATATGAAAACTACGATGTTAATTTTAACGAACTGATAAAACCCATGCTGGACGATCCTGAGTCGGAAAAAATTCTTACCCATATAGCCCTTCATCAGTATAACAGCGGCTTTGATTCATCTTTAAGGGCCGGGACAAGAGATTTCCCCGAAATTAATGCATCGGGTAAACGTTTCTGGCAAACCGAAGTATCAGGTTCAGGCCCTCATCTGCCAGTTGGAACCGGTATTGAGAATGCGCTCTTTTATGCCAGAATGATCCACTTTAACATGATTCAGGCGCAGACAAATGCCTTCCTCTACTGGTGGCTGTGGACGCACTCCCATGATGATGATTATTTTCCCGGTTCTCTTATCATGGTTGACTTCGATGAAATAATTACCGCAAAAAGACTCTTCGCGATGGGACAGTATTCCCGTTTTATCCGGCCAGGATGGGTCAGGATTGGCTGCGATACAAACCCGGTCAGAGGAAGATCGGTTTTTTCAAGTGCGTATAAAAACCCAAGAACAAATGAAATTGCTGTTGTATTTATCAATGAAACAATCGTTCCGTATACTGTGTCTTTGAATTTAACAGGAGCGGATTTTAACCAGCTTGGAATTTGGCGGACATCAACGCAGGAAGACCTTGTATCGGCCGGCAGCCAAAGAACATCGCGCAATACGGCAGATGTTGTTATAGCGCCAAGGTCTATAACTACATTTTACGGAACTGTAAGATAAGGGAGCCATTTTCTAAAACTGCGAACCTTAGGTTGCTTTTTCAAAACTTCAGTTTTGAAAAAGCAACCAGGGATTGTTACCGGGTAATTTTAATTGAATCAAACCAAATGCGTCTGCCCCTTAGATCCGAATGTTCGGCGACAAATTCCAGTCTGTCAACATTGTTCCATGCAAACTCTCTGCGCGGATTAAGCCATGATTGAGTCGCGTTAACCCATGCGCCATGTTCATTCATATTACTCAATGGTATACGGATTGTATGCCACCTGCCGTCCGGCGGAAGAATATTTTCATTTATCGTGTAACGCATCCGCCAGGGCGGAGAAGAATCTCTTTCAGGATTAACAAACCGGACATCGAATTGAACAGGCCTTTCGGTACGCGCTTTAAATTCAAGATAAAACCCGCCGGCAGCAAGTACAGAAAAATCTCCGTTTCGCGGAAAACTAAACCAGAAAGTATTATACCTGTCTACATTACCCCAGCGAATCGCGAATTCCCCTTCCGCTGTATTGGTTTCATACAAACTGAAATCCGCATTAGCATCGCCCCAAAACCCCGCATATACTTCCCGGCTGGGATAATCGTCAAACAAAACAAAACCGTCCCTTAAAGGGCCAGTTCTTCGTGGAACCTGAGGAGGAGGAGTAAAACCCAAAGCGCGGACAACTTCAACATTCAGGTCTGAATTAAAATCTCCCCTGCTTTCGGAATTGAATACTCCAAACCCTCCGTAATAATCCCAGCTTGTCCGTGAAATATTACGCCTGTCCAGCGCATTGGTAATAAATTGATACCATAATACCCTATCCTCAGGCGCGCTGTTGGGAATGTATACTCCGAACTCACCGCAAAAAACCGGAACATTGCGCTGATTTGCAAATTCCACTACCCTGTCAAGGATTCCAAGAAGTCTTGCAGGAGAAGCGTCATTGGCGTAATTTCCTAAAGCTCCTTCAACCCATGTTCCCCTAAGCCTTGGATGAAGCCTGGGCATCCGTCTTTGATTTGCCGGAAAAGGAACCCCCGACAAATGTTCCATTGGAGGCGACCAGCCTGCTCCCTGATGTGTAAATAAAAAGGGATCATAAAAATGAAAAGTGTAAATAAGATACGGATCCGAATAATCCGGTATGGCAGACAGTTTATTAAAGGAATTGTAATCCGTACCGCCTACAATTATCCAGCGGGTTTGATCATGCCTGCGAATCGCCTCAATAGCTCTGCCCTGGATTTCTCCCCAGCGTCTGTCTGAAATACCATGAGGCTCATTAAGAATTTCATAAACAACATATTTACTCCGGTTACGGTAACGCCGCGCTACCTGTTCCCATACAGGAATTAGAACACTGTCAACATTATCGGGCGTGGGATTAACAGGATGAAAAGAATGATTATCTATGATGATATAGAGTTCATGTTTTTCCGCCCAATCTATTGCCGTATCCAGGAATCTCAGAAGCAAAGGATCGATAATGTAATTTGGAGCGCCGCTTGTCATATCATTAAACCTGACAGGAAGCCGTATTACATCCGCGCCCATACTTTTTACATTAATGAAATCCTGTTCGTTATAAAAAGTAAAAGGTATCCTTTGGGCGTTACTTACTTCAAACCACTGTGAAAAATTCACTCCCCTGGAAAAAGGAGCCGACCTAACCGCCGCTGTAACCGGCCCTGTTTCAGTTAAATTATTTCGCTGAGCCGAAATATCAACATTAATAAAAGCTGTTAATATAATTACAAATAAAAAAATATTTTTCATAATTCAAAGCCCATCGCGCGAATCACGTCGATGTTTACATCAGTTTTGAAATCTCCCTTTCTATCGGTTTTGAAAATACCAAACCCGCCGAAATAATCCCAGCTTGTCCACGGTATATCGCGTTTATTCAAAGCATTGCAGATAACTTCATACCATTTTACACGGCTGTCCGGAGGGCTTTGAAGCATAAATACTCCAAACTCACCGCAGAAAACGGGAACGCCTCGTTCTTTGGAAAAAGATGCGGCTTTATCGAGTGAAGCAAAGAGCGTATCAAGGGATGCACTTTCCTCATAATCTACGAGAGCCTTTTCAACCCAGGTTCCCGCAAGATCAGGCGGGGTTGCCGGTATTTGCCCTTTTTCCGCCGGAAACGGAATTCCTTTTACGGATGCCAAGGAAGGGTTTCCCCATGTCGCTCCCTGATGAGTAAAAATGTGGGGGTCATAAAAATGAAATGTATAAATAAGATTTGTATCTGTATATTCTGGGATGGGAGTTAATTTTGCAATCGAATTATAATCAGTGCCGCCTACAATAATCGTGTGTTTTTGATCGATTTTGCGTATTGCGTCTATAACCATTCCCTGAATTTCTCCCCATCTTTCGTCCGCAATATGATGAGGTTCATTGAGAACTTCATATATCACATAATTACTGCGATCCTTAAAATGCTGTGCAAGCTGCGTCCAGACAGGAATTAGAATTTTATCAATGTTGACATCGGTTGGATTAACAGGATGGAAAGAATGGTTATCAAGAATAATATAAATCTCATGTTTTTCCGCCCAGTCTACGGCAGAATCAAGGTATTTAATCAAAACAGGATCGATGATATGTTCAGGCGCCCCTTTGGTAAAATTATGTACTGCGATTGGAACACGGATCACATCTGCGCCCATATTTTTTACATTTATAAAATCCTGTTCAACAAATCTGTCAAACTGGATTTCCTCTACACTGCGGAACTCAAACCATTTTGAGAAATTAACTCCGCGTGAAAACGGAACTGAATTATTTTTCATAAACATTCTCCCTCACTTCCATACTATATCATGGTATGGTAATATAAGGCTATGGCACAAAAATACAAAAACCCTATTTTAAGCGGCTTTTATCCGGATCCTTCTATTTGCAGAGTAAAGGATGATTTTTACCTTGTAAATTCCACATTCGCGTATTTCCCCGGTATTCCAATTTTTCATTCAAATGATCTTGTTCACTGGAAACAGATTGGCAATGCCATTGACCGCCCAGGACAATTATGTTTTGACGGTCACAAGATTTCTCAAGGATTGTTCGCTCCAACGATCCGGTATAACAAAGGTATTTTTTACATCCTCTGTACTTTGATTAATACTGGCGGGAATTTTATCATTACCGCGGAAAAGCCTGAAGGCCCGTGGTCAGACCCGGTCTGGCTTCAAAGCGCGGACGGGATAGACCCTTCAATTTTCTTTGATGATGACGGAAAGATCTGGTATTGCGGCACTCATCCGGCTCCGGAAGGAGAAAAATATTCCGGCAACTATGAGATATACATACAGGAAATAAATCTTTCCCTTCTTACCGCGGGAAAAAATCCCCTGATAGGCAAAAGTACCGGTATCTGGCGCGGAGCGTTACGCGACGTTATATGGCCGGAAGGACCGCATATTTATAAAATAAACGACTGGTATTATCTTTTGCATGCCGAGGGAGGCACAGGACAGGATCACGCAATCTGCGCAGCGCGGGCAAAAAACATAGAGGGCCCCTGGGAAGGAAAAAAAAGCAACCCTGTATTAACGCACCGTCATTTGGGAAAAAATGCAGACATCATTAATGTTGGACATGCTGATCTTGTTGATGATACCGAGGGGAACTGGTGGATGGTTCTGCTTGCATCCCGGCCTTTTTACGGAGTATGTCCTCTTGGACGGGAAACTTTTATGGTTCCTGTTTACTGGGAAGACAATTGGCCGTATATAATGTCAAACTCAGGACTTGTAGAAAGAGTATTTCCCATGCCCCTTATGCAAGCTGCAAAAGCAGATCCTGAATGGAGTTATGAAAGTTCATGCGATCATTTTACGGAAAAACTGCCGCTTCACTGGCTCGCTCTCCGTATGCCGGTAAAAAAAGAAGAAATCGCTTTTAACCTGAAAGACCGTCCCGGAGCTTTGCGGCTTTTTACAAAAGCGGCGACAATACGTGATACAAACCACCTTGCTTTTGCCGGACGAAGGATCAGGCATAAAAACTGGGCATTTTCAGCATCTCTGGAATTCTCGCCCAAAACAGCAAATGAAAGTGCAGGCATTATCCTGCTGCAAAGCGAGGATTTTAATTACCGTTTTGAAATATGCTCCATCGCCGGAAAAATTTCACTGCGTCTTATACGCGCGGCAGGCAAGGAAGATGAAATAATCGCGGTAAAAGAATGTCCTGAACGGTTAACAAAATTTGTCCTTGCCGTCCGCTGTGAAGAAATGGCAATTTCATTTTTTTACGGAAAGGATCAATATTCACTTAATTGTTTTTCCGATCATCTTGACGCGCGTATTCTGAGTACCGAATTTGCAGGCGGATTTGTAGGAACATTGGCCGGAGTATTTGCTTCCGGTAATGGAAAAGACACTGATAATCATTCCGATGTTTTTTGGGCAGAATACAGGGAGTTATAATGAAAGAATGCGGGATTTCACCATTTATAAGCAACGGAATGATAATTCAGCGGGATGTTGCGTTTCCGCTGTGGAGCCGGAAAAAGGTGAAAGTTACTTTTTTGGGAAAAGTATATGAAGGACAAAATATAGAAGGCAAATGGCTCGTAACTCTTGATCCTGCAAAAGCAGGCGGCCCTTTTTACATGGAAATTACCTGTGAAGAATGTTCTGTTACAATACAGGATATTTATATAGGCGATGTGTGGTTTTGCTCAGGGCAATCCAATATGGAAATGATGATGGATCGCCTTCGTGACGATTTTGGCGAAGAATGGGATTATTTATTAACCTGTGAAAAAAACAATAGTTCTCCATTAATCAGACAGTTTAAGGTTCCGCAGCAGTGGGATTTTTCTGCTCCGCGTGATGATATAAACGGCGGTAACTGGGGTTCTGTCTCTGTGCAAACCCTTCATGAATTTTCAGGCACTGCATGGTTTTTCGCAAAAGAATTGTACAATAAATACCGCATTCCAATAGGTCTTGTAAACACAGCCTGGGGCGGTACGCCAATAGAATCATGGATGAGTAAAGAAGCACTAACAGATTATCCTGAAATAATCGCAAACGGTGAACAATACGCCGATCCTGCAAAACGCGAAGAGATCACAAATAAAACAGAGGTTGCA
>Ga0123353_10015688_pt1 | contig 11024 bp, 9 predicted proteins | sample TergutLab28metaG_3_FD_92763 | JGI IMG/M metagenome (GOLD analysis project Ga0123353, IMG submission 92763) | Labiotermes labralis P3 segment gut microbial communities from Petit-Saut dam, French Guiana - Lab288 P3 | ecosystem: Host-associated > Arthropoda: Insects > Digestive system > Gut ... | reverse complement strand
CCGCGTCCGCACCAATGCCTTAACCCGTTGGTTACAGCGGCAAATCTCACCAGCTTTTCGCCGGCGATACCTGTTTGGAGGATACGGCATTTCGGTTCCGACAGTTCCTCTCGAATAGCATCTTCCACATCACCTGTCGTCTTTCCCCAGATATTTGCACCGTCACGTATTTCAACCTCTCCATCGTTGATCCATATATAGCAGGGCTTCTTTGCTTTACCCGAAATAATAACCGCATCAAATCCTGCAAATCTAAGTTCAGGCCCGAAAAACCCGCCGGCTTCCGAATTTGCTATCCCGCCTGTCAAAGGCGATTTACAACCGACAGAAAATCTGCCGCTACCGGGCATAGATGTGCCGGTGTAAACGCTTGTGGCAATTACTATTACATTTTTTTCATCAAAAGCATCGATGCCCTTGGGAATAAGATCAAGAAGTTTTTTCGAAACAATGTTGCAGCCCCCCAGATATTCACGAAAAAACCGTTCATCTTTCTCTTCGATAGACACGTGTCCGGTGTTAAGGTCAATATTCAAAAACTTTCCGTTATATCCAAACATTTTACACCTCAACAATGACAGAAAACTTGTTATTAAATGATATTTCGTTTCTCTATAAATGTCAATGTTTTTTTAGTATCTATACATATTCTCAAGCACCTGCTCAAAATAACTGTTGCAACATCACTTATCTTGGTATCAAATGCCATAATTTCGTTTAAAACAGCAAATATAAATGGCATATATTGACATAACATGTCATTTAATATAGCATGCAGACATATTGTATAATACTATGCGCCATCTGATAAAGCTTGAAATTTGAGTGATCAGGAGGAATATTTAAAACAATATTTTTATTTTTCGAGCTTTATATGTGTACATACGATGAATTATCATACTTTTTGATAAAATGTTCATAATCATGGGATCTGGATCGTCAAATCCGGAATTTCATACGTCATTTGATTAATTTACTATAATTAAAAAGACAATTTGTACAAATTATATAAAATGTTTACAATAACAATAGTATATGCTAAACTAACGTTTGATGATGAACGATCTTTAATTCTGTTTTTTATTCTATTTTGGGGTGATCACAATTGATTGATACATTAAAAAATATAATGGATATGCTGGAAAATCACTTAGGGAAAACAAGTGAACTGGTTTTACACGATTTGACCAAGTCATATGACCAGACAATAATCGATATCAGAAACGGGCATATCACCGGACGTAAAGCCGGTGACTGCGGTAGTAATTTGGGTCTTGAAGTTCTTCGGGGCACGGTTATTGACGGGAACAGATACAACTATGTGACCCACACAAAAGACGGTAAGGTCCTGCGATCCTCCTCAATGTATTTTTATGAAAACGGCAAGGTGGTCGGCTCGCTTTGTATAAACACGGATATTACAGAAGAACTTCGTTATGAAAATCACCTTCACCTGAAAAATAATTATTCTTTGCTTGAAGACAATAAACCCCAGGAAGTATTTGCAACAGATGTTAAACAACTACTGGACCATTTTATCCAGGAGGGACAAAACATCGTTGGCAAACCCATAGTATTAATGGATAAAAAAGACAGGCTCGAATTTGTCAAATACCTTGACGATGCCGGAGCATTTCTGATCACGAAGAGCAGCGAACAAATCGGCAAACTGCTGGGAATATCAAAGGGCACATTGTATAGCTATCTGGATATTCTCCGTTCTGAAAACGGCAAGAAGGACGAGAAAGACGATTAAACAATGAACGCGACAAAGCTATTGTGTAATAAATGCGGATGGGAAACCGAATTACAAAATACTTATTTTTGTGATATATGCGGCTATAGCCTTGAAGTGATATATGATTTCAGCGAACTTGACAAAGATGAGGTCGCCGATGAATTCAATAATGCGAGAAGCGTATGGGATTATAAAAAATTTCTTCCGGTAGAAGACGATAAAAATATTGTATCGCTTTCCGAAGGCAATACACCTCTGATAAAGAGCTGCCGAATCGGTAACAGTATGGAAATAGATCTTTTTTTTAAGGACGAAACCAGAAACCCGAGCAGCTCATTCAAAGACAGACCAAACAGTGTTGCGATATCCGTAGCTAAAGAGATGGGTATCGGCGAGGTGACGATAGCATCCACCGGAAATGCGGGAAGCTCTCTTTCCATGTATGCTGCCAGAGCCGGAATGCCCTGTATGGTATTTGTACCGGAAAATACACCACAGGCCAAGATAACACAAATTCTTTCTCATGGGGCAAAAGTAATAAAAGTCAAAGGCAATTATGCCGACTCATATAAAGTAGCACTAGATGCTTCACGAAAATTTAATTGGGCAAACCTGACCTCGACCTACTTGAATCCTTTCACGGTCGAAGGCGATAAAACGATCGCCTATGAAATCTATCGTCAATTAGAGATTTCAGTTCCCGATTGGATAGTAGTACCTCTTGGTGCCGGCGCTATGCTATCGGGCATATACAAAGGATTTACAGAGCTTAAATATTTCGGTCTTATCGATAAGCTGCCTCGTATGATGGGTGTGCAGGCAGAGGGTTGTTCCCCCATCATCCGTGCATACAGAAATCACGATACCGACGTTGTAGCTTTTGAAAATCCTTCTACTATCGCCGATGCGATCTGCGATCCTTTGAACGGATACGCTCAAGACGGCAGCAGAACACTGAATACCATCTATAGATCCTCAGGAGCAGGAATCGGTGTAACTGATGAGGAAATTTCAAAGAGTATGCTGGATCTGGCTAAGAAGGAGGCAATCTTTTGTGAACCGGGGTCTGCAACTGCTATGGCGGCAGTAGAAGTTGCCATAAACAACGGTACGATAGGCAATGGTGAAACCGTCATCTGTATTATCACAGGGCATGGTCTCAAGACAATTGAGGAAATCAACACTTTATTACCTCAGGAAAACTATAAGGTTATCGAATCTGATATCAACGAATTAACAAACTTTTTTTAATAAGGAAAGGAGATTCTTATGATTCACCATATCGCCATGTGGGTTTCCGATTTGGAAAAAACCAAGGATTTTTATGTTAAGTATTTCGGAGGGATTCCCAACGAACTCCATCGGGATCCCAGCAGACAATATCAATCATATTTTATATCTTTTGAAGAAGGTTCTGAACTGGAATTGATGCAGATGCCGGCTATAGACGAAGGTCATAACTGCGAAGAGAAACAGTTTCTTGGCATAACTCATCTAGCCTTTTCGGTGGGAAGTGAAGAGAATGTGGATAAACTGACAAAGCAGATAATTGAAGACGGTTACACGCTAAATTATGGACCTAAAAGAACCGGCGACGGATTTTATGAGAGCAGTGTATTTGATCCTGAATTAAACAGAGTTGAAATAACTACATAAATTCATTGATCAATCAGAAAGATCGATAGTCATCAGTCAGTCGGAGGTTAACATGGACATTTATGAAAGAATAAAAGAGCTGGGTATCATCCTGCCGCCGCCACCCCCACTGGGAGGAATATACTTTCAGGCAAAGGAGTTCGGTGACAACTTATGTTATATCTCAGGAGCGGGCCCGAATATACCACCCGAAGGGACAAAATATAACGGCAAATTAGGTTGTGAGTACACAGTAGAAGACGGCTACGAAGCTGCAAGATGTACGGCTCTCAATATGATCGCGGTAATAAATAAAAATATCGGCGATCTTAACAGGATCAATAAAATAGTTAAATTACTATGTTTTGTAGCAAGTGCAGATGACTTTTATGAACAGCCGGCTGTTGCAAACGGCGCATCTCAATTGTTTATCGACATCTTCGGGGAATCTGCAGGCAAGGCATCCCGTTCCGCGATCGGCGTCAATGTACTGCCGGAAAATATTCCGTTTGAGATGGAAGCCTTGATCGAATTGAAACAGGAATAGGTCGGATGATATGGTTATTACTGATATCGATACATACATACTTCGCTTACCGCTGGGCTCAGAACGCTTCTTTTCATCACAGTGTGCATTTCCCGAACGGAACAGTCTGCTTGTCAGGATAAAAACGGATGAAGGGATTACCGGCTGGGGTGAAGGCGGGCAATACGGACCGCCTGAGCCTGTGGAAAGTTGTATAAAACATGTACTGTCTGACATAATCAGAGGAAGAGATCCTATGTCTCCTGCAGTTCTGTGGGAGGAAATGTATTCTAAAGTACGTGATTTCGGCCAAAAAGGTTCTTACATTGAAGCAATAAGTGCTATTGATATAGCACTATGGGATATATTCGGAAAAGCAGTAAATTTACCTGTGTCTAAGCTTCTCGGCGGTTCTTTCAGAGATAGTATCCCCGCTTATGCAACCGGATGTTATTACCGGGGAGAGGATCATCTGGATTACCAAATATCTCTGGATGCATTAAAAAAAGAAGCGAAAAGCTATGCCGATTCAGGTTTTAAAATGCTGAAAATAAAAATCGGTCTGCTTGAGATCGAACAGGATATGGAAAGAGTCGCCGCTATAAGAGAATCCGTCGGACAAGATGTTAAACTCTTTGTCGACTGCAATCATGCCTATAATTCCTTTACTGCTGTAAAAGCAATCAATACACTTGAAAAATTCGGGGTGACGTTCGTCGAAGAGCCGGTCTTGCCTGAAGATCTGGACGGATACAGGCATGTACGGTCAAAGGTAAATATTGCTGTTGCCGGAGGAGAATGCGAGTATACACGATATGGTTTCAAGGCACTTATTACGACCGGTTGTATTGACATTGTACAACCTGATATATGTGTCTGCGGAGGGATATCCGAGTGGCTCAAAATTTTATCGCTGGCACAGGCGTTTGGTATTTTCTCAATACCTCATGTATGGGGCTCCGGCGTAGCACTTGCCGCAGCTCTGCAGGTCATTTCAACGATACCTGATTCTCCCCATACTGCCAATTCTGTTGCCATGCAGAATGAACCTGTTGTTGAGTATGACAAAACTCATAATCCGTTAAGAGACGATTTGCTGAAGGAAAAATTTATACTGGATAACGGAAGAGTCATTGTCCCTGACGGGACAGGACTCGGCATCGATATTGATATGGATGTTCTCAATAAATATTCTTCCGGTTAGGAAAAGAGGACTCCCGCAATTAAAGAAAGAGGCTAACTATGAGCAAGGTTATTTGTTTCGGAGAAATAATGCTTAGGCTTTCTCCACCCGGATACCAAAGGTTTGAGCAGGCAGGATCTTTTGACATCATATACGGCGGGGGAGAGGCAAATGTTGCGGTTTCCCTTGCCGGATTCGGTATCGACACAGCTTTTATCACAAAGGTCCCGGATAATCCAATAGGGCAATCTGCACTTAACGAACTGAGAAGATACGGTGTGGAAACGCAAAATATTCTGCGGGGTGGCGATCGGCTCGGGGTCTATTATCTGGAAAAGGGTGCTTCACAGCGACCGAGCAAGGTCGTTTATGACAGAGGACACTCCTCCGTATCGGAAGCAGATCCGTCTGAGTACAACTGGGAAGACATTTTTGCCGGATCAAGCTGGTTTCATTTTACCGGAATAACCCCCGCGCTGGGAGAACATGCGAGGGCGGCTCTCCTTGAAGGATGTAAATGTGCAAAATCCCTTGGAGTCAAAATAAGCTGTGACCTTAATTATCGTAAGAATCTCTGGTCTACTGAAGAAGCTAATAAAACCATGAGTGAACTTATGGATTTTGTAGACATATGTATTGCAAATGAAGAGGATGCTGAGAAGGTCTTCGGAATAAGAGCCGAGGGAACTGATGTTACGGAAGGTATGTTGAATTACTCCGGATATAAAGATGTTGCAAGAAAACTGGCAGATGAATTCAACTTTACAAAAGTCGCGATAACTTTGCGTGAAAGTCTCAGTGCTAATGACAATAACTGGGCAGCGATGTTATATGACGGCGACGAATATCATTTTTCCGAAAAATATCCTGTTCATATTGTTGACCGGGTCGGTGGAGGAGATTCCTTTGCAGCAGGCTTGATCTATGGTGAGCTTTCAGGCATGTCTTCCGGAGATGCCCTTGAATTTGCTGTTGCAGCTTCCTGCCTTAAGCACTCAATCGAAGGAGATGCGAACCACGTTTCTGTTTCAGAGGTAAAGTCGTTGATGCAGGGTAATTCGTCCGGCCGTGTAATACGCTGATGAAAATGAGTCAGTACAGAAAGAGTAATAACAAATACCGAGGAGTCAGAAAATGGATATGATGAAAATTCAGGAAAAATTACATAATTTCAGAATCATCCCTGTTATTAAAATAGATGATGCCGACAAGGCCGTTGATTTAGCGAGAGCTCTTGTAGACGGGGGATTACCGTGTATGGAGATCACTTTCAGGACAGATGAAGCCAAACAGGCAATTGAAAATATCATTGTAGGGATGCCTGATGTTCTGGTAGGAGCAGGCACCGTCCTTTCCCCGGATCAGGTGGATGGAGCAATTGATGCCGGTGCGAAATTCATTGTCACACCGGGATTCAATCCGAGAGTCGTATCCTACTGTATTGAAAGAGAAATACCTGTATTTCCCGGTTGTGCCACTCCTTCCGATTTTGAAAAAGCTCTGGAAATGGGACTAACGACAGTTAAACTGTTTCCGGCGGAGCCTCTCGGCGGAATCAATTATTTAAAAACGGTCTCGGCTCCTTATCCCATGCTCAAATTCATACCGACGGGCGGAATATCCGAAAAGAATTTCTGCGATTACCTTTCGTCAGATAGAGTTATCGCCTGTGGTGGCTCATGGATCACAAAAGATGACCTCGTAAACAATGACAAATTTGAAGAAATCACATTAATGACGAGATCCGCATTAAAAAAGGCCGGTTTGGCATAGCCCCCACAGAACGGACACGGCTTCAAGTATGAACAAAGAATCAATCAAGAACATCGTTGCCCTTGATCAATAAAACCGAAACAACTGCAGGTATCATGATGAAAGATGATATTGTAAGCCCGGTTGCCACATCAAAATGATCTACTATTATTCCCGTTAGAAGATTTCCGATACCTGCCAGCCCGCTAGTCAGGCCAATCACTATACCCGATGCCAAGGCTGTTCTGCCGGGAAGCATTTTCTGACTTATTATGATGGTAAAGGGTATTGTCCCGAACAAAACGAATCCCAACAGGCAAATATTAATCAAACGCAGACTCTCAGGAACCAAAAAGTAAGTCACCAGAAAAATATTTGAAAGGATGTATGTGCCGTAGAGTATGCTTTTCCACGGGACATATTTATAAAGCCAACAAAAGAAAAATCCTCCTGCGGTTCCTGCCAGCAGAAAACAGGTCACGTTAAACCCTGCTTCATCTTCGCCTCGACCCTGAGATACAATATACACTGCAATAAAAACCTGTACTGAAACGATAAGCCAGGTTCGTAAAAATACAGAGAAATTAAACAGTAAAAATGGCTTATTTTTTAGAAAACTAAAGTCCGGTTTATCCCCGTTAGAATTTTTCTCCTCCGTATTGCCGGTTGATGCTTTATCTTGTGATATCTTCTTCTCGTCATGTGGCTTGAAAATAAACAACATGCCCAACCAGATAAAGACCGGTATCAAACAGAATATCAGTTTTTCCGCTCCGAAATGATAAATGATATATCCGGTCACAGCCGGTGATATAGAAAACCCGAAATTGCCAAAGCCACTAAAAATAGACATTTTAAGCGGCATATTCTTTTTAAGTCCTTCCGTGTTCCTTATGGCGCCCAGCGGATGGTACATTGCACATCCGATCCCTCCGACAACAACAAGAACCAGAAACAGATCGTAATTGTTCGCATAATATAGCAGGCACATGGGTATAGCTGTAATCAATATGGATATCCCCATTGGCCACTTACGTGGATCTTTGTCCATGGCCATACCGAAAACAGGCTGCAAAAAATTACACGCCACCGCTTGAAATGTCACTATCACTGCTATCTGAACATTAGACAGCTGCCATGCAATGGCGATCAACGGGATGATCCCGATCAGAATGTTTGCATAATAGTCGGAAAGAAAATGCCCTGTTGACACCGTCAGAGACCATTTCCATCTCTTGTCCCTTTTGCTTTCTGTAATGTCTGATTTCGATGAAATCATATCTGCTCTTTCTGTTACAATATTAATTAATGTTAACGTTCAATTCAGTATAACACAGTAAGACAAAACCGCTTGTGTTTATTTATAAGTCTTTTCAGTTCTGTGTTTACTCTGAATAATGCAGTTAGCTGTATCTATTAGTATCGATCAGGATTGTTTAAAAGCATGATGCCCTGGAACATTAAATTCCGAGGCATCACTTCTATTCATAATATCATGGAGGTTTTCATGAAATATGAAAACTATATTTTAGCCTTTCTTCTTTGCGAAAATCACTAATCTACGATGTAACAGGCTCTGATCTGATCATTTCCTTTGGTATCAACATATACTTTGTAGTCATCGATATTATAAATACCGGCTGTATTGTTTTCTATGCTGAAAGTCTTTGTTGTCTTATTTACCGTACCGTTAGACATTTTCTCGATGATGGTTATCGTCAGGTCGTTTTTATTACCATTGAGCTTAGTTACAAAAGCTGACGATTCGGCAGAAACTACTATAACCTTCTCCCAGGCAGCGTTGAGTGTAAAATTACCTTTTACCGGTGTATCGAAGTCATATGCTTCACCGTTTATTTCCCATCTAACGAATTCATAACCTTCCATCTCAGGTGTAGCAGGTTCGGCTACAATGTTATTGTATGCTACTTTTTCTTCGCTATATTTAATATCATCAATCATAAATGTAACAGTGTACATATTCACATCCCAATTGGCTTTTAGTGTAATATCAGAAACCACATAATCACCGAATACAACGCCGAAGGTGAATGCTTTGCCATTCAGATACCAACCTTTGAAAGTGTGCCCTTCTTTTACAGGTCTGGTAGGTTCAGAAAGCTGTGTACCGCCGTTTACAGTTATCACTACAGGCTCGGAACCGTTGTCAGCGTCATATGTCACATTGAATTTCGCAGCAGTGTATTGAATCACGAAGGTTCCGATAATCTCTCCGCCTATTGAAAGTCTGTATATAGCAGAAACATCATTTATATTACTTTTTGTCAGATTTGTATTATTATGCGGACTCATGAACAGATTTCCGCCCTGCGGAGTTAAATTTCGCTCGTTTTGATTAGGCCAAAAGTCGTCCCTTCCGTCCGAGTATCTCCATCCTGCTTCGCATACTATTGTTGCATTTTCCGGCACATTATCAACAGCGAAAACTATTCTCTGAAAAGCGATTCCGCCCAGATTTGCAAGTGCATCAACATTTAGTGAAAGATTTCCGTTTCCGTCATTTACAACATTGTTTTTATTGAATGTGAACCAGGAGGCTGTCATGCTGTCGATTCCTACAAGTTTAGCAGGGTCGGGGAGTGGCTCCTCTTCCGTAAGCTTAATAGTATAGGTACCGATCGGATAATTTACGAAATCCTCATTGTAGTAAAGTTCGAATTTGACAATACCTTCTCTGTCGTTAGCCGGCCATGTAATATTTACACCGCCTCCAACAGAACTGATTGCAAAGATATCACCTTTGTCTCCTGCAGACTCTCTAACAAGACTCGTAGAGTAGCTTCTCCCACTCCCGATAGTACTTGTGATACCGATGGGAAACATCACTCTTGAGACATTGGCGATTTCGAATTTTGGTAGTGTGCGTAGTGCACCGTCAACATCTTTTACATAGTAAGTTGCTGTAAAATTACCATTTCCGTCATCCGTGAAAGATCCTTTAATTCCATCAAAATACGGTTCGGTAACACCCACTAAGTTCGGTAAATCAGGTTCCGTATCGGCCATAACACTAATTGGCATAGACAAGACCATCATCATACTCAGTGTAAATAATGCTATCAACCTAACTGCAAATGATTTTTTTAAACTATAACTATTTGTTCTTTTCATTTTCTTCATCTCCTTTTTGATTATCCTCAAATTTAGTTTACCTTGTGCATTAACTTATCTGATTCAAATCATAAGGATATAGTGTAAAGCCTGTCTGCATACTCTTGTAAAACAAGAATTAAAAAATAGTAAAATCTACAGATCATATAAATTAATGAGAATTCATTCAGAATACCGCATTAACAATTCTATTGGCACGCTCATTCTTTGACTAAACCTTTGAATAGCTGCAACGCACGTTTATATAATGATAACTCTCTCCCATTTTTTACATTCTCTTTTTTCTTTGTTTCTGTGTTAAAAGAATTTGTGCGTGCTTCTTTGGTAAAAATATCTTGAGAATCTATTGCCAGATCATCTCCTGGCGGATTACGAAGGATATACCGACCATCAGCAAACTGTTCCCATGCATGAGTATTATCTCTAAGCATAATATCTAACATTCCTAATATCCTATCTTTTAAAACTATATCCAAAATCGGGCAGGCGACCTCAATTCGCCGTTGTGTGTTACGAGTCATTAAGTCTGCAGAAGAAATGTATATTTTTGCATCCGATCCTGTTCCAAAGCAAAATACACGGGAGTGTTCCAAAAATTTTCCTATTATACTGATGACATGAACGTTTTCGGTAACATTGGCAATTTGTGGCACTAAACAACATATTCCACGCAAAATCATGTTGATTTTAACGCCTTCACAGGATGCTTCAACTAACTTATCAATAATTTCTTTATCTGTGAGTGAATTACATTTGATAATAATTGAGCCATTTCCTCCATCCAAAGATTTTTGCCTTTCTTCTTCAATACACTGTAATACTTTATTTTTATAGCTATTTGGGGCAACCCACAAATAGTTGTATTCATCTTCTAAATTTCCAAGCAACATATTTCTAAAAAAAATAGCCACATCATTACCTATTTCCTGGTTAACCGTGATCAACGAAAAATCAGTATACTGTTTTGATGTTTTTTCATTGTAGTTTCCTGTTCCGACTTGTGTAATATAACGTATTTTTCCGAACTCTTTTCGTGTAATCAAACATACTTTGGAATG